>Ga0079037_100001123_pt1 | contig 13482 bp, 9 predicted proteins | sample Mud3Dept4metaG_FD_71479 | JGI IMG/M metagenome (GOLD analysis project Ga0079037, IMG submission 71479) | Freshwater wetland microbial communities from Ohio, USA, analyzing the effect of biotic and abiotic controls - Mud 3 Core 4 Depth 4 metaG | ecosystem: Environmental > Aquatic > Freshwater >... | reverse complement strand
CAGGCGGTGACGCGGTCCGAAAGCCGTGGCTCCGTCGCGGAGAGCTCGTCGACCGGGACCCCCTCGGTCTCGAGGTGGCGACGAAGTCTTCGCGCGTGGGCGGCGGCCTCGGCCGGCTGGAAGATGCCGAGAACCACGGTCGGAAAGAGGTCGAGCGCCGCGAGGAACTTCAGGTCCTGGGCGACGGCGTCCGCGGCGTCGGCCATGACGTGCGCATCGATCGCGATCGTCGCGAACTGCTCCCGGGGCCGGGCGCGGAAGAGGTCGAGATAGAGCCGCGCCTCGGACGGGCGGCCCGTGCTCTCGAGGAAGCGCAGGACGACGTCCTGCGTGGCGAGTTCTCCCGCGGGAGCAGGCGGGACGCGGTCAGGGGTCATGAAGGCCGGAGGATACGGGCTTTCGCGCCTCCGGTGTCACGGATGGGCGGCCGAAGGCGGTGTCGAAGCCGCCGCGTCGCGCCGGGCCGTGGCTTCCCTGAGAAGCTTGATCCCGTCCTGCGACGCCGTGATGGAGCGCGTGAGCGACTCGCGCGCCATCGAGGGGTTGTGGAAGCCGTCGGAGTTCTCGGCAGTCCACCACTCCCACAGGATGTGCGCCTCGTCGTGCCTTTCGCGCGCCAGCTTGAGGGTCTCCTCGGAGACGCCGGCTCGCCGGGCTTCGTGGAAGGCGCCGATCAGCTCGCCGAGCCAGAACTCGGCCTTCGTCATCTTGCCGCGGATGTAGTTCTGGATGGAGTCGATCTGGTACTCCGCCTCCGCGTCGCTCCACCCTTTGTGACACCTCACGCACGTGTCGGCCTTCATGTATCGCGCGCTCCGCTGCCCGTGCCAGGTGTAGGACCGGCCGCTCTTTCCCTTGACCCTCGGCATGTGACAGTCCTTGCACTCCACGCCGGCGCGCTCGTGGGTGCTCCCCCAGAACGTCTCGGTCTCCGGGTGCTGGAGCTTCGTCAGCAGGGCGCCGGTCTCCGCGTGCCGGAAGTCCTTGAAGGAGACCTCCTGGTACTTCTTTCTGAGGTCGAGGACGTTCGTCCAGGGGAAGTAGTTCGTCCGGCGGTCGGTGTACCCGATCTTCTCGCCGGTCTTCGGGTCGATCCCCGGGTTGCAGGCGTACTCGACGTGACACTGGGCGCACATCACGTTCGAGTCGGAGCGCGAGAGAAGCCCGATCGCCCGGAAGTCCCGGTACGTCACCTTCTCGATCCGGGTCTTCGCGCTCTTCTCCTTGTCGTACGGATAGGTCCCCTCGCCGCGGTCCACGACGGCATTGATCAGGGCGTCCCGGACGACCCGCGGACGGGACGAGTGCGGGTCGTGGCACATGAAGCAGTTGAGGGGGTGCTTCAGGCTCCGCGCCAGCTCCACGACCTTCGACGTCCGCGACCATCTCGCCTTCGGGTCGTCGTCCCCCATGTACTTCCACTGAAGGATCTGGTCCTGTGACTTGCAGCTGAGGCAGGTCGGGTTGGCGGCCACGGCGGTCTGCGGGAGGAAGGTCCTCTGGTCGCTCGTCGAGGGGTCCTTGTCGACGAGGACCGACCAGGCGTCCTTTTCCGCGGCTCTCGCGTCGGTGACCTTCGTCCAGTCACGAAGCTGGAAGCGCCCGCCGTAGGCCCGGTCGACGACGAAGTGGTCGACCAGCATGAAGACGTGGCTGCGTGGTTCGGCGTGCTCCTTCGTGAAGCCGTGCCCCTCCATCAGCCTGTCGAAGAGGGGGGAGCGGCTCTTGAAGGTCGCCTTCTCCACCCGCGCCTTCGAGGCGAGGTTCACGGAGACCATCGATTCGTACTGTTCCCTGTGGCAGGCGCCGCAGGCCTCGAGGTCGGTCCGCGTGAGGGGCTTCTTCTCAGAGTCCGAGAGGTGCTCGGCGAGCTTCTCGTGGCAGGCCGAGCAGGAGACCCGGGCGTGCTTTCCCTTCGTGTGGAGCGTCTCGATCTCCGTGTGGCAGGCGGTGCAGTCGGCCACATTCAGGGCCGGCGCCTTCGGTGCGGTTGTGGCCTTCGGAGCCACAGTCTGGCCGGCGGCGGCGAGGGCGAGACCGATCGCCCCGGCAAGTCCCAGCACAGCGAAGAGCTTCCCGGACGATCCGGCGGACTTTCTCATCTCCGTTCTCCCTTTCTGAAAGACCCTGCGAAATCGTGGCATGGATCGCCCCGGCCGGGCTCCGGGGAAGAGCGCTCGATATGACGGCTGTCATACGGGACGGGAGGCCGGGACGACGCGGGACCGCGCGCGGGCGGCACGGAAACTCGCCGGAAGAGGGCGTCGGCAAGAGGTCCCGCTTCCTTCCATGGCCCCACCGGATGTGACTTTCGACACAGGCCGGTCCCTTCTCCCGCCGGAAAGCGAGAGCTGGTTGCACTTCCAGTAAGCCGAAGCGGGTCCAGCGCGTCTCCAGCAAAGGGAAGGGAGAGCCACCATGCCTCGCCAGGGGATCCGGGCCGCCGCCGTCCTCGTCGTCGGTCTTCTCTTTTCTCCTCCGCTCTCCGGGGCGTCTTCTGCCTACGTTTCCTGGGATGCAAAGACCCGGACCGCAAAGATCGGGAACCCGCTCGTCGAGCGCGCCGTCTCCCTCGGCTCCGCGGGGCACTTTCAGACGGACTCGTTTCTCCAGAAGGCGGTGGGCCGAGACTGGGTGACGTCGAGCGCCCCGTCGGGAGAGTTCCGGATCGCGATCCGGACCGGAAGCGGAGACGGAGCCGGGCCGGAGATCGTGCGAACCGGGCTCGACGTCTGGCAACTCGACGCGGAGACGCACCGGGTCGCCGCAGACGGAACGGCTGAACTCGACCTCCGGCTGCTCGACTCCGCCCTCGGCCTGGTCGTGACGGTTCACTACCGCTGCTTCGCGGATTCCCCGGTCATCCGGAGCTGGCTCGACGTCGCGAACGTCGGATCCGATCCGGTCACGGTGACGGCGGCGGACGCCTTCTCGCTCCGCGTGAAGGGAGACGGTGAGACTCCGGTGCTCTTCTGGGTGAACAATTTCAGCTGGTCGAACGCCGAAGACGGCTTCCGGACGAACAGGGCGAATCTGACGCGAGGATCCCGCGTGACGTACCGGACAGGCGTCTACGGGACGGCGGCCGCGTGGTTTGCCCTGCGGGGGACCTCCGCCGGCGACGGTCTCTTCGGGGGCTGGGAATGGAGCGGGTCGGGGAGCTTCTCGTTCGAGGCCGACTCCAAAACGCCGGGCCTCGTGATCCTCGGTGTGGGCCTCGAGGCCGACTCCTTCTCTCACGTCCTCAGGTCCGGGGAGTCGGTCACGGCTCCGGCCGGTTTCGTGGGCTTCTTCAGCGGCGGGTGGGACGGCGCGGCTCTCGTCTCGCGGCGTCTTGTGGAAAACCACTATGCACCCCCCCTTCCCGATCCGACCTTCCCGTGGGTCGGGTTCGACACCTGGGGCTACGGGCTCTGGATGGACGAGGGACTCGTTCACGACCTCATCGACCGGTCCGCCGACCTGGGTTCCGAGACGTTCACGCTCGACGCGGGCTGGGCGGAAAGGCTGGGTGACTGGCACCCGAGAGCGGGGCTTTTCGACGCCGGCATCGCGGCGCTTTCGTCCCACGCCCACGAGCGCGGAATGAGATTCGGCCTCTGGATCGCCTTCGGCGTGGCGGACCCGGAATCCGAGGTCGTCCGCGCGCACCCCGACTGGGTGGCGACGATCTGGGACACGCCGATCCCGGCCGACATGGGAAGCGTCGCCCTCTGCCTCGCAAACCCCGAGGCCAAGGCCTGGGCGATCTCGGAGCTGGACCGGATCGTGACGGACTATGGCGTCGACTGGCTCCTCCACGATTTCGGTGTCATCGCCCCGTGCAGCCATCCGGGCCATGGCCACCAGACGGGCGACGGGGAGTGGGCCACGACGGCGGCGTACTACGAGATCCTCGACGAGATCCGACGCCGTCATCCGAAGCTCGTCGTCGAGAACTGCTGGAACGGCGGGAGCCTCTTCGACTTCGGGATGCTCCCGCGGCACGACACCTCGAACACGAATGACACGAACGCCGCCCTGATGAGCCGGCAGGCGGCCTACGGCGCGACCTACCTCTTTCCACCCCGCTACGTCGGGAAGTACATCGCGGACGACGGCACGCCCGCCGACTACCGGTTCACGAGCGGAATCCTCGGAGGCCCGCTCTTCCTGATGGGGAGGCCGACCGAGTGGGATGCGGCCACCACCGAGGCGGCCGTGCACGCCGTGGAGCTGTTCAAGAAGGTCCGCCCCGTGATGCGTGACGGCATCCTCTACCGTCTCACGGGCCCGCCGTCGTCCGCGGGCTGGGACGCCTTCATGAGCTATGACGCGGCGGAGAAGGAGGGCTATCTCTTCGCCTTCCGGGGGAACAGCGGCGCCTCGGCCATAACGCTCCTCCCGCAAGGACTCTCCGCGGCCGACACCTTCCGGCTGTTCGTCGATCCCTCTCTCCCGGAAGGACCGCTCGTCGGCGGCGAGGTGTGGATGGTGGCGCCCGCTGACGACTCCACGGGGTCCGGCATTCGCGTGAGGATCCCGAACCGTCTCGGGGCCGCGGTCATCCGTTTTTCGATCACGACGGCCCGGGAAAGGCCGAAACCGATAGAGCCCTGACCGGCGCCCGAGGCGCCGGCGGGAACGGCCAGGGGAACGTCGAAGCGTCCCCCGTTACTCCATGATCTCGATCTTGGGATCGACCCGGACTTTCGTCCCGTTCCCGAGAACGAGGTCGACCTCGTATTCGAAGACCTTTCCGGCAAGACCCTTCTTCGGGGGCTTCGACTTCAGCACCTTGCCGTCATGCCGGGGTCTCTCGTCGAAGGGCGACCCGGATTTCCACCGGATGTCGTCCGAAACGCTGCCTTCGCTCGAGACCCACTCCACCCAGTCCTTCCCCTCGCAGAGGTAGACGGTCTTGTTCGCCGTGACGGCCTGATTTGTCACCTGGTTGTAGCCGACGAAGACGGTGACGGGAATCCCGGGCCGATTGCAGACGCTGCTCGGAGCCGGTGCGGGCGGTGCGGCGGGTCTGGCGCAGCCCGGGACCGCGAGGACGAGCGCGGCGAGAACGGCCGTGGCGGTGACGGTGGCGACGAGGGATCCGGATCTCTTCATCTCTTTCCTCCTGTCGACTGGGGAAGGCTCGTAGGGGTCGGCGTGAGTGACGCGAGCTTCTGGAACGCGGAATCTCCGCGGAGGGGCGCGAAGTCGGGATCGCGCTGGATCTCGACGAGACCGTAACCGCGGGCGACGGCCTGTTCGAGCCACACGAGGGCCTCGGCCTTCTTTCCGAGGACCATCGCGGCCGCGGCGGCGAGCTCAAGGACGCCTTCGTCCGAAGGGGCGAGCGCGACCCCGCGGCGGATCTCGGACCACGCCCGTTCCGGCTCGCCCGTCCGTGCGAGGCAACGTCCGAAGAGGACGATGGTTGGAGCGTCGGTGGGATCCACCGAGAGTTCCGCCCGGACGAGAGGGAGGGCCTCCTCGTAGGCGCGGCGGGCCTCGGAAGCCCGATCCGGGAGCTGTGACAGGGCGTCGCCGAGGTAGAGGCGCCACCTGTAGTTCTTCGGGGCGAGATCGACGGCGCGCTGGAACGACGCGGCGGCCTCGGCGAATCGGCCCAATAGGTACTGCGCCACGCCGAGGTTCGAGAACGCCTGGGGAATCGGCTCGATCCGGATCGAACTCTGAAGAGCCTTCTCCGCGTCCCCGAACCGACCGAGCCGGAGAAAGGCCGCGCCGAGGTTGAAATGCGCGCGGGGCAGGTCCGGGTTGAGAGCGATCGCGCGCTCGAAGGCGGCCGCGGCCTTTTCGTAGCGGCTTGTCCGGAAGTAGATCGCGCCGAGGCGGTTGACCGCCGTCGGGGAGGTGGGCCGGATCTCGACGAGGCGGAGGGCCGCCTTCTCCGCTCCGTCCATGTCGCCCGACCGCTGAAGCGCCGTGACGAGCGCGAGAAGGGCGGGGACGGAGCCCGGATCGCTCTCGAGGACCGTTCGGAGCACCGGGACCGCCTCAGCGGGCCGGCCCGTAACCGTCAGGACTTCGCCGAGCGTGACCTGCGCCTCCGGAAGGCCCGGTGAGAGCGCGATGGCCCTCTGCGCCGCCTCCGTGGCGAGAGAGGCGGCCGAAACATCCTTCGAGAGCCGGTACGAAGCGAGGTGTGCCCGACCCAGGGCCGCCTGGATGAGCGCGGAGTTCCCTCCGCCCGGGAGCCCCGTCAGGAGGTGGATCGCCTTCTTGACGGAGTCCGTGTCGTCATACCGTTCGAGGCACCCCAGCGCCACGACGTAGTCGGTCTGGGCGGGGCCCGGGGTCAGCTCGGGGGAAGACGGTGTGGGAACCGGGCCGCGGCTCGCGAGGTGGATCTGGAGGGCGGCCATGATCTTCTGCGTCAGCTCGTTCTCGAGGCGGAAGTGGTCGGCGGCGGGGCCGGTCACCTCGCCGGCCGCGATCTGGACGGGGGAGCCGGCGAGGGAGACGGAGAAGGACAGCTGACGGGTGTCGCCCATCTGTCGGACCGCGGGCTGCACGAGCAGGTTCGCTCCGGTGTCGCGCGCCCACTTCGCCGGGTCGGTCTCCTTGAGCAGGGCAGGGGCCGAGGGGGGCATGATGGCGACACCCGGGACGCTCTGAAGCTTCACGCCGAGGCTGAACGACACGCCGTCGCAGAGCTGGCGCCCGTCGTCGCGGCCCGTCAGATCGGTGGCCGGGAGAATCGCGAGGAGCTTCGAGGCCGGAAGAGCCGTCGTGTCCTTCCCCCGGAGGGTGAAGTAGAGAAGCGCCGCGACGGAGACGGCGAGGAGCGCCCCCGCGGCGGCCCAGGCCCGCGGAGCCCGCCGGATCCGGGCGGAGACGCCCGAAAGGTGCTGCGGCACCAGGGTCGTCCGCCCCGTGAGAACGGCGTCGATCACCTGCCGGGCGTGCGCGAGGTCGGGCGTCCGGTCGTCGCGGCTCTTCGTGAGGCAGCCGGAGAGAAGGTCGAGGATTCCCGGCGGAGTGGCGACCGGGAGCGCCGTCCAGTCGGGCTCGCGGTCGAGGATGGCGACGAGGACGTCCGACGGCGAGTCGCCCGAGAAGGCCTTCTTCCCCGCCAGCATCTCGTAGAGGAGGCAGCCGAACGACCAGACGTCGCTTCGCCAGTCGAGCGGCTTGCCGCGGGCCTGCTCGGGGCTCATGTACGCAGCCGTCCCGAGAACCATCCCCTGCCGCGTCGCGCCGGTGTCGAGCGTGGGGGACTCGGAGAGGTCCGACACGTTCGGTCCCGGGGCGAAGGCCTTCGCGAGGCCGAAATCGAGGAGCTTGACCTTCCCGTCGGGCGTCACCTTCACGTTTGCGGGCTTGAGGTCGCGGTGGAGGATGCCCTTGCCGTGGGCCGCGTCGAGGGCGTCGGCGACCTGCCGGGCGATGCCGAGAGCGCGCGAGAGGGGGAGCGGGCCGGCCTCGACGAGCTGCCTCAGGGTTTCGCCCGGGACCATCTCCATGACGAGGAGCTGGACTCCCTCCACCCTCTCGAAGCTGTGGATCGCCGCGATGTTCGGGTGGTTGAACGTGGCGAGGAGCTGCGCCTCGCGCTGGAAGCGGACGGTCCGCTCGCGGTCGTCGGCGAAGGCGTCCGGCAGGACTTTGAGCGCCACCTCGCGCCCGAGGCGGGTGTCCCGGGCGCGCCAGACCTCGCCCATCCCTCCGGCTCCAAGGTGCGAAAGGACCTCATAAGGACCGAGTTTCGACCCAGGGGAGATGGCCATGGGCTGTCGGGTCGATTATGGCGCGCCGGACGGAGAACGGGGCCGCCGCAATTAGACTGTCTGCCCGAGAACGCCCGTCCCGACGGGAGGTCCGATGAGGAACATCCGCGCCGTCGCCTTTCTCCTGGCCCTTCTCGCGCGGCCTGCGTTCGCGGCCGGGGCCGCGCCTCTCGACGTCCTTACGGCCTCGGGTCTCTGGGACGCATGGCCTCTCGTGCGCGTCTCCCCTCCGGATCCCTGGGCGCTCAGGAGCGCGGAGCTTTCCTCGGCGCTCGAGAAGCTGGGATGGGAGCATCCGCGGCTCTTCCGGGTCGTGGACGAGGGGCGATCGGCCGAGGGGCGCCCCCTCAGAGTCCTGGCGCTCGGGACGGGGCCGACGAAGGTCCTCCTCTGGTCCCAGATGCACGGCGACGAGCCGACCGCCACGAGCGCGCTCCTCGACCTCCTGAATCACCTCGGCCGGAGCCGCGAGCACCCCGCCGTGACGCGCCTCCTCTCGAAACTGACGCTCTACGTTCTCCCGATGCTCAACCCGGACGGTGCCGAGCGGACGGTCCGGCGCAACGCGCAGGGTCTCGACATCAACCGTGACGCGCGAAGGCTCCAGACGCCGGAAGGGCGATTCCTGAAAGGGGTCCGCGACCGCTTCGAGCCGGCCTTCGGCTACAACCTCCACAATCAGTCCCCGCTGGCGATCGCCGGGAAGGGGGGAGCGCAGGCGGCGCTCGCCTTCCTCTCCGTCGCCTTTGACGAGGCGCTGACGGAGAACGAGGGACGGCGGACGACGAAGCGGCTGGCCGTCTTCCTCCGGGACTTCCTCGCCCCATGGGCGTCGGGGAGACTCGCTCGGTATGACGCCGACTACACGGAGCGAGCCTTCGGCGATTCGATGACGCGCTGGGGAACGGCGACCCTCCTGATCGAGACGGGGGGCTTCCCGGGCCCCGACGAGGCGGGCACTCTCGTCCGCCTCAATTTCGTCGCCCTTCTCGGATCGCTTCAGGCGCTCTCCGACGGCTCGCTTGCGGCGATCGACCCGAAGGAATACGACACCCTTCCCCTCCTCGAACGCGAGGGACTCTTCGACCTTCTCATCCGCAACGCGACCGTTGCGAACGGCACCGGGCTCCCGCTCTTCGTGGCCGATGTCGCCCTCTTTCGTCCCCACTCTTTCGGCGGTACGTCGGGGCGCGCCCGGCCCGGCGTGGCCGACTTTGGCGATCTGTCGGACTTCCACGGAAAGGAAGAGATCGACGGGAGAGGGAGGTTTCTCGTCCCGGCCCCTCCCGGCGGCGAGGAGGGCTGGACCGCGCTCGTCGCGCGCCTCCGCGAGCGGAAGCTCGCCGACGCGGACGGCGACCTCCTCCTCGTGCCCGCACAGCTCCCCGCCGAGGTGAACACGTGGACGCGGGAGGGTCAAGCGCTCGGCCCGGGCTTCACGGGAGGGCTCCTGCTCCTCGCCCCGGCGGGTGAAGGGAGGCTGAGGCTCGAACGGCGGATCGACCCGGTCCCGCCGGGAGCGCGCGCCGGAGGCCCTCGGTAGTGGCCCTCTCGGACGCCGAGAGGCGGAGGTATGCGCGCCACCTCGTCCTCGCGGGGGTCGGCGAGGCGGGACAGGAACGGCTCCGGGCCGGCCGGGTTCTGTGCGTCGGCGCGGGGGGGCTCGGGTCGCCCCTCGCGATCTATCTCACGGCGGCGGGGGTCGGGACCGTCGGTCTCGTCGAGTTCGACGTCGTCGACGAATCCAATCTGCACCGCCAGGTTCTTTACGGAACGAAGGACATCGGGCGCCCGAAGCTCGACGCGGCCGTGGAGCGGCTCCGCGACCTGAACCCGAACGTCACGATCGCAACACACGCGGCGGCGCTGACGCCCGCCCTCGCGCGGGAGATCTTCCCGGCGTACGACGTCGTCGCCGGGGCGACCGACAGCTTTTCCTCCCGGTACGTCGTCAATGAGACGTGCGTGGCTCTCGGAAAGCCGATGATCCACGCCGCCATCCACGGATTCGAGGGGCAGGCGTCGGTCTTCCGGGCGCCGACAGGGCCCTGCTACCGATGTGCTTTCCCCGAGCCGCCGCCTTCCGGCCTCGTCCCGACGGGAGCCGAGAGCGGCCTCCTCGGGGTCCTCCCGGGGACGCTCGGGGCGATCCAGGCCACGGAAGTCCTGAAGCTCCTCCTGGGGATCGGCGAGCCGCTCATCGGGCGGCTTCTCCTCGTCGACGCTCTCGCAATGTCGTTCCGGACGGTCCGCCTCTCGAAGGACCCCACGTGCGCGGCGTGCGGAGCGGGTGCTCCCGGTCGCTGAACGGCCGCCTCAGCGGGGGGCGGTGGAGGCGGGGGGCGCGGGGGGCCGGTTCCCGCCGCACTGTCTCGACCAGATCGTGGCCGCGACGAGAAGGGCGATTCCCACGAGGGTGACCACAACGACCGCCACGGGGCGGGCCCGCCGGACCGGCCTCACAGAGAGGGTCTGGAGGAGCTTGCCCGTTCCCGAGACCTCACTCCGGCTCTTCTCGAGCCGGAAGACGGCCTTCACGTCGCCGAATCGGATCTCCTCTCCCCCCGACAGGACCGACTCCGTGACCTTCTTCCCGTTCAGGAACGTGCCGTTGACGCTGGAGAGGTCTTTCAGGACCCATCCGTCCGCCGCCTCTTCGACGGCCGCGTGCTTGCGCGAGACGGAGAGGTTGAGGAGCTGGACGTCGCAGTCCGCGTCCCGCCCGACGACGGCGCGTCCGACGACCTCGTGCCTCTTCTCTTCGCCGTCCTGGACGATCAGAAACGCAGTCATGGGAGCCGCGGTCCTATCTTAGTCCGCCACGCCTCCGGCGTCCTGGCCGGGGGCGAAAACGAAGGCGACGTCTCCGACGTTCGTGCCGGTCGGCCCGGGAGCAAAGGCGTCCCCGAGAGTGGCGAAGAAGGGTCCCGTGTCGTTGTCCCGAAGGGCCTTCCACGGGTCGAGCCCGGCGCGCTCGGCCCGCTCGAGGGTCGTCTCGTCGACGAAGGCCCCCGCGGCGTCGGTCTCGTGGTCGATGCCGTCCGTCCCGGCGACGAGCGCCACGGCGCCCGTCGCGCCCGGAAGGTGGAGCGCCGTCGCGAGCGCCAGCTCGCGATTCCGCCCCCCGTGTCCCGGTCCCTTCACGGTGACCGTCGTCTCGCCTCCGAAGAGCGTGACGAGCGGCCGTCCGCTGCCACGCCGCCAGAGATGGCCGGCGGAGGCCCCGGCGACGGCGAGGCGGTGCGCGGCGCTCCGCGCCTCGCCCGAGAGAAGCTCGGGAACGACGCGGGGGTCGGCGCCGGCGAGGAGGGCAGCGGCCCGCGCCCCCTCGAGGGCCGTCCGGATGTCGGCGAGGAGGACGCTCCAGCGGGGGCCGGCCGGCCGCCCGGAGGGAGGGGGCGTCGGCAGGGCGAGAACGGCGCGGACGGAGGCGGGGAGCAACGGCGAGACGCGATACCGCTCGAGGAGGGCGAGGGCCGTCGCCGGCGAGGGGGGGATTCCGAGCGTCGGCCCCGAGGCGACGAGGTGCCAGCCGTCGTCGCCGAGGTCGGAGAGGACGAGGGTGACGACCTCGGCCGGGCCGCAGGCGGCCGAGAGCCACCCGGCCTTCACGCGGGAGAGGGCGCCGCGGACGGCGTTGATCTCGGCGATCGGCGCGCCCGCGGCCATCAGGAGGGAGATCGCGCGCGACTTGTCGGCGAGGGAGAGCCCCTCGGCGGGGGCGGACATCAGGGCGGAGCCTCCCCCCGAGAGGAGGACGAGGAGGAGATCGTCGGGGCGGAGCTTCGCGGCGAGCGAGAGGGCGGCGGCCCCCGCGTCGAGGCTTCCCTCGTCGGGAACGGGATGACCGGCCCGGATCAGGCGGGCGCCCGGCGGAAGGGACTCTCCCGTCTCGTAGGACGGGGCGACGACGAGCATCTCCCCGATCCGGGAGCCGAGCGCCTCATGCGCCGCGCGGGCCATGGGCGCGGCCGCCTTCCCGACGGAAAGGACGGCCACGCGCGACGGGACGAAGACGAACTCCCGGCGCTTCGCCGACGAAACGGAGCGGACGCGAAGGGCGTCGCCGCGCCGCCCGACGGCATCGCAGACGAGACGGCCCGGCTCGACGGCGGCGACGGCGGCGCGAAAGAGCCCGGTGAGGAGGTCGCGCGGGTCCAGAGCGGGCGGAGTTTACCTAAGCGGAGGGGGTAAGATGGGAAGGGAGTGACATCCGATGGGACGTGACATTCTCGGTTCGGTTCGGGAGGGGCTGTCGGAGGCCGGTACGCGTGGCCACGACGTGGCCGAGGTCATCGCCGATCGCGTGGAAGAAGCGCTGGAGAACGCCGAATCGCGCGGCCGGAAGGTGAGGAGGGAACTCGAGAGGCGCTGGAGGACGGTGGACCGCGCCGGGCGGGACAACGCCTTCCTGATGGCGCTCGGCGCCCTCGGTCTCGGCCTCCTCGTCGGCTGGCTGGTCGGACGCGAGCGTCGCTGATTGGACCTCGCGGCCCGGCTCGATGAGCTGAAGTCCGGCTTCTCGAAGACCTTCTGGATCGCCAACTCCCTCGAACTCTTCGAGCGCTTCGCTTACTACGGCTCGAAGGCGGTCCTCGCCGTCTACATCGCGGACGGGATCGGGCTGGGGCCGACGACAGCCGGCCTCTTCGCGGGGAGCGTCTTCAACACGCTTCTCTACTTTCTCCCTCCGCTCGCGGGAACGGTCGTCGACCGCTGGGGCTTCAAGCGGAGCCTGATGGCCTGCTTCGCGATCTTCTCGGTCGGCTACTTCCTGATCGGCCTGGCCGGCCTCCCGGCGGGGGCGCCGCTCGTGGCGGCCTTTGGCGGGCCGCGGAGCTACACGCTGTTTGCTCTCATCGTGACCGCGATCGGGGGTTCTCTCATCAAACCGAGCATCGTCGGGACGGTCGCCCGGACGACGACGGACCAGACGAAGGCGCTCGGCTACTCGATCTATTACACCCTCGTGAACATCGGTGGCGCCGTCGGACCGATCCTCGCCCTGCAGGTCCGTCAGAGTCTCGGCATCTCGTACGTCCTCATCATGTCTTCGGCGACGACCTTCGCCCTTCTCCTCGCGGCGTTCCTCTTCTTCCGCGAGCCGCCCCGCCCCGCCGACGCGCCTCCCCCGACCTCGTTCGCAAAGGTCTTCGGCGACATGGTCAAGGTCTTCGGGAACCTCCGGTTCCTCCTCTTCCTCGTCATCTTCTCCGGCTTCTGGGCGATGTTCTGGCAGATGTTCTATTCGCTGCCGTTCTACGTCCGCGACGTCCTGAAGTTTCCCCGCTTCGAGCTGATCGAGACGGTCGACGCCTGGACGATCATCCTCGTAACGATCCCGGTCACGGCTCTCGCGAAGAGGCTCCGGCCCTTCAGCGCCATGACGGTCGGCTTCCTCCTGGCGAGCGTCTCGTGGCTCGTCATGGCGATCGTCCCGACGCTTGCCGTCACGATCGTTGCGATCATGATCTTCGCCCTCGGGGAGGGGCTCCAGTCGCCCCGCTACTACGAGTACGTGGCTGACCTCGCTCCGAAGGAGCAGGTCGGGACGTACATGGGCTTCGCCTTCCTCCCGATCGCCCTCGGCACGTTCACGGCCGGGGCCATCTCCGGCCCGCTCGTGGAGACCTACGTGAACGGCTACAAGGCGGGGACCGTCGCCCATCCCGAGTCGATGTGGCTCTGGGTGGCCGCCATCGGCTTCGTCTCGACGGTCCTGATGCTCCTCTACGACCGGTTCGTCGCGCCG
>Ga0079037_100001122_pt1 | contig 13487 bp, 12 predicted proteins | sample Mud3Dept4metaG_FD_71479 | JGI IMG/M metagenome (GOLD analysis project Ga0079037, IMG submission 71479) | Freshwater wetland microbial communities from Ohio, USA, analyzing the effect of biotic and abiotic controls - Mud 3 Core 4 Depth 4 metaG | ecosystem: Environmental > Aquatic > Freshwater >... | reverse complement strand
ACCCTTGTATTCCTTCATCGCATTCACGCGCCACTCTTCAGCCTGCTTCCCGGAGCCGACCAGAAGAGTCTCGTGATACTCAAGTGAGATCAGCTCAAGGATCAGTTTTTCGAGTGTCGGATGGTTTGCCCTCAACAGAGTCTCTGTGCATCCGGTGCATTCCTGCGCAGAAAGCCATAACACAGGAGGGCGCTTCTGGGTCGTGACCGCCTCAGCGATCGTTGCCCCCATCCCAACCGGCAGACCCATGCCGACTGCCAAGGTGCTGCAGAACTTCAGAAAATCCCTACGGGAAAAACCGCAGATCGTCTCCTCTACCATACTGCCCTCCTCAAGTTCTTTCATAGCCCTCTCCTCTTCTCATCAGGTTTATGTAACCTTGCAGTGTATGGATACGTTCGTTCGATACCGCGTTATACTCCCCACAGTAAAACAATTAGATATTTTTATGGACTTATAAGTGCTAATACTGTAAATATCATACACCATATAAATTAAATTGCAATCATTTTTTTCAGACAGTATTCAGGCATTTGTTCAGAGTTGCTATTCTTCTAAATTGCTCATCTAAAATCGGAAAAACTCGTATATAATGGGGTAAAAAGACAGGAGAGCTGATATGGTCAACGCCAACATAACATATACTGGAGGGATGCAGTTTGTGGCATCAGCGGATTCGGGGCATGCTGTTGTAATGGATGCTGATGCGGATTCTGGCGGAAACAATACAGGCTCTCGGCCTATGGAACTTCTTCTCATGGGCCTCGGGGGATGCTCAGGCATGGACATCATCTCCATCCTCAGGAAAAAGAAGCAGCAGGTGACAGGATTAGAGGCGCACGTCAGCGGCACCATGGCAGACGAGTACCCTCACAAATACACGGAGGTCACCATTGAGTATATTGTCACAGGCAAAGCTCTATCAGAGGAGGCGGTGAAAAGAGCGGTGCAGTTATCGATGGACAAGTACTGCTCGGTCAAAGCTACGCTCGAAGGTTCTGCCAGGGTTACCTTCTCTTACCGGATCATTGAAGAGTGATAAAACAGTACAGCATTAAGGATAGCGGGGAGAACCTGCAGTTTCTCCAGAGGTTCTCGAAGAGGATACTATCACTCTGTTTCTCTGGCATCAATATATGAGGAGAGGACCTTCATATCTGCTTCAGGAATTTTGACAAACTCAACGCCGATATCATATTGAAAAGCACCCTCCCCCTTCACCTCCGCAAGGTTTGCAATTCTTCCGACAACAGTAATGGGGATTCCGTCAAGGTGTATCTCCATCTCATGCTCTGAATCTATCTCATGTGCTATATCTGAGGCAATCAGCATGCCGGCGAGACTGATCTTCTTGATAGTATATTCGCATGGAACAGTAATCCTGGCGTTCTCAGGCTGGCTCACCTTGAACCTTACGCCAAGAACCCTTTGTTCCTTATCGCTTATTCTGCTCTTCTCAATATAGGCTATAAGATTGGTTGCCTCATCGGTCAGGACATTGGTAAACTTGATGCCCGCCTTATAGACCGGCACGACTTCACCATTCTTCAAAGTCTTTGAGTGGCTGAGCACCGACCATACGATCTTTCCTCTCAGCGTCAAACTTCTCTCCTCGTAGTGCATTTTAAGCGCATATTCCTTGTCAAGAGACAACCTCTGCGTTGTTGCAATAGCAGCGCCGTCCATGCTGATATTCAGGATATTAATATTTGACATATAGGTCATCTTGCCATGGACACTGTCTACATCATAGCGTCTGCATTTCCTTTTATCTGTAGCGTCACTTGCCATAGCTTCTAACTCTACCACGCCTCCTGCATCTTGTCTACCGCATCTGTCTATCTGGACAGCACAATACCTGCATATCCGACGACGCTGTCGTAGTCGCCGCTCACATCTCCTGACGTCATATAATGGATAAGCCGCGAATTTTTCGCCCCCAGCAGCTGGGCCGCGATCAGCATTACCGTTGCCGGAAGAACACCGCACATGGATATCCTCTCATGCATAACCGTATCATAGAGACCGCGCGGGTCAAGAGCGAGTATCTTTTCTATCGCTTTATTATCCTTATGACGAGCGACCTTGTCAGACACATAATGACTCATGTCAGAACTTGCAAGTATCGTGACCGCATAATCCACTCCCTGAATTGCCGTAGCAATCGCTTCAGCAAGTTCCCTGCAGCTGTCGTATGATGCAGTCATTATTGAAATAGGAACAATAGAAACGTCACGAGAGAAATAGGCAATAAAGGGGATCTGAACCTCAAGGGAATGCTCGTACGCGTGAGCCTGCGAGTCGCGGACCGCTAACGTCGTGCCATTGAGGATCCTCCTCGCAAGCCTTCTGTCAATATTGAGGCTTCCTGTAGGAACCTCCCAAGCTCCGTCATCCATGACCGAAACTGCAGGGCCGAGGCCTGTGTGATTTGGTCCCAGCATGATAAACGTCTTAGGCATCAAAATGGCGGAATAGACCTGTCCTGCAACAATTCCTGAGTAGATGAGCCCTGCATGCGGAACCATAATACCGACAGCATCCATAGGGGGCTGGCCGGAAGCAACATACTGCTCAACCTGCTTCCTCAGTCCGAAACTGGTGCCGTCATAGAACCTGCCTGCAACTGCCGGAGTGCGATGCATAATTAGAAGGTCTCTTCCAGTTCGTGATATTCGACGTCCGTAGCATCGACAAACCGCGTGCAATAAGCAAGGAATGTAAGGTTAACCTTGTCTGTAGGACCGTTTCTCTGTTTTGCAATATCGACCACCATGCTTCCCCTGCCCTCTTTCTCGTCCTTTGCTTCGCGATAGAGGAAGATAATAACGTCTGCATCCTGCTCAATAGCGCCAGACTCCCTGAGGTCGGCAAGTGTCGGATTTTTATTGCTGCCTGTCCTGCTCTCCACACCCCGGTTCAGCTGGCTCAGGGCAACGACCGGCACTTCGAGCTCCTTGGCAAGTGCTTTGAGAGAACGTGATATATCTGCAATCTCCTGCTCACGCCTTTCAAACTTGCCTGTTCCTTTCATGAGCTGAAGATAATCGACAATAATGAGGCTCAGGCCATGCTGCTGCTTCAACCTTCGCGCCTTAGCCCTCATCTCAAGCACCGAAAGCCCTGACGAATCATCAATATAAATTTTGGATTCAGCAAGTTTGCCGGCAGCATTCGTCAGCTTGTTCCAGTCCTCACGCTTATTGATGAATCCCTTTCTCACCTTGTTCGAATCCACCTTTGCCTCAGAGCAGAGCATTCTCATCACAAGCTGTTCTTTTGCCATTTCAAGACTGAATATCGCCACAGGCTCGCTCAGGCCTATGCCGACATGCTGGGCAATATTCAGACAGAACGCAGTTTTGCCCATGCCCGGCCGGCCGCCGATAATGATCAAATCTCCCTTCTGAAAGCCTGTTGTCAGATCATCTATGTCCTTGAATCCCGACGGCACGCCGGTGATGGCCTCTTTCCTGTCATAAAGCCTTTCGATCGTCACAAAGGTATCGGTGATCAGGTCCTTCATGGGATAGAAGGCAGTTTTTACCTTTCTGTCATGCAGAGTGAATATGGTCTTCTCGGCAAAGTCAATCAGCTCATCAGCGTCCTGCTCGCTTTCATACACATTCTTCGCAATATCGGTCACCGACGTGAGAAGACCCCTCACCAGAGCCTTTTCTTTGATAATTCTGGCATGGTACCGAACATTGGCAGAGGTCGCTACAATAGATGCAAGGGACGAGAGATACTGCAGCCCGCCTATTGCCTCAAGCTCTCCGCGGACTTTCATGAATTCAGTCAGGGTAATGATATCGACCGGTTCAGGTTTTCTGTGAAGGTCAGCCATGGCCTGATAGATCTTTTTGTGAGCGTCACGATAGAAATCATCAGCCACAAGCATCTCAACGGCGGTGTAGAGAGCGTCATTGTCAAGCAGAATGGCACCCAGGACAGACTGCTCAGCCTCTATGCTCTGCGGAGGAACTCTGTCTTTTTGGACTTCAGAATCTCTCATTCAGGAACAACTTGCACCTTTACCGGAGCTGAAACCTCCGGGTGAATCTTGACATGAACGACATATTCGCCAGTACGCTTTATCGGTTCGTCAATATGTATCTTCTTCTTGTCAATCTCAAATCCATGGGCAGCAAGAGCCTCGGCAAGATCCATGCTGGTTACGCTGCCGAAAAGCTTCTCCTCTTCTCCGACCTTTGCCTTGATGACAAGCGTCAGCGCCGCAAGCTGTTCTGCCGATGCCTTGGATGCATCTCTGATCTTGGCAGCCTTTTCCATAATAATCTTCCTGTTGTGCTCAAGCTCCTTTATATTCCTGGTGCTTGCCTCTGCGGCAAGATTCTTTGGGATTAAATAGTTGCGAGCATATCCGTCTGAAGTATTGACAACTTCCCCCATCCGACCAAGCCCTTTTACTTCATCTTTGAGAATTACCTTCATAATATCCGTCTCCTTGCCCGTATTTTTCTAATACGATACCACAAAAAATAGAAAAAATGCCCTGTCTCTGTAATTGACAAATCTACTTGAATTTATATTATTAGATTGTTTACAATCTACGAAACTATATGCGAAAGCAGTCACGAAAAGGAGGAGTAGCATTACCAGGATATCTTGATAAAGATTTTCGTTTCTTGCATCCATAAAGGACTTAATAGCAGCATATATCTTCGCAAACCAGAAAAGGAGGGTATCAAATGAAGAAGGCAGTCAGCAGATGGATTAATGGTTTTATTTTGCTTATGGCTCTTGCAGCAGGGACTGGTTTTATTGCAGGTGACGCCTATGCAACAAACGGCTATTTTAGTCATGGTTACAGCATCGAGAGCAAGGCTATGGGTGGCGCTGGCGTAGCATTGCCTGGGGGATCGCTTGACGCGTCAGTAAACCCGGCATTATTGGCTTTTGTCGGAAGTCGTGCTGACATCTCTCTCAGCATTTTTAACCCAAACAGAGAATATACCGTTGAGGGTAATCCTTCCGGCTTTCCGGGAACATTTGGCCTGACACCGGGAACAGTCGAGAGTGACAGCAACTATTTTGTTGTTCCTGCCATGGCTGCGCACTGGTCATTAAGTGATAAATTTTCAGCCGGAATTTCGATGTACGGCAACGGCGGCATGAACACTGACTACGACAAAAGCACATTCTACGGCTCAAAGCCCACCGGCGTTGATCTGATGCAGCTATTTATCGTGCCGACCTTTACCATTAAAGTAGCACCAAAGCACTCTGTCGGTTTTAGCCCAATTTTTGCCTATCAGAGGTTTGAAGCACGTGGACTCCAGGCCTTTGGCGCTTTTTCGAGTGATCCCAATAACCTCACTAATAATGGTCATGACAGTGCTTACGGATGGGGCGGCAGGATCGGCTACTATGGCGAGATCTTGCCCTATCTGAGCATCGGTGCCTCCTATCAGACAAAGATCTGGACAACCAAATATGACAACTATGCAGGGCTCTTTGCAGGTGATGGAGGCTTTGATATTCCTGCCAACTGGACAATCGGCATCGCTGTTAAACCAACCCCTGGTTTGGTATTCCTCTTTGACGTCCAGAAGATCTATTATAGCGATATTAATTCAGTCGGCAACCCTATGCTGCCTAATTTAATGAACGCGCCGCTTGGTGCTAACAGCGGTGCAGGCTTTGGCTGGCATGATATGACCATCTATAAAGCAGGCGTGCAGTGGAAAAGCAGTGATGCCTGGACATGGAGAGCAGGCTATTCCTACGGCAAGCAGCCTATTCGTAGCGAAGATGTGATGTTTAACATTCTTGCTCCCGGCGTTCCAGAGCAGCATGCAACTGTCGGCTTTACAAGGGCGATATCGAAAACGCAGGATCTCAGTATTTCGCTCATGCATGCATTTTCAAAGACCGTCAGCGGACCAAATCCGCTTGAGGCTCCTGGATTCCAGGAAATACGCTTAAAGATGAACCAGTGGGAGGGCACTGTGGGATACACCTGGAAATTTTAGGTTAACGCCTTTCTCAGTACCGATTTAAAGGGCTCGGGCATTACTGTCTGGGCCCTTTTTTATTTAATGCTTACCGGTATGGGTATGAAGGTCAAAATAAAGATAAGCAGCGCAATCAACGCTACCGCCTTACGCTTTGGATCAAGAGGCACCTCAGGAAAAAGGATAGGCGGATGCTTTGAACCGAGCAAGAGGAGCAACACTGCCCAGACCAGCCAGCCCTGGAAGAAATAGCCGAGGAGAAGAAGCAGTCCGATCATAACCTTGGAGAGCCATCTATGTTTTTCTCCAAGGATTGCGAACGCTATATGGCCGCCATCAAGTTGACCTGCAGGAATAAGATTAAGAGAGGTGACAAAAAAACCGATCCATCCTGCAAAGGCCACGGGGTGTAGGTAAACATCATAGGTATCGGGAATAGAGCCTATGACGATCTTGGTCAATGCAATAAACAGAAGGGAATCACCCAGCACTATAATATCCCCTGTCTGAGGCGGCAAAGCCTGTATTTTCGAATAATGCAGGCCAACAACAATGGCGATGATCGATACTGCAAATCCTGCAATCGGTCCTGAGGCGCCGATATCCATCAGTGCATTTCTCGTGGTAATAGCTGAACGCATCTTAATAAATGCTCCCAGCGTTCCAAACAGGGTCGGAGCCGGTATAAAATAGGGAAGTGATGCCTCAATCCCATGACGCCGCGACGTTATGTAGTGAGCAAACTCATGAACAAGAAGTATCAAAAGCAACGAAAGGGAGAACGGCAGACCCTGCAGAATATCCTGCGGCTTTTCTATGAGGTTAACGCCGGCATGAAGAGCTCCGACCGCAAGCGTTGAAAAAAACGTAAACACAAAGAGACCAAGATTAAGAAAAGGAGATCTTCTCATCCAACAACAGTCCCCTGCAGGTCATAGTCAAAGGCCTGATCGATTCTGATCTGGACAAACTCATGTTTCCTGAAACCTGATCCCTTCAAAAACACTACACCATCTATTTCCGGTGACTGGGAATAGATCCGTGCAATACCGACCCCATCATCTATCTCATCCACAAGAGCCCTGAAAACCTTATTGACAAGTCTTTTATTCCTTTCAAGAGAGATAGCCGACTGTGCCTCCATAATCCTGTCTCGCCGCTTCGTCCTGACATGCATCGGCACCTGCCCTTTCAGGCTATACGCAGAGCTTCCCTCTTCCCGTGAATAGGTAAAGACGCCAAGCCTGTCTAACTCCATGCGCTGAACAAAATCGAGCATAGCATCAAAATCCTTCTCCGTCTCCTGAGGGAAACCGGTGATCAGGGTGCTCCTCAGCGCCACATCCGGAACGATCTCTCTGATCTTCTTTATAAGTTTTTCGTAATATTCCCTGCCACCCCCGCGCTTCATAAGACTGAGAATCCTCTGTTCTGTATGTTGAAGAGGTATATCAAGATATTTGCAGACCTTTTCTTCCGCTGCTATCGTTTCAAGGAGTTCATCCGTAATTGCTGTTGGATAGAGATAGAGAAGTCGTATCCAGAAATCGCCATCAATCGAGGCAAGGTCCTTTACAAGCCGTGAAAGGTCGTATTGATCAAGATCTTTGCCATAGGATGTGATATCCTGGGCAACGATAATAAGCTCACGCCGCCCTGCCCTGACAAGGGCTTCTGCCTCTCTCAGGATCTCCTCAGACATCCTGCTTTTGTAACTGCCCCGGATATCTGGGATAACACAGTAAGAACACCCTCTGTCACATCCTTCAGCTATCTTAAGATAGGCATATGCTGTATCAGCAAGTCGGATATCAGTTTCCGCAGAAACCGATACCTGCAGGACACTGCTGCAGTACTCTACTATCTTATCATCATCGCCAACGCCATACAGCACATCGATCTCTGGAATCTCCTCTTTCAATTCATCACCAAACCGTTTGGCAAGACAGCCGAAGACGACAAGCTTCTTGTTTCCCGCCTCCTTATTGGCTGCCAGTTTAAGGATCTCTTCTATTGACTCTTTTTTGGCAGCATCGATAAACCCGCAGGTGTTGACAAGGAGGAGGTCCGCTCTCTCGGAATCTTCAGTGTAGGTCAGTCCCCGTGCGGAAAGCTTCCTCAGGAGGTTTTCTGAATCAACAAGGTTTTTCGGGCAGCCAAGGCTTACCAGGGATATCTTAGACACGGTTCTTCTTCAATGTTCTGTAAATGATGAAATAGCTCAGGAGAGCAGATACGGTGCCCAGAACCGTTGTGCCTAAAAAAAATGGCTTGAGAAGCGGCCCCATGGTATGCAGAAGTTCCTGCATGGAAAGATGAGCCCAGTCAATGTCCGGAATAATATCATCTATGGCAAGGAGCTTTGCGCCGATCCATATCCCAAAGGAATAGATAGGAACAATAGTCCATGGATTGGTCACGTAGATACCGACAATGCTCACGAACTTGTTCAGTTTGAAAACCCATGCCACCAGAAGACCGAGCACAGTATGCAGACCTATGAGCGGAGACATGCCGATAAATACACCGACAGAGAATGCCAACGCTATGTGGTGAGGAGATTCCCTAATGCCGAGTATCTGCCTGAATTTATCCCTGAAGTGAAAAATGCTGGTACCCCCGTGCAGAGACTTTTATTCTTTTCCCGTTATCATCAACGACCGCGATTCCGGCGCGCGTAATCTCGCCGATACAGAAGGCTTTGACCTTTGCCTTCGCAGGAGCAGTAAAGAGGAGTTCATAATCTTCACCACCGCTCAATGCCAGATCACGAGCAGAAATTTCCAAACATGCAGCTGTCGCTTTCATCTCTTTTGAAACAGGTATATGACTAAGCTGAATTCGTGCGCCGACGCCGCTCTCCGTACAAAGCCGCGAAAGATCAATGATAAGGCCATCACTGATATCGATCATTGCAGTAGCAGCATGTAAAATTCTTTTCGGATTTCTGGCAAGCGGCATCAGATGCCGTCTCAACAATGGAGCAGCAACGTCCCATGTTACAGGCAAACCCCTTCTACCGCGTTTCGTAAAATCGATCGTCCGTCGTATTCTCCTGAGCATTGCCAACCCGCATGCCGAATCGCCGAGATTGCCAGTCACGTAGATCCTGTCGCCAACCCTGGCTCCCTTTCGTTTCAGGACGTTTCCCCCGGTTCCGACTGCAGTAAGAGAGAGCATGATCCTCTCCGCAGAGGATATATCACCGCCGATAAGGATTACGCCGTAAGTTTTCAAAGCCTCTTCAATGCCATCGAAGAACTGATCAAAAAATTCCCTGCTGCAGTTTCTGTGCGCCGAGAAGTTCAAAAGAACATATTGGGGTATGCCGCCCATAGCATAGATATCGCTTATATTTACGGAAACGAGTTTGAAACCGAGTTGAAAAGGGGTTGTCCAGGACAGGTCAAAATGAACTCCTTCCACCATCATGTCCGTGGTAAGCAGAATATTCTTTCCGGCGCTGATCACTGCAGCATCGTCGCCAATACCGACAAGAACGCCCCGGGGTCTGCTCCCAAAGCGCTTTCTAAGAATCTCAAGAAGAGAAAGCTCGCCAGCCTGAGAAAGCTTCACAATGGCACAGGATCAGGCTTTTTTCTTGGCCTTAAGAGCAGCTTTCAATACCTGATCCATGGTCTCGGCAAAGATGAACTCCATATCCTTTTTGATATACTGCGGGATATCTTCAAGATCCTTCTTATTCCGCTTCGGCAGAATGATTTTCATGATGCCCATGCGCTTGGCGGCCAGAGTCTTCTCCTTTAACCCACCGATTGGCAGAACCCTGCCCCTGAGCGTCACCTCGCCGGTCATGGCAATGTTCTTGTTCACCGCCCTGCCGTTAAAGACCGATGCTATGGCAGTGGCTATGGTGATGCCTGCAGACGGACCGTCCTTTGGTATCGCACCCGCAGGCACGTGAATGTGAACATCTGTTTTTGAAAAGATGTCTTCCTTGATACCAAGCAACTTGGCCGTTGACCTGACATAGCTGAGCGCTGCCTGGGCAGATTCCTTCATGACATCGCCTAACTGTCCTGTAAGGGTAAGATTACCCCTGCCCTTCATGGTCGTGGCCTCAATATAGATAATATCTCCGCCGGCTTCTGTCCAGGCAAGACCTGTGGAGACACCGACCTCATCCTTTGCCATCTCCTCTTCTGGCAGAAATTTCGGCACACCGAGGAACCCATGAAGATTCTTGGCCGTTACCATATACTTCTTCTCTTTGCCTTCAGCGATCCTCTTCGCAACCTTTCTGCAGAGATTTGCTATCTCACGCTCAAGATTGCGGACACCCGCCTCACGGGTATACTGAGAAATGAGCAGGTTCAGTGCCTGGTCAGTAATCGAGAGTATTGTGGTTGTGAGTCCGTGCTCCTCAAGCTGCTTTGGCAGCAGATACTTCTTTGCTATGCCGAGTTTCTCTTCTGTGGTATATCCTGAGAGATATATGACCTCCATCCTGTCCCTGAGCGGACCCGGTATAGTGTCGGCAAGATTTCCTGTTGTGATGAACATGACATTGCTCAGATCAAAGGGTACTGACAGGTAATGGTCAGCAAACGCAAAGTTCTGCTCAGGGTCAAGCACCTCAAGCAGCGCTGACGAGGGATCTCCACGGTAATCCATACCGATCTTGTCTATCTCGTCGAGCATAAAGAGCGGATTATTCGTGCCTGCGGTCTTGATTCCCTGGACGATCCTGCCTGGCAGCGCACCTACATAGGTACGCCTGTGGCCGCGGATCTCTGCCTCATCACGAACACCGCCGAGAGACATGCGCACGAACTCTCTGCCTAATGCACGTGCAATAGACCTGCCTAAGGAGGTCTTGCCCACACCAGGAGGGCCGATAAAGCAGATGATCGGCCCTTTCATCTTCTCCTTCAGCTTGCGCACGCTCAGATATTCGAGGATCCTCTCCTTCACCTTTTCGAGGTCATAGTGGTCATCATTGAGCACCTTCTTTGCCGCCTTGATGTCAAGGTTGTCCTTGGTGCTTTTTGCCCAGGGAAGCTCCACAAGCCAATCCAGATAGGTCCTGATCGTTCCGGCTTCTGCGCTGTCAGGATGCATCTTCTCCAGCCTCTTCAGCTGTTTCTCGGCTTCCTTCAGAACTTTTTCAGGCATCTTCGCTTCTTCCATCTTTTGCCTGAACTCCCTGATCTCTTCAGCCCGCTCATCAAAATCGCCGAGTTCCTTCTGTATAGCCTTAAGCTGCTCTCTCAGAAAGTATTCACGCTGCGTCTTGTCGATCTCCCCCCTCGCCTCTGACTGTATCTTCTGCTGCACGATCAGGAGTTCAATCTCATGGCCAAGAATATCGCTCACCCGTTTCAGTTTCTTCACAGGATCTGATTGCTCAAGTATTTCCTGGGCCTGCTCTGTCTTCAGGCCAAGATTGGATGCCACAAGGTCTGCAAGTCTTCCCGGTTCATCAAGGTTCTCGATCACGACCATAATGTCAGGGAGTATGGTCTTCCCGTAAGAAACCGCTTTATCGAGCTGCTCTTTGACTGTTCGGATCTGGGCCTCTGCCTCGATCGTAACCGCTGCAGGTTTCGTGTCGTCTATCTTGGCGATCTCAGCTTCCAGGTATGGCGTTGCCCGCAGAAACTTCTTCACTCTGGCCTTTGACAGACCCTGCACCAGGATCTTCACTCTGCCATCCGGCAGTTTGAGCATCCTCATGATCATACCGACCGTCCCACTTTCATAGAGGTCAGTGGCAGAGGGGTTTTCGATGCTCATGTCTCTCTGCGTAAGCAGAAGGATCATCCTGTTTTCCGCAAGGGCCTGTTCGATCGCCTTAATGGACATGTCCCTGCCGACAAAAAGCGGAATGATCATGTAGGGGAAAACCACGATATCTCTGACCGGCAGTACCGGAATGATATCAGGGATCTCGGTCTCTTTATCGTTATCTTTTTCTTTCTCTGCCATTGCTTCTCCTTATGCGTTTCTTGAATTAATGTTTCAGCTTCCTCGCAACTTCGAGCAGATATTTTGTAAAGTCCTTTGCAAGTTCTTTATTTTTGAGAGCAAAGTCAACGGTCGCCTCAAGATAACCAAGTTTGTCGCCTGCATCATACCTTTTGCCCTCAAAAAGATACCCGTAGACCGGCCTCTTTTGAAGCAGCAGATTTATAGCATCGGTTAGCTGGATCTCCCCGCCTTTGCCAGGCTTAACCTTTTCGAGAATATCAAAAATATCAGGGGTAAGGATATACCGTCCGATGATAGCCATATTGGACGGTGCGTTTTCAGGATCAGGCTTTTCAATAAGGCTGTTGACCCTGAAAACATTGTCCCGCTCTTTCACGCCGCTGATGACGCCATAACGATTGACCTCATGGGTCGGCACCCTTTCGAGTGCAAGGATCGGGCTCTTCAGCTTCCGGTATAATGTAATCATATCGAGAAGCAGCGGCTCCTCTGAAGGGATAATGTCATCGCTCAGGATGACGGCAAAAGGCTCGTCCTTTACAAAAGGCTTGGCGCAGAGAATAGCATGGCCGAGGCCGAGCGCATACCCCTGCCTGATATACGCAATATTGATCTCGCTCAGCCTGTTGATTTCCGCGAGGAGCTTTTCCTTACCGCTCTTCTTAAGCTTATCTTCAAGCTCAAAGGCATAATCAAAATGGTCCTCGATATTCCTCTTGTGCTTGCCGGTAATAATAATAAATTCAGAGATTCCGCAGGCTATCGCCTCTTCAATACCATACTGGATCATCGGCTTGTCCACAATAGGCAACATCTCCTTTGGAGACGCCTTGGTTGCAGGAAGAAACCGCGTACCGAGACCGGCAGCAGGGAATATCGCCTTTTTTATATCATCAGACATCTATTATGTACCTCAAAAAGGATTTGGTTGATTATACCATAAGATGAACAGGCGGATTCGGTTTACTGCTTCACCCGTTTGTTCGGGGGGCGTGCCTTTTTACACGATCTCCACTCCTCTTGCCCGTCCAGGGTAAAACTCCGGGCGGGGTTTTTCCACCTACGAGAGGAAACCACTCAAAACTGCTCCCCCTAATGTAGAGGGGTATCTTTCGCTAATGCTCCGCAATTGGGGCATTTGTATTTACCCCAACCCCGGCCGATAAAAAAGAGACCAGGGATAACATAAACAATTAACAAAACCAACGATATAAATTGAGGTAGGTTGTAGTTACGAATAAGCGTCATTCCGCAACTATCGCAGCAGAATGACGCTTATTCGTTTCCCGCAATCCGGTCAAACACTCTTGTGCGTATTTCTTACCGTTTCAGTGAAATAACAAGCTTGCGATTGAGAGCCTTTGCTACCCTATCCAGAAGCTCAAGTGAAGGCATCCGCCTGTCTTTAGTGACCTCACCTTAACATCTTTCTTTGGAATGTTGAGTAGGAGGTGTTAGCAGCATCGCATTGCTCTTTATGTAAGCGTTTGTTACAGGAAGAAAACGAGCATTATGATTTTTTGCTTGTCTTTGCAAAGAATCCAGTTATTAGTTTTC
>Ga0079037_100001120_pt1 | contig 13490 bp, 13 predicted proteins | sample Mud3Dept4metaG_FD_71479 | JGI IMG/M metagenome (GOLD analysis project Ga0079037, IMG submission 71479) | Freshwater wetland microbial communities from Ohio, USA, analyzing the effect of biotic and abiotic controls - Mud 3 Core 4 Depth 4 metaG | ecosystem: Environmental > Aquatic > Freshwater >... | reverse complement strand
AACTGCGATGTCCCGGTCGGTGATCATCCCGACCAGGCGGCTGCCGTCGACGACGGGCAGGGCACCCACGTTCAGGTCGCGCATCTTCGCTGCCGCGACCTGCAGAGTCTCGCCCGGCCCGACGGTCTCCGCCCTGGCCGTCATCGCGTCTCTGACCAGCATACGTCCTCCCCGAACGGGTTTGGGCTGTCATGCCCCGCTGCTACCCCAAAACTGCGTCCCCCGGATTCCATCGCACAGGGTGCGTTTGGGGCCTTGACGGGAGCCCTCCCGCCGCCCCGGCGGGCGCCTTACCTTGGCGGCGGGAGGGCCCATGCCGTTCCAGGACCGGGAGGAGGGGGGACGGCGGCTGGCGGCGCTGCTCGAGGGCCATCGAGCCGAGAGGCCGGTGGTCCTGGGCCTGCCACGCGGCGGGGTCCCGGTGGCCTTCGAGGTGGCGCGCCTCCTCGCCGCCCCGCTCGACGTCCTGGTGGTCCGCAAGCTGGGCGCTCCCGGCGACGAGGAGTACGGGGTGGGAGCGCTGGCGGAGGACGGGGAGGTGCTCCTCGACGCCGAGGCGCTGTCGGAGCTGGGGCTCCGGCGCGCGCAGCTCCACGGCGCCATCGAGCGGGAGCGGGCGGAGCTGGAGCGCCGCGTGGCGCGCTACCGGGGCGGACGGCCGCCCATCCCGGTGGCGGGCCGGACCGCCATCCTGGTGGACGACGGCGTCGCCACCGGGGTCACGGCCCGGGCCGCCCTGCGCTCGCTGCGCCGAAGGCGACCGCGGCGGGTGGTTCTGGCGGCGCCGGTGGTGGCGCGGGAGGCCGCCGCCGAGCTGCGCGGGGAGGTGGACGACCTCGTCTACGTGGAGGCGCCCGAGGACTTCGTCGCCGTCGGGCTCTGGTACCGGAATTTCGGGCAGACCACCGACGAGGAGGTCGTCCGGTACCTGGAGCGAGCCGCCGTCCCCGAGGCCGAGCCGGAGGACCCCCGGGCGACCGAGTGGATCGGGGAGGACGACGGCGACCAGCCCTGAAGCGGGCCTTGGCGGCCCGCCGGCCGGGAGCTAGGCTGCCAGGAAAGGCCCTTGCCGGCAGGCGGGGCCGCCGAGGTGATTCCATGGCCGACGTCAAAGGCGACATCCTCCCGAAGGGAGAGGGGCTGCGCAGGGCCCTGCGCTGGCTCGGGGAGCAGAGGCGCGAGTCGCCCGGTACGCCCCGCGGCAAGCTCATCGACGAGGCGGCGATGCGTTTCGACCTGACGCCGCCCGAGGTGGACTTCCTGCTGCAGAACTGGAGGGAGCCGTGAGGAGCACCGAGTGGAAGCGGATCCTGTGCCCGGTCGATTTTTCCGGGGCGTCGCGCGTCGCCATGAAGGCGGCGGCGGAGCTGGCCGCCCGCTTCGGCGCCGAGCTGACGCTGTTCCACGCCTATCCGCTCCCGGGCTACACGCTCCCGGAGGGGACGATCCTGCCGAGCTCGGCCTCGCTCCAGGAGCTGGCCCGCGAGACCGAGGAGCACCTCTCGGCCTGGAAGGTCGAGGCGGAGCTGGCCGGGGCGGGCCGGGTCGCGGTCGCCCAGGCGGTGGGCGAGCCCGCCGGGGAGATCGTCGCGTTCGCGCGCTCCGGCGCCTTCGACCTGGTGGTGGTGGGAACGCACGGCCGGACGGGGCTCAGCCACGTCCTCCTCGGCTCGGTGGCCGAGCGAGTGGTGCGCCGCTCCCCTTGCCCGGTGCTCACCTTCCGCCCGTCGGCCGGCAAGCCCGAGACCGACTGACCCTTCCGTTCCCCCTTCACAAGGCGGGCCGCTCGGGCGAGGATAGGCACCCCTTCCACGCCACCAGGAGCCGCGACATGGCCGATCTCTCGACCACCTACATGGGGCTCAAGCTCCCCACCCCGCTGGTGCTCGCCAGCTCCTCGCTGTCCAACCGGGTGGAGAACTTCCAGGCGGCGGAGGCGAGCGGCGCCGGAGCGGTGGTGCTGCGCTCGCTCTTCGAGGAGCAGATCGAGGCGGCCAACACCGAGCTGGAAGAGCAGGTCGCCAAGATGTCCGAGGCCCACCTCGAGGCTCGGACCTACCTGCCGCCGCAGCGGGTGGGCCCCCAGGAATACCTGCGCCTCGTCGAGCGGGCCAAGAAGTCGGTCCGCATCCCCATCATCGCCAGCCTCAACTGCGCCGCCCCCGGAAGCTGGAGCGACTACGCGCGGCAGATCCAGGACGCCGGCGCCGACGCGCTGGAGGTGAACATCTACGCCGTCGGCGCCGACGCCCGCGTCTCCGGCGACGACCTGGAGCGCCAATACCTGGAGGTCGTCGAGTCGGTCCGCAACGTGGTGAAGGTGCCCATCGCGCTCAAGGTTTCCCCCTTCTTCACCTCCTTCGCCAACATGGCCTCGCGGTTCGACCGCGCGGGCGTGAACGCGCTGGTGCTCTTCAACCGCTTCCTGCAGCCCGACATCGACCTCGACCGGATGGCGCTGCAGAGCTCCATGCAGCTCAGCCACCCGTCGGAGATGCTGCTGTCGCTCCGGTGGATCGCCATCCTGCACGGCCGGGTGAAGGCCGACCTGGCGGCCTCGACCGGCGTCCACGACGCCCCCGGGGTGGTGAAGCAGCTCCTGGCCGGCGCCCAGGTGGTCCAGCTGGCGGCGACCCTGGTGAAGAACGGGATCTCCCACCTGGCGAGCTTGCGCGGCGGCCTCGAGGAGTGGATGGAGAGGGGCCGCTACTCGCGCGTCGAGGACTTCCGCGGCACGCTTTCCCAGAAGCAGGCCAAGGACCCGCGGGCCTTCGAGCGCGCGCAGTACGTGCACCTCATCCTGTCGCAGAACGGCTGATGCGCGCCGCCGCGGTCTTCCCGTCCGAGCGGCGGATCCGCGTGCTCGAGCAGCCCGAGCCGCAGATCCTCTCGCCGAGCCAGGTCGCCATACGCGTCCTGGAGGTCGGGGTCTGCGGGACCGACCGCGAGATCGCCTCCTTCCGGTACGGGTCGCCGCCCGAGGGCGAGGAGCACCTGATCATCGGCCACGAGGCCCTGGGAGAGGTGGTGGAGGTGGGGACCTCCGTCCACCGCCTCCGGCCGGGGGACCTGGTGGTGCCGACCGTCCGCCGGCCCTGCCGGCACGCCGGCTGTCGAGCCTGCCGCATGGGGCGCCCGGACTTCTGCATCACCGGGGAGTACGTGCAGCGCGGCATCCGGGGCGGCCACGGGTACATGGCCGAACGGGCCGTGGACGAGATGCGCTACCTGGCGGCCGTGCCCAAGGAGCTGCGCGACGTGGGGGTGCTGGTCCAGCCGCTCAGCATCGCCGAGCAGGCGCTCATGCAGCTCGAGGACGTGCAGCGGCGGCTGCCCTGGGCGCAGCTGCCCGCCGAGTCGGCGGCCCGGGAGATGCAGCGCCGGGCGGTGGTGCTGGGCGCGGGCCCGGTCGGCATCCTGGGGGCGCTGGCGCTGCAGGTGCGGGGCTACAAGACCACCGTCTTCTCCAAGGAGGCGCGCGGGAAGAAGTCGGCCTTCGTCGAGTCGCTCGGGCTGGGGTACGCCTCGAGCCGGGAGGAGCCGTTCGAGGACCTGGCCCGGCGGGTGGGCCCGATCGACGTGGTCTACGAGGCGATCGGCGCGAGCCCGCTGGCCTTCGACGCCATGCACCATCTGGGGCCGAACGGGGTGTTCGTCTTCACCGGCATCCCGGGGCGCAAGACCGCCGTGCCGCCCGACCTGGCCGGGGTGATGGCCAGCGTGATCGTCAAGAACCAGGTGGTGTTCGGCACCATGAACCCGGGGACCGAGGCCTACCGGGCCGCGGTGCAGGACCTGGCGCTCTTCGCCCGCCGCTGGCCGGTGGCCCTGCCGCAGCTCGTGACCGGCCGCTGCGGTCTCGAGGAGGTGGGCGATCTGTTGGGGCGGCCGCACCAGGGGGTCAAGGAGGTCGTGGTCGTCTCCCCCGGCGCCTCCTGAGGGCGGGCTTCGCGTTGACGGCGGGCCGGGGCCTCAGCGCTCCGGCCGCGAATGGTCCACGAACTCGCGCACCGACGGGCGCTGCCAGATGGCGGCGGCGTAGGCCCGCAGCCGGGCCGGCACCGGGTCTCCGTTGGCGAGGAGCCGCTGCAGCATCAGGGCCAGGTCCGCGTCGGCGATGGTGAAGGCGCCGAAGAGCGCGGCTGCGCCCTCCGGGACGAGGGACTCGGCGGCACGGAGCAGCCGCCCGGCGGCCGCCTGGGCCGCGGGTCCCAGCGGCTTCACCGCGGCGCGCCGGAAGACGGTGCGGGTGGGCCGCTCCTCTCGCAGCGGGAGCAGGTCCGAGCGCAGCCAGGCCTGGAGCTGTCGGGCGCGGGCGCGGTCCCGGGGCGGCTCCGGATACAGGCGGGGGAAGCGTGGCGGCGGGAAGCTCTCCTCGAGGTACTCCTCGATGGCCGAGGATTCGGAGAGCCAGAAGTCGCCGTGCTGCAGGGCCGGGACCCGGCCGGTGAGGGAGCGGCCCAGGTAGTCCGGCGCGCGGTGCTCGCCGGCGTCGAGGGAGAGGAGGCGGAGATCGAAGTCGAGGCCCTTCTCCCGCAGCGCCACGTAGCAGGAGAAGACGTACGGGCTCTCCCAGTGCGCCTCGCCGAAGAGCGTGAGCTTGGCTTCCGACATGGGCAACCTCCGGGAGACTCCCCACGCTTGGGCCGGGCCGGGGCGGCGCGCAAGGCCGCCCGGCGTCCCTAGAAGGCCTTCCCCACGATGGCCTTGACGATGAGCTGCTGGTCGGTGGCCGGGGTGAGGCCGAAGCCCACCCCCAGGTTGAGCTCCCAGTCGAAGTCGGGCTTGCCGCGGGGGGCGACGAGGTCCAGGACCGCGAAGAGGAGGTGCTGCTGCTGCGAGGCCGGGTAGATCCCGCTCAGGTACCCGAGCTCCCCGTAGTACTCCACGCCCACCGCGAAGCCGAGCTGGGTGTTCACCGCGACCTTGGCGGCCGGGCTGAAGTCCACCCGGAAAGCGTCCGGGCCGTCGAGGGCGCAGCCGAGGATGGGGTTCACGTCCACCAGGAACAGCCCGTCGCTCCAGCCGAGGATGGGCCGGAACTCGGTTCCCCAGGCCGCGTCCTCCACCCAGCTCGGGAACCGGCCGACCTCGACGTTCAGCCCGACGAAGAACTGCCCGGTGAGGCGCTGCGGGACGATCATCTTGGCGCGCAGCTTGAAGCCACCCCAGCGGTAGCCGAAGCCCGGCGCCGAGAGGGTTTGTAGATATGCCCCGAGCTCCAGCCACTCCGTGACCCCGACGGCCGGCTCGAGCGTGTAGTGACCGGAGTGCAGCGCCGGGACCTGGCCGGGGTAGGCCGGGACGGAGGAGCCCTGGAAGGTGAAGTTGAGGTGCAGCTCCGCGCTGAACTGCCCGGGCTCGTTCAGGTCCGGTCCGTAGACCTGGATCTCGAACGGGTCCACCGCCGCCGCCGGTGCGGCGGCCGCGAGCGCCAGCGCGGCGACGGCGGGGAGGGAGGTGCGCACGGGATGTCACCGGCCTTTCGGGTCGGCGCCCCGGGACCCCCCGGCCCGGGGACCGCGAGATCGGCGCCGCTACTTGGACTGGGCCGGCGGCTTGGCGACCTCGAGCAGCTCGACCTCGAACACCAGCGTGGCTCCGCCGGGGATGACCGGCGGCCGCCCGGCGTCGCCGTAGGCGATGCCGGAGGGGCAGACCAGCCGCGCCTTGCCGCCGACCTTCATCTTCTGCACGCCCTCGGTCCAGCAGGGGATCACCTGGTTGAGCGGGAACTCGACCGGCTGGCCGCGCTTGTAGGAGCTGTCGAACACCTTGCCGTCGGTGAGCTTGCCCTCGTAGTTCACCTTGACGGTGTCGGTGGCCTTGGGGCTCTCTCCGGTGCCTTCCTTGAGCGAGGTGTAGACCATGCCCGACGCGGTCCTCTCCGCCCCCTTCTCGGCGGCGGCCTTGTCGAGGTACCCCTTGGCGGCGGCCTTGTTGGCCTCGGCGGCGACCGCCATTCGCTTGCGGGCGAGCTCCTGCACCTTCGGCTCGTAGGTCGCCATGTCCACCTTGAGCTTCTGGCCGGTGAGGGCGTCGGTGAGGCCCTTCTTCACCTGCTCCAGCTCCTTGGGGGTCAACTTGAACGTCTCGAAGCTCTTGGCGGCGATGACGCCGAGCGCGTAGAAGGTCTTGTCGTCCTCCCCCTTGGACGCCTGGGCTCGGGAGAGGCCGGGCGCGAGAAGCGAGGCGAGGGCGACGGCGGCGAGAAGCGGACGCATGGGAAGGCCTTTCTGGTGTGGGCCGGCGCGAGCCGCGCCGGCATCGGCGGGGCTTATAACCCGGAATCGCCGCGGCGGAAAATGCCGCTACTCCTCCAGCGTCGAGACGTCGCCCTCGGGCAGGCCCTGGGCGCGGGCCTTGAGCACGCGGCGCATGATCTTGCCGGAGCGGGTCTTGGGCAGGGAGTCCACGAAGGTGATCTTCTCCGGCCGGACGATGGGGCCCATGTGGGTGGCCACGTGCTGCTTCACCTCGTCGACCAGCTCGTCGCTCGCCTTGAAGCCGCCGCGGAGGATGCAGTAGGCGTAGATGGCCTGGCCCTTCACCTCGTGCGGCACGCCGATGACCGCGGCCTCGGCCACGGCGGGGTGGGCCACCAGCGCGCTCTCCACCTCGGCGGTGCCGAGCCGGTAGCCGGACACCTTGATGACGTCGTCGGTGCGGCCGACGACCCAGAAGTACCCGTCCTTGTCCCGCCTGGCCGAGTCCCCGGCCATGTACTTGCCCGGGTACTTGGACCAGTACTGCCGGACGTAGCGCTCCGGGTCCTTGTAGATGGTGATGGCCATCGCCGGCCAGGGGTGCTTGAGGACCAGGTAGCCCTCCTCGCCGTCCGCGACCGGCTTGCCGTTCTCGTCCAGGATCTCGGCCTCCTGTCCGAAGAAGGGCCGGGTGCCCGATCCGGGCTTGAGCGGCACCACCGGGGTGGGGGTGATCTGGAACATGCCGGTCTCGGTCTGCCACCAGGTGTCCATGATGGGGCAGCGGCCCTTGCCGATGACCCGGTGGTACCACTTCCAGGCCTCGGGGTTGATGGGCTCCCCCACCGAGCCGAGCAGGCGCAAGGTCGAGAGGTCGTGGCGCCCCGGCCAGGACTCGCCGAAGCGCATCAGGCCGCGGATGGCGGTGGGCGCGGTGTAGAGGATGGTGATGCCGTACTTCTCCACCAGGGACCACCAGCGATTCGGGTACGGGTAGGTCGGCGCGCCCTCGTACATGAAGGTGGTCGCCCCGAGCAGCAGCGGCCCGTAGACGATGTAGGAGTGGCCGGTCACCCAGCCGGGATCGGCGGCGCACCAGAAGCGGTCCTCGTCCTTGATGTCGAAGACGTACTTGAGGGTGGAGTAGACCCCCACCATGTAGCCGCCGTGGCCGTGGATGAGACCCTTGGGCTTCCCGGTGGTCCCGGAGGTGTAGAGGATGTAGAGGGGATCGTAGGAGTCCATCACCTCGGTGGCCGCCGCGCCGGTGGCGAGCGGGAGCTTCATGAGCTCGTGGTACCAGTAGTCACGCCCCGGCTCCATGCGGACCTCGTGGCCGGTGCGCTGGACCACGATCACCGTCTCCACCGTCGGCGAGCGGCGAACCGCCTCGTCCACGGTCTTCTTCAGCTCCACCACCTTGCCGTTCATGAAGCCGCCGTCGGCGGTGACCACCACCTTGGACTCGGAGTCCTCGATGCGCTGCTGCAGCGCCTCGACGCTGAAGCCTCCGTAGACCACCGAGTGCACCGCCCCGATCTTCGCGGTCGCCAGCATGGCGATCACGATCTCGGGCACGCGGGGCATGTAGATGGTGACGCGGTCCCCCTTGCGGACTCCCATGGCCTTGAGGACGTTGGCGAACTTGCACACGTCCCGGTTGAGGGCGAAGTAGGAGTAGGTGCGGACCTCGTGGCGCTCGCCCACCCAGACCAGCGAGAGCTTGTTCTTGCGCCAGGTCTTCTGGTGCCGGTCGAGGCAGTTGTGGACGATGTTGGTCTGGCCGCCGGCGAACCACCGGTAGAAGGGCTTGTTGGAGTCGTCGAGGACCTTGTCCCACTTGCGGTACCACTCGAGCTCGTCGGCCTCGGCGGCCCAGAACGCGTCGGGGTCCTTCAGGGCCTTCTCGGCGACCGCGTCCCAGTCCTTGACGCGCGCCTGAGCGACGACCTCCGGCGAGGGATGGAAGACTTCGCCTTCCAGGGCGGCGGGCTTCTTGCTCATTCGGTCGGTCTCCGTGGGCTTTCGGAAAGTGGAGAGGCCGGGAGCCTAACGCACCGACCCAGGCGTTTCAAAGGGCGCCCCGGCCCGGTCGGTGACGCGTCGCGCCAGCGTCCGCGCCGGGCCCGCCGCCCCGGCCCCTCGACCTCGACCCGGCCCGGCACGCCGGTTATCCTCGCTGCGCTTGGTCCGACCTCCTCCGCTCCGGCGCGGCGACGTGGTCCGCGTGGTGGCGCCCGCCGGCCCGTTCCTCCCCGAGCCCTTCGAGCGCGGGCTGGCGGTGCTGCGGGACCGCTTCGGTCTGCGGCCGCGCATGCGGCCGGACGTGACCGCGCGCTCGGGCTACCTCGCCGGCGGCGACGACCGGAGGCTGGCCGAGTGGCTCGAGGCCGTCGCCGACGTGGAGGCGCGAGCCATCTGGTGCGCCCGGGGCGGCTACGGGAGCATGCGCCTCCTGCCCCGGCTCGAGCCGGAGCGGCTGCTGCGGCCGCCGCGGCTGGTGATCGGCTTCTCGGACATCACCGCGCTGCACGTCGCCTTGAATCAGGCCGGGCTGGCCACCGTGCACGGGCCGGTGGTGACCCAGCTCGGCCAGCTCCCGGCCGACGCCCTCGACCACCTCGAGGCGCTCCTCTTCGGGCGGCCGGCCCCGGGCGGGGAGGGAGGGCCGGGGGCGGGCGCCGGGGTGACCGGCCAGGGGGTCATCCGCGCCGGCCGGGCCGCCGGCCCGCTGCGGGGAGGCTCGCTGACGCTGCTGGCGGCGCTGTGCGGCACCCCCTGGCAGCCGCGCCTCGCCGGCGCGGTGCTCTTCCTCGAGGAGATCGGCGAGCGGCCCTACCGGCTCGACCGCACCCTGGCCCAGCTGCGCCTCTCCGGCGCCCTGGAAGGCGTGCAGGGCGTGGCGGTGGGGCAGCTCACCGGCTGCGACGAGCCGGGGATCGAGGGCGCCGCCGTCCTGCGGGAGCTGGTGCGGGAGCTGGAGGTGCCGGCCATCGAGGGGGTCGCCGCCGGGCACGAGAGCCGGAACCTGGCGCTCCCGCTGGGGACGCGGGTCGCGCTCGTCGCCCCCGAGGGCGCGGCCGACGGTCCGCCACGCCTGGTGTTCGACGAGGGGGCGGTGGCGTGAAGAGCCCGGGCGCGAAGCTCGGGGCGGTGGCCGCGGTGCTCGAGGAGGGACTGGCAGAGGGGGTGGCCCCGGGGCTTTCGGCGGCGGTGCTGCACCGGGGGGTCCTGGTGCACGCCAGCGTCCACGGCTCGGCCCGGCTCGAGCCCAGGCGCGAGGAGCTGACGCCCGGGCACCACTTCGACGTGGCCTCGCTGACCAAGGTGATGGCCACTGCCACCGCGGCAGCGGTGCTGATCGCGGAGCGCCGGCTGTCGCTCGAGGACCCGGTGCGCCGCCACCTGCCCTCCTTCGCCGGGGCAGGCAGGGACCGGGTGACCATCCGCCACCTGCTGGCGCACTCGAGCGGGCTTCCCGCCTGGCGGCCCTACTACGAGCGGGTGATGGCCGACCCCGTCGGCCGGCTGGCCTTCCAGCCCCGGGAGGCGCGCCCCGGTTCCCGCCTGGCGGAGGCCTTCGCGCGGGGGCGGGCCCTGCTCGAGGAGGCGGTGCTCTCCGAGCCTCTCGAGGCCGAGCCGGGGACGAGGGCCGTCTACAGCGACCTGGGCTTCCTGGCGCTGGGCTGGGCGCTGGAGCGGGCCGCCGGGGTGCCGCTCGGGCGGCTGGTTCGGGAGCGTGTCCTCGAGCCGCTGGCGCTGGCCAGCACCTTCTTCGTCGACGAGGCCTCCGAGCCGGGCCGGGTCGGCGGCCTGGGCGAGCGGGAGGGGCGCGCCTTCGCGGCCACCGAGCAGTGCGTCCACCGCGGCGAGGTGAACTGCGGCGAGGTGAACGACGACAACGCCTGGGCCTTGGGCGGTGTGGCCGGGCACGCCGGCCTCTTCTCCACCGCCCGCGACGTGGCGGCGCTCGGCTCGGCCTGGCTCGACGCCCTGCGCCGGCGGCCCGGGCTGCTCGACCCCGGCGTCGCCGCCGAGTTCGCCCGCCGCGATCCGACGCCGGACGGCACCCGGGCGCTGGGGTGGGACACGCCCTCTCCGGAGGGCTCGTCCCTGGGGACGCGCCTCGGCCGAGGGCCCGGGGGCGCCATCGGCCACCTCGGATTCACCGGAACCTCGCTCTGGATCGACCCGGACGCGGAGGTGGTGGTGGCGCTGCTCACCAACCGCTGCCACCCCTCGCGCGAGAACGAGAGAATCCGCGCCTTCCGCCCGCGCTTCCACGACGCGGTGGCGGGGGCGCTGGGGATCGGGTAGGGGCGGCGGCGGGAGGATCGATGGAATACGCGGGCGTGAAGCGCATCCACCTCGTCGGGGTCGCCGGGACCGGCATGGGCTCCTTCGCCGGAATGCTCCAGGCGGCTGGGTTCGAGGTGACGGGCTCGGACGAGAACGTCTACCCGCCGATGTCCACCCAGCTGGCCAAGTGGGGCATCGAGGTGATGACCGGCTACCGGCCCGAGAACCTCGACCGGGCCCGGCCCGACCTGGTGGTGGTGGGCAACGTGGTGCGGGCGGTGAACCCCGAGGCGGCGGCCGTCCGGGAGCGGGGTCTGCCCCAGGTCTCCTTCCCGCAGGCGCTGGGCGACCTCTTCCTGGCGCCGCGCCACGGCGTGGTGGTGGTGGGCACCCACGGGAAGACCACCACCTCCGCCCTGCTGGCCTTCCTGCTCCACCACGCGGGGCGCGATCCGTCCTTCCTGGTGGGAGGGGTGACCCGCGACTTCGACTCCAACTTCCGCCTGGGGAGGGGACCGCACTTCGTGGTGGAGGGGGACGAATACGACACCGCCTACTTCGACAAGGGCCCCAAGTTCCTCCACTACCGCCCGCGCACCGCGGTCTTCACCAGCTGCGAGCTCGACCACGCCGACATCTACAGGGACCAGGCCCACTACGAGAGCGCCTTCGAGCGCTTCGCCGCCCTGCTCCCGGCCGACGGGTTCCTGGCCGCCTGCGCCAGCGACGAGCGCGTGCTCCGCATCGCCCGGGCGGCGGCCTGCCCGGTCGAGACCTACTCGGTGGAGCGGCCAGCCGACTGGGAGGCGCGCGGCCTCTCGCTCGGCGCCGACGGCGCCCGCTTCCGCCTGTGCCGCGGCGGGAGGGAGCTGGGCCCGGTCCGCCTCGCGGTGGGGGGCGCCCACAACGCGGAGAACGCCCTGGGCGCGGCGGCGGCCGCCACCCATCTCGGCCTCTCCTTCGGCGAGATCGCCGCCGGGCTCGAGGCCTTCCGCGGGGTGAAGCGCCGCCAGGAGGTGCGGGGCGTCGCCGGCGGGGTGACGGTGGTGGACGACTTCGCCCACCACCCCACCGCGGTGGAGAAGACCCTGCGGGCGGTCCGGGCCCGCTTCCCGTCGGGACGCCTGCTCGCCTGCTTCGAGCCGCGCTCCAACACCAGCCGCCGCAGCCTCCACCAGAGGGAGTACGTCGCCTGCTGGCCGGGCGCGGAGGCGGTGCTGATCCTCCGGCCGGCGCCCACCGACCGGGTTCCCGAGTCGGAGCGCCTGGACGTGGACCGGCTGGCAGCGGAGATCTCGGCCTCCGGGACCCCGGCGCGCGCCTGCGGAACGGTCGAGGAGATGGTGGAGGCGGTACGGCAGCTGGCCCGGCCGGGCGACGTGGTGCTGGCCATGTCGAACGGCGCCTTCGGCGGCATCTGGGACAAGCTGCTCGCGGCCCTCGGCTGAGGGCCGGGGGTGCGCCCGTCGCCGCCCCGGCCCCGACCGCGGCTCCGCGCGCTGGCCCCGGCCCCGGAGCGCGGCTTCGCGCGCTGGTGCTCGGCCGCGGGAAGCGCTCAGCACGGTCGCGTGCGGTCCGCGCCATTCACCGGGGCGGAGAGTCTGCATGGCCGCACGCGTTCGAGGTGCCCGCGTGCGGCCTGCGCAGGCGCGCTCCGCCGCGTTCCGGGGGCCGTGGCGTGCTGGCTCGATCGGCGCGCGGAGCCGCCGTCAGTGGCAGATGCGGCACATGGAGTTGCCGCTGATCTTGCTCGCCGGGTTCTTGGCGGCCCAGCCGGGCGGATGCGGGTTGACGCGGCTCGGGCTGCGGGTCGAGTGGCAGGCGACGCAGTTGGCGTTCTGGCCCTGGTCGTGGCATCCGGCGCACATCACGATGTTCTGGCGGGCGGCGATGCCGTGCTGCGACGGGCTGCCCGTCAGCCAGCTGGAGGGATGAGGATCCCGGATGCTGGTCGAGTTGATGGTCAGGCCCTGCATGGTGTGGCAGCCCTGGCAGTAGCCGCTGCCGTGGCAGCGGCGGCAGCTGGCCGGGTCGGCGGCCGCCTCGATCTGGTGGCGGGAGATGAAGTCCCCCCGGTGGATGAACTCGGCGTTGACGCGCTCGGGGAACCGCATGTCGGGCTTCATGGGGTTGGTGGTGGCGGTGTGGCACTCGGCGCACTTGGTCTGGTCGTGGCAGGCCGAGCAGGTCTGCACGTTGGTGCGCGCCATCTGGCCGTGGGTCTTGAGGAAATCGCCCTGGTGGACGAAGTCCGACACCGGCTTGAGCGGGAAGCGGCGCAGGTCGAGGTGGCAGGGGGTGCAGCGGGCCTGGGCATAGTCCTTCTGGTGGTTGTGGCAGCCGGTGCAGGTGCTCATGGCCGGCACCGGGTCCTGGGTCATGCCCGGCTCGGGGAGCTTCTTGTGGCAGCGGGCGCACTCGTTCTTCACGAGCGGCAGGTGGAAGGCGTGGTTGAAGTTGACCGAGGGCTGGAAGGCCACCTTGGGCGCGGCCGGGATCTTCTCGTGGCAGCCCGAGCACAGGTCCGACTTGGCCGGGAAGGCGAGGTGGATCTGGCCGGGCTCGAGCCGGCTCGCCTTCTCGATGCCGGAATGGCACTCCTTGCATTCCACTCCCGAGTCGACATGGGTGGAGTGGGGGAAGGTGATGGGCCGCTCCTCGGCCGGGGCAGGGGCCTTGGCCGCCTTGGAGACGCAGCCGGCGGCGGCGAGCACCAGCGCCAGCAGCAGGGAGAGACGCGGGCTCATGGGCGCACCTCGCGCGACAGGTAGGTCTGGTTGTAGGCGATCTTCAGCATCCCGCTCAGCTCCGAGCTGAAGTAGGGGGTCACCCCGGCGTTCCCCGCCACCACCGCCGACCACCCCCTGCCGATGAGGTAGCCGAGGGAGAGGCCGGCGAGGAAGGAGTTGCTCTGACCGTTGACCGGGTTCCCGTAGTAGTAGTCCTGCAGGTCCGCGGTGGCGGTGAAGCGGCCGATCCCGAGCG
>Ga0079037_100001119_pt1 | contig 13493 bp, 11 predicted proteins | sample Mud3Dept4metaG_FD_71479 | JGI IMG/M metagenome (GOLD analysis project Ga0079037, IMG submission 71479) | Freshwater wetland microbial communities from Ohio, USA, analyzing the effect of biotic and abiotic controls - Mud 3 Core 4 Depth 4 metaG | ecosystem: Environmental > Aquatic > Freshwater >... | reverse complement strand
AGGTTCTTCACCTTGCGGAAGCCGGCGCTGAGCAGCAGCTCCAGGGCGCGCGCCGAGCGCGTGCCGCTTTTACAGAAGACAACCATCTCTTCGGCGCTGTCCAGCTCCGAAAGGCGGGCGGCAAGCTGGCCGAGCGGGATGAGCGTAGCTCCATCCAAACGGGAGATTTCCAGCTCGTGCGGTTCGCGCACATCCAACAAGCGCAGGTGATTGCCATCCTTCATCCGCAGGGAAAGCTCCTGGGCGGTGATGTCCCAACCGCCGCCCACCGTGCCTTCGTCGTGACTGCGGCCGGGCACCCCGCAGAAGGCTTCATAATCGATTAGCCCGGTCACTTCGGGATTGGGACCGCACACCTTACAGTTGGGATTCTTGCGTAGCCGGACAAACTCAAAGGTCATCTCCAGAGCGTTGTATAGCAGCAAGCGCCCGATGAGCGGCTGGCCGATGCCCAGGATCAGCTTGAGGGTTTCACTGGCCTGCAGGGAGCCAATCGTGCCGGGCAGCACGCCGAGCACGCCGCCCTCGGCGCAGGAGGGCACCAGACCAGGTGGAGGAGGCTCGGGGAAGAGGCAGCGATAGCAAGGGCCGCGCTTCGCGTCGAACACGCTCACCTGACCGTCGAAACGGAAAATGGAGCCGTATACGTTTGGCTTGCCGGTCAGCACACACAGATCGTTGGTCAGGTAACGGGTGGGGAAATTGTCTGTGCCGTCTACAATCACGTCGTAGCTATCGGCGATGCGCATGGCGTTATCGGAGGTGAACGGCTCGTTATAGACGTCCACCTGGATGTCTGGGTTTAAATCGAGCATGCGCTGGCGTGCTGATTCGACCTTAAGCGTCCCCAGGCTGGATGTTCCGTGGATGACCTGGCGCTGCAGGTTGGAGAGGTCCACCACGTCATAGTCAACTAGGCCGATGCGCCCGATGCCGGCCGCTGCCAGGTACAAGGCAACGGGCGAACCCAGCCCGCCAGTGCCAATAACCAGCACCGAAGCGGACTTCAGCTTGCGCTGTCCTTCCAGGCCGACTTCGGGTATTAATAAGTGGCGCGAGTAGCGCAGGATTTCAGAGTGGGTGAGCGCAGACCCGCCGGCGATGGAGGGGATGAGCAGCAAGCGGGCATCCTCCTTGAGCGGGGTTTGCACGCCTTGCAGGTCCTTGACATTGTCCTGTTCCAGGAACAGGTTGACATAAGGGCGCAGGTCGCCGCTGTCATTGTAGAGGTGCGGCTTAAGGGAGGGGTGCTGGGCGATCAGGTCATTCATTGCCTCGCCGACGGTACTACCCTTGACCTGGATTTCGCTCTGACCAGCGGTATAGGTGCGCAGGGGAGTGGGAATACGCAGTGTGGGCATAAAACTCCTTGCTAACAGCCTGCTCTCTCGACGACGACTTCGCAGGTGGATGCGGGCCAGATATCGACGGGGCCAGCCTGTTTGAACGGCGCCATGAAGTCAGCAATCTGCTCTTTCTGCTCCGCCTCCACGATCAGCACGAGGGTGTGCATATTGTCCAGGACGGCGTCTGCCTGTATGTCCACGCCGAACTTGCGGGCGTTCAGCGGGTTGATGTGGGTGAGCAGCATAGCGCCCATATCCGGATCCTTCGCCGGGCAGGTCTCGGCGCTGTGTTGGTGTCTGATAAAGTATAGAGACATTGTATTGCTCCTTTGGTTGGATAGGTTTACGGATTACTTTTTACGTCTTGAACGATCAATTCTTCTTCGATAAAGCTTTCGCGATTCTCGCTAAGAAGCCAGGAACGGCTATCTACTGCCTGACCATGCAGCACGCTGGTAATGACATAAGAGAACCAGGGAAGCGCCCACTGGCGGTCAAACTCTGATGGGCGGTTGGGGTGGTCGGGATGGGAGTGAAAAACGCCTAAGACATCCAATCCCAGTCGCATGGCTTCCTGTTCGCCGCGCAGCATCTCCTGCGGGCCAACCAGGTAGCGGTTGTGGCGAGCGTTGTCTTCGCGGGCGTTCACCAGGGGAAAGATGGTGGTCACATTCCGGTTGTGCTCATTCTCGCACCCGAAGAGCAAACCGACGCCTTCCTCTGGATACGCCTGCTCACCGTGGGCGTGGATGCTTGCTAGCACGTCCGGGGAAATTAATAGCGCCATAGCTATTTCTGCTCCCATAGAGCCTGGTCGCTGAGATACTTATAACCAGCATCGGGGAAGACCGTCACTACCACGCCTGCCTCCAGCTCTTCGGCAATGCGCAGGGCTGCCAGCGCAGCGGCTCCGGAGGAGATGCCGGCAAATAGACCTTCTTCACGCGCCAGCCTGAGCAACATGGCGTAGGCCTCTTCGGTCGGGATCTCCAGGGTGCGATTGGGGAGGGAAGCATCGAAGATTGCCGGGCGAATGGCGCTAGGAATGTGCTTGAGACCTTCCAGCCCATGAAAGGGCGAGTCAGGCTGGACGGCGATGAGCTGTATATCTGGATTGTACTGGCGCAGGTAGCGCCCAACGCCGGTCAAAGTGCCAGAGGTGCCCAAACCAGCGACGAAGTGCGTAATGCGACCGCCGGTTTGTTGTACAATCTCAGGGCCAGTGCTCAGGTAATGCGCCTGCCAGTTAGCCGGATTGTCGTACTGGTTGGCGTAAAAATAGCGCTCTGGGTGCTCGGCAGCCATCTGGCGGGCAAGGCGGATGGCGCCATCCGAGCCTTCAGCGGGATCGGTCAGGATAAGCTCTGCGCCTAGGGAGCGCAAGATGGTGATGCGCTCCGGGCTGGCATTGGCAGGCAATGTCAGGGTGACCGGGATACCTAGGTTTGCGCCAAAGGTAGCATAGGCGATACCCATATTGCCAGATGTCGAGTCCAGCAGGCGCTTGCCGGGTGACAGTGAGCCGTCAGCGAGGGCGATGCGCAAGATGTTTAATGCCGGGCGGTCTTTGATCGAGCCGCTGGGGTTGAACCATTCGGCTTTGGCGTAGACCTGCACGGAAGGCGGCAGGTGAGCGGTCATACGGCGCAAGGGCACCAGAGGCGTGTTGCCGACTGCAGACAGCAATCCGGACATGGGCGGAGCAGTGACCTGGAAATCGGTGAATGTGAGAAGCTCCATCAAATTACTCCTAATCTAACAATAAAAAACAGCCAACAGAAAAGCAAAAGGGCGGTGCGCTGCGCAGCGAGTGCGCGTCGTCGCTCAGCGAAACAAGGTTCGCAAGCGGGGTCGCAACCACCCTTCGTCGGTCTGTTGGCTGTGCGTGTTGTTGCTAGCGGTTAGCTGTGACGAGACGGGTGGTTACTAACCCCGCCTCGGACACATGCAAGTGTACATTCTAACGATGCTCCTGGTAAATTTATAATACAAACTTGATAATAATTGTATGCGAAGAGCCGGATTTGTCAAGGGATACTTTATAAGATTTTATTCATTCTGAGCATCGCCGGGGTTTTCACCAGACCCAATGCCCAGCGGCATCCACTTCTTGGGGTCTTTCAGGCGGTGCTGGATGCCCTCGCGGTCGCGCACTACATCGAAGCCTTCCGGTTTGATGAACATCTCTTCGCCTTCCAGCAGGCCAGTGATGCCTGTCTGTCCCGGTTCTGGTCGTTTTTCGCCGGTGAACTGGGCGGCTTTATCGGGCAGGTAGTCAACCGGCTCCTCGTAGCTGCTGATATAGCCTTCGAAGTTGCGCAAAATGACCTTATGGTCGGACATGCTCAACAAGTAGTTGGGTGAGACGGGAATTTTCCCGCCGCCGCCCGGCGCATCGATCATGTATTGGTGAACAGCGTAGCCAGAGGTATGCCCGCGCAATCCCTCCATGATCTCAATGCCTTTGGCGACCGCAGTGCGAAAGTGACCGGCTCCCTCCACCAGGTCGCATTGAAAAAGGTAATAGGGACGGACACGAATACGCACCAGTTTATGCACCAGCTGGCGCTGGATATGGACGTTGTCGTTCACCCCGGCCATCAGCACACAATGGTTGCCGAGGGGGATGCCGGCACGCGTCAGCCGGTCGCAGGCCTGCGCCAGCTCCAGGCTGATCTCATTGGGGTGGTTGATGTGGATGTTCATCCAAAGCGGGTGATATTTCTGCAACATGTTGCAGAGCTCGTCGGTGATGCGCATAGGCAGGAAGACCGGGACGCGCGAGCCGATGCGCACAATCTCGATGTGCGGGATCTCGCGCAAGCGGCTGAGGATTTCTTCCAGTATCTTTGGTGCCAGGACGAGCGGGTCGCCGCCGGAGAGCAGCACATCGCGCACCTGGGGTGTATGCTTGAGATAGTCAAGCTGCATCTCGAACTCGGTACGGGAGAAGGTGGCGGAGGGGTCACCGACCATGCGCGAACGGGTGCAGTAGCGGCAGTAGGAGGCACATTGTGTGGTGACCAGCATCAGGACGCGGTCCGGGTAGCGGTGCACCAGTCCGGGCACTGGGGAATGGCGGTCTTCAGCCAGCGAATCTTCCATCATGGCAGTGAACGGCACCATCTCGGTAGCAGTGGGGACGACCTGCTTGCGGATTGGATCGTTGGGGTCAGCGGGATCAATCAGCGAGATGAAGTAAGGGGTGATATCCACCCTAAAGATATTTTGGGCAGAGAGCGCTTTGCGCTCGCTATCGGTCAGTGGAAAGACTTTTTCGAATTCTTGTACGGTGTTGATGCGGTTGCTGAGTTGCCAGCGCCAGCTATTCCATTGCTCATCTGGAACATCGGCAAAAGCCGCAGCGCGTTTTGAAACAAATGGTTCGTTTGCCATGACAAAATCTCCGGTTTACTTTGTGCTTACTAATAAGAAGGTACTTGCAGCGTTATGGTTGGATACGAAGCAGCTTATACCACTCTTTGGGTGACAAATTGTAATTGAAAAGCGGCAACGGGTCAAACAAAAAGAGATTAGGGATTGAGCAGTATTTCCACGCTGGACAGATGAGTCAGCGGGGAGATATTTCCGCCATCCTGATAGACGATCAGGCGGGCGGGGGTAGGCTCACTCACCTGGAAGGGTATCTCGGCGGTGAAGCTGCCGTAACCGCCCGCTGAAGTCGGGTTGATGCGAGCCAAACGCTGGCCGAGCTTATTCCCTTTTTCGTCAATGAGCTCCATCTTTATTTGGGAATCTGCTCCGGGAAGCGCCAATCCAGTGACCTGCACTGCGCCTCCCTGGAGGCGGTCTTCTGGCTGCGGCTGCTGGATGACGATCGTCTGGAGGCGGGAGAGTGGCGGATTAAGCTTCGAAGCGCCTTGCGAGAGCAAGATCAGCTCCACTGAGCTCAAATCCGTCAGGCGCCCGAATACGTCTTCAACGCTGATAACCAGACGACCTTTTTCGGCGTCGACTTCAATTTCATAATCCACATCCATATCCACTGTATTGATCTTCGAAGGGGTTGCATCAAGTTTCTTTACGTAACGCGCCAGCAGCCCACCATCTTCTCCATACAACTCCACCCGGGCGGTTTTCCCGCTTTGTGAGCTGAGCCGGGCATAGACTGGAATGGGTGAAGCAACCTTGGAGAGCTTTCCGATGTGAGCGATTTGAATTGGCGCTTCAGGGATATCGGGAGGTGGTGTGTCTGTGGGAAGATGCAGAAACGGGCTGGTAAAGGGCTTGGCAGTTGCGGGGAGGGTTACTGGCGTAGGAGAGGGAGCTGGCGTGGAGGATGGAAGCGGTCGCCAGGCGGAGGTAGAGCTCCGCGCAGGAGCGGGTTGCGTGGGAGATGGACTTTGAAGTCCGGCGCCGCTCGCCTGTGATGTAAGGGAGATGGCTGTTGGCAGGACTGTTTCAGGCAGCGGCGTCGGAAGTCCGGTTGGGGCTGCGCTGGTGCAGCCAACCAGAATGCTAAGCAGGGATAGGGTGATGATCCCCAGGGTAAACTTCATTCAATAATTTAGATTTTATAATCCGTAAATCGCCTCAAACTTGTTGTGCAAATAGCGCAGATAAGGATCTGGGGTAATCTTTGATCCGGTGAGGCGTTGCAAGAGCTCTTGCGGTTCGAACTTAGCGCCGTGGCGATGGAGGTTGCTGCGCAGCCAGGAGAGCAGTGCCGTGAACTCACCCTGGCGAAATTGTCCAGCCAGGTCAGGGATATCGGCGTTTATGCGTTCCCACAGCTGGGCAGCAACCAGGTTTCCCAGGGCGTAGGTAGAAAAATAGCCAATATAACCGATTGACCAGTGCACGTCTTGCATAAGCCCTTGGGCATCGTCGGGCGGCGTGACGCCCAAATACTCCTCCATGCGGGCGTTCCAGGCTTCAGGCAAGTCCTTCACCGCCAGGCTACCTTCGGCCAGCTCAATCTCCAGCTCCAGACGCAGCATGATATGCAGGTTGTAAGTGGCTTCATCCGCCTCAACGCGGATCAGCGAAGGCTTGACTTTATTGATGCCTTTGTAAAAGCGTCCCAGGCTGACGCCTTTCAGTTGCTCAGGGAAGACCTGGTAAAGCTGCGGGTAGAAATGCTCCCAGAATGCCAGGGATCGCCCGACAAAGTTTTCCCACATGCGCGATTGTGATTCGTGCATGGCATATGATGCGCCATGCGCCATCGGCGTGCGCGCCAGGGCTGGATCGACTCCCTGCTCGTAAAGGGCGTGCCCGGCTTCATGCATCGTGCCAAACAGGGCAGATCCCAGGTAAGTTGGATTGATGCGAGTGGTGATGCGCACATCATTCATACCGAATTCCTGGGTGAAGGGGTGGACGGATTTATCCTGCCGGCCGCGTTGCCAATCGTAGCCAAATTTTGTGATCACGCTAACGCCAAAGTCCCACTGCGTTGCTTCGTCGAAGGGTTGGTAGAGAAATGAATTATCCACCTGCGGTTGCTCGGCAATAGACTGGATTAGGGCTACCTGCTGGGGACGTAAGCCGTCGAAGATGGCTTTCACCTCACTGGTTTTTAAGCCAGGCTCGTAATCATCGAGCAGCGGATCATAGACGTGGTCATAGGGAGCAAAACAATCTGCGTAGCGCCGGCGCAGCTCGAAAATCTGCTCCAGGTAGGGCTGGAATTTGGCAAAATTATTTTCAGCTCGCGCCGTTTGCCAGACCTGTTGGCCGAGAGAGGTGACCTGGGCGAATTCGGCAACCAGGTCTGCCGGAACCTTGATGCGCTTCTCATAATCACGCCGTATGACTTTTACCAGGCGGGCATCATCGGAGTCGGGATCGAGCTGCTCGACGTATGGCTGTACTTCATCGAGCAAGGCGCCAATCTCTGACGAGGTCATTTTTTCGTGAATAACTTTCTCCAGTGTGCTAATTTGATAGCTGCGTCCCTCTGCGCCGCCTGGCGGCATATTTACCTGTTGGTCCCAACCCAGCAGGGAAAGTGCCGTTGCCAGGTCTGTGGCTTCAGCGAGAAGGGATTTCAATCGGGCAAGTTTTGATTCCATTGGAAAAGGTAAACTCCTGTTCTTGATGTTGTTTTCAGTTATGCGACCTTCCAGCGTGGCTCATCGCCGCGCAGGATGGCCAGCACTTCATGAGCGATGTCAGAAGCGGCGCGCCGCTGGGCTTCAGCGGTCTGTGCGCCGATGTGAGGTGTAGCAATCACCTTGGGATGCATGACCAGCTCCGATTTTCCTGGGGGTTCGTGGGCGAAAACATCCAGGGCGGCGCCAGCCACCTGTCCAGATTGCAATGCAGCGAGCAAGGCAGCCTCGTCAATCAAGCCGCCGCGCGCCGTGCAAACCAGTCGCACGCCGTGCTTCATCTGGTAGAGAACCTGAGCGTTGATCGTGCCGCGCGTTTGTGGAGTGAGCGGTAGGTGGAGCGAGATGAAGTCGGAATGGGCGATCAGCTCGTCGAAAAAGGCGGGCTGTGCCCCGCTGCGGGCGATCTCATCATAAGTGAGCAGGGGATCATAGCCCGCGACCTGCATGCCAAGGGCTAAAGCCCGTTGGGCGACCAGCGTGCCGATATTCCCCATGCCCAAAACCCCCAATGTTTTACCGCCCAGCTCAACACCTTGCAGTTCCGACTTAATCCAATGCCCATTTTTCAGTGCCGCATCGGCGCGCGGGATGAGGCGCGCCAGAGCCAGCATCAAACCCAGTGTCAGCTCGGCTACGGCGAGGCTGGTCGAAACGGGAGCATTGACCACGGTCACCCCATGCGCTTTAGCTGCCTCCAGGTCTATATTGTCGACGCCCACGCCAGAGCGCCCAACAACCTTCAGGCGTGAGGCAGCGGCGAACACCGCAGCTGTGACTTTGGTGCGGCTGCGCACAATCACGGCATCATAATCGCCAATGATCTGTAGCAGCTCTGCAGGGGGGATCCCATTGCGGTCGTTAACCTGCGCGGCAGCCTGTAGGATAGTCTGGCCATTCCGCTCCAAACCATCGGTGAGCAAGATTTTCCAATCTGGCATAACTATCTCCTGGTTGGGAGATGATGGAATTCCCTGGGGAAAAAACCAGACCCGATTTTACCCCAGAATTGAAAAGCGGGGGGCAATAAGCTGTTTTATGAGTCTTTGTGAACGAAGCAGAATGCGCTGCCCGGGAGGGCGCGGTTCTTGCAAGACTTGCCCTCTTTGGTCAACGCCTGGCATCGCGCAGGGCTTTCGGTGGGCTCAGGGGGCGCCAGAGATTGAGCTTCCTGGCTGCTGGCCGGTTCTTCTGCGGTTGGTCTTCCCCATTGCTGCAAAAATTCGAGCTCAGCGTAAAAGTGGTCGATTATCCTTTCCGGATCTGGGATTAAGCCCGCGTCGGTTGCCAAGCCGATACTCACTGTTTCAGCATAGCTAACGATGCTCAGCCCCAGGCTCAAGCTGGCCGGGGTGGGCACCCAACACATCAGACTCCGGATGCGGCTGCCGGCCATGTAGAGCGGCTTGCGCGGCCCGGGGACATTGGTCATCACGGCGCTGCCCTTCACGCCGAAGATATCGACGATAATCTTTTCAATCTGGGTGGATGTCATGCCAACCGCGCCCAGGATACCCAGAGCAACCACCGCCTCAGGAGAGTCCTTGATTTCGTTCATACGCCGCTTGAGCACCAACAGGCGCTCAATTGGATCGATGATGCCTACCGGTAGGGATAGGAAAACCAGTCCAAAACGATTCCCCACCAAATACAAATCGTCTGGCGGGCGCAGGTTCACTGGCACGATGGTGCGGATATCCAGACCGATCACCTCTTCTCCACGTTCTTCCAGATAGCGGCGAAGGGCGCCGGTCACCGCTGAAAGCAGGATATCGTTGAGTGTACCGCCCATTTTCTGCCCAATGCCTTTGAATTGCTCCAGGTCGAGGGGTTGGGACCAGACAGCCAGCTTAGGGATGTCACATTTTCCACGCAGGACGGTCTTATGGTCGGGTGGAATCAGGAGCAGCTTAGCCAAAGCACGCAGGGCGTCTGCTCCTTGCTGTGTGGCACCCGCCAGGCGAGGTGGATAGATGATGGTATCGATCCCAGTCTGTAGCACTTCTTCTGTCATCCGTAAGGCGCTGCCAGCAGCCATGGCAGTTTTTACCGCCGGGCGCAACAACTTTGCCAGACGGCTCAGCTCGTGTTGGGGCTCTTCGGCAGGCGGCTCTGGCCAGGTAGTATCCGGCTGTTCGCTGGTTATTGAAAGCAACACCTGCACCAAAGCGATGCCATCGGCAATGCAGTGGTGTAGCCGGCAAATCAATGCAGAGCCCTGATCGTATCGCTCAATAAAGTGAAATTGCCACAAGGGCTTAGCCCGGTCAAGAGGTATGCTCATCATCTCACCGACCAGGCGCTGCAACATAGCAGTGTTGAGCGGCGCCGAGAAGGAAACGCGCACCAGGTGATTGTCCAGGTTGAAGTCTGGGTCGGTCTCCCAGCGAGGCCGCTGGATGGTGGGATGGGGAGGTTCGACGACGCGTTGGCGAAAGCGCTTGTAAAGCAACAGGCGGCTTTCGACTGTGGTTTTCAATCGCTCGAACGGGAGCGGTTCGGCAAATATGATCACGCCGGTGATGTTAGCCAGGTTGGTGGGTCTGTCCATGTGCAACCAGGCAGTATCGACTGATGAAAAGGTTTCGCTCTCCAATTGGTCTGCGGTCATAAGAACCTCCCTGGCGGAATATGGATAGTAAAAACCGGATTAGGGCAGATACCCCTTTCTGGATAAATGTACAGGTCTGCCCTTACGATAGGTTGATTATACCGAAGGGAATGCTTTTAGTGCAGTAGAATTGCTATCACAATTGCGTGAATTGTGAGTTATAAATCAAAAATCGAAAATCGGCAATTCCTCCGGGAGGTTTCATGGTCAATCCTAAAAATAGCCAGCCTATTGTCGTCCTGATCACTGCACCAGACAGGGAGGTCGGCAGACAGATTGCCAAGACGTTGCTTGAGCAGCGGCTGGCAGCTTGCGTTAATATTCTCCCTGCGATCAATTCGTTGTATGTTTGGGAGGGAAAGCTACAGGATGAAGAAGAGGTGTTGCTGGTCGTGAAGAGCCGGGCAGAGCTTTTTCAAGAGGGCCTGCTCCCGGCGGTGCAGGCGGTGCATCCTTACCAGGTGCCGGAGATAATTGCCCTGCCGGTTATGGCGGGTCTGCGCAATTATCTGGAATGGATAGACAAAGAAACAGGTTATTCGTAGCGCAGGGCTTCGACCGGCTCCAGTCTGGCGGCGCGGTTGGCTGGGTAAAGCCCGAAGAACAGACCGACTGCCGTTGAGAACAGCGTGGCTAACAGGATGGTGTCCAGGCCAATCGACGGGTTGAGCTGGGTGTTGTTGGCTGCCGCGATCCGGCCAATGGCGAGAGAGATAACCGTCCCCAGGCCGATGCCAATCAAGCCACCGATCAAGCTGAGCAAGGCGGATTCGGTCAGGAACTGGATCAAAATGTCGATACGGCGAGCGCCCAGCGCTTTGCGCAGGCCAATCTCGCGGGTGCGCTCGGTCACCGAGACCAGCATAATATTCATGATACCAATGCCGCCCACCAGCAATGAAATTGCAGCAATACCGCTCAGGAAGATGGTCAGCACACCAGTAATCGTCTGCACGGTTTCCAGGAAATCTTGCTGAGTGAGGATGGTGAAGTCATCCGCGCCGATTTCCGTGCGGTGGCGGGTGCGCAAAATTTGTGAGATTTCCTCGCCAGCCTGGGCCACAGCCTCGGAGCTGGCCGCCTGAACCATGAGCATGTCCACTTCACCGTGTGCCGGGCGGCGCAGTAAGCGCACCTGCGCGGTGGTAAATGGTACCAGGATGCGGTCATCCTGGTTGCCAAAAGACGAGCCACCCTTCGACTCCAGCACGCCAATTACCCGAAAGGGATGCCCGTCGATGCGTACCATTTCCCCCGCCAACCCTTCGCGGCGTCCAAATAGCCGGTCAGCGACTTCAGGACCGAGCAGGGCTACTGAAGCGTATTCCAGCATGTGCTGTTCGTTAATGAATTCACCTTCGCTCACAGTGGTGTTGCGCACCGTCTCGTAAGCCGGTGTTACACCGCTGATCTGGGTATTGGTGTTCTCGCCCCCTGCGCTCGCTTTGCCGTTGCCCTGTAAGATTGGGGCAACCTGGATGACGGATGGCGCCTGGAATGGGTCAGAAATAGCCTCGACATCGCTCAACGTCAGCGGCTTGGTGTTGCGCACTTCCTCCGAAGAGCTGCCACTGAAAACGAACAATAAATTTGTTCCGATGCCCTCAATAGAGCCGGTGATCGTTCCGGATGCGCCACGCCCGACCGAGATAACCGCGATCACCGCAGCTACCCCGATCACAATTCCGATAATGGTGAGACCGGAGCGCATTTTATTGGCTGCGAGGCTTTCCAGAGCCTCGATGACGGCTTGTAATAGGCGCATGGCTACTCTGCGACGACCCCATCCCGGATGTGAACGATACGCTGCGAGTTGGCGGCAATATCTGGGTCGTGGGTGACGATGATTAAGGTGGTGCCCCGCTCTTTGTTCAGGTTGAGCAGCAGGTGAAGGATTTCCTCACCCGAGTGCGAATCCAGGTTGCCGGTGGGTTCATCAGCCAGGATTATTGCCGGCTCGTTGACCAGGGCGCGAGCGATAGCGACGCGCTGCTGCTGCCCGCCGGAAAGCTCATTGGGCCGGTGATGGAGGCGTTCGCTCAAGCCAACCGCTTCCAGAGCAGCCTGGGCGCGCGCTTTGCGGGCCTTGACTACTCCAGCATAGCGCAACGGCAACTCGACATTGGCCATGGCTGTGGCGCGTGGCAGCAGGTTAAAGCTTTGGAAGACGAAGCCCACTTTGCGGTTGCGGATTGCAGCCAGCTGATCATCTCTCAGCTCTGAAACTCGCTCGCCGTCCAGAGTGTATTCCCCCGAGGTTGGGCGGTCGAGACAGCCGATGATGTTCATCAAAGTTGATTTGCCGGAGCCAGAGGGCCCCATGATGGAAATCACTTCACCGCGCGCTATCTTCAATGAGAGACCGCACAGGGCATGGACTTCAATCTCACCCATGCGATACACTTTGGTCAGGTTTTCGGCCTCAATGACCCAATCGTTCATTAAGTCACTCACCGGTTAACAAAAGGGGGTGGACCGTTCTGGTTGAACTCGATGGGCGGGTTGAGCACAATCAGGTCACCTGCTTGCACGTCGCCTGAAAGCACCTCACTCATCATTTCGGAGGTTGCACCCAGCGTGATTTTGACCGGGGTGAGCTGGCCATTCTTCATGAGGTAGACCACGCGCTGGCCATCCTTTAGGCGCACTGCCCGGTTGGGCACTACGAGTACGTCTTCCACCTCGTTGATCAGGATGTTGGCAGCTGCGGTCATGCCGGGTTTGACCTGCTCATCCGGGTCAATTAGCTCAACGGTAACTTTAAATTCCACCACGCCCTGGTCTTCCGTACCGACTTCAGCTACTTCGGAAATCGTGCCCTGGTATTCCTTGTCTGGGATGGCATCAAAGGTCAGGCTGACATCTTGCCCGGTTCGGATTTTGTTGATATCCACTTCGGACACCTGGACATCTACGAACAAGTGCGAGAGGTCGTCCAGGCGAAAGGCCTTCGTGTTGGCTGTGACCTGATCACCTGGTTTTGGGTTTGCCACGGTGATTGTGCCGTCAAAGGGGGCCTCGATCCAGGCTTGTTTCAAGGCTGCCTCTGCGGCGGCAATGCGAGCTTGCGCCGCCTCGATATCGTCCACGTTGGGTCCGTTTTTCCACTTTTCGTAGTCATTGAGCGACTTTTCCAGGTTGAATCTGGCTGCTGCGAGGCTGTTTTCGTATTCCAGGCGGCGAATGGCGGTGTCGTAATCGCTTTGCGCTTCGTCCAGCTTCTCTTTCAAGTCTTCGCGGGTGGGATCGCTTTCCGAGGCGTACTTGTAAGGTTCGAAGGCGAGGCGCGCCTGGTCAAGCCTGTCTTTCATCAGGTTTACAGCTTCCATGGTCTCCAGGCTGGCCTGGTTTGAAGGCACCGAGAAGTTATCTAGCTGGTACTGGGCATCGCGCGCTTGTTTGGCGTAGGTGGAGACAGCCTGCATTGCCTCTGTCTTTGACTTCTGAGCGTTGGTGTAC
>Ga0079037_100001114_pt1 | contig 13513 bp, 10 predicted proteins | sample Mud3Dept4metaG_FD_71479 | JGI IMG/M metagenome (GOLD analysis project Ga0079037, IMG submission 71479) | Freshwater wetland microbial communities from Ohio, USA, analyzing the effect of biotic and abiotic controls - Mud 3 Core 4 Depth 4 metaG | ecosystem: Environmental > Aquatic > Freshwater >... | reverse complement strand
CGATAAAACCCGGGGCTCCGTCCTGGGCATTGGTGATTTTTGTGAAATTCAGATTGTAGCTTTTGATCCTGATATTCAGAAATTCCAGCATCGTCTCGAGCGCTGCTAACGCAAAGACGGACGGCTGGCTGTACCCTTCATAGTGCGTCTCCAGCGCGTCAATCGCCTCAATCCTGAGCTGCGCGTTCTTAGGTTTTTTCCCGGACCACTTAAAGAAATCCCAGTGGGATTCGTTGTCGGCCCTGAAGCGAATCGAGTCGCCGTCAGGGGAATAGCCCTTTACATGGAATGTGCCTTTTATTACTTTGTAGCTGCCCATATTTCCCTCCTTATAATTTACCCATGCCTAGTTATATTGGGTTCTTCTGTCAAACAGACCCCGCCATTAACGAATAATATATATTATAAGGGTTTTATTTTCGAGCGATAGAGCAGAGTTATGCGTTAAGAGTTATGAGGCACGTATAAATTTATCCAACATAACTCTTGATTCATGACTCTATACCACGGTAGATTACACGCATGAAATCAAATATAATCTAATTGACAAGCCTTATCATTAGAATAAAGACGATAATGATTTTATCACGAAGGAAACGGTTTGCAGAATGAACAGTGAAGCGAAAGAGACCTCTCACGAAGCAAAGAGAGCAGACCTCCCGATTACGGGAATGACCTGCGCCGCCTGTTCATCGCGGGTACAGAATACCCTTTCAGAACTGAAAGGGGTTGAGAAAGCCTCGGTGAATCTGGCTGCTGCTCAGGCAACTATATATTACAACCCCTCCGAGACATCAGTGGATGAGGTTGTAAAGACGATCAAAGACCTGGGCTACGGGGTTTCACTTTCAACAATTACCATACCAATAAAAGGGATGACTTGCGCGTCGTGCGTCAAAAGAGTGCAGGATGCCCTGGCGTCGGTAAACGGTGTTTTTTCAGCCTCAGTCAACCTTGCGACAGAAAAAGCCACTGTTGAATATTCTCCTGCCCAGGCCGGGGTGAGGGATTTCAGGAAGGCGGTCAGGGATGCCGGGTATGACATTGTAGAGGTGCAGCCGGGTGAGGACCCGGTTGAAAAAGAAAAGAGGGAAAGAGAAGAGGTATACAGGAAGCTCAGGACAAAACTGATAACCGGCATAGTGCTGACGATACCAATATTTATTCTCATGCTATGGGAGAGCCTCGGTCTTTCCGCCCTTATTGAAATTCCGGAGCAGTTGAATTTTCTATTGCAGTTCCTGATCCAGACACCGGTCCAGTTCTGGGTAGGCTGGCAGTTTTATACCGGCGCCATTGCCGCGGCCCGTCACAGGACCACCAACATGAATACCCTTATTGCCGTCGGCACATCGGCGGCGTATATATACAGCGTGACCGCGACATTTTTCCCCTCTGTTTTTGAAATAGAAGGTTATTCGGCCCATGTGTATTTTGATACAGCAGCTACGATTATCGTGCTTATATTGCTTGGCAGATTATTCGAGGCCCGGGCCAAAGGACGTACGTCTGAAGCGATAAAAAAGCTCGCAGGTCTCCAGCCGAAGACCGCAAGGGTTGTGATTAACGGCGACGCAAAAGACGTCCCGATAGAGGACGTGGAAATCGGAGATGTAATCCTTGTAAGGCCGGGGGAGAAAATACCGGTAGACGGCATAGTGAAGGAGGGGCATTCATCAGTCGATGAGTCCATGATTTCAGGGGAATCCATCCCTGTGGAGAAAAACGCAGGGGACCGGGTAATCGGCGCCACGATAAATAAAACGGGTTCATTCAAATTTGAGGCAACGAGGGTGGGGAGGGACACCATGCTTTCGCAAATAATCAATATGGTGCAGGAGGCCCAGGGTTCCAAGCCGCCTATCGCACGCCTTGCAGACAAGATTGCATCCATTTTTGTTCCGGCAGTAATGGGTATTGCATCTGTTACGTTTATTGTGTGGTTTGTCTTTGGGCCTGAACCTGCCCTGACCTATGCCCTGCTCAATTTTGTTGCTGTCATGATTATTGCCTGCCCCTGTGCCCTGGGACTTGCCACACCGACATCTATCATGGTAGGAACAGGCAAAGGCGCCGAGAACGGGATATTGATCAGGGGGGCGGAGGCCCTTGAGACGGCCCACAGGATAAACACCATTGTATTTGATAAGACAGGAACGTTAACAAAGGGCGAACCGGTTGTAACCGATGTAATCAGCAGTCAGGATTCAGTGGTCAGGGACCAGGAAATTTTATTTTATGCTGCATCTGCAGAAAAAGGGTCCGAGCATCCTCTTGGAGATGCAATCATAAGAAAAGCAAAAGAGCAGAATATCGAAATTAAGGACCCCACTGATTTTCAGGCAGTGCCGGGTCATGGAATAAAGGCAAAGATAGACGGGAAGATCGTTCTTCTCGGGAATGATAAATTCATGAATGATGAGAAGATAGATATTAAAATGCTGTCCGGAAGGGCAGGGCAGCTTTCGGGCGAAGGCAGGACCCCCATGTACGTGGCAGTTGATGGAAATGCCTTTGGCATCGTAGCCGTTGCTGATACCCTCAAGGAGAATTCTGTTGCCGTGATACAGGCCCTGCAAAAGCTGGGAGTGGAGACCGTGATGATAACCGGTGACAACAGGAGAACGGCAGAGGCCATAGCTGGACAGGCCGGCATTGACAGGGTACTGGCTGAGGTGCTTCCGGAGGACAAGGCAAGGGAAGTAAAAAAACTCCAGTCTGAAAATAAGGTCGTGGCCATGGTCGGCGACGGGATCAATGATGCCCCCGCGCTCGCGCAGGCTGATGTGGGGATTGCTATAGGCACCGGCGCTGATGTTGCAATGGAGGCCTCTGATATTACGCTCATTGGAAGCGACCTGAAAGGTGTTGTTACGTCTATTGCCCTGTCAAAGGCGACCATCAGGAACATCAGGCAGAACCTCTTCTGGGCATTTGCCTACAACACGATATTGATACCTGTCGCAGCAGGCGTCCTCTTCCCGTTCTTCGGGATACTCCTTAATCCCATGCTTGCGGCTGCGGCCATGGGGATGTCATCGGTGACTGTTGTAACCAATGCCCTCAGGTTGAGAAAATTCAGGTCCAGCTTGTAGATTATTATCGGCGGGAAGAGTATTGCAAAATATCTCTCCGCTCTGCTATATTTAATACTCGGAGGTCATCGTGAAAGAGAAAATTCATCCAGAAACAAAAGACGTCAAGGCTGTATGCGCCTGCGGAGAGACGTTTGCCACAAAGTCTACGCAGGATTCCATACACGTTGATATGTGTTCTCAATGCCATCCTTTTTTCACCGGCAAGCAGAAATTGCTTGATGCTGAAGGAAGGGTTGAGAAGTTCAAAAGAAAATACGCTAAAAAGAACAAGTAGCCGGGATCAGAAGGGAAACGCGCGCATCTGTATATATGGAATGGCGGGTTTCCCTTTTTTTATTGTTGTTATGGTAGCAGTATAGATAAGCTAAACGCTGTCATTCCCGCTTGTCGGGAATCCTTCAATGGAAAGACTCCGGACAAGCCGGAGTGACGAACCATAGACTCATGCGTATGAACGTATCAGTCATAACCAGTATGGAGATATGAATAAATGGGTGACATAGGCGGACAGGCGGTAATTGAAGGGGTGATGATGCGGTCGGGTAATTTTTACACGGTCGCTGTCAGGACCCCGGATAAGGATATTGTCTTAAAGAAAGAAAACATCAGCGAACTCGCAAGACCATTGAAGTGGCCGCTGGTCAGGGGAGTTGTCGCCCTTTTTCAGGCGCTTTCCATCGGGATAAAGGCCCTCATGTATTCTGCGGAGGCCTCCGGCCATGAGGAGGAGAAGCCGTCCTCATTTTCCCTGTTCCTGACAGTGTTTTTAGCGTTTGTTATCGGGATAGGCCTGTTCCTTCTGCTGCCGTTATACGGTACAAAGCTTCTCGGTATTCTGTTTCAATCCGTGAATGAAAGCTCTCTGCTCTTTAATCTCGTGGACGGGCTGCTCAGGGTCATGGTTTTTCTTGTTTATATCCTCTCGATCAGCATGAGCAAGGACATCAGAAGGGTCTTCCAGTATCACGGTGCGGAGCACAAGGTAGTGCATGCGTTTGAGGCAGGAGATGAGCTTACCCCGGAAAACGCGGACAAATACAGTGCGCTGCATCCGAGGTGCGGTACCAGTTTTCTTATTATGGTGATGCTCTTAAGTGTTCTGGTTTTTTCGCTTATTCCAAAAGACTGGCCCTTTATAGATAAATTCCTGTCAAGGTTTTTCCTTATGCCGTTAATTGCGGGGATGTCATATGAATTTATAAAGTTTTCGTCAAAAAGACTTAACAATCCGTTTGTGCGGATGATGGCGATGCCCGGGCTCTGGCTGCAGAAGCTTACAACAGGCGTCCCGTCACACGACCAGATGGAGGTGGCCATCAAGGCATTGAAAGAGGTCGTGAATATGGACCCCGGCCGCGCCAAATTAATGGAGAGCAGAAATAATGTTGTTGGATAAGCTTGAAGAAATCGAGAGTAAATATGATGAGCTGACAAAGATACTCTCGGACCCGGACATATTTTCGGATTACACAAAGAGTCAGAAATACTCCAAAGAACAGTCAGACATCTCCGAGATCGTCGGGAAGATAAGGGAATACAAAAAGATATTGTCCGGGATAAGCGATGCCGAGGAGATGCTATCTGCTGATGGAGATGACGGCCTGAAAGAACTGGCAGAGCTTGAGCTTGCGGAGCTGAAAGAAAAAAAGGTCCGGGCAGAGGACGAATTAAAGATCATGCTGGTGCCAAAAGACCCGCGCGATTCAAAAAGCATCATACTTGAAATCAGGGCCGGCACCGGCGGCGACGAGGCTGGGTTGTTTGCCGCCGACCTTTTCAGGATGTACAGCAAATATGCTGAGAACAAACGGTGGAAAGTGGAAATTATGGACATGAGTTCGACCGGTGTCGGAGGGATCAAGGAAGTCATTGCCGAGGTCCAGGGAAAAGGGGCCTACAGCCGCATGAAATACGAGAGCGGCACGCATCGGGTACAGAGGGTGCCTGCCACAGAGACTTCTGGAAGGATCCATACCTCTGCGGCTACGGTTGCAGTCTTGCCTGAAGCCGAAGAAGTGGACCTGAAGATAGAGGAGAAGGATTTAAGGATTGACACCTATTGTGCTTCAGGTCCGGGTGGGCAGGGCGTGAACACAACGTATTCTGCTGTCAGGATAGTGCATGAGCCGACAGGCCTTATCGTGCAATGCCAGGACAGCAGGTCACAGATAAAAAACAGGGAAAAGGCCCTCAAGGTTTTGCGTTCGCGTTTATACGAGCTTGAACTCGAAAACCAGGAAAAAGAAAGGGCAAAGGAAAGAAAGTCGCAGGTCGGTTCCGGTGACAGAAGCGAAAGGATCAGGACCTACAATTTCCCCCAGAACAGGATAACGGACCACCGGATAAACCTCACCCTCCATAAACTTTCTGCAATCCTCGAAGGCGACCTCGACGAGCTTGTTGACGGGCTCACCACCTATTTTCAGGCAGAGAAGTTAAAGGCATTATAACAAAGCTGTCAGCGATCAGCTTAACACGACTAATGCAGTCATTGATAAATAATTTATTTTACTCGATGACTTATTATTTAACTTGTGCATGCAGCTTTGAATAAAAATATGTGTCAACGCCTTGATTGAAATTGCGTTTAAGGTATCGAACAATAAATTATTTCCCAACGCCTGCATTAATCTTAAAGCAGTATTTGGGCCAAGCTAATGCATAGGAATTATGTTCCGGGAGCTGACTGCTGATTAAAATGAACGCATTAAAAAAAATACATGAAATATCAAACATGCTCACGGACTGCGGTATAGAGACCGCAAACAAAGAGGCCCAAGTTTTAGTAACTTATTGCCTTGGGATTGAACAGGTTGGTCTTTATAAGAGTAACCCCGAACTCGATGATAAGCAGATCATTGAAATTGATGCAATGGCAGGAAGGCGATGTAAGCGCGAGCCGCTTCAATATATACTGGGCTACAGTTATTTCATGGGTCTAAGAATTCTGGTTGGCAGCGGAGTATTGATACCGAGACCTGAAACTGAATTGATGGCGGAACATGCTATACAAAAAGTCAGGAGCAAGAAGTCAGAAGTCAGAAGTCAGAACAACTGCAACATGCGAATTTTAGACCTTTGCACTGGCAGCGGCTGCCTGGCGCTGGCGTTGGCCAGAGAATTCCCGGACGCGCATGTTTTAGGGACTGACATTTCAGAGACAGCATTGGACTATTCAAAAAGGAACGCTGTTCTGAATAAGATCAACAATGTTGAATTCGTTAGGGGACATCTCTTTGATCCCCTGTACAGGCAGGATAGCCCGGCTCCTTTATATGACCTCATCATCTCAAACCCGCCTTATATCGGGACTGATGTGATACCGACCCTGCAGCCTGAGATAAGGAATTGGGAACCAGTTGGTGCGCTTGACGGCGGGGCTGACGGCCTAACTTTTTACAGAGAAATAATTACGCAGGCGGGAAAGTTTCTAAAAACCAATGGTATACTTATGCTCGAACTCGGCTTGGGATCGGCAGATGAAACAGTCCGCATGATGAAAGATGCGGGGTATGCTGAGATAGGATTGCAAAAGGATTACGCCGGGATAGAAAGGATTCTTCAGGGAAAATGGACAAACTAGAGATTGAGGGCGGGGTAAGATTATCAGGTGAAGTCTCAATAAGCGGCGCCAAAAACGCGGCCCTTCCGGTGATGGCGGCTTCAATTCTCGGCCCCGGCGAAAATCTCATCTCCAATGTCCCCTCGCTGCGGGACATTTCAACCATGGGCAAACTCCTCGCTCACCTCGGTATGGGATATCATCAGGAAAAGGGCAAGGTAATTCTTCAGTCAAAAAACATAAAGGCCATAGAGGCGCCCTATGATTATGTCAAAACCATGCGCGCCTCTGTGCTGGTGCTCGGTCCCCTCGTTGCAAGGACAGGAGAGGCCAGGGTATCTTTGCCCGGAGGCTGCGCCATCGGCGCCAGGCCTATCAATCTCCATATCATGGGGCTCGAAAAGATGGGGGCAAAGATCACGCTCTCAAAGGGATATATCCATGCAACAGCAAAGAAACTGAGGGGGGCCACTATTTATTTTGATATTCCGACGGTCACGGGAACGGAGAACCTGATGATGGCCGCAACCCTTGCGGAAGGACAGACCATTCTTGAAAATGCCGCCTGCGAGCCTGAGGTGGTTGACCTTGCAAATGCCTTAATATCAATGGGCGCAGATATACAGGGGGCAGGCACCGGCACGGTAAAGATCAACGGGGTTTCAAAGCTCAGGCCGCTCAAATATAAAATAATCCCTGACAGGATAGAGACAGGGACTTTTATAACTGCCGCAGCCATAACCGGGGGCGCAATCAAAATCAGGAACTGCAATCCCGCGCATAATGAAGCGCTTATTAATAAAATGAGAGAGACCGGGACAGAGATCAGCGCAAAAAAAAATGCGCTGTTTGTCAAAGGTCCGGAGAGGCCGTCTTCGGAGGACATAAAGACCATGCCCTATCCCGGGTTTCCGACAGACATGCAGGCGCAGTTCATGGCCCTTATGGCAGTTGCCCACGGCACAAGCGTTATAAACGAGAGCATATTTGAAAACAGGTTTATGCATGTCGCAGAATTAAGGAGAATGGGAGCGGACATCAGGGTGGAGGGCCCCACAGCTACGGTTAAAGGAATAAAGTCACTGAAAGGCGCGCAGGTCATGGCCACTGACTTGCGGGCAAGCGCTTCTCTGGTCATCGCGGGACTTGCCGCACAGGGCACTACAGTCATAGAGAGAGTGTACCATATTGACAGGGGATATCAGGGCATCGAGGAAAAACTCGGGGGCCTCGGGGCAAAGATCAGGAGAATCACATGAGAACTCTAAAAGAAGATCAAGCCGATGCATTTATATCGAGCCTTAAGAAGAGGTCCTCGACTGCAGTTTATGAGGATGACATCCAAAGGACAGTCAGAAAGATTATTGCCGATGTTCAAAAAAATGGGGACAGGGCGGTAAAAAAATACACGGAGAAATTCGATTCATTAAAACTCACCCGGCTTGCCGTCAGTGCCAGGGAGATAGAAGCAGCGGCAAAAAAAACCGATGATAAATTCATAAAGGCCTTAAAACTGTCTGCTGCAAGGATAAAGGCCTTTCACGAACTTCAGAAAGAAAAATCATGGCAATTTTCAAAAGACGGAATAACACTCGGTCAGATAATCAGGCCCCTTGAAAGGGTCGGGGTCTATGTGCCGGGCGGGAAGGCGGCTTATCCCTCCACTGTTTTGATGAATGTAATCCCTGCCCAGGTGGCAGGTGTGACGGAGATTGCCCTGTGTGTACCCACTCCGGACGGCAGGGTAAACCCTTATGTGGCAGCTGCTATTAAACTGCTTGGCGTAAAAGAGGTCTACAGGATCGGAGGGGCCCAGGCCGTTGCTGCGCTGGCTTACGGTACCGCAACTATAAATAAAGTGGACAAGATTGTCGGACCGGGCAATATATATGTTGCAGTTGCAAAGAAGATTGTTTTCGGCGAGGTCGGCATAGACATGATCGCGGGGCCCAGTGAGATATTGATAATAGCAGACAGGACTGCTGATCCCTCATTCATAGCGTCTGACCTGCTCAGTCAGGCTGAACACGATGAGATGGCATCGTCCATATTAGTTACGGATTCGCTGATACTGGCTGAGGCGGTAAAGAGAGACCTTGCTGTGCAAATAAAGAAGCTCAAGAGAGAAAAGATCGCGCGTACATCTCTCAATAAATACGGCGCGATAATTATTACCGGAAATATTGACAGGGCTGCTGACATAGCAAACCGGATTGCACCCGAGCATCTTGAAATCATGACCAGGACGCCTTCGAAGATTGTACCCATGATAAGAAATGCCGGGGCCGTCTTTCTCGGCAGATGGACCCCAGAACCTATGGGTGACTATGCAGCAGGCCCCAATCACACGCTCCCGACCGGAGGCACTGCCCGGTTTTCATCGCCGCTCGGGGTATATGATTTTATTAAGCGCACAAGCCTGCTTGATTTTTCAAGGGCTGGATTTGTGGGGCTTGCAGATACAGTGGAGACATTTGCTGATGTGGAAGGCCTGGAGGCGCACGGGTATACGGTGAGGATAAGGCGCAGCAGTAAATAAGACATTAATGTTTGAATAATTTACGGTCTCTTAGTATTATAAGGTCTGGTCATTTATGATGGGTGAATCCGAAAAATGCAGATATTGCTCAACCAGATAATTAACTCGATAAATAATAGAAATAATATGCACACAGTTTTTGAATAGAATCGTGGATGCTCAGAGAGTTGAGGATTGCATCTAAGGTATCGACAATTATCTGATTTCTCAACACCTGAATTTTTCTTGCTGCATTATTTGGTTAAAGGAGAAAGAGTCAACTGATGAAACAGGTATTAAAACTCGGGCTCCCAAAGGGAAGCCTGCAGGAATCAACTCTGAAATTGTTTAAAAAGGCAGGGTACAATGTCTCGGTCGGAGCGCGGTCATATTATCCTGACTTTGATGACACAGAAATACAGGCGATGCTCATCCGGGCGCAGGAGATGGCGAAATACGTTGATGACGGGGTACTTGATGCCGGACTGACCGGGAAAGACTGGATCCTGGAGCAGGGGGCTGACGTTCATGAGGTCGCGGAGCTTCATTATGCCAAGGGAGGACTGAGGCCCGTTAAATGGGTCATCGCAGTACCGAATGATTCAAAGATAAAGACCGTCAAGGACCTGAAGGGCAAGCGCATTTCAACAGAGCTTGTCGGTTTTACAAAACAGTATCTCAAATCCAAAGGCATAAAGGCTGATGTGGATTTTTCATGGGGAGCAACAGAGGTAAAGCCTCCTCATCTTGCTGACGCGATTGTTGAACTGACGGAGACGGGTTCATCATTGAGGGCCAACAATCTTAGAATAATTGAAACCATACTTGAATCAAGCACAAGGTTTATCTCGAACAATAAGGCCTGGAAAGACAAATGGAAGAGACAGAAGATGGAAAACATTGTGCTTCTTCTTAAAGGTGCGCTTGCCGCAGAGGAGAAGGTCGGTCTTAAAATGAATGTGCCTGAAGGCTCCCTGAAGAGGGTTATGAGCCTGCTCTCATCCTTGCACTCACCCACCATCTCACAGCTTTCTGATACGGGCTGGTTCGCCCTTGAGGTTGTCATCAATGAGAAGACCGTCAGGGACCTTATCCCAAAACTGAAATCTGTCGGTGCTGAAGGTATCATCGAATATCCGCTAAATAAAGTTATACCCTGACCCCTCTTGTCCCCCCTTACTAAGGGGGGGAATTAAAGGGGGGTGCTTTAAAATTTATTAAAGCCCCATGAAGATAATCATATCAGCCGTTGTAACACTCATCCTCCTTTTCTTCTTCATCCGGTTCATAGAAAAGAAAAGCCTGTATTATCCCCTGAAAAAAATTGAAGCCACCCCGCGCGACATCGGCCTGGATTACGAAGAGATATTCATCACAACAAAAGACAAGGTCCTGATCTCCGGCTGGTATATCCCGTCCGGATCGCCGAGGGCCACATTCATATTCAGCCACGGCAATGGCGGAAACATTAGCCACCGCCTCGAAAAAATCAAAATGTTCAATGACCTTCGGGTAAATGTCCTTATCTTCGATTACCGGGGCTACGGCATGAGCGAAGGCAGTCTGTCTGAAGAGGGCCTCTATCTCGATGCAGAAGCTGTCTATGATTACCTTGTTAATGAAAAGCAGGTCCCTCCGGAAAAGATCATCGGTTATGGCGAATCCCTGGGAGGCGCGGTCATGGTCGACCTGGCAGTCAGGCGTGAAATGGGAGGGATAATTATTGAAGGCTGTTTTACCTCCATTCAGGACATGGCAAAAAAGATTTTTCCCTTTATCCCTTCATTCATTTATAAGACCAGTTTCAATTCACTCGAAAAGATCAGCAGGGTAAAAGCGCCCACACTGCACTTCCACAGTGTCGCCGATGAAGTTATACCCTATCAGCTTGGCCGTAAGCTTTTTGACCGGGCCCCCGGACCTAAGGAGTTTGTGGACCTTCAGGGCGGGCACAATGATTCGTTCCTGATTTCCCGTGATGTATTTATTGAAAAGACGGATTCGTTTATCAGCAGGCTGTGATGCTAATTAGTGTCTGTTTATAAATTGCCTTTTTCCGTCATTCCGGCTTGTCCGGAATCTTTTTCCAAGAGGATTCCCGACGCGCGTCGCTTGCGGGAATGACAAAAACTGTAGTTTTTATACAGGCACTATTTCAGTATCCCTTTTAACAGGTCCCTGACGGGTCCGAGTTCCTTCTTTTTCTTGTCGCCCTGCTTGTCCAGTAATTTATCTATATATTTGTCCGCCTCTTTTTTGATGATGCGTTTGCCCGCCTTTTCAATGTCCACCATGTAGGACGGTTCAGCAAAGGTCCCGGAAACTTTTAAGGGGACCATGCCCCAGCCTTCGTCGCTCTTTATGTAATTGCCTATCTTCGAACCCATCGCCCTGTTGGTGAGCCGGGGTGAAAGTTTCAGGTCAAAAGCCAGGTCAAGCGTTTCATTCAGACCGATAGTGCCTTTGGGGTCCATGGCAAGGTCATCAGAGGAAAAAATGCTGTCTAATCTTGCGATACTGTTTCTGACACCCACTGTTCCGCTTGCCTGCCTGAGGTTTATTGTCTCAAGCTCCTTGATATTGAGAAACTGCGCGAGCCCCTTTGTTAAATTTGCGCCTGTAATCCTTCCGTCTTTTATGTTGAAGTCCGCGTCGGCAACAAGGTTTTTCTTTATGCTCTCGGGCAGGGTGCCTGAGCCGTTCATTTTCAGATTAAAAGATATTAAGCCGAACACGGTGTCTTTTGCCTTCGGGAAAAAAGTATTGACGATCTCATCCGCATGCAGGGAATCGATATTGCCCGTAAGGTTGTATACGTACCCGGGCCTTGACAGATCAACAAGACTGTTTACCTTCAGTACCCCTTTACCCGCTTTGGCGGTGAGCCGTGGAATGTCGAGCCGGTTGTCCCTGAATGTATACTGCATGTAGAAATCACTCATGCTCATGTTCCGGTACACTGCCGAATCTATCCTTATTTCACCATCAGCAGTGATCTTGAGGTCAAGTGGCGCGGCCTCTTTCGCGGGTGTCTCAGTGGCGGTTTTTTTGATTTCGGCAGATGTTTTGTCTGCAGGTTTGCCGGCCGGTATAAGTGCATCAATAGAGAGTTGTTTTGAATATATATTGAGATTGATCTTCTGGTCTTTCATATAGTCCCTGACCGAGCCCTTTATTTCAGCGGTATTTTTATCAAGGGTGGCCTTCAGGTCGATGTTCATTAACGTTTCGTCGAATTTTACATTGCCGTCAAGTAGGGCGTTTACCTCATTGTAAGTAATGCCTACCTTGTCCAGTGCGACATTGCCGTTTGTTTTTAAGGTCTCGGTTTTCTTGATCTCGCCAATAAGTTTAATGTCAGCCGCGATTTCTCCGGACAGGACGAGTCCTTTGAGGTCAGAAAAGAGGGCGGCCAGGTTCTGAATGTCCGCAGCTTTGGACTTGGGGATGTTTACCGCAATGTTGACTTCAGGCGATGTCTTGAGGTTTTTGATGTCCCCTTTGACAGATGCGAGTAGTTCCCGTATTTTCAGATCAGCCTTGTCTACACGGATATCTTTTGACTCCAGTTTATAATTGACAGCATATATGAGGACAGCGGGGATGTCCCGTACATGTTTTTCAGACGGTTTCTTCAGTGTGATTTCATCTAACTTCAGGTCCACCGTTCCCTCTGAAAATATATTCGATCCGTCCGTGCTTTTAATGCTGATATCGATATCAGCGGTGCTTTTGATATCAGGCAGTTCTTTCATGGCATCTGCAAGAGAAAATTTTGCGTCCTTTACAGCAATCTTATTTACCGTCAGTGATATGGGGAGACCCCCGGCCGCTTCCGGTTTTACTTCTTTGACCTCCGGCCCATCCTTTTTCCCGATGCCCTCAAAATTATACTTTCCATCCGGGCCGCGCTCAATCTTTACTGCCGGGGAAACTAGTCTCAATTCGTCTATGATGACCTGCCTTGAAAGCAGGGGGAGCAGTTTGAATTTAAGGACGAACTCTTTGCATTTCACAAAGTCGCGGGTCTGATCAGCTTCCTTAATGGAGAAATCACTGAGGCCAATGCCCCTGAAAATGCTGATGCTTATGTCACCAATCTGTATTTTCCTGTTCAGGGCCTTCTCGGCAGTCGGGACAATAAATCCTTTTACCCTTTCAGGTGTGACGTACATTTTTATGAACACCGCAAAGGCGATTATAAGAACTGCAATTACTGAGACGATAACGATCAGGATTTTTTTCATATGTCCTTGGTAGAAAATTTATCATGAAACAGAAGGATATGCAAGTTGAATGTTGTTTTGTGCATAGAGAGCATTCTTCACTATGTCT
>Ga0079037_100001111_pt1 | contig 13535 bp, 11 predicted proteins | sample Mud3Dept4metaG_FD_71479 | JGI IMG/M metagenome (GOLD analysis project Ga0079037, IMG submission 71479) | Freshwater wetland microbial communities from Ohio, USA, analyzing the effect of biotic and abiotic controls - Mud 3 Core 4 Depth 4 metaG | ecosystem: Environmental > Aquatic > Freshwater >... | reverse complement strand
AGAATTACGGTTCCCCAAGCCATCGGAGAGCCGGGATCAAAATAGGCAAAGATATGCCAAAAAAGCAGGGGTTGCCCGATATCCATCAGAAGAAGAATCGGGGCCACGACCCAAAGGAACAGAACCATCAGGGCTGAAAATTTGGCTAAGGGTAAATATTCCTTCTTGTTGAGATAAGTGAAAATTACCGACGCGAGATAACTTCCCGCGTTTAAACCGGTTACGGAGATAAAAAGAACGATCAAAAACCCAAAAGCTACACTGTGCTGAACATCATAAGTCACGATTATATCTGTCATGGGCCCCTCCTTTTTTCCCCACTCATTTCGAGAATACCCGCCGAAGTGGGGAAATCAAAACATATCTAATGGGCTCATGTCTTTTTGATGAGTACAAATATAAAAAGATGTGCTTGAGACCACAATTTGAATGTAAAAGGGCTGGCAATCTCGCAGACTTAGAACGGATAACAATTCCCTCCAAAGAATCGCTTGAGGAGTTCAGACATCTGAAATATAGGAGGGCAAAATATTTTCTAAAAAAGGATAAGTAAGGTCTCTTAGGCTTGGAAGAGAAAAACATCATAAGGGGCAGGGGAAAGGCGGTCGAGAAAAGATTTTTTTATCTCGATCTAAAAAGGTGAAGGGTGTCTGCAGTTCGTCTAATCACTGGTTAGAGGAGGTGTGGGGTGGACAGGATGACCGCACAAATGAATTTCGTCCGGCAGCAGGGTTTCCGACACGCATCGGAGGAGGTCTGCAGCCACAAGTATCCAGCTTTGATGTGGCAACCGCGTGCGATCGGGATTCTGGTAGTGGTTGGCTTGGTATTCCAAACCTCGTTTTACTTCCTCGCCCTGTCTGCACTCCTCTGGTGGAACGTGATTTTCCCAGCTCTCAATCCTTTTGACGCCCTTTACAATCGCCTTGTGGCAAAGCCGAAGGGCGTGCCGCGGTTGGGGCCGGCGCCGGCCCCTCGTCGGTTTGCGCAAGCGATGGCCGGAACCTTCATGCTGGGGATCGGGTTATCCCTTCTATCGGGCCTATATCCCCTGGCCTGGGCGCTTGAGGCCCTGCTGCTCGGCGCCCTGGGAGCTCTGATCTTTGGTCGCTTCTGCCTGGGTTCATACCTCTTCCTTCTCATCACGGGTCAGGCTGATTTTGCCAACCGAACGGTTCCGTGGATCCATCTTAAGGCGCCATGTGTGGCTTCGAAGAATCAAGCAGGCTGCCGAACAATCGAATGACTATTGAGTTGATTCTGTTCCCAAGAACGTCTCCTATGTCAGCGGGGTCCCCGCAGGGACGCCGAAGATTCAATGGTTTTCACCTCTTTGGGCCATGACCTTTAGAATTTGGGAAGGGGAACCACCATCTCAAGCTTTGTGGGCGGTTCATCCTCCTCTTTCCAGTAGGGAGGCTGCCCAAAGTAGCGGTAGGCCTCCTCGGCCTCGCTTTCGCTGACGGATTCCTCCTTATAGGAGGGAGCAGACCCCAATTTCTCGTCATCGGCATCCAGGATAAAGAATTTTCCGGCTTTTTCTAAAGATAAAGCGGTGAGCGGAATCATGAGCGGCTTCTCCTTGTAGACAAGGACTGCAAAGAGAACTCGGCCCAAGGAATCCATCACCAGATCTTCTATCTTCCCGAGGTCCTGGCCTCGGAAATTTTTGGCGCCGACCGACGGGATCAACTCCTCTTTGCCCACATCCAGGAGGAAATTCTTCTCCGTCTCGTTGAAAACAAAGAAAGCGTAGGGAATGATTTTAACTTTCCGGCCTAACCCGGAAACTCCGTCATGAGAAAAAATAACCAGTCCAATTTTTCCGCTTTGCGCATCCAGAACGAAATCTTCAATTTCCCCGAGTTTTTCCCCCTGAGAGTTCTTCACTTCTGCCTTGGTCAAGGTGCTGAGCTTATAGGTCTTCCCCCAGGCCCCGATTTGCTCTGCCGTAAAGACGGGACTGGCTGAAATCCAAATTAAAAATCCTATCAAAGCCAAACTCGGAAGGAAATGGTTCATAATTTCCTCCTTTCAAAGGCGTAACCATTTTGCTCCTCTCCTTGACCAATGAAGATCCCTTCTTCTCTTGTTATTTAGATGCGCAGATTTATGGAGAGATACGAAATAAGAACATTTATCTCAACGATATTATTGATAAATTAAAAAATCTCCCCATTCTTCTTTGACCCTTTTGTTTTGGCTTTTAACTTTCTGGAAAGTGACCATTTGGCAATCCACAACTTGGGCACTCACAATCTATGACTTTCGAGCCTTGAACCTTCTGCGTTGCCTTGAGCTCCTTGTTTCCCTGAGAAATAGTTTGGCATCTAAAATTGAGGTGGAAGATGTATTTGAGGATGGGGGGAAGAATGGGCTGAAGCCACGTACCGTTACTTCGGAAAAGCGCCCTATTGGACCGAAGGGGACCTTGTTGAAAAGGGGATAAAGCCAAGTGAAGACCCTAAGGACTACCGCGGGCTCTATAATCCCTTTGATTTTGGACCGTGACTTTTTTCGGGGAGCGGGAAAATAGCCCGCCTCCCCTGGCAATTATTGCGCGGCCAGAAATTATTGGAAAAAAAGATCGAACAAAAAAACCAGCACAAGGCGAGAATAAATATTCTGGTATTCCTTTTGCATGATATTTTTCAACGGGAAAAATTTGGGGCTGTTTTCCGAAACGGTCCCCTTATTTGTTTGACCTAAGCTTTCTTTTCATCTTGCCCGGATTGAAAGGAAGGTCGGCGGGGATGAAGACTATTAGAGAAGCTTTGCTGGGGATAATCGCCGACTTGGATGTCATTTTCGAAACCTTAAAAAGCCTTGGGAAAGACATGGAAGCAACCATTCCCCAGGTCGTGGTCGATGAATATTACAAAATTCTCCTTGCAACCGAGAGATTGCGGGAGAGCATTCGATTCCTGAAGGAAATTGCCGGGGAGACAAAAAATGTGAGTCCAATAACATAAAATGGCATTCTAAATTGGATGAAGGGAAATCACTCCAAAACGCGAAGTTTTTTTTAAATTTTGCCGATACATCAGAAATGATGGCGAAAGTTGGGAAGAAAACTTAATTTCGATTTAGCCCTGGCTGCGATAGAAATTGAAGGAAGGACAAGCGAGAGATCATAAAAGGAGCATCAAAATGAAGCGAACCCGGATATTCCTTGGAGGAATTTTTTTGATTATGATTGGGTTTTCATTCTTTCAAGTTGGTTGCACCCTGTCGATAGGAAACGCTCCGGGGCCGGTTTATACCCCGGCGCCTCCGCCTCCACCTCCTCCTCAATCGGGCCCTCCTCCCTGGGCTCCCGCTCACGGCTACAGAGCCAAGCATCATTATTATTACTATCCAGAATCCTACGTTTACTTTGATGTCGGAAGAAATCTATATTTTTATTATTCCGGGGGCGGGTGGCAGGCGTCCGTGGCGCTGCCCCAGGGAATTCATATTGCCGCTGGGGAGTATGTAGCCCTGGAAATGGACGCCGACAGGCCATATATTTATCATTCCGATGTGGAGAAAAGGTACCCGCCGGGACAGAAGAAGAAGAAGGAAAAAGGAGATAAGGGAAAAGGTAAGAAATGGGATTAAGAGGAAATGATTAGGGGACGTTGCTTAATTTCTTAATTGATGGCGGAGCTGAAGTCAACCCTCGGTTTACTGGATAGGGCACTTGGTTAATTTTCTTGCCTTTCTCCTTCTTTAAGTTTCTTCAAAATATCCCCGATCATTTTTTCGTGTTCCAGGATGATGGAAACGAGAATTGTCTCCAAGGATAAGGGTTGGCCATGTAAACCCCGGCCGCCGTGTGGAATTTTGCCCGATCAAAAAGCCTGCTGGTCTTCCTTACTCAGCGCCTTGCGAAACTCCCTCCACCTCCCGTGCTCCTTTTCCAAAACATAACTGAAAGGCATGACTGTCCGGCCTATTTCTCCCCCCATAAAATTGAGAAAGATTTTGTCGCCCCGAAATTGAACTACGGCGGGAATTGCAGAATACTCATCGTTTGATGAGTTTGGCAAGGAATTTTGGAATATCTCCAACTCCTCTCTGCATTTATCCTCCTGAAATCATTTCTATAATTGCTATTGATAATTTTTTCCGGAAGGTGTAAATTCTTATCGGAATTCAGGACAAAGCTCACCCCCATCAATGAAATAAAAGGAGAGCAGGAGATGATGTATAGAATTGTATGCCTCGTTGTCATCGGCCTGATCGCCGCTGCCGTCCCTGGCCTGACCGCAGAACCCCTGAAGGAGAAGGCGGCGGTGGCCGCCGCTGAGAAATGGCTGTCCCTTGTTGATCGAGAGCAATATGGGGAAAGCTGGAAGGAAACGTCTGCCTACTTCAGGAATGCGGTCAAACAGGAGCAGTGGGAGCAGTCGATGCAGGCGATAAGAAAGCCTCTGGGGAAGATCGTTTCCCGACGGGTGAAGAGCAAAAGCTACAGCACGTCTCTGCCGGGGGCTCCCGATGGCAAATATGTCGTCATCGAGTTCGAGACCTCGTTCGAAAAGAAGAAATCTGCAGTCGAAACGGTCACGCCCATGATAGATAAGGACGGACAGTGGCGCGTATCGGGTTATTTCATCAAATAAAGGTTCAAACATCAACCGCAACGGTTTCACCGCTGCCATGTCGAAATCTTTAGATCCCATTATTGCGGCGGTGAGTTGTTTTTTCTCGAATCCCGCTAAGGTCCCTTGCCGATTGAAAGGTATTGGAGATTGTTATGCCGGGGGATTTATGGTCGCTTTATGCCCTTATGTTAAAGAGCCGGCTGTTCGAAGAAGCCGAGGCCGGAATCATCGGCCAGGATATTCTTGCGCGAGCGCCAAAGGGAGGAGAGAAACCGTCTGGAAAACAAAATCCGGCGATAGGTCCAAAAATTGTTGTACCTCACTTTTCCGCTTCTCCGCTCTCCCCGCGGAGCTTTTTCCCGATCTCCCTTTTCAGCTGGTTGATCGATTTGGTAACCGGGATTTCTTTGGGGCATACCCGGGTGCACTCAAAATGGTTGACGCAGCCCCAGGCCCCGGCCGGGTGATCGATCTGCCTCAGCCTTTCCAGACGATCTTCATCCCGGGAGTCAAAAATATAACGGAAGGCCCAAACCAGAGCCGCCGGCCCCGCGTACCGGGCGTCAATCCAGCTGACCGGGCAGGAAGCGGTGCAGCAGGCGCAAAGGATACAGCGGATGACCTCACCCAATTTCTCCCGCTCCCCGGGGGTCTGTTTCCTCTCCGTCTCGGGGGGATCGGCCCGGTTGATCAGGTAGGGACGGAACAGGCTAATCCCTTCCAGGAACTTTTCCATATCAACCACCAGGTCCTTGAGCACCTTGAACCCTGGCAGCGGTTCGAGGACGATTTCCGGGCACTGAAAATCCCTGACTAAGGCCTGGCAGGCCAGCCGGCAGGTGCCGTTGATTCTCAGGCCGTCGGAGCCGCAGACCCCGTGTCCGCAGGACATGCGGTAGCTCAGGGTCCCGTCCTGCTCCCCCTTGATTCGGTTCAGGCAGTCCAGGATCCGCTCCTCCGGCTCCGCCGAAACGGTGTAGTGCCTGAAATAAGGCCCCCGGTCAACTTGAGGATCAAAACGGAAAATCTTGAAATGCAGGTCCATGTCAGTACTTTCTTGCCTGCGGCGGAAAACGAGTGATGGTTACCGGCCGCGAGTAAATTTCCGGGGCCTGGTCCGCTTGGCGGACCAGGGTATGTTTCAGCCAATTCCGGTCATCCCGCTCCGGAAAATCTTCCCGGTAATGGGCCCCCCGGCTTTCCTCCCTCCAGAGCGCTGAGACGACGATGACCTCGGCGAGGCCCAGCAGGGATTCCAGTTCGAGGGCCTCCAGCAGATCGGAGTTGAAACGCGATCCCCGGTCGTCAAGGCCCACCTTTTCGTATTCCTGCTGCAGTCTTCGAATTTCGGTCAGGGCCCTCGATAACCTCTCCCGGTTCCTGAAAACGGCACCGTCCTCCATCATGACTTCCCGCATCTTCTTTCGCAGCGTTTGAGTTCTTGCCCCTCTCGTCCGGGCTTTCAGCTTCTCAATTCTTTGGCGGGACCTGTCCCCGGCCCCGCCGGACGGCTCGCGCCGCGGCAGGTCCTTCAGGTCCTGGACCATCTTCCTTCCGGCCAATCGTCCGAAGACCACCAGATCGAGGAGAGAATTGCATCCGAGACGATTGGCGCCGTGCAGGGACAAACACGCGCATTCGCCCGCCGCGTACAACCCGGGAAAGGGCCGCCCCAGGTGATCGAGCGCCTGCCCGTCAATGTTGGTCGGAATCCCTCCCATCATGTAGTGGCAGGTGGGTTGAACGGGGATGGGCTCGCGCGCGGCGTCGATTCCCAGGTAGATCTTTGCAAAAGAAGTGATATCCGACAGTTTCTCCGCCAGGCGCTCCTTTCCCAGGTGGGTCAGGTCCAGGTGGACGAAATCCTTCCCTTCGATTCCTCTCCCTTCGCGGATCTCCGTGGCGATCGCCCGGGAAACCAGGTCCCGGGGAGCGAGGTCCTTGATCGTCGGGGCATATTTTTCCATGAACCGATCCCCCAGGCCGTTGCGCAGAAGGCCCCCTTCTCCCCGGGCCGCCTCGCTGATCAGAATCCCCAGGCCGTAAATCCCTGTCGGATGAAACTGCACGAACTCCATGTCCTCCAGCGGAATGCCGGCGCGGTAGGCCAGGAAGGCCCCGTCGCCCGTGTTGGCAAAACAGTTCGAGGTGGTCTTATAGACTTTCCCGAAGCCGCCGGTGGCCAATAACACGATTCTGCTCTGAAAGACGTGGATCGCCCCGGTCGCTAATTCGTAGACCACCACCCCCGCGACCTGGTCTTTCTCCAGGAGCAGGTCGATCATCTGAAATTCGCTGTAAACCTTTAATCCCCGCCGCACCGCTTCCCAGTAGAGGGTGTCGAGGATGACGCGGCCCGAGCGGTCGGCGGCATGACACGCCCGCCGGATGGCCGCTTCCCCGAAATTCCGGGTGTGCCCTCCGAAGGCGCGCTGGGCGATTTTTCCTTCTGCGGTTCGATCGAAGGGAACGCCTAAGTGTTCGAGTTCATAAATGGCTCGCGGCGCATCTCGGGCCAGGATTTCGGCGGCATCCTGGTCCGCAAGGTAATCCCCGCCCTTGACCGTATCGTACATGTGCCATTCCCAGGAATCCGGCTCCTCGTTTCCCAGCGCGGCGGCGATTCCGCCCTGGGCGGCGCCGGAGTGGGACCGCGTCGGGTAGACTTTGCTGATCAAGGCCGCATCCGCCGCCGGGGCGATTTCCATGGCCGCCCTGAGCCCGGCGAGGCCGGAGCCCACGATTACGATATCATGTGCAAAGAGCATGGCCGGTCCCCGTCATTGCCGCATTTCGAGCGGCTCGTAGGAGCACCCCGTCAGCCCGCAGTAATGGCCTACGTATTCCGCCTTGGGCCGGTACAGGGCCGGTTTTTCCTGGGCCTCGGCAAAGGCCTCTTCGATAATATGGGCGCACCATCCCGCAATTCGGGCGACGGCAAAAACGGGGGTCATTAGATCTCCCGGAAAACCCATGAGATGATAGACCGGCGCGCTGAAAAAATCCACGTTCGGCTTTATCATGGCCTGCCCTCTTCTTTCAAACTCCTGGACTGCCGTCTTTTCCAGCTCGCTCGAAAGCCGGGGCCATTTCTCCTGCCCGAATTTCCTGCCCAGACGGGAGCCTATTTCTTTCAGGAATTTCCCCCGGGGATCGGCTGTCTTGTAAACCGCGTGCCCCATGCCCATGATCCTTTGACCCTGGTCCAGCTGTTTCCTGACCCACCCGGCAAGATCTTTCTCATTTTCAAGGCCCCGGAGCATCTTCAGGACCTGGGCATTGGCCCCTCCGTGAAGGCTTCCGGAGAGGGCCCCCACCCCGCCGGCAACCGCCGCGTACATATGGGCCCGGGTAGAAGTGATCTCCCGGCAGGCAAAGGTGGAGGCGTTGAAAGTGTGGTCGGCGTGAAGAACCAGGCAAACATCCAGGTCGCGCGCCATTTCTTCGTCGGGTAGGGTCCCGTTAAGCTGCCAGAGAAAATTGGCGGCGTGGGACAGGCGATCATCGGGCGGAAGCGGCTCCAGTCCTCTCCGGATCCGGTGCCAGGCCGCCACCGCCGCCGGAAAGCGGGCGATGAGGCGGATCGCCTTGCGCAATACGGCCTCGCGCGTTTCGGCCGGCAGATCCGGGTCGTCCAGGGCCAGGATCGGCACCGAGGCCTGAAGAACGTCCATAGGAGAGGCCTCCCGCGGCCAGAGCTTGAAGCTTTCCGTGAGGAATTTGGGAATTTCCCTCGCCGCCTTCACCTGCCGGGTGAAGGTTTCCAGCTGCGGCTGGCTGGGCAGGACCCCGTTCAGAAGCAAATATGCCGTCTCCATGTAGGTGGATCTCTCCGCCAATTCTTCGATGCGGTAGCCCCGATAAATGAGGATCCCCTGGTCCCCGTCGATAAAACTGATCTTGGTGTCCGCAACCGTCACCCCTCGCAGCCCGATGTTTTTCACCCTCACGGCTTCAGCCATAATTCCCCCTTTGGGTTCGAACCCCTCTCTAAGCCCGTCCCCGCTTGGCCTGTAATTCTTTTTTTACATGGTTTAAAGTTCCTCCGGCCAGCAGTTCCTTTCGCTCGCGGTCGGAGACCTCCAGCAAGGTCGCCACTCTCCGGCCGCCCACCTCGACGGGGATCTCCCGTTCGCCCCTCTCAACCCGGCTTCTCACCCCGGCAAGGTTAAGCTTCGCCCCCTTTTCAATCCGGTCGTATTCCCGGGGGTCTTTAAAGGTCAGGGGAAGAATTCCGAAGTTGCAGAGGTTGGCCTTGTGGATCCGGGCGAAGCTTTTGACGATCTTGGCCCGGACACCCAGGTAGCGGGCCCCCAGGGCCGCGTGCTCCCGGCTGGATCCTTGCCCGTAGTTTTCTCCGCCCAGGACAACCACCCTTCCTTTTTCCCGGCATTCCTCCGCAAAATTCGGGCTGATCGGAGAGAACATAAATTTGCTCAGGGCTTCAATGTTGGAACGCAGGGGGAGAATTTCGTTGCCCGCGGGCATGATCGTATCGGTCGAGATATTGTCCCCCACCTTGAGCACCACTTCGGCCTCCAGGTTTTCCGGAAGCGGATCGAGGCGGGGAAGAGGTTTGATATTGGGTCCCCGGATGACTGGGGTCCGGGCGGTTTCGGCGGTCGGGAAAAGAAGCGAGCTTTCATCGGTCAGGTATCGATCCGGGTCCTTGATGCGGGGATAGTCCATTTCTTTCGCCAAGTCCCGGGGATCGGTGATGACGCCCTTGAGAGCCGCCGCCGCGGCCGTTTCCGGAGAGCAGAGATAAACCCGGTCGCCCTTCGTCCCCGAGCGGCCCGGAAAGTTCCGGGGAAAGGTGCGCAGGCTCACCTGCCCGGTGCCCGGAGCCTGCCCCATGCCGATGCACCCCAGGCAGCCCGCTTCGTGAATCCGCGCCCCGGCCCGCATCAAAGCGATGGCCCCGCTCTGGGCCGCGATGTTCTCCAGGACCTGGCGGCTCCCGGGATTAATGCTCAGGGAGGTCTCAGGGTGACAGCGGCGGCCCTCCAGGATCTTGGCGGTCACCATGAGGTCCCGGAATGAGGAATTCACGCTGCTCCCCACGATCGCCTGGTCGACCTTGATTCCGGCGACTTCCCTCACCGCGACCACGTTGCCCGGCGAAGAAGGGCGGGCGATGAGGGGTTCCAGGGCGGAAAGATCGATCTCCGCGGATTCGTCATAGGCTGCCCCCTCGTCGGGAGCGAGTTCGACCCACGCCGCTCCCCGCCCCTGGGCTTCCAGGTAAGCCTGGGTGTTTTCGTCAGAAGGGAAAATCGTGCCGGTCGCCCCGAGTTCCGCCCCCATATTGCCGATGGTTTCCCGGTCCGTGGCGGAGAGGTTTTTCGTGCCGGGCCCGTAATACTCCACGATTTTTCCGACACACCCCTTGACATCGTAACGGCGCAGCATTTCGAGGATGACATCCTTGGCACTCACCCAGTCCGGGAGCCGACCCGTGAGCCGCACCCCGAAGACCTTCGGGCAGGGGAGATAGTAGGGATAGCCGGCCATGGCCAGGGCTACGTCGAGCCCCCCCGCCCCGATCCCCAGCATGGAGACCCCGGCCGCGCCCGGGGTGTGGCTGTCCGCTCCCAGGATGATCTTCCCGGGGGCCCCGAAACGCTCCATGTGGACCTGGTGCGAGACGCCGTTCCCGGGGCGGCTGAAGACGATCCCGTAGCGGGCGCAGGCCGACTGCAGAAATAGGTGGTCGTCCGCATTTTTGAAGTCCGTCTGCAGGAGGTTGTGGTCGACGTACTGAACCGAGAGTTCGGCCTTGACTTTTTCAATCTCCAGATCCTCGAATTCGAGCATGGCGAGCGTTCCCGTCGCATCCTGGAGCAGGGTATGATCAATCCGGATGCCGATCTCTTTCCCGGGGACCAGTTCCCCCGAGAGAAGATGGGCGCTCAGAATTTTATAGGTGAGGTTTCGGGCCATTCACTTCCTCCTTGGGCGGCGATGGATTCGGAGCGAAGAAGGTCATTGCAGGTGCCGGATGACGGCCCCGCCGAATTCGCTGCATTTGACTGCGGTTGCTCCGCTCATCTGGCGGGCCAGGTCATAGGTCACGATCCCCGCCTGAATGGTCTTCGCCACGCCCCGGCGGATGAGCGCCGCAGACTCCCGCCAGCCGAGGTAATCAAGCAGGAAAGCCCCCGAAAGAATCAGGGAGCCGGGATTGATCAGGTCTTTTCCGGCGTATTTGGGTGCAGTCCCGTGCGTGGCCTCGAAAAGGGCCAGGTCATCGCCGAAGTTCGCTCCCGGCGCCATCCCGAGGCCCCCGGCCTCGGCGGCCAGGGCATCGGACAGATAGTCGCCATTCAGGTTCGGCGTGGCCAGAACGCTATACTCCTCCGGCCTAAGAAGAATTTGCTGGAACATCGCGTCCGCGAGGCGGTCTTTGATCACCACCTTGCCGGACGGCCCCGTTCCGGCCGGCAGATCGCTTTCGGCAATCGTTTCTTCCGGGAATTCTTCCCTGCAAAGCTCGTACCCCCAGTCCTTGAACGCCCCTTCCGTGAATTTCAGGATGTTTCCCTTGTGGACCAGGGTCACGCTCGGGCGGCGGTGATCCAGCGCCCATCGGACGGCTTTCCGGATGAGCCGTTTGGAGTTGAAAGGGCTCATCGGTTTGATGCCGATGGCGGAATCCCTTCGGACCTCGCGGCCCATCTCGCGGGAGAGGAAATCGATCACCTTTCCCGCTTCCGGGGTCCCTGAAGGCCATTCGATTCCGGCGTAAAGATCCTCCAGGTTTTCCCGGAAAACGACCATATCGATTTTTTCCGGATTCTTGAGAGGGCTGGGAACGCCGGGGATGTGCTGCACCGGGCGGATGCCGGCATAAAGATCGAGGCTTTGCCGGATGGCCACATTCAGGCTGCGGTGGCCTCCGCCCACGGGGGTTCCCAGGGGACCTTTGATCCCGAGGCGGTATTTGCGGAAGCTCGTCAGCGTTTCTTCGGGAAGCCATTGTCCCGTGCGGGTGAAGGCTTTTTCTCCGGCGAGGACCTCGATCCATTGGAGCGCTCGTTTCCTCCCGTAGGCCGATGCCACCGCCGCATCGAAGACTTCGACCGCAGTTTTCCAGATCTCCGGTCCCACCCCATCTCCCTCGATGAAAGGAACGGCCACCCGATCGGGAAAGATCTGCCGGTTGTCCGGACCCGGCTTATTGATTTCACCTGAAGGTTGCATAAATTTCATTAAAGATGTCACCCGGCCCCTGGTACCCCGAAACCCCTTGCCGCCATTCCTTCACCCCGAGCAGACCACCCGCCCGAGTTCCACCGAGAACACGTCGTAATTGACCGAATAGTCGATCGGGCACTCGACGAGGGCGGGAGCATTCTCCGCGAACGCCTGGGCCAGGATCTCGCTTAGGCTCTCCGCCCGTTCCACCCGGATTCCCTTGAGGCCGAAACTCTCCGCGTATTTCCGGAAATCCGGATTCGAAAGCTCCATCCCGAAGTTTTCAAATCCCAGGTTCTGCTGTTTCCATCTCACAAAGCCGTAAGCGTTGTCGTTCAGCAGGAGGACGACAATCGGGACCCGGCAGCGGACGGCCGTCTCCAGCTCCTGGGAATTCATCATGAATCCGCCGTCCCCCACCACCGCGAGCACCCTGCGCCGGGGGAAGAGCATTTTGGCGGCGATCGCGGCGGGAAGACCGGCGCCCATGGTGGCCAGGGCATTGTCCAGGAGAAACGTGTTCGGCTTGAAAGTCGGATAGAGCCTGGAGAACCACAACTTGTAGATGCCGTTGTCCAGAACCACGATATCTTCCGGAGCCAGGACCCCCCTCACGGCTCTCACCGCTTCCCGGGGATGAAGGGGTAAGCGCGGTTCCGCCTTTTCCTGGATCTTTTTTTCGAGCAGGGAGCGGGTTTTCGCGAACGCCGGGAACGACCTCTTGCCCTTTATTTTTTCGGCAATCTCCCGAAGCGCGCGGGATATGTCCCCGATCACCTCTACCGCCGGATTGAAATACGGGTCGGGTTCCGACTCTACGAAATCGAGGTTCAGGATCGTCTTGTCCAGTTTCCCGTTCCAGATGAAGGGCGGGTACTCCGCAATGTTGTAGCCGACCGTGATGATCAGATCCGCCTGGTCGATCCCGCAATTCACGTAGTCATATTTGTGGATCCCGGTGGCAAAGAGGCTGTATTCGCAATCGTCGGAGATGACGCCTTTGCCCATCTGCGTATGAACCACGTAGATCCCGGTTTTTCGCACGAAGCCGAGAAGCTCCCGGGTGATCCGATTCCGGTTGGCCCCCGCCGAGACGATCACCAGCGGGTTCTCCGCCCGTTCGATCATCGCCGCGGCGCTGTCGATCGCCTTCGGATCCGGGGCCGGCCTTCGGGCTTCTCCCCGCTTCTGAACCCTGGCCTGAGTTTCCTCCTCGGCGACGTCCTCGGGCAGCTCCAGGTGAACGGCGCCGGGCCGCTCGGCTTCGGCCGTTTTGAAGGCCTGGCGAATCACCGTGGGGATCGTGTTGGGGTCATAGATGGAGACGGTCTTTTTGGTGACGGGCTTCATCAGGTTTATCACGTCCACCAGCTGGAATTTGCCCTGCAGATTCTCTTTTCTCGGTTTCTGGGCTGAGACGGCAACGAGAGGCGCCCCGATGAGTTGCGCATGCGCGATCCCGGTGACCAGATTGGTGGCGCCGGGCCCGAGGGTGGAAAAGCAAACCCCGGCCTTTCCCGTGAGCCTCCCGTAGGTGGCCGCCATTAAGGCCGCCGCCTGTTCATGGCGCGTGATCACGACCTTGAGGCCGGCCTTTCGCACGGCCTCCAGAAAGTGGAGGTTCTCTTCCCCGGGGAGGCCGAACAGGCAGGTTACTCCCTCCTCCTCCAACTGCTTCACGAACAACTCCGCCGCCTTCATGAATTACGCTCCCTTGATGACCACGCTTTTGATATTCACAAACTCCTT
>Ga0079037_100001109_pt1 | contig 13537 bp, 16 predicted proteins | sample Mud3Dept4metaG_FD_71479 | JGI IMG/M metagenome (GOLD analysis project Ga0079037, IMG submission 71479) | Freshwater wetland microbial communities from Ohio, USA, analyzing the effect of biotic and abiotic controls - Mud 3 Core 4 Depth 4 metaG | ecosystem: Environmental > Aquatic > Freshwater >... | reverse complement strand
CGGAACCTTTTATCTTTCTCGAAATGATAAAAGTGACCATGATCAACAGGGCTATACCCGACCCGGTAATCAGATGGGAAGGATATGCCATGAGATGACCTTTATCGAGGTATACGAGCGCTACCCCGGCCAAATATCCCGCGACACCCAGTGCGGCAAAAATCGGCCCACCCGTTCGGTGTCTCTTGACCACCATGACATTCCGCCGCCTCCCTGATTTTCTTTCCTTTCTGATCTTCAACCCGAGCGACCCCTGGTACAGGAAAAGGAACCCGACGATGGCATTGAAAGATCCGTGCAGAACTTTCAGATAGTCCATGTATTCACCAGAGATCATTTATTCCCTCACCTCGAACACGCCTTCCATCCCCTTCTCCCTGTGACTTTCAAGGAAAGGCGGCTTTTTACCGCAATAGAAGGGATACTTTCCGACCTTGGCGGGTGTAAACCTGACCACGGTTGGTTCTGTTCCCAGGTCGATCTGCATGTCCATGCCGGCATCGGGAGCCTTGAGTATAAAATCATGGGGGACAATACCCGACTCCTTCCTGATTTTCATTTCCACGGGCACGTTCACTTTCACGATGATGTAATTCGGGTTAAAGTAATAGGAGCCTCCGACCACATCGACCCGCTGCACACCATCACTGCCAACGGATGCAATGAATTCTTTTCGCTCCGCTCCTTCAGTATTGGCAGAATAGAGGAGCAGCATTGACAGGATTAACAGAGAATATTTTAAGCCTCTCATTTCTGACCTCCTTGTCCCATGGTCAAGGATCGTTAAACGTTGACAACCTGGCCGTAATGCTTTGGCATTGTGCGGTCACAAGTCCTAGACCTTGAGGTACCTGTTGAACCACGCAAGGCATCGGCCCCAGGCATCTCTGGCGGCTTCAGACCGGTAGCTGGGCCTGTAGTCCGCAAAAAACGCGTGAGGCGCCGCGGGGTAAATCACGAACTCCGACGTCTTGCCGGCTGCCTTGAGGGCGGCCTCCATCGCACTGACGTCCGCAACGGGAATACCCAGATCCTCCCCGCCGTAAAGTCCAAGGACAGGCGAGTTGATCTCAGCGGCCACATCGAGCGGTCCCACCGTCCTCACGCCCGGGGTCTTGACCGGCCGGATCGGTCCGTACCAGGCAACGGCTGCTTTCACCTCACGGTTGTGGGCCGCATAGAGGAGAGTGTACATCCCGCCCCGGCAGAATCCCGTGACACCGATACGGTCCGCCCGCGCCGCTGAATGCTTCCTGGCATAGGCCGCGATGGCATCCAGGTCTCCCATGACCCGTGCATCGGGCACCGGGTCGACTACCTTTCTCACGGCATCGATGTCGGGCAGATTCAGAACGCCTCCTTCACGCGCGTATGGCTCGAAGGTGATGGCCATAAAGCCCGCGTCAGCAAAGCGGCGGGTGACATCCTTGATGTGCTCGTGCATCCCGAATATTTCAGGGATGATGAGGACAACCGGGTACTTTCCGGGAGCTGCGGGGTATGCTGTGTAGATCGGGACCTGAAAATCCCCCGAGGCGATCTTGCCCGTATCGACAGTGATACCCACAGCTGATGTTGTAATGACCTGTCCTGCCACCGGTGTGGCGGCGATGGCAAACCCTGCCAGGCCGACACCCGCGACACCCACCCGGGCCAGAAATTCCCGCCGTGACAAACCCCCATAAGTATTTGCCAGCCAATCTTCAACCATAACTGCCTCCCTTCCGGTAATCCGACAATTTGCTCTGCATGATCTTCCTCCGCTCTTTACCTTTTTCAGGGCTGCCCCCACAGTTCACGAAGCCTCTGATCGCGCCCGCAGTTGAAGCGGTACAATTTGTATCTGACGGGATTCTTCTGATAGTACTTCTGGTGATATTCCTCTGCAGGGTAAAACGTCGCCGCCGCAGTGACCTCCGTGTAGATGGGGCCACGGAAACGCTTCGACTCCTCAAGGGCTTTCTTTGATGCCTCGGCCAGTCGCTTCTGTTCCGCATTGTGGTAATAGATTGCTGTACGGTACTGGGACCCCACGTCGCAGAACTGTCTGTCCTTGACCGTCGGGTCTATGTTGTGCCAGAAGACATCGAGCAGTTTTTGGTAGCTGGTGACCGCCGGGTCATAGGTGATCTCAACGGATTCGGCGTGACCCGTTGAGCCGGAAGAGACCTCTTCGTAGGTCGGGTTTTTCTTGTACCCCCCCGTGTAACCGGAAACAACCGATTTAACACCTTCCAGCCTGTCGAAGGGGGGCTCCATGCACCAGAAGCACCCGCCGGCAAAGGTCGCCTTCTCGAGGCCCTGACCTGAAGCAGCCATGCTTTCCGGTGCGGCTGAAATGATCAGCACCACCCCCATCCACAAAAGAACGGTTTTCAGTATCAGTTTCATGGCATCGCCTCTCTTTTATTTTAGCTTACCACATTCGACATTCTCACTTTTTCTCGAAGAGTTTTTTATATTCGCCGTAACCTGCTTTCTCGAGGTCCTCCTTCGGGATAAACCTCAGGGCAGCCGAGTTCATGCAGTATCGCAGGCCCGTCGGCGGAGGTCCATCATTAAATACGTGTCCCAGGTGTGAATCGCCATGCTTGCTCCTCACCTCCGTGCGGACGGAGAGCAGGCCCCTGTCCTCATGTGTTACGATATTGGAGGGCTCAAGCGGCTTCGTGAAGCTCGGCCAGCCGGTTTGCGAATCATACTTGTCAAGAGAGCTGAACAGGGGCTCCCCGGAGACGATATCCACATAGATACCCTCTTTTTTGTTGTCCCAGAACTCGTTCTGGTAAGCGCGCTCCGTCCCCTCCCTTTGTGTAACCTTATATTGTTCGGGGGTCAGGATCCTCCGGAGTGTGGCATCATCGGGTTTCTTAAAGTTTTGCCAGGCCGAAGGACCGGTTTTCCCGGCTGTGATCCCCGCTTCTTTTTTGACAACACCTTTCTCCTGCATCTGTGTCACGCCCGGAACCTGGAAAACCAGGATCATCATGGCCGCCGCAATGCCCGCTGCAAGTTTTTTCATATGAATACCCCCCGAAAATTTTTAGCGCTGAGAACACTTATATTTAGTATTTTATAGTCCTTCACTGGTAAGAATACATAAGGGAAAATCTGATTTTGGCTTTCGAAATACCCTATTTTATTATTTTTACCCTACCATCACCGGAGAGGCAGCCCTAGGGTATTTCACCTGATAAAATAAGGAAATTTCCTATGGATATAACCGTTATTTTTTCTAGGATGAAACACGATCCGGGGATGGCTGGAACAGGGTATTTACAGATCTGCAAAAAGAATAAAGGTAAACTGAATATCCAGTGGATCGTTTTTATCATCAACGCGTTTGACGGGAGTCATTTTAAGTGTTAAGAATCAACAATCAAACCTGATGGGGATTGATATGAAGACCTTGAAATCCTTAAAGAATGTGCTCGTATGGCTTTTGATCATGCTCCTTGCGGTGCCGCCTCCGGTGTTCGCGCAGGACAGCGCGACCACTGTCCAAAAGTTCAGCCAGGAGGAACTCGACCAGATGCTTGCGCCCATCGCCCTTTATCCGGACTCCCTCCTGGGCCAGGTCCTGATTGCTTCGACTTATCCCCTGGAAGTGGTTTTGGCGGACCGGTGGGTGAAACAGAACAAGAACCTCAAGGGGGATGCGTTAAACGACGCAGTGGACAGGCAGAACTGGGACGCCAGTGTAAAGGCCCTCGTGCCCTTCCCTGAAGTGCTCTCCATGATGAGCGAGAAAACGGAATGGACCCAGAGGCTGGGGGACGCATTCCTGTCCCAACAGGATGATGTCATGGACACGGTTCAGAGGCTCCGCGAGAAGGCCCGTAATGCTGGAAATCTCAAGACCACGGAGCAGCAGGTGGTGGTTGTCGAAAGGGAAATCATCCGGGTCGAGCCGGTAAACCCGCAGGTGGTCTATGTGCCCGTCTATGACCCCAGATGGGTTTACGGGCCCTGGTGGTGGCCTGCCTATCCTCCCTATGTCGTCTATCCGTACTATCCCGGTTTTGTGATTTCGCCCGGGTTCATATGGTTCGGTACAGGTTTTATGGTGGGCGCTTTCTGGAGCAGCGCCTGGGGTTATTGGGACTGGCCCCATCACCACGTCATCGTTCACACAAATCGAACCATCAATATAAACCGGACCAACGTCAACGTGAGAAACGCCCCGATGGGTCAATGGAGGCACGACCCCGGCCACCGAAGAGGTGTCGCGTACCGGGACCCGTACACACGGGAAAGATACCGTCAGATAGACCGCAGGGCGGTTGACAGCCGCAGGGACTTCCGTGGATTTGAAGGGAGCCGGCCGGCCGACAGGGGGGACCGAACCCGGACACCCGATGTTCAGACGACCAGACCCGGTACACAAATCACCAGACCCGGCGGCCAGGCAGTGAGTCCAGGCACCGCTGCCCCGAAAGTCGCTCAACCTGATGCCGCAGGCAGCACGACTGAGAGACCCGGTATACAGAGAACCATACCCCGGAAGCCTGCATCCCCGGAGCAAAAGGTGCTCAAACCCGGCACGCCGACAGTCAAGACGACCAAGCCGGATGCCACCGTTTCCCGACCGGCCACCACACCGCAAGCACCGCCCCGCGCATCAGAGAGGCCGGCGATTGAACGGGCCAAGTCTCCTCAGGTTTTTCAGGGTATAGGAAAGGGAAAAGAGGTTCGCCAGCAGAGCAGCTGGGGACAGAACAGCCGAAATGCCTCGAAAGCCCAGGTCGCACCCAGTGCCGCACCGGCCGTCCAGCCCAGGGCTACGACAGGCGGTGCCCCGAAAGTCCAGGCCGCGCCCAGAGGCGATGCGAGCGCCCAGCCCAAGGGTGGGGGGGGAGCAGTCGGCCCTGCTCCCGGCGGCCGCAGATAAGTTTCACCGGATCCTGTTAGATGGAGGACACAAGATGGTTCAAAAAATTTTCCGGAGAAAATCCCGTTCCATGCACCTTTTAAGCAAAGCATGCGTGGTGACAATTCTCGCGCTTGCTTTCCTGATCCCGGGGGCCGGCGGCGAGGCGCAGTCGGCGCAGAAGACCTTCCAATCCCCTGAAGCGGCCGTTGATGCCCTGGTAAAAGCCTGCAGAGACTTCAACAAAAAGGAGCTTTTGGCCCTTTTGGGACCGGGCAGCGAGCCTCTCATTTCCACCGGCGACGATGTGGACGACAGGCAGAACATGGGGGAATTCGTTAAATCATACGGAGAAAAGAACCGGCTCGTGACCGGCAGCGGCGGAAAAGTCACTCTGTATATCGGGAACGACGACTGGCCTTTCCCAATCCCCATCGTAAGGGCGGGGAAGAACTGGCGCTTTGACACCCTAGCCGGCAAAGACGAGATCCAGAACCGGATTGTCGGGGAGAACGAGCTCAGTGCCATACAGGTTTGCCTGGCCATCGCCGATGCACAGCGCGACTTCTCCGATGACATACGAGACCGCACCGGACAGCCGGAGTACGCGCAGAAGTTGGAGAGCACGAAGGGCAGGAAAGACGGGCTTTATTGGGAGGCCGCGCAAGGCGAAGAGCCGAGCCCGCTTGGGCCTCTCGTTGCCCGGGCACGGACGGAAGGGTACAGCGAGGCAACGGGCTTGCCTTCACCTTACCACGGTTACTTTTACAAAATCCTCAAGGCCCAGGGTAAAAACGCCCCCGGGGGGGCCTACGGCTACGTGGTCAAGGGGCGAATGATCGGCGGCTTTGCCGTTGTGGGCTACCCCGCGTCTTACGGGGCCTCGGGCGTCTACACGTTCATCGTCAACCATGACGGCGTGGTTTACCGGAAAAATCTGGGTAAAAACACGAAAAGCATTGCGGCAGCCATGACGAAGTTCGATCCCGACAAGACCTGGAAGAAGGTAGAAACAGGTGCTACGAAGTGAAAGCCATTCAAGACTTCTATCCCGATGAATTTTCGCATTGCTACGGCTGCGGACGACTGAATCAACAAGGGTTGCATATTAAAAGTTTCCGGAAGGGCGAGGAAAGCGTCTGTCATTACACACTCGGGACGCATTATTCGGGTGGTGTTCCCGGATTCGCTTACGGGGGGCTTATCGCCTCATTGGTCGATTGCCACAGCTCCGCCACCGCGGCGGCAGCGAAATGGCGTGCAGAGGGCTTGTCCCCGGGCGACGTGCCATCTTACCGCTATGTCTCCGTGTCACTAAAGGTTGATTTTTTGAAACCGACGCCGACGGGAAAGGTCCTGGAGCTGAGGGGAAGGGTCAAAGAAATGAAGGCCCGAAAAGCCGTTGTGACCGTCACTCTGTCCGCCGAGGGGGAGATCCGCGCTAAGGGCGAAGTCGTCCTGGTACAGATTGCTGCAAGCAACGCTTAAATAATATCTCTTCCCTGAAGTCTTCAAACTCCCTCCAGCCGTAGACCGCGTTATTCTTTCTCATCTGTAAATCTCACCTAAGGTATTTCGCAATAAAAAATCAGATATCTCCTGATTTACCTGAATTCCCATTTTTCTTATCATTTAAAATAAAAATCAACTTTCTCCACCAAGCACCTTAGTCCCGGATAAATAAGCATTTATTCAGCACCCACGAAAGGAGAATCGATCATGAAACGGCCAGTAAAAATCACCGCACTAAGTGTACTTCTCACGCTGTGTCTGATCACAGTGACGGCCGGAAATATTTTCGGCGAAGAGTACGGCGCCCTGAAAGGTCTGACATCCGTCAAGGCGGTATTCGATTTCGAGCTGGGAAACCCGCAGAACGCATTGCTGCATCTCCAGGTCATTCAGCAGACCTTCAAGGACAGAAACATATGGATAGGTAAAAAGAAGCCGGATATTGTCGTCGTATTCATCGGGCCTTCCGTAAAGCTGGTGTCCAAAAACAGGGGTGGTTTCACGGCTGAGGATCAGAAGGTCCTCGACGAACTTGCGGGCACCGTTTCAAACATGGCAAAGGACGGGATAAAATTTGAAATTTGCCTCATTGCCGTGAAGGTGTTTGGCGTAGAGCCGTCCTCGATATTACCGGAGATCAAGCAGGTAGGCAACGGCTGGATCTCCCTGATCGCGTATGAAGCGAAGGGATATTCTCTGGTACCCGTCAAATGAAACAGGGGATGTCCCCGGGAAGGAGGAAGATATGCGCTCGGATCTGCTCGACAGGGTGTACAGTATCATCCTGAAGAGGTTCATTGCGACGGGGCAGGCGCCGCACTACACGGAGATCGCGGCGGAGGCAGGCGTGCCGCTGGAGGAGGGGCGAAAGGCCTTACATGCCCTGATGGACTCGAATATCCCGGCGATGTGGCTGTTTCCCGAGACGGATTACATCAGCAGCTTCGCGCCCTTCAGTAATCTCCCGACGCAATACCGGATCAGCGTCGACGGCGTGCAGAAGTGGTTCGGCCAGTGAGGGTTCGAATCGCTGGCTGTTAGCTGGCTTTACCCCGGCAAAAAGGTCCAAATCGAGGCACCATGCCTGGACTGCGGCGCAACGCTCCGCGTGGAGATGATGGACGGTGCCATACTGAGAGAGGAGCCGAAAGGAATTACGGGATATATCGCTGTCCCATTCGCAGCCTGGTTTAAGCGGTTTCCCTATGCCTGAAGCACCATGAACCTCTTCCGGTCGGAAGAGCACATCCGAAGCTGGCCCCGGTTCGATGCCGTCTCTGAACAGGGTATTGTCCCGCTCGCGGACCTGGTACGGCTGTACTCTCTAAATATGTTTGAGAATCGGCCCGAGCCCGATTACGCCACGCGCAGTCGTGCCTATGCAGGCGAATTTTTTTCTGCCGTCGCCGAATTGAGCAAGACGAGGCCTTTCTGGCGCGTGTGAAGGCAAATGGCTGTTCACAGAAACGATTCATTCAATAGCTGAATTCAGGCGAATCAAACCCGCCACGAGAAGGAGTGATAAAGATGCTTCGCTTTATTACATTTATAGTAATGTTATCGACTTTTATGCTGAGTTATCCATCTGTGGGTGTTTCAGGAAATGCACCGATAACCCAGACAAAAGCGGGGATATTCTTAGGCGAAGTCAAGCAAATGGGAGATGGCGTGGTATGGTCGTGGGTCATAAATGATGCCAAAGGAAATCCCTCTTCTCTGGGGATTACCTTCACCGAAACGGCTCTGTCCGGGTTACCTGAGAATCCACCTTCTGATATGCCATATATAGAATATGAGCTATCCCTGCCCAGGCAGATCAAGGTCGCTCCCTATATCCACATAGTTGTGGACTGGAACCCACACGGACACATTCCGCCCGGGGTTTACGATGTCCCACATTTCGATTTTCATTTCTACATGATTGCCCCGAGTGAACGAAACAAGATAACAGCGGAAGGGGCCGATATTGCCAGATCGGACAAGAAACTGCCCGCACAATATATTCCACCCGGGTATATCCTGCCAGCAGGTACACATGAACCCCGTATGGGGTCACACTGGGTCGACCCCAGCTCGCCCGAGTTTAATAAACAGCCCTTCACGATAACATTTATATATGGATCTTATAATGGGGAAATGACTTTTTTAGAACCGATGGCCGCTAGGGCCTTTCTCGAAACAAGACCGAATATCACCGAGAAAATAAAGCTTCCGGCAGCATATAAGAAGCGCGGTTTTTATCCGACGGCATACAGCATCAAATATGATCCGAAGCGAAAGGAATATTCGGTATCGTTGGAAGGTTTGACCTACAGGTAAAAAGATCCGCGAAGGGAGAAGCAATCCTGGTGCAAACTCCGGCAGGCAACGTAAAATAATTGCTACAGACAGAACATGACCTGACAGCGGGTGTCATCGCGATACGGAATACTTCCTGAAATTTCAATCCCCGGATGTCGCTAATCAGTTGAATCCAGGGGAAATCGATACCCGGCCTTTTCATAAAGATCCCGAATCCGGATCAGATCCGCCATCTTGTCCTCACCGGGGAAAATCTCGCCCAGCCACCGGGTCGTCTTATTTTCATTGTCCAGGTACCAGCAGATGATGGACACCCCCGCGGCCTTCGCGATATGCCAGAACCCGGTCCGGATCGTCCGGATCTTTTTGCGGGTTCCTTCAGGCACGATGGCCAGAAGAAACTCATCGCGTGTGTTAAACACGTCAACCATCTGTTCCACGACGCCCTGGGGGGCCTTGCGATCGACCGGAATTCCGCCAAGCGCGCGGAGTAGAATGGACAGCGGCCAGAAAAACGCCTCCTTCTTGATCATGATGTGCCCTGTCCGCTTGACGATCCGAAAACCCGTAAAGGCCCGGACGGTGTCCATGTTGGACGTGTGGGGAAAACCGATGATCACGTGCTTATTGGAAACGTAAGGCGGAAGCGGCTCGAACCGCCAGCCCATCAGAAAATAGAGCAGCCGCCCGGCATAGCTCAGGATCGTCCTCATAATAGATTTCTTGCTCTAGACTCTCCATTTGCCTGCGGCGCATGCGAGATGGATAGAGACGGATAAAGATCAGGATATCAGGCCGGGCAACATGATCTCCTGGAGCCGCGACCGGTGGCCCTCGAAAGTCTCGTTGCCCTCGCCGGTTGTCAGATCCAGCATCTCGCCGAAACGCAGGTGCACCTTCGCGAAAGGCTTCGGCAGCACGAAGCGATCCCAGCTGTTGAAATACCAGGCCCGGTCAGAGCTAGTGTAAATAGGGACAACGACTGCCCCGGCGGCTCGAGCCAGACTGACCACCCCTGCCTTGATGATCCCCGCCGGCCCTTTCGGCCCATCCACAATGTGGGCGGCAAGACCCGAGCGCTCCAACTGCCCCACCATCTCCTTCAGAGCCCGTCCCCCATTTCGCGATGATGAACCTCGCACGGCATGCCAGCCCGACTTCTCGGCGACGGCGGCGATGATATCGCCGTCCTTGCTCTGGCTGATCATCAGGGCGGGGCCATGAGCTGAATATGTTTTAAAATGACGGATGGCCGCAAAGAACTGCTGGTGCCAGCAGCACAGCAAGACCCGGCCGCCGTCCTTCAGGTAACCAAGCCAGGGTTTCTCGTTTTCGATGTGAAGCCGAAAGGTCCAGCTGTAGCATCGGATAAAGTGGTAAAGCAGGCCCTGGGTAAGACCTGTGAGCACATAGCGGTTTCTTTTCAGCACATCGGCCTCCAAAATGTCTGTTTCAATGCAATGCGCCGTCGTCCAGACGGCGCATCGGGCCATAGACTATGGGGGTTGCCGTCGGAAGTCAACACAATTCGGCCTCTAAACAGTCGACCGATGCACCGGCAAAATCGAATGTGATTGCCTCAGCCGTTTAATCTGCCAATCCGTCGGAATGTCCTGTGCAAATGGATGAGGGACAGGACAAGGGAAGTCATACAGGGTTTCTGTCCGTAATCTTCGATCTTCCCGATCAGGGGAGGTTAACGGTAGTAGGTGAAGCTGCTGAAATGGTAACCGAGCGGGCTGAATATCATGTACGAGAAGTCCTTTTTGAAGTCAATGAAATCAGTTGCACGGAATGACTAGAAGATTACAATAGACGTTCATTAAGATGAAAATAGAAAGGCAGGATCAAATGGACACCGAGTATTTTCATGGTATTTTCTGTTTGAAAGCTCGGGTTGATTCTCAATGCGGCCATCCCATCAAGAGTTGTTTATTGAAGTTGAAGTCAGGAGGCGCAAAATGGTTAAGCCTCGAATATGCGGTCATACCGGCATCGTCTGTTCCATAATTCATGCCCCGATGAATTTGAAGTTATTTTTTTTACTTCTGCTTATCATCGTGCCTACCGTGACACAAGCCGCCGACGAGGAAATTATCGCTGACCTGCATGAACAGGTCGTCCAGGTGCCTCTCCAGGTTCAAGGATTGTTCGGTTTACAAGAAGTGAAGATGACGGCAACGGTTTACCGTCCCGATGGTAACGGGCCCTTCCCCCTCGTCGTGCTGAACCACGGCAGCCGGACGGATGCGACGGAGCGCGTGAAGATCGGCCGCTTCCGGAGAATCCCCCAGATTCGCGAGTTCATCAAACGGGGCTTTGCCGTCATAGTGCCCGTCCGGCGCGGGCACGGCGTAACAGGGGGCGACTATGTCGAGGACTTCGGAAAATGCAGCGCGCCCGACTACTACCAACCAGCACGTGAATCTGCCCGCGATGTTATGGCGGCCCGTGACTTTGGTGCAAAAATGCCCTTTGTTAATCCGGATTGCATCCTCCTGGTGGGACAGTCCGCCGGCGGCCTCGCATGCCTGGCGGCGGCCAGTTTCAATCCGCCGGGAGTGATCGGGGTCGTCAATTTTTCCGGTGGAAGCGGCGGCAATCCGGCCACCCACCCCGGTGAACCCTGCAGCCCACAGAGCATGGTGGTCGTGATTTCAAAATTCGCCGAATCGATTAAAGTGCCCGTATTGTGGCATTACGCTGAAAATGATAAATATTTCTCGCCCAAGTATGTCAGGGAATGGTTCTCGGCTTTCGAGGGAAGCGGCGGTAAAGAACGGTTAGTTATCCAGCCCCCCTTCGGGGATGACGGTCACACCCTGTTCCTCTCAAGGGAAGGGATCCCCATCTGGACCAGGGCACTTGATTCCTTTTTGAAAGACTTCGATGTCGGGGGCGAGAAATGCCGGATCTCAATCAAGCGGGCCTTCTAGCCGACTTCTCCCGGGCTTGCTTCATGAAATACCTGGGATGGCGCATCGTGTTAGAAAAAAGGATCACATTTGACAATAGCCGAGCGCGAGAAATGCATAAAGTAGGTCATTCGGTCAAATAGTGGGCTACTAAATAACGGCATGGCAAATTCGCAATTGGAATTTCTCTTCACGGTACATGTTATCCAGCCACTTTCAATCTTCCTGGTCAGGCGAGGTTAACAGTAGTCGGGTGTATCCGTTGACGTAACCGCGCCCCCCGGGGGTCACGAAAGCCAACCCCTCATGCCAGGGGCATGCGTCAATCAACCAGCATGAGACAATATAGATTCTGCGTCTCCGCCTTGTCTCTCAGCGTCTGGATGAAAAGCCCGTTGTTTCTCGCCGTCTGATACACGTCGATGCCGCACGACTCCATGGACGGCCTTGCCTTGCCGGGAAGAACGCAGGGTTCGTTCTTACCCTTGGCGCATTCCTTACAGAGAGGACAGGGGCCTGCCAGGTATACAAAGGCCTTATAGTAACCATCCTTGAAGATCTCACCTTCCATGGTAACAAGCATGTCGAACAGTGCCAAGTTTCTTTTGCCTCGCTCAGGCACCCTGGGAGCCTCAATGTGGAACAGGATGGCTCGCGAATAACTGTCGAGAACCTCCCTCGTCTCCTTCGGGGTCGGTGTCGTCGGCGGACAGCAGTGGCTGATTCGATAGGGGCATCCGAACAGGCATTTCATCCTGACCCATGGCGCTGTGACGACGGTGCTCGGGTGGATGATTTTCGCGTGGTTCACACCTGCCCTGATCGCTCTTTCACAGTATTTTTCCAGATCCGAGGTTTCCATATGACCATCCTTTATTTTTTGAATTTTTTTACCTCTTCGAGCCTCTTTCTCGACAATTCGAGATATGGTTCTTCCAGTTCAACCCCGACATATTGCCTGCCTGACAACGCGCAGGCGACACCGGTTGACGAACTCCCGCAAAAGGGGTCCAGAACCAGGCTGCCTTCATCGGTCGAGGCAAGAATAATCCGCGTCAAAAGCTCCAGTGGTTTTTGGGTGATATGTTTGCCGAAACGTTTCTCTGAAGCAGAGGGTGGGGGAATTTCCCACAGGTTCCTCATCTGCTTTCCCCTGTTCATCTCTTTCATTAATGGATAATCGAAATGGTGTTTGCTTTTTTCGCTTTTGGCGGCCCACAGAACAATTTCAGTGGAATGGGTAAAATACCGGCAGGAAAGGTTCGGCGGGGCATTCGGTTTGTACCACACGATGTCATTCAATATCTTGTAGCCCAAGCTCTGCAGGGCAAAACCAATCGAGTAAATGACATGCGTTGTCCCGGACACCCAGATCGTCCCGTTCGGCTTCAGGACTCTTCGGCATGCTTTCAGCCATTCCATGTTGAATCTGTGGTTTTCTTCCACGCCCATGGATTTATCCCAGCCGCCCTTGTCCACCGAAACCATTTTGCCGGCATGGCAGGTTATCCCCCCGTTGGAGAGAAAATAAGGGGGGTCGGCAAAAATCATGTCAAAGGTGTTTTCGTGGAAATGAGTATTTAATATATCAATGCAATCACCCTTTATGAGTGTCAGGGCGTATTCGGCATTCTCGTAATAGATTTCCGGGGGCTTTTGAGCATCATAAACGGCGTGCTCGTCTTTGTCGATTTTCCTCGCCCCCTGCTTCATATTTCTATTTTCCTTTATTTTTCTATGGGTTCTCAAGTCTGATGTCCTTGGAATAATGCGAGCACCATGAACTTTCAACGGTATCTACCGCACATTTGTTTGCACTGTACCATCGTCTGAACACACTCCGATGGATAATAAATTACGGTAAGGTTGTCAATGTTATTGGTGGATGGTTTTTCAGAAAGGGAAATACTGGAGATGCGAGAGGACCGTTATTGAATGT
>Ga0079037_100001108_pt1 | contig 13542 bp, 8 predicted proteins | sample Mud3Dept4metaG_FD_71479 | JGI IMG/M metagenome (GOLD analysis project Ga0079037, IMG submission 71479) | Freshwater wetland microbial communities from Ohio, USA, analyzing the effect of biotic and abiotic controls - Mud 3 Core 4 Depth 4 metaG | ecosystem: Environmental > Aquatic > Freshwater >... | reverse complement strand
CAGGCAGATGTCATATCACCCCATCATTGGAGATGTTAAAGCGGGACGACCATTGATGTCAAACTGAGCTCACGCAGAAAACGCCGGCCCCGGCCTGCCCGAAGTCGAAGATGCCGGGAAGAGGCTGGCCCGATCTAACGAGGTGTGAGTTTCTCCTTGCCCGCCATCTGAACACGCTGGAATTCCCTGAGCGCATACCGCGCGGCAAATCCCGGCTCGTCCTCGAGCTTCCTGATGAGGTCCAACTGGGGGTCTCCACTGGCCTCGACTTGGACGTCATAGTAACCGCTCGCTTTGAGGATGATCGACCGCGCCATGGCGGGATTCCGCGGCGGCGCGAGAAAGGCAATTTCCGCAGCATCCCCCTCCTTCGGCATGACATAGCAGCGGCCATCCTCGAGCCTGAGTTCGTCCCTAACGTCTCGGCCAAACCTGTCCGCGGCTTTGATGGGGGAGAGTTCGACGGGGTTTAGAGGGACGTCCGCCGTGTAATCAACGGCCAGGCGGTCCAGCAGCCAGAAGGTCGCCGCCGGCGTGAGTTTGATCTTTAGGGTTTCGCCGGAGACATCGGCGATGTCAAGGACGCAGGCCTTGTCTTTCGCGATGTACGCTCCACTCCCGTAGATCATCCCCTTCGTCTTCCAGCCGGCGTCGGTCTCAACGCGGACATGGAGAAGATAAAGCTCCTCGGTGAAATACCAGTTCATGACCTTTTGGAAGGCCCTGCCGAAGCTGTTCACAGAGCTGTACCACCCAGGGAGCTTCTGGCCATAGAGCTCAAGGAACCTCTTGCCCATGTGCGTGCCCCACTGGCTTGTCCAGGCGTTGGTTACGAGCTTAGCCTGCTTAGCCCCCGGCGGCTTTGGGAACTCGAAAATGAGCTCGTCCTTGAGGTCGGAGTTCTTGTCCGGGTCCTTGTTTTCGGCTTGCGTTAACCAGAAGACCTGATCCTTTATTGATATCAGAGGCAGGATATCCCGGCCATCCTGGTCGCAGGCTTTGAGAGGAGAGAGAGGCTGTGCGATCGTATGAATCTTGCCGCTCGCGTCGGGGACAACATCTATTTCCTGGGGATGGTCAACCAGGACGAGCTTCAGTTCATCGGTGTGCTCGGTTTCCTTAAGTTCGTTGGTCAGGAGGAGCCGGTATCGCCCGTTCACATCTTTAAGGTGATCCAAGCCGGACCATTCCGTCCTCTTGAGGACCTCACAGATCGAGCCGCCGTAGGGCTCGCCGTCCAGATGGAAATCTTTCCCGTCGAAAGAATAGACGAACGGGCAAGATTCGTTCTCGTTTGCGGATCTGCTCGCGGAAGCAAAGCCCTCACTTAACGCCACCGAGGCTGCTACGCACACTGCTGCCACAACAAGGATGACGTTGGCGACTGCCGTCGCTCCGGCATTGACTTTTCGTACCCAGACGAGGTCCACCTCGGAAATGGGGACACTGACTCTGTCAAAGTAAAGGCCGGCAATCTTATCTTCAGTCGCCTCGGACGACTTCAAAACGTAGGATTTGTCATCGTTGGTGGTCAGCCGCACCACTCTTCCCTGTTTGTCTGTTTTCGTACTCTTGACCTGGCTCTTATCGAACTCCAGACGAGTCCATACATTCCCCACGACCGAGCCGTCGACGACTTTGCCGGGGCCATATTTGGCGAATTCGATGCGTTCTCCCGACTTTTTCTGGACGGCCAGGATCGGCCCGCCCACATCGGTCCAGACGACTTTGGGTGACGGCACGAGCTGCGTCGATCGGATCCTTACGCAACTCCAGGTGAAAAGAAGGAAAGCGCAGAGGGTCAAAATTGTGACACTTTTTCTGGCCATTTAAGTCCTCCTTTCTTCTTGGGCTTCTCCCAGATGTCGATAAATTTCCGGGGCCCACGCTTCACCGCATGATGAAAATGATCCAACGCCCGCGAGGGGGCTGATATGGTCCGCCACGCACACCGGCGCGAGCCGACCGTTCCGGACCGTGGCATCCGGGCAACGGTAACAGAAAACAAGCTGCCCGGTCTCGGGGTGGACTTCGGGCGGCCTCTGGATGACGATGTAGTGAAACCGAATCGCCTGTCCGCCGTGCGAGCCTCGCCAGACACGGGCGGCCTCGCCGACCCTCCGCGGTGAATGAATCGTCTCAAAAAGCCCGGCCAGGAAAAAGCCCAATCTGGAGAGCGCTGGATTCCAGCGTGTAGCAAAAAGCTCCCGCCTGTGAAGGAAGTGGAAGGTCCTCCTGAATGCCCGGTCGAGCCCGGGAGAACAGGAAAAGGTTTTATTTGTCTCGGCATTGATAAAATAGAAGTAGATCACCCATCTCACATCAGCGTCGCTCAGGTTGGAGGGAACGTAGGCGGTCGGCCGGAGTCCGAGCCTATCAGCCAGAGAACTGTATTCGGCAGAAAGTTCGGCCCTCTCGAACCCGGGCGGGTTCGGATCACGGGCGAGAACGGCCAAAATACCGTCGAAGTACCGATATCCGGAGATCTCTTCGATAAGCCCAGGCATCCGCCCCTGATCCTCATTATAGATCGTAACGGATAGAGAGAAGTGGAGTCTCCTCTCCTCACACTTGGAGAACAAGACCCGCCTGGCCGCTCCCGGGTCCTTATGAACATGCCTCTGTCCGGAATCGATGTGGAGGAGGATACGGTCAAGGCCGCGTCGGGCGAGACGGTCAAGCAATTCGTCCCCTTGGTCCTCGAGCAGGACGAGGCCGTTGCTGAGCAGCTGACAAAAGAGGCCCCGGCTTTTGATATAGGCGATCACATCCTCGAGACCGGGATAAAGCGTCGGCTCTCCGCCCAGGATGGTGATCGTCTGGAGGGCTCTTTTCTTGAGCGCCAGGTCAATTTCCTCTTTCACGAGAGTGAGGGATTTGATGGATTTTCTGTCCAGGGTGTAGCAGGTTTGGCAGCCAAGGTTGCAGGTCCTGTTGGTCTCGATCGTGGCGTGGGGGACTTCCCGCGCCGAATACTTCAAGGGATGATGCGTCCAAGGGGCATGACTCTGTTCGCTCTTTCCGATATTCATGGCTCTGGATCGCCTAGGTCAATTTGAGTTTCCCCAATCTGCCTCTATGATAGAGGCCGTTTCAATATGAGTTGTTAAGAATTTGTCAATTTCTTGAAAATATTCCATAAGACACCCGGTTTCGATCCCGAAGGCATGCAACTTTGGATTTCTACGCCGGCTCAATGAGTGACAGCACCGTTTTTGCCTCGTCCCATCGTTCAGGGATCATAAATCCGGAGCTCGTCGGCTGTCAAATTGAGCTCAAGTAGAAAGGCGCCGACTCCGGCCCACCCGAAGTCTAGGAACCCAGGCAGAAGCCGGCTGGATTTCCTATCCGTCGCCCTTGGTCCCTTGGAGATTGCCCAATTTACATCGGCTCTCTAATAGGGTAATATTGTTCTCACGCGCGCCTGTAGCTCAGTGGATAGAGCGACGGACTCCGGATCCGTAGGTCGCAGGTTCGACCCCTGTCAGGCGCGCCATTTTTTTCCCTGTGTCGGTTCCGGCTCCGATAAAGATTTCCCGCACATTCCGGTTTTCGCCACACCATCTTATTCAGCCGCCTCTCCCTCTCTATGATGGCCAATTTGGGGAGGGAGAAGCAACCCAAGGGGATGCTCTTATCCCATTAAATCCGCTTGACACAGAGATTTGAATTGAATGAGAATCCTGACGGACGGGGAATAGCATATGTGCCGTATTTTCGGGCACGAGAAGCGAGTTCTGTAACCTTTTTTAGCGTTCTCGGTTTAAAGGAGGTGGTTTTTCTTGCTTTGGCCGTATTGACACAATGTTAAGCAGGTTTCGGGGATCCTAGAAATGCAAAGTGGAGGGAAAATCATGAAAACACACCTCTCAAGAACAATGCTGAGCGTTTGTCTGATTCTGCTTCTTGCCGGATCGGCCTTCTCGCAGATCAAGACGGGAACGATCAGGGGAACCATAAGAGATGAATCGGGGGAAATTCTTCCTGGCGCCGCTGTAGAGATCCGGAGCGACGCCCTGATGGGAACCAAAACAGCGCTGACCAATGACAAAGGAGCTTTCCGCTTTGCCGCCCTTCCACCGGGCGAGTATGAGCTGATGGTCACTCTTGAGGGCTTTCAGCCCCTCAATCAGAAAGGGCTGAAAGTCGTCATTGACGGGACGGTCTCGTTGGACTTGGCCCTCAAAGCCAAAACGCTGGAGGAATCGATAACGGTCGTGGGGCAGGCGCCTCTCGTTGACACGGTAAAATCCAGTTTTTCTTCGACCTATGAGGGCAAGTTCATAGAGAGCCTTCCCACGCGCCGATACACGTTTTTTGATATGGTCCAGGCTTCGCCGGGGCTCACACCCCCCACCACGGAATCTTCCCGGGTCAGCGCTTTCGGCTCGGAAGTCAAGTCAAACGCCTATTATCTGAACGGGACGGACATCTCGGCTCCCTCGACGGGCGCTGCCTGGATCTGGCCCATTCCGGATTCCATCGAGGAGTTAGAGGTCACCGGAATCGGGGCCAAAGCCGAATACGGGAACTACATGGGAGCGGTCATCAACGTCATCAGCAAGACCGGTTCCAATACTCTCAGCGGCTCCGCCAAGTATTTCCTGCAGAGCCAAAGCTTGACAGGCAACAACACGCCGGATGTCAAGTGGCCCTATCATGTCTCCCACTGGCACGATTTAGTTTTCTCGCTGGGCGGACCGATCCTCAAAGACAAGCTTTGGTTCTTTTCCGCGATTCAGCACCAGATGAACAAGACGACGGGGATCGGGGCGGATCCCGCTTACCCGGCCAAATACGAGATCAAGCCGATGATCATTTCTCGGCTGGACTACCAGCTCAACAAGAACAACAAATTGACGTTCTATTTGCACTACAACCGCTACCACTGGTCGAGTCCGCCCACCGAATATATGCCCTATGAGACGGTCAGCGGAGAAAACGACTGGGTCGTGTCTCCCAACGCCGAATGGCTTTCGATCCTGAATGAGAACACCTATTTTGAGCTGAAATTCGCCTCCTTCTTCACCTATCTCTGGTATGACCCGCTGACGGGAAACATGACGGACCCCGGCCACTATGACTGGGGCACGGGCCAGTACTCGGTCAATGCGACCTATTTCTATCACTGGCATACCGGCCGGGTTCAGCTCAACGCGGCCGTTTCCCATTTTGCGGATGATTTCATCCAAGGCAACCACGATTTCAAATTCGGGGTCCAATACAATCATGGGTACTCGGATGTCATCGAAGGGTATTGGGGAGGCGTCGCCTACATGGATTGGATGGGAGCTCCCTACGCCGCCTACTTCTGGCCGGCCCATCACATCGGAGGGATCGTGGATGCCGTCGGCGCGTTCGTCGACGATTCCTGGGCGATCTCAAAAAAAATGACCCTCAACCTGGGCCTCCGCTTCGATTACAGTCACGGCCGGATCCCCGAATATGATGAGCTCGATATCTACGAAGAACCGACCGGAAACGTTATTCCGGGGATATCCCGGGTAGGGAATTGGAAGACCCTGGCTCCGAGGGTCGGGATCAACTACCTGTTGACCTCGGACGCCAAGACAGTCTTGCGCTTTACCCTCGGCCGGTATTACGACGCATTGATCATCGGGGATTTCCAAAGGGCCTGCCCGGCCCAGGCCAATTTCACGGCGAAAGGATACAATCCCGCGACCGCTTCTTATGATGTCCTCTGGTATTCTATCGATTACACCAAGCAGGTGGGACTCGATTCGAGCCTGAAGCCGGCCTATTCCGACAGCGTATCCCTGGCCCTTGAACGCGAAATCTTCAGGGATTTTTCTCTTTCGGCCACGTTCATTTATAAGAGAAGCCTGGACAATATCGCCCAAACGAACACCGCCGCCTCGTATACGGAAATCCCCTTTAATGATGTTTATGGCGGAAACACCATCAGCGTCTACAACCAGGTCAGCCCGCTCCAAAACTTCTATCTCATCACCAATCCGGGAAATAAATTCACCTACCGCGCGTTGATCATCGTCGCCAACAAGAGGTTCTCCCGAAACTGGCAAGCCTATTCCTCCTTCACTCTGTCCAGGGCCTGGTTCAAACCGGAAGGATACAGGGATAAGAACGAGCTCATCAATGCCGAGGGGCCGGTCTTCCAGCTCTATGGAGCGCGTGATAGGACCTGGATGTTCAAGGTCGGAGGAACCTACTCTGCGCCTCTGGGGATCATGTTCGGAGCGAACGTCATATACCAGCAGGGATCGAGCTGGGAACGGACGGTCTTTGTCCCCGGGCTCAACCAGGGAGGGAAGTTCATCAAGGCCGAGGAAGCGGGCAGCCGGCGGTTCCCGAACGAGCTCTATTTCGATGTCAAGATCGCCAAGGACTTCCGGATTTATAACAGGCTTAGCGCCAAGGTCACCTTTGACGTTTTCAACCTCTTCAATAAGGACACAAACATGGCCTGGGTGGCCACCCACGCGGAAAGCCCGAACTTCGAGGTCCCCACGGAAATCATCCTTCCTCGAAGGGCGATGCTCGGTCTCCAGCTCATTTTCTGAGAGATTTTGAATCGAAGGGGAGACTCCAACGTCTCCCCCTCAAAGCGCCCCGCCGGGGCGGTTTTCCGAGCTCTTTTCTCGTTGCGGACAGACTGATACCATAGTCTGGTCTTCGATTGCCCCGGCGGCGAGCGGAGGACGTGCGTTCGAGGGCCGCGGAGAAGAGATGAAAGTATTTTTTATATTTTTGGAATGGGAATGAGTTTAAAATTGAACAACAAAGGAGATCGAGATGATCCCTCGAAGATGGGCCCCCTTTTTGGCGGTTTCCCTGCTCCTGGCGGGCTGCGCAACGACGGAAGAGAAGGCCAGGAATGAACTCGAAAAGCTGGGCATCGCGTACTCCGAAGATGAATTCTTTGACTCGATAATCGCCGGAAAAGCCGAGATCGTAGGCCTCTTCCTTCAAGCGGGCATGTCTCCGAACGCAAAAAAGGGGGAGATAACGGCCTTAATGGAGGCCGCGAGGAGGGGAAAAACCCACGCGGGAATCGCCGCCGCGCTGGTCAAAGCCGGAGCCGAAGTCAATGCGAAAGACTCTTACGGGGTGACGCCTTTGCTTTACGCCGCGATCAGCGGTTCCGCAGAAACCATCAGAACTCTTCTCCAGAGCGGAGCCGATGTGAAAGCCAGGGACGTGGACGGCCGAACCGTCCTTGTCGAAGCGTTAACGACGGAAAATGATCTCCCTCTCGAAGTCATCGAAGAAATCATAAAGGCGGGGGCGGATGTCAACGTCCGGGTTTACGGGGGTTTGACCCCCCTGATGATCGCCGCCGGGGGGAATTCCCGCGTGCTCAAAGCGCTGATCGAAGCGGGAGCCGAGCTCGACGCCACGGATGACCGCGGCGAAACGGCTTTGAGGCGGGCGAAGGGCACTCCGGATAATTATCGGATGCTCAAAGACGCGGGAGCAAAGGAGTGACCGTCTTGAGGAGGAAGAAGCCCCTGCAGGGAAAGGAGATAGACATGAGCGCCGATCGGAGATCGATCCCGGCCGCATTGGACCGACGGGAATTCCTGCGGCTTGCCGCGGGAGGATCCGCCTGCGCATGGATTTTGCCCCGGGCTCTTTTAGCTCAGGAAAAACGCGTCGCGCCCACCTTGCTTTTGGAAGACAAAATCTACCTCCAGCATGATACCGGTGAGTATGCCTTCGAAAGCAGTCAGAGGCTTCAAGCGGTCCATGATGGACTTGCTGAAAGAAACCTACTCGGTTCTGTCCATCCGATCTCGCCTCGGAAAGCCGAAGCGGAATGGGTGGCCCTGGCCCACAAAAAAGAGTATATCGAAATCGTGAGGAGGGATGCCGAGAGCGGCGCAAGGCAGCTTTCCACGGGGCATACGCTCATTTCCAAAACTTCCTACGACGTCGCGCTGTGGGCGGCGGGAGGCGTTCTTGCCGCCTGCGACGCCGTCATGAGCGGCAAGGCCCGGAACGCCTTCTGTGCTGTGCGCCCGCCGGGTCACCACGCGACCCGAGACAAGGGGATGGGCTTTTGCATCTTTAATAACGCCGGGGTGGCGGCCCGATACCTGCAAAAGAAATACGGCCTGGGCAAGGTCTTGATCGTCGATTGGGACGTCCACCATGGAAACGGGACGCAGGACATCTTCTACGACGATGGGAGCGTATTTTATTTCAGCACCCACCAATGGCCTTGGTATCCGTTTTCAGGAAGCGAAGATGAGATCGGAGAAGGACAGGGGAGAGGGACGACCTTGAACGCCCCGCTTCCCGCGGGCTCGGGTGATGACGAGTTGATCGCCGCTTTTGAAAACAAATTGCTGCCCAGCGCCCTGAAGTTCAAACCCGATTTTGTCCTGATCTCGGCGGGGTTTGATTCGCGCAACTCCGATCCCCTGGGGCGTTTTCGATTAACGGATGAAGGTTTCAAGAAGTTGACGGATATCATGCTTCATATCGCCGCTGAGTGCGCCGAAAACAGACTCGTCTCCCTCCTCGAAGGGGGATACAGCATGGAAGGTCTTTCCTCGGCCGTTCCTGCACACGTGGAAGCCCTTCTCCAGGGATGATGCGATTCCTTTTCCCGAGACTGAATGCCCTCATTCGACAGTGGATCAATGGAGATCGTTTCATGGCAACCCGAGTTCATATCTTTGGCTTTTCTTGACTTCGCCTGCTATAAAAGCTTATATATCCGAACATAAGCAGGGAAAAGGCCATCGTGGCTATCAAGGAAGGCAGCTTCGTGGAGCTCCAATGCCCGGTGCCGGACTTGTTTTGCCAAGGAGGACGAAATGAAGCGGATGGGCCTTTCAATCATGGCTTTTGTTTTGTTCCTTTTCATTTTATAAAGGAGGGCAAAATGAAGCACGCCGGGGCCTTCATGGAGGGCCAGGTGAAGCGTCGGGCGCTGATCATTGTGGCTCTGGGTCTGCTTTCATCGATGACGATGGTGCAGGGACAATGGGGGGTGGCCAAAAGACTGACCTGGACGGCCGGAGATTCCTATAACCCCGCTATAGCAATCGATTCGAACAATGCGATCCATGTCGTCTGGGACGATGACACGCCGGCCGGCCGGGAGATCTTTTACCGGAGAAGCACCGATGGAGGCACAACCTGGAGCGGGCTTCAGCAGCTGACCTTGACGCCAGGGACTTCTTCGTGCCCGGCGATGGCCATTGATTCGAGCGACCGGATCCACGTCGTCTGGCACGATTACGCGCCCGGGAATCCGGCGATCTATTATAGGAGAAGCATCGACGGAGGCTTGACCTGGGCCGTGGTCAGAAGGCTGACCTGGAATTCGGGCCCCGCGCTCTATGCGGCCATCGCCCGGGGCATGGGTGATGAGGTTCACGTCGTCTGGGTGGATAACACGCCCGGGAATGATGAGGTTTTTTATAAGAGGAGCCTGGATGGCGGTTCAAACTGGAGCGCGTCCAAGAGGCTGACTTGGAGCGAGGGGAATTCCTGGTACCCGGATATCGGCGTGGACCAGAGCAATGCCGTCGATGTCGTCTGGACGGAATACTCGGCGAGTGCCAACGACATCTATTTCAAGAGGAGTGCGGACGGCGGGTTCATCTGGAGCGCGGCCAAAAGGTTGACCTGGAACTCCGGCAATTCCTTCACGCCGGCCATGGCCTTGGATTCGTACGATGTGGCCCATGTCATCTGGAAAGACGATACCTCCGGCAACGATGAAATCTACTACAGGAGAAGCGCTAACGGGGGCGCGACCTGGAGCCCTTCTTCGAGGCTGACCTGGATGTCGGGTGCCAAACGCCCGGCCATCGCCATCGATTCAAGTGACGTTATCCATATGGTCTGTTATTACGGCGAATCCGGCGACCGTGAGATCTATTACAAAAAAAGCACCGACGGAGGTACTGTCTGGAGCGCACTTCAAAAGCTGACTGGGACGTCCGGCTGGTCCGACTACCCGGCCGTCGACGTTGATTCAAACTTGACGGTCCATGTCGTCTGGATAGACGACACGCCCGGCAACTATGAGATCTACTATAAGAACGGCAAATAGGAGCTAAGCAATCCTGATGCAGCCGAGTCAAAAAGCCACCGCCTTTCGATTGATTTGTTATATGAAGGAGGAGGGAATGAAGCGAACGAATTCGGTGATCGCGGTTCTTGGGATTTTTCTTTTCGCTCAGGCGGCGCGGGCCGACTGGACCTCGGTTAAAAGGCTGACCTGGACTTCGGGCGTGTCTGCATATCCTGCTATCGCCGTTGATTCTTCAGGCAGCATCCACATCGTCTGGAGCGATGATATGCCCGGGAACAAGGAGATTTATTACAAGAAGAGTACAGACGGAGGGGCCACCTGGACAACAAGTAAAAGGTTGACCTGGGATTCGGCCAATTCTTCGGCGCCGTGCGTGGCTGTTGATCCATCAGATAATCTTCATGTCGCCTGGATGGATGGGAGAATCAGTCTCTATTATGATACGCTCTATTATAAAAAGAGTACGGACGGTGGGGCCACGTGGTCCGCAAATAAACGGCTCACTTGGGGTGAAACACAGGCCGGGCTTCCAAAAATTGCCGTTGATGCCTCTGGCGGTCTCCACGTCGTCTGGGGAAACCATGATTACCCGGAATCCAATGAGATATACCACAGGAAGAGCACGGATGGAGGGGCCTCCTGGACAGCGAGCCAAAATATCAGTCAAACTTCGTGGGATTCCCATAATCCCGCTGTTGCCGTTGATAATCTCGACAGGCTTCATGTGGTCTGGCAAGAAGAGCCTCCGGAGGAGGAACCATTTGAATTTGACGAGATATACTATGCGCGGAGCGCGAAGGGGGCGTCCGCTTGGTCAACGAGCCAGAATATCAGCTTGACAGACGGCATATCCGATCGGCCGGATATCGCCGTTGATCACTCCGGCCGCATCCATGTGGTCTGGGACGAAAGCCTGAATAATACAGAGATTTGTTACTTGCGGAGCGTGGACGGGGGAGTGGACTGGTCGACCAGCCGGAGGCTGAGCTGGCTTGAAGGCAAATCTTTCGCTCCTAAAATCGCCGTGGACTCCCTCAATCATCTTCATGTCCTCTGGTTCGAAGAAACGTCGGGGGATATTTATTATAAGAAAAGCATATACGGGGGAGTGGCCTGGACATCGGCCCAAAGGATCACCTGGACATCGGGCGGATCCTACTCGCCGGCCGTGTGCATCGATTCAAGCGACACCGTCCACGTCGTCTGGCACGATGACACTCCCGGCAATTATGAGATCTACTATAAGAACGGCAAGTAGAAGCCAGGCAAACCCGATGCGACTGTGCAAATAGCCAACGTCTTTCGACCGCCTCTATCAAAGGGAGGGTGAAATGAGACGAGCCGTCCGCATCATCATCGTTGTATTCGTATCTTTCCTGCTGGCTCGGGCGGCGCGGGCCGACTGGACTCCGGCCAAGAGGCTGAGCTGGACTGCGGGAAATTCAAATAGCCCTGTCCTGGCCGTGGACTCAGGCGACGGCGTTCATGTCGTCTGGCATGATAACACGGCGGGGAATAATGAGGTTTATTACCGGAGGAGCACGGACGGCGGAACGACCTGGAATCCGGTCAAGAGGCTGACCTGGAATTCAGGGAACTCCCAAGGTGCGGCCATTGCCATCGATGCCGGCGATGCGATCCATATCGTCTGGTATGATGCGACTCCCGGACGATTTCAAGTCTATTACAGGAGGAGCACGGATACGGGGATCACCTGGGGCGCGACCAGGCAGTTGGCCGAGACGCTGGGCGTTTCCTACAACCCGGCCATAGCGGCCGCTCCGGATGGCACACTCCATATCGTCTGGTCCGATGACACTCCCGGCAACAAGGAGGTCTATCATATGCGGAGCACGAACGGGGGCACAACCTGGAGCGCTGCGAAAAGGCTGACCTGGACTTCGGGCGAATCCTACAACCCGGATATGGCCATAGAACCAGGCAACGCTATCCATTTCGTCTGGTATGATGACACCCCCGGTGATTGTGAAATCTACTGCAGGAGAAGTGCGGACGGAGGCGTAACGTGGGGTTTAGCTAGAAGGTTGACCTGGACTTCACGCGATTCGCTTAATCCGGCCATCGAGATAGATTCAAGCGGCGTTATCCATATCGTCTGGTCTGATTGCAGAAACTATCCGAGTGAGGTTTATACCAAGAGAAGCACGGACGGAGGCACGACCTGGAGGGGGTCGAAAAGGCTGACCTGGAATTCAGGATATTCCCGCCATCCGGTCATGGCCATAGGGGCAAGCGACGCTCTCCATATCGTTTGGGATGATGAATCGCCTGGTGAGGAAGAGGTCTATCTTAAGAGGAGCTCGGACGGAGGCACCACCTGGAGCGCGGCTCAAAGGTTGACCTGGAATTCAGGCGATTCCAATTATCCAGCCATGGCCTTGGATTCCAGCGACACTCTTCATATCGTCTGGCAGGATAATGCGCCTGGCAACTACGCAATCTATTACAAGAAAGGCAATTAGGAGGGCCAAATGAAACGGACAGGCCTGATGATCGTGGCTATTATGATATTTATATTAGCCCAGGTGGCCTAAGCCGACTGGACAGCGACCAAAAGGCTGACTTGGACATCAGGCTCGTCTTACGACCCGTCCATGGCCATAGATTCAAGTGAAAATATCCATGTCGTCTGGAGGGATGACACGCCCGGCAACGTTGAGATCTATTATCGGAAGGGCAAGTAAAAATATAAGCAGATCGGGGAGAGATTCTTACCCTGTAGGGTAGTGCTGGGCCGGCGGTTGACCTGATGATCTGGCCGAGTCTCTAGCCCAGAGCCGGCTGATCACGCGGAGAAGCACGAATCCGCTGACGACAAAGACACCCAGCAGAACAAATGCATGGGTCGTCCGGCCGTAGAGGAAGTTCCCCACCGTGAAGAGCGCCGACCAGATCGTGAGCGATCCGGACACCCAGCCGATGAGAGCAACCGGAAAATTGTCGCCGGTTGATTTGGCTTCGGCCTTGGTTAGGCCGGCTTCCTTGCGGACCGGCTCCCAGCCGGGCCCGAAAGGCCGCACCTTTTTATAAAATTTAACGAGCGTCTTCGCGTCGGTCTTGGGCCCCAAGAAGGCCGTCAGAACCCAGACCACCGTGGTCGCCAGGACGGTCAGGATGAGTGCGTAGTGGGTGGGGATGATGACTCCGGCTTTCCTGAGAATGAGAAGCAGAATGGAGAAGCCGAAACTGCTGATCATGGCGTTGACCTCGCACCAGGCGTTGACCCGCCACCAGAACCAGCGGACGAGGTAGAGGAGGCCGGTCCCGGCGCCGACCTGGAGGATGATATCGAAGCTGTCCTTGGCCGTCTCCAGCACGAAGACGAGCGCTCCGGCGGAGAAGAACAGGGCCACAGTCGCCAGCCTGCCGACCATGACGTAGTGTTTTTCGGTGGCATCTTTTTTGAGGAAGCGCCGGTAAAAATCGTGGACGAGGTAGGACGCTCCCCAATTGAGATGGGTCAGGTTGGTCGACGAGTTGGCGGCGAT
>Ga0079037_100001107_pt1 | contig 13546 bp, 12 predicted proteins | sample Mud3Dept4metaG_FD_71479 | JGI IMG/M metagenome (GOLD analysis project Ga0079037, IMG submission 71479) | Freshwater wetland microbial communities from Ohio, USA, analyzing the effect of biotic and abiotic controls - Mud 3 Core 4 Depth 4 metaG | ecosystem: Environmental > Aquatic > Freshwater >... | reverse complement strand
CCGGAGGCAGGCGTGGAGCGTCGAGACGAGGAGGGCGGCCGGCACCCCCTTCCCCGCGACGTCGGCCACGCAGAAGGCCGTCCGGCCGTCGGGCAGGGGGAAGACGTCGAAGTAGTCTCCGCCGACCTGGCGCGTCGGCCGGTTCCCGCCGGCGAGCCGGAGCCCGGCGACGTCGGGAAGAGAGACGGGGAGAATCGTCTTCTGGATCGACGCCGCCAGCTCGATCTCACGCTCCATCCGCTCCTTCTCCACGGCCTCGCGGTGAAGGCGCGCGTTCTCGAGGGCGATGGCCGCCTGGTTGCCGAAGAGGGAAATGATCCGCTCGTCGCCGGCCGTGAAGTCGTCAACCCCGCCGGCCCGGTTCTCCTTGTCGGCGACGAGGAGAAGGCCGAGCGGGCGTCCCTCCGCCACGATCGGCGAGAGGAGGAGCTTCTCGGCCGGCGCCGCGGCGAAGGGAGCGGCCCGCTCCGCCCGGGTGTTCCACCGGGAGACCTGCTCGGGCAGGGAGTCGAGCGCCTCCGGCCCCGCGAGCGGCACGCCGAAGTGCTTCACGAGAACCGCGTCCTCGGCGTCGCCTCCCGAGGTCCGGACGATGAGCGTCCCCGTCCGGGCGTTCAGGAGGGAAATCGACTTCAGGAGGATGTCGTCGGCCAGCGAGTCGAGGTCGAGAGTTCCCGCGATCGAGAGGCCGACGTCGTAAAGGCTCTGGAGCTCCCAGACGCGGTACTTCAGCTCGAAATCGGCCCGCGACACCCGCTCCGACATCCGGATGACGGCGAGGATCGAGGCGGCGTGCGCCGACACCGACGCGAAGCCGACCGGGTCCGACGGCGGCCGGTCGAGGACGACGAGGGCGAGCGTCTCGTCGCGCGCCGTGAGCGGGACGACTCGCGGGTCGGCGGCTCTCTCCGGAGAGAAGAGCGCCGTGACGAGCGCGGCCGGAATCGTCACGGCGGCCGGGCCCGCTTCTTCGACGTGCCGGCCGAGCCGCTCGAGGGCCCCTTCCTCCGGCGCGATCCCGACCGCCGCGCGCCGCAGGGGGTGGAGCGGATCGAGGGCGAAGCCGCGCTTCGCCCCCGCGCCGGCGAGAAGCGCGCTCAGGACATGAGTGAAGAGAAGCTCGTCGGCGGCGGCGGGATCGATCGCGGCCAGGCGGGCGTGGGCGCCCAGGATGTCGGCGCCCGGAGGCATGGCGCCCGCCCTAGTCAGTCTCCCCGCGAAGCCAGGAGACGGCGGGCTCGGGGGCGGGGAAGATCCGCGCATATTGCGCCAGTCCCATGATCTGGAACGTCTTCTCGATGGTCGGCGTGAGACGGCAGAAGGCGAGGCGTCCGCCGGAGTCGAGGAGCTTCTCGAGGATCTCGATCAGGATCGAGATTCCGATGGAGTTGACGATCTTCGTCTTCTCGAGGTCGAGGAGGAGCCGGTTCACGCCGCCTCCCATCAGGACGTAGGCCTGGCGGGCGATCTCCTCCCCGCCGGCGTTGTTGATGTAGCCGTCGGTCCTGAGGACCGCCACCATCGCGTCCGGCCGCTCCACGGTCACTTTGAGGATCTCGCTCATGTCCCTCTTCCCCGCGACCCCGGAGGTCAGCGGTACTTCCTCATGATGATGCGCGTTCCGCGCGCGCCGCTCTCGATCCGAACGTCGTCCATCAGGCTTTCGATGATCTTGATCCCCCAGCCCCTCTTCCGGCTCGACCTCAGCTTCGTCGAGAGGACGGGCGCTTCGAGACGGGACGGGTCGAAGCCGCGCCCCGCGTCCGTGACGTCGACCTCCAGATAGGGACGGCCGTTCCCCTCCCCTTCGGATCCGATCCGGAACTCGATGTCCACCTTCCGGTCGGGAGTCTGGCTGTGCTCGAAGGCGTTGATGCAGGCTTCCGCGACCGCCATCTTCACCTCGTCGATCTTGTCCCGCCCCATCTCCATCCACTCGCCGAGGGCGGCCACCTGGGCCATCGCCGCGATCTCCATCTCCGGCGCGATGGGGATTGTCAGGTGCACTTCGCGCCTGGAGGACATCGCGTCGTGATACCTCGTTCTAGAAAGTCAGGAGCGCGCGGAAAAGGGCGAGGACGACCGCGGGAATCTTACCCGACGCCGTCAGCGCGGCGAAGGCGCCCGCCTCGAGAGTGAGAAGGACGACGAGGCGCGCGCTCGCTGAGGAAGCGGCCGGAGCCGACGCCGCGGGAGCCGGAAGGGACGAGACGGGCGTCCCGAAAAGGCCCTCCTCGGCGACGAGTGATACCGGGTTGCGCGCTTCGTCCATTCTCGCTCCTGCGATTCCTTCCCTGTGACAGCAAGACGCAGACCATACCGCAAAAGCGAGAGAATCAGACAGATAACTGTAGGTAAATCAGATGTTTACGAAAAAGAACCGGAGAGTCAGTCTGGGGACGAAAGCGCGAAAAAACGGCACAGCATAGAGAGCATCCATCCGACACATTCCAGAAATATTGCTAACATGAGACTTATCTTGAATGCGCCAAATAGTTACAACGTGTCACTCAGACTCGCTTCCTGTAGAGGGTCCGCCGACTGACACCGAGGATCTTCGCCGCCCGGCTCTTGTTCCCGTGCACGGAGGAGAGGACCCTGCGGATGTGGGCCTGCTCGACGGCCCGCAGGTCGGTCGAGCTGAAGGTCGGGCTCTCGGCGCGTGCCGCGCCGAACTGGAGATCGGCCGCGCCGAGCGTCCCCCCCGCCGTCAGCGCGACGGCTCCCTCGAGAAGATTCTCGAGCTCCCGGACGTTCCCGGGGAACGGGTAGTCGAGGAGGGCCTTCACGGCATCGCGGCCGAGGACCGCCGGCGCGCGGCCGTCGCGCGCCGCGATCCGCGAGAGGAAATGGGCGGCCAGGCGGGGGATGTCCTCGCGCCGGTCCCGGAGGGCCGGCAGCCGGATCTCCACGACGCGCAGGCGGTAGAAGAGATCCTCCCGGAACCGCCCCGCGCGGATCTCCGACGGAAGGTCGGAGTGCGTCGCCGAGACGACGCGGACGTCGACCGGAATCCGCTGGCGCCCTCCGACTCTCTCGATCTCCCGCTCCTGGAGGACGCGGAGGAGCTTCGCCTGGATCGCGAGGGGCGCGTCGGCGATCTCGTCGAGGAAGATCGTCCCGCCGCTCGCGAGCTCGAACTTCCCGACCCGCGCCTCGACCCCGGTGGCGACCCCCTTCTCGATCCCGAAGAGCTCGGCCTCGAGCAGCGCCTCCGGGACCGCCGCGCAGTTCAGGGCGAGGAACGGCCCTTCGCGCCGCGCCGAGGCGGCGTGGAGGAGCTTGGCGACCAGCTCCTTCCCCGTCCCGCTCTCCCCCGTCACGAGGACGTTGACACGCGAGGCGGCCGCACGGGCGACGACCTCCCGCACCCTCCGCATCTCGGCCGAGTCGCCGATCAGGACGTCGTCGATGGCGAGCGTCCCCTTGAGGGCCCGGTTCTCTTCGCGCAGCCGGTCGATGTCGGCGGCCAGCGCCTCGAACCGGCGGATTCCCTCGAGCGCGGGCCCGACGAGGCCGGCGAGGGAGCCGAGGAAGCGGCGGTCGTCCTCGTCGAAGGGGGCGCCCCGGTCTCCGCGCGCCTCGCGGTCGAGGACGACGAGGACCCCGAGAGCCCGCTCACCCGCGAGGAAAGGGACTCCGGCCGCGCTCCCCGCCGCCCGTCCGAGGACCGACTCGGAAGGGCGGGAGAGCGGCGCGCGGGCGCGGCATAGGTCGAGAACGAACGGATCGCCGCTCGCGGCGACGACCTCGGGAGTCGGCGCGAGGCCCAGCGCCACGACGAAGCCGGGGCTCCGGTCCGTCTCGAAGAGAGCCGAGAAGCCGCGGGCCGCGTCGAGGACCGGGACCGCCCGCCCGACGACCTCCTCGAGGAGCGCGCGCTCGTCGCGCGTTCCGGGCAGGGAGCGCCCGACGTCGTACAGGGTCTCGAGGCGGAGGACCTTCTTCCGGAGGTCGAACGCCTCGTCCGGGCGCGGAGAGCGGGGCCGCGCCGTGCTCATCGTCAGGAGCGCGCCGCGCCCGCCGCGCGTCCCCGGATACGCTCCTGCACCTCAAGGGCCGGCTGAAACTTCGGGTTCCGCGAGAGGACCGGCTTCAGGGCGTCCTCGGCCTCGTCGGGGCGCCCCAGCTCGGACAGGCTCCGGGCGAGGGCGACATGGAGCATGTCGCGGACCGGGAAGTAGCCGAACCCTCCGGCGGGGGGCCCCTTCGGGATCGCTTTCCGGAAGGCCTGGGCCGCTTCCTCGTGCCGCCCCTCGTGCGATGCGACGAACCCGCGGCAGAGGGACATCTCCCGCTCCCACGACTCCTTCGCCTCCGCCGGGAGACCCTCGATCAGCTTTCCGAGTGCGTCGAGCTCGGCCGCCGCCTCCCGGCTCCGACCCGAGATGGCGGAGAAGAGACCGCGGTGGAGGCGCTCCATCCGTTCCCGGCGCATCCGCTCCTTCTCGTCGTTCTCCCATTTCATCGGCTCGATCCGGTCCATGAGGGCTGTTGCCTCGGACGGCCGTCCCGCCACCGCAAGGGCGAGCGCGGCGCTCAGGTACCACTCCCGGCGATCACCGGGCGCGTCGACCCGTTCCGCCGCCTCCCGGAACCGGTCGGCCGCGGCGAGCAGGTTGCCTCGGGCCACTTCGAGCGAGCCGAGGTGGGCGAGCGAAGGGTAGAAGTCGGGCTTCACCTCGAGGGCCTTCTTCAGGTTCTCCTCGGACTCTGCGTACCGGCCGACCGAGAGATAGAACTCCCCGAGCGAGTCATAGGGGTTCGCCTGGTCCGGAGCGAGAAACCGGTAGCGCCGCAGGTACTCCTCGGCCCGGGCCGTGTCTCCCTGCCCGAGCGCGTAGTACCCGAGCGTGTTGTAGGCCGACGCGAAGTTCGGGTTCAGCGCGACGAGCTTCTCGAGGTCGGCGATCGCCTTCGGCAGCCGGTCCGTCTTGACGAGAAGGTTGGCCCGCATCATGTAAGGGTCCGGATCGCCGGGGAACCGGCCGATCCACTCGTCGAGAAGCTGCTCGAGCTCCTTCGCCCCCTTCCTCTCGAGCCCCATCTCGAAGAGGCGGACGTGGAAGCGTTCCCGCTCGGTGACGGAGCCGAGGAAGGGACGGATCCCGTCGAAGAGCGCCCGGGCCCTCTCGGGGTCCTGCTCCCGTGTGAGGCTGGCCAGCCGGAGCGTGGCCATGACGAAGTTCGGGTCGTATTTCAGTGCCTCTCCGTATGCGGCGCGGGCCTCGTTGTAGTAGAGCTTCAACTCGTTCTCGCGGCCGAGCCGGTAGCAGCGGAGCGCCTCGGAGGACGACGTCGTCACGTCGCGGCGCCCGAGAACCGTGTAGGCCCCGAAGGCCACACCGGCCGTCAGGACGAGACCGAGCCCGGCGAACAGGAGGCGGCGGCGCAGGGTTTGGGACATAGGGGCACCCCTTCCACTCCATGATACGCACGACCCCGGCGGGAAGTTCTACCGGGGCGCGGCCGCAACTCTCATCAGGACAAAGGTTTCGTCGTCGTACTGCTCGGAGCCGTGAGTGAATTGCCCGAGGTCCTCCACCAGCTCCTCCGCCAGCTCGGGAAGCGGCAAGGAGGCGTGCCGGACGAGGGAGGCCTTGAGCCTCTCGTCGCCGTAGGGGATTGCGTCCGCCGCCATCGCCTCGGAGAGGCCGTCCGTGTAGAAAAGGAGGAGATCGCCCGGCGAGAGGAAGAGGGTGGCGGCGTCGTACGGCACGTGGCGGAAAGCGCCCAGCGGGAGCCGGTTCTGCGGGGCGGGGATCTCCGCCGCCACGGCCGAGCCCCCCCGGACCAGGAGCGGGGTCGGCTGCCCGCCGAGGGCGTAGTGGAGCGAGAGGGTCCGCGGGTCGAAGAGGAAGTAGCCGAGGGAGACGAACATCCGCTTCTTGATCTCGTAGAGGCGGCGGTTGGCCTCGCGGAAGACGACAGCCGGGTCGGGATCGGACATCGCCCGGGCGTAGACGATCTCCTTGGCCGCCACCATCAGGAGGGCCGCCGGGATCGACTTCCCCGAGACGTCGCCGAGGACGAGCCCGATCCGGCCCCCCCGCCCGTCCACTTCGAGAAAGTCGTAGAAATCGCCCCCGACGACCCGGGCCGGGCGCGACACGCCGTAGAAGTCGGCGCCGGCGACGGTCGGGAGCTTCCGCGGGAAGAGGCTCACCTGGATATCCCGCGCGATGTCGAGGTCGCGCTCGACCTCGGCGCGCCGGGTCAGCTGCTCGTGGAGCCCCGCCGCCTCGAGGCCGAGGGCCCCCTGGTTCGCGATCGTCGTCAGGTGGTCGATGTCCTCGCGCGAAAGGTCTTCCTCGGAGCGCTTCGGCCCCACGGCGAGGAGGCCGAGAAGCTTGCCGCGCGTGGCGACCGGGACGAGCACCTTCACCCCTCGCCTCCCCTCCGTCTCCACGAACCGGCGGGACGCCTCGTCGAGCGACCGGGTGTCGAGGTCGGAGAGCCGGACGGGCGCTCCCCGGCCGGCGAGGATCTGCGGGAGGCGGCTCCCCATCGGAAGGACGGGACCCTCCTCCTCCACCGGGCTCGCGAAGGCGCCGTCGGCCGGCCGCGGCAGGAGGAGGTCGAGGCTCCGGAGGCGGAGCAGCTCGGCCGTCCGGCCGGTCATCAGCTCGCGGATCTTGTCGCGCTCGAGCTGCGAGACGACGGAGCGGCTCATGTCGAGGATGGCCTGCTGGAAGTCGGCCCGGTCCCGGAAGAAGACCCGGTCGACGACGTTCTGCGCCCGCCGGCGAAGGGGGTCGAAGAGAAGGACGACGGCAAGGCCGAAGACGAAGGCGAAGAGCGGCGAGGAGGTGACCGTGACCGCGGAGAAGGACGAGAGGATGGCATTCCCCGTCACGACGGCGAGGGCGTAGAAACCCGTGACGACGGCGGTCAGGACGCCGTATACGAGCGACTTCCGGAAAATGACCTGCACGTCGAAGAGCCGGAATCGGACGATGGCGTACGCGAAGGTGATCGGGATGACCGCCATCGGCACGACGCCCCAGGCGAGGTACCGCTCGTCCCGGAAGAGGGAGGGGAAGAAGACGGCGAAGACGACGAAGGGGACGATGCCGGCGATCGTCCCGACGAGAAGGACGAGGATCGGGCGCCGCGCCTTCGGGTCGGGGTCGGTCCAGAACGAATGGGCGAGTGCGAGGAGGCCGAGGATCAGGTAGTCGGCGAGGAGGATCCAGTTGAGCGTCGGCGCCCCGTAGATGAGGCGCCGCGGCGCCCCGGCGCGGTGCGCCGCCATCTGGAGGAGGTAGAGGACCGGCGGGAGCGTGTAGAGGACCGTGAAGAAGAGGGGCGAGCCGTTCAGGAAGGCCTGGAGCGCCCGGAGCACCCCGGTCGCCTCGCTCCCGGCGAACCGGAAGACCTTCCGGCGGGGGAAGAGAAGGAAGAAGTGGAGGAAGACCGCCGGCAGGAGGAAGAGGGCGAGCGTGCCGGCCACCTGGACGAAGTAGTCGATCCAGTAGTAGCTCGACGGCCGGAGCCGGCAGACGAAGAAGAGCATGAAGAGGATGCAGAGGACGTAGAAGACGCCGACCGCCGGGTCGCCCGGCCGCCGGGAGACGACGAAGAGGCCGAGCGCGAAGAAGAGGGTGCCGAGAAGGACGTAATAGAGATAGGTCCCGGAGCCGAGCCGGAATGAGGAGAGGACGACCTGCGCCTCGAAGACCTGATCCCCGCGGCGGACGAGGTACTCGACCGACTCGCCGACCCGGTGGCGCCGCAGCTCGGCGGGCGCCTCGGCGGCGCTGTTCAGCATCTTGTGGCCGATGCCGAGGATGACGTCCCCCGGCCGTAACCCTGCCTTCTCCGCGGATCCGCCGGGGACGAGGTCGCGGATCAGGATCCCTCCCGTCGAGTAGGGGTCCGGAACGGCACCGTCGTACGCCTTCGGCAGGAACATGTCGACGACGGAGAGGAGCGCCAGAAGCCCCCCGAGAACGCCCGAGACGAGGAGGACGCGGCGCCGCGACGCGACGGCTGCCGGCGAGGCGTCCCCCGCGCCGGACACGGTCCGCATCGCGCTCGGCATCGCCGCGCAGTATACGAAGCGCTCCGGCCCTTGGGTTCCCCGTGGGAGAATCCGGCGCCGTGAAGCGACGTGCCCGCCGGGGTTTCTTCGTCACCTTCGAGGGGATCGAGGGGTCCGGCAAGTCGACGCAGGTGTCCCGAGTCGCCGGGCGGCTCTCGGCCCGCGGCCTCCCCGTCCTCGCGACGCGTCAGCCGGGGGGAACGGCGGTCGGGAAAGCCCTCCGCGACGTCCTCCTCGGCTGGTCGGAACGGATCGACCCGGCTGCTGAGCTCCTCCTCATGTTCGCGGACCGGCGCCACCACCTCTCCGAAGAGATCGAGCCCGCCCTCGCCAAAGGGAAGATCGTCCTCTGCGACCGGTACACCGACGCCTCGCGCGCCTACCAGGGCGCGGGCCGGGGCCTCGGCGAGGAGACGGTGGACGCCCTGCACGCCCGCTTCTGCCGCCTCGACCCCGACGTGACGTACCTCTTCGACTGCCCTGTCGAGACGGCCCTCTCGCGCGTCGGGCGGCGCGGAGACGGGAGGAAGGACCGTTTCGAGAGCGAGGCCCTCGCCTTCCACCGGCGCGTCCGGGCCGCCTACCGCCGCCGGGCGCGTCTCGAGCCGCGCCGCTTCGTCGTCCTCGACGCACGGCGGACGCCGGACGAGCTCTTTGAGGCGATCTGGCGGGATCTCGCGGGGCGGCTCGCCGCGCGGGGCCTCCTCCCCCGCGGGGCGCCGCGGTGACGGAGCGGCTTCCCGACGCCCCCGTCGTCCTTCTCTCGGGGCCGGGGAGCCGGCGGCTCGAGGCCGTCGCCCTCGCGGAGGCGGCGCACGTCGTCTGCCGCGCCGGTCACCGTCCCGGCGAAGGAAGCGACGACTGCCCCGACTGCCGCCGCGTCGCCCGGGGCGAGCACCCCGACGTGATGGTCGCCGCGCCGGAAAGCCGGCGGCGGGTCCACGCCCCGCCGTTCGAGGAGCTCTCCGGCTCGAAGGAGACGACGCTCCCGACCGCTCTCGTCCGGGCGGTTGCGGCCGACGCCTCACGCCTTCCCTACGAGGCCCGGCGGCGCGCGATCGTCCTTCTCGACGTCGACCGGACCGAGGCCGCCGCCTACAGCGCGCTCCTGAAGATCCTCGAAGAGCCCCCGTCGAAGGCGCAGTTCCTCCTGACCGCCACGCGCCCGCGCGTCCTTCCGCCGACGATCCTCTCGCGCGTCGTTCTCTACTCGCTCCCGGCCATGTCGCGCGCGGCGACCGCGGCGGCGCTCCGCGCCCGCGGCCTCTCCGCCGAGGAGTCCGAGGCTCGCGCCGCCTTCTTCTCGGCCGACGCGGAGGACGCTGCGGCCCTCGACCTCGAAGCCGTCCGGAGCCTCCGCGACCGGCTGCTGGAGGCGGTCTCGGGGCTCTTCCTCGCCGGCTCCGTCTCGTGGGGCCTGACGCTCGCCGCGATCCTCGCCGAGGAGGACGCGGAGGAGGCCGCGAACCGCCTCGGGCTTCTCGCCATCCTCCTCCGGGACGCCTCCGCGGCCGCCGTCGACCCGGCGGGGCACGGCGTCGTTCACCGCGAGCGGTTCGCCGACCTCGCCCGCCTCGGCGAGGCCGACCCGCGACGGCTCCTCGACGCGGCAGAAGGCGCGCTTGCGCTCGCCGCCGACTTCGACGGCCCCCGCCTGAACGTCCGCCTCGCCTGCGAGGCCTTCGCCCTGGGACTCCTTCCGGAGACGTCCATCGCGCCGCGGGGAGGGGGCCCCTGAAGCGGCGCCTCCGCTCCCTCCTCGCTGCTCTCGGCCTTCGGCCGGCCCCGGTCGCCGAACCCGATGAACTCACGGAGCTGACCGAAGAAGCGCTCGGCCAGGCGCTTCTCCGGCTCGACGGCGGGCTCGGTCTCTTCCGCCTCGTCCATCTCGTCGACGCGCTCCGGCACGCTCCGGGCGCTCGCTCCGTCCTCTCCGTCGGGAGCGGTCTGGGTTACCACGAGGCGTTCCTCGCCGTCAGCCGACCTGAACTCGAGGTCACGGGTGTCGACCTCAGGATTCCGCGCTTCGACGGCGCCCTCCCGAACCTCCGCTTTCTCCAAGGGGACCTCTTCGACCCGGACGTCCGCCGGCAGCTTCCCGTCGCGGACTTCGTCTGCTCGATCGAGTGCCTCGAGCACATCGAGGACGACGAGTCGGTCTTCGCGGCGATGGCCTCATGCATCGCTCCAGGCGGCCGTCTCTACCTGCAGGTCCCGTTTGCGAACCCGTCGGAGCAGGCGGACCGCGAACTCTGCCGTCGCGAACGGGAACAGCACGAGCACGTTCGCCCGGGCTACGACGAGACGCGCCTGCGCTCGCTCGCCCGTAACCAAGGGCTGGAGGTGGAACGAATCGCGGCGGCCTTCCGCTTCCCGCTCCAGCCGTTCGTCGGGGCCGGAACGGAGAAGATCGACTGGGCCTTTCTCGCGCCACGCTGGCGAGCGGTCCTGGAACTCGTCGAAAGCGATGTCCGCGACGGTCTCGCCGGGGACCGCACCGAGGCCACAGCGATCAAGTTGCTCGCGCGGCGGCCGACGGCTGGCGATCAGGGGCTGCATCCGACCCGGTAGGGCCCGACGGCAAGGACTTCCCGGCGATTCTGCAGGGGTCCGCCTGAGACCCGGCAGGGGGTCGCGTCGATCCAGAGTACCGGGCGGAGAAGCTCATTGCTCAGCCGGTTGGAGGCGGACCAGGGGTCGAGCGGCCACGAGGGGAGCTGCTCGAGGCTGACGGGGACGCCGGGTCCCAGTACCCGGTCCAGCCCTTGGCGAAGATGGGGCAGGCTCGCGTAGTCTGGCGTGTCAAGCGCGCACGCCTGCGGGCGGAGCCGGAAGTCGAAGAGCCCGCCGGCGAACGCCTCCGCCAGACTCCGGTGGACCCGGACCACGCGGGCGCCGCTAAGGTGAAGGGTGGTCTTCTGCGCCGCGTCCTGCGTCGCCGACGCCTCGAGGAAATCGCGTGGCGTCAGCGCGAGATACCGGATTCCGTATGGCGGATAAGTGATCTGGTTCCAGGCGAGAGCCGAAAACAGGTAAGCGACAGCCACGACGCGGAGAGCCGTTGTCCGCCGACCCCATTCGAGGAGACGCTCGACGCCAAGCGCGAAAAATCCGAGGGCGAACGGAAACAGGTACAGGAGAAAACGCTTGTCCGTCCAGTCGTAGAAGCAGCCGAAGACGAGGCCGAGTACGGCCAGAAGGGGCGCGAAGACGTTCCTGAGCATCTGTTCCTGGCGTCCGGGAGCGTCCAGGCAACGCAGAGTGCCCGCGAGATAGAGCGGGACGACGAGGAGTCCGACGAGCGCCAGCCCGTCGAAGGCGTAGAAGCGGAGGTTCTGCGGCACGAACCGAACCAGGGCCTCGACAACATGGTGCACTCTGGATGGGTCGCGGAAGGAATGCCACCAGCGGAAAAGAAGCCAGATCGCCGGAAGCAGGCCTCCGGCCGCAGCGCCAATCCAGAGCCACGGCTCACGCAGATGCGCGCGCCGCGCCAGAAGGACCGCCGCAGCGAGACCGAGGCCCGCCGGAAGGGCCGCGTAGTGAAACAGGAAGCCGACGCCGAGGGCCAGCCCGAAGGGGACGTACAGCCCTGGCCGGCCTCTCGCGCGGCTGAAGAGGAGGACGGCGAGAACGAGGAAGAAGACCGCCCAGATCTCAGCCATGACCCAGCGCGTGAAGTCCTGAACATAGCCGTTCGCGAAGAAGACCCAGGCCGAGAGGGCGGAAACTGATGGCCGGAACCGCTCGCACAGGAGCCGGTGGAGAAGGATGGCCGTCGCGCCGAGAAGAGCGAAGTTGAGGGCGGGAAGCCAGCTCAGGGCTCCCAGCTTCTCGAGGCCGGCCATGACGATCGGCAGCCCGGCGGGCCGGAGGCTCGGCCTGAGCGGTGCCCCGGCCCAGAAGAGGCCGTTGTTGATCCAGTCGTAGGAATCGCTCGAGAGAAACGGATAGCACCAGTTGAGGTCGGGGACCCGGAGCGACCGGACGACAGGAATGGTCCCGACGAGTCCCGCCAGAACCAGGAAACCCGGGAGGAGCCTGTCGAGCGCTCCTCTCGAACCCCGGCCCGAAGCCGAAGACAGGGATTCCTCACTCACGGATCGAACCGTGAGTGAGGATACCGCGCCGCGGGAGGCCTACTGCTTCTCCAGATCCACGACGACGTCGATCGGCTGGCCGACCTTCGCCTCGACCTCGACCGTCTTCGTCTTGAAGCCGGGGCGCGTGACCGTGACGGCCCGCTTCCCGGCGTCGACGATGACGCCGCGCGGCGAACCGTTCAGCTCGTCGCCGACGCCGACGTACTTGTCGTCCACGTAGATCGCCGCGTCTTCCGGCGTGACGCTGAAGCGGAGCCGTCCGCGGTCGCCGCGCAGGGCGGTGTCGCGGGGCGGCCGCTCTTCGCGCAGGGCCGTCCGGCCGCGCGGGTCGTCGATGCCGATCCCCTCCTCGTCCTGAAGGCGGACCGTGGCCGAGACCGGCGCTCCGCCCGGGCCGAAGAAGCGGCCGTAGGGCATTGCCTTCCCTTCCGGCGGGAACGAGTCGAGCGCGCTCTTCCCGGGTTCGATCTGCATCTTCCGGTCGAACCGGAGGTTCTCGCCGTCGGCGATCTGGATGTCGAGGGCCATCGTCTGGTAGTTCGCGAGGCGGAACTCGAGCTTGTAGGCGCCCGGGCGGAGGTAGAGATAGTCCGGGTACCCGTCGAAGTCGTCGGCCGTCCCGACGTAGGTGCCGTCGAGCCAGACCTCGGCCTCCTCGGGGGTGATGTCGGTCTTCACGACGCCCCAGGCCCCTCGGGGCGCGGGAGTTGCCGTGTCGTCGTAGAGGACCGTCGTCGTGGGCCACCATCCCCAACCCCACCCCCACCACGGCCCGCCCCACCACCAGCCGGCCCATCCGTACCACGGGTAGGAGCCATAACCCCAGCCCCAGCCGTAGCCATAGCCCGGATAGGGGCGCCAATAGACTCCATGGCCGCCACCGTGGTAGCCATGGCCGCCGCCGCGGTAGTAGCCCCACCCGCTGCCGTGAGACGGTGCGTGCCGCGTGCCGGGCGGAACGGCGCCGCCCCGGTACGACCCACCGTATCCGCGGTACGTGTTGCCGCGGGGATTCACCCAGGAGCGGCCGGTGGGCCGATACGAGGGAGCCGAGCGGGAGACTCCGCCACCACGGGGCGAATAGGCTCCGCCTCCTCGCGGGACCGGGCCGTACCCTCCGCGGGAGCCTCCTCCCGGAGCGCTGCGGGGAGCGGAGTAACCGCCGCCGCGGGAGCCTCCTCCCGGGGCACCGCGGGGAGCGGCGTAACTGCCGCCGCCGGAGCCTCCTCCCGGGGCACCGCGAGGAGCGGAGACGCCGCCACCGCTGGGGCCTCCTCCTCCTCCCCGCGAGCCTCCTCCTCCACCGTGTCCGCCGCCTCCGCGCTGGGCGTCGGCGGGAAGGGCAAGAGCAACGAGAAACGGCAGGACGACCGCCGATCCGATCGCGAGAGCGCGTCGT
>Ga0079037_100001106_pt1 | contig 13555 bp, 27 predicted proteins | sample Mud3Dept4metaG_FD_71479 | JGI IMG/M metagenome (GOLD analysis project Ga0079037, IMG submission 71479) | Freshwater wetland microbial communities from Ohio, USA, analyzing the effect of biotic and abiotic controls - Mud 3 Core 4 Depth 4 metaG | ecosystem: Environmental > Aquatic > Freshwater >... | reverse complement strand
GGTATCGTTGGTTTAAATTTTCTCGGCACTACTTTGGTTACGGGGTCAGTTGTGTCTTGAAGTTTTGGGGTTGTTCTTGATTCCACCAAAGCCTCAACATCTTCAACTTTATACCGGGTTTTGTTGCCTAACTTATAAAACGGTAAGACTCCAGACTTACGTAGATTATAGACGCTCTGGCGTGATATTTCCAGTATGGCCAATACTTCATGTTCGAGTAGCCAACACATTTTATGTTCTCCTTATGGTAATCTTGTACCGAGAGTCGGCATTCAAAGATGGGATAGGGTGGAAAGGAAATTCCTCGACCCATGCCTTGACTGCATTCTGAGCTAACCGTTTTTCCATCAACTCAAAGCCGCCCATTTCGATTATGTAAGCTTCGGCAGCTTCCCAATCCGAAACCCAGTAGCGGGTCTGGACGGTACGGAATGCAGTACCAGCAGCTGTCTTTAATGACTCAACATTCAATTCCTTACAGATGTCCAGAATAGCTGAATTGATTGCTTCTTGCTGGGCTTTCAGTTCCTCATCCCGTTTATCGAAGACTCTCTTTAATTCGGTTCTTGCATCGCGGATTTTCACAAATACCGCACAAAGTTTTTCTACGTTTTGGCTCATAGTATTTTCCTCTCTTTCGTTTAAGTTAGGTATAGTTTACAGTAGTTTACAGAGCTTGTCAACTAGGGAGTGGTGTAAAAAATCCCCATGTAATTTTTTTGCTGCTATTAAGTATTGTGCAGCGGCTTCTTCGGCTGTATCGAAGCCCCCCAGATATTTTGATTTTTTATTATATCCTACCTGAGCTATCCATTTTTGCCTCTTGGCATTCCAACTTACGCCTTTATAACCAGAGTTATTATTTTTTTGGATTCCTGCATTGAATGTATTTTGTTGTTGAGTAGCTTCTCTAAGATTACTCAACCAGTTGTGATGTTTGATAGTGTCCCTATGGTCTATACCAGACTTTGGCCATATCCCATGAATATAAAACCAAGCAAGGCGATGGGCTTGATAATTTTTTCCCATAATTCTTATTGTGATATACCCCGTAACTTTATCCAAACTCCCAGCTATACCTCCAACCCTATTTCTATTCCCCCGGCCGTTTCTTTTTAGCCAAGTAAATACCCCAATATTATCTGCACCGTCATAGTATAGAAACTCTTTAAGTTCCGCATGTACGATATTCATGATTTCACAACATCATTAAACAGCTGCATTAATGTTATCTGGGTTAAATTTTTTCCAGATAGTGAATTTAACATTTTTTTCTCCGCATCGCTTCCAACTAAATGTACGATGGAGCACGGGTTTTTTTGCCCGGCTCTATGTGTCCTGCCATTTGCCTGTAGGTACACTTCGTATGACATCGGTGTTCCCCACCAGACAGTCGTGTCGGCACGAGTCAGGGTTACGCCATGACTCGCGGCTTGTGGCTGGATTACCAGCACGCGGGGTTCTGCCTTATTTTGGAAGTCGTCAAAGATTACATTTCGCTTGGCTACCGACACGCCGCCATGGATTACCTCTGTAGGTACCCCTTCCGCTATTAGCATACCCTGAAGTCGCTCAATAGTATTTCTGAACTGAGCAAATACCAGAACTTTATTCCGGGTTTCCGATATCACCGACATTAACTCATTAAACCGACTACTAATATCAAAGTCGATCATCGAGCCATCTTCATCGTAGCATGACCCAGCACTCAGCTGGAGCAACTTACCTATAAGCACCGCTGCATTAGCCGCTGATATGGTACCGCCCCCAGCTTCCATGAGCATTTCTTTCTTCAGCATCTTGTAATACTTTGCCTGCTGTGGAGTCAGGGCTACTTCGCGGGTCTGGTAAGTTAACTCTGGCAAGTCCAGACATTCTTTTTTGGAGAAACGGATAGCCGGTTGCAGCAACTCGAATACGGTACGCTCGCAGTCTACTTTGTTATTCCATGTGAACTGGCTGACTTTATATTGTACTTTCTCCCTGAAGACATTAAATGCCCGTGGCACTTTACTGGGAAACATCAATCTGGCCAAGCCATAAGCCTGTGTAGGTGATTGAGCAGCAGGGGTTGCTGTCATTCCCCATACCCACATTTCGGGCGTGATGAGCTTGTTTAATGTTTTGAAGCGTTTGGTTCTGGAATTCGAGTAATGCCCGATTTCATCAATGATGATGAGGTCAAACTTGGCCTTGTCAATAGCAGCGCTGCATATCTCTATACCATCGTAATTGATAATGACGAACTCTGTCCCGGAATTAATAACTGCGTTGCGCTTTTCCCTGCTGCCATGAGCAACATCTATAGTTCTACTCATAACTGTTTTGAATAACTCCCTTCGCCATGCGGCATCCAAGATACTCAACGGGGCAATAATGAGGACTCTTTTTATGGCACCGGCTTTCATTAAGTAATCAGCTGCCCAGATAGCCGATAATGTTTTTCCGGTACCCAAGTCTGAGAAGCAGTAAGCCTTACGATTTAATGTGAAGAACTCGGCTGTCGTTCTCTGATGGTCAAATGGTTTATGTATGCCCGGCCAATCATATTTTTCACGGATAGGACTCGGAACATTCTCAAACCCGAGGTTTTTTAATATATGACATTCGCCTAATCCGAAGTTTACGTACACTTCTGAGGTACCAGCGGGGTCTACATTAACTAATTTTGATTTTGCGATTACCGAAGTTATTTTATCCGGCTCACACGTTTTTATTGATAGAACCTTTCCTTCGATAATTCTCATCATAATTTAGCCCTCTGGGTATTCGTGATATTCATCTACGATTTGGAATATACATTCTCCACGATAGTCTTTAACAACCAGTTCAAGATTGGACTTATGCCACCACTTCTCAAACTGGCATTCAACTTTAATATCCATATTATCAGCAAGCTTATGGATAATATCTCGATGTGGATGTTGGCTCATTTACCCGCCTCCCCAACATAAAAAAGCAATTGGCTCTGATAAATCAAACTCTAATGGTGTCTGATTTATATCTTCTTCTGGGATATGTCCACATTTACCCAATAATATTACTCTAGCCTCTTCTACTGTTGGTGCGACGGCGAACATTATCCCGGAAGTCCAGTCAGTAAGGACGTTCTCCCATACAAATAATTTCATAGTTTAATCCTCAAGAACATCAACGACAGGACCCTTCGCGGGGTTGGTATCATGTACCCAGCCACGGACTTTATGGTAACAGTCCTTCCTTTCACGTTTACGTAAATGTAAAGCAAGACTACATAGCGCTTCAATGTGGCGGTCGATTAGGGAGTCAGGCAGACCCGCTTCGACTGCCATGCTGATTACACTTTTTGTAGATATTTTCATTTCTCTTCTACCGGTTCTATCTCTATACTTCCTAAAACAATAAGGGGTTCAGGCAGCTCTTGTCTACAAGATATAGCTATAAAATAATCTGCTAATCTGCCAAAAGCATCGTCAATGTTTTTGGCTTCAAATACGCAATCTGCCTTAATTATAAACTTCATTTTCTAGGACTCATTAGATAAGACTTTTTTCTTCAGTTTTGATTTTTTCGCAGGCGGTTTATTGGCCTTCATCGTGGAATCTGAATTTCGCTGAAAAGACCGGTTGGCCGATGGCGATTTCAATACCAGATTATCAGCGCCATTACCGGCCTTGGTGCCCTTCACATGGTCGATGTCTTTACCGGTACGGTCAACGCCTTTGGCATCTAACTTTCTTCTGGCTTTTTGGCGAATCATCCTCGCTTCGTGAGCGCCCGGTCTGGTCTTTTCTAACTCGACTTCATGTGCAACATTTCTGTCGGCTTTATTCTTGTATGGCATTTTCTTTCTCCGGTTGTGGTATTGGGTTTACTTCAAACCAATTTTCACTTCTACGGTTCTCCCTACACCAGACAGTGCTATCATTGCACAGAGCAAACAAATAGCTGTGTGAGCCGTTTGATTCAGGTATTACTGCTATCTGGACTATTTTTCTATACGGCATTCTGTTCTCCAATAAATTTACGTATTGTACCCAATTCCCAAAAATTCTTTGAGCGTTTGTTAGCCCCCATAGATTTAAAATCCGGTTCGGGAATCAAGCCCTTTCTCCTATGACGGCTGACACTAGCCCTTTCTATACCAAACGTCCATGCTATTGTATCCGACCCGATTAAAAAGTTATCTGGATAGTCGGCATATTTTACTGGAATTTCAATCACTATTTCCCCCTACTCTATATGGATAATTAAATCATTACCCACCTTTTGAGTATTGATGATTTTCATGACCTGCTTAGTATTTTCATCGACCCACTTTAGAACCTGAACTCTCAGCTCGTGTTCTATATACTTACACCGTATAAGGTCTTCCTGAACTTGAATTGTCTGTTTCTGATCTTCTACCTGATCTTTTAGGCGCTGCAACTCAATTTTATAGTCCACTGTAATCTCCATTATGCAGGCATGTTTTTACGCCACAATAGGCTTTACACAAGCCATTAGGAATCGGATTAAATACACCGGTTTTATAGGCTTCTTCCCGACGAATCAAGTCAGATGCCAACTTAGAGAATATACTAAAGCGATCTTCATACTCATATTCAGTCTTGATTATCTGCTTGGCTATAACAAAAAGAAGCATCCCCTTTACCTTACGAACATGAGGGAACCGGGCGAATATGGCAGCGGCTAACAATGCCAACTGCTTTTCGTCTGCATAAGATGCACTCTTTCCGGCTTTATAATCCACAATAAATGCCCGGTCATCATTGACAATAGCCAAATCTGCAACGCCTCTGAAATACACATCGGGCGCAAAAAAATCACAAGCGACAAATTTACCATCCCGAATGGCAAGCCCCAATTTCAATTCACAATACTTCGTACCCTTAATAGCTGATAAGGTATTTAGATAGGATAAAATAAATTCAAATTGCGACGGCAGCGGGGTTTCTTTGGCGATGTATAGTTCGGCTGCTTTATGTAAGTCCTTACCGTATTTATTTGAAGCGTTCTCAACGTATGGAACTGTCTTGGTGACTCTACTGCCCTCATACATGCGAGGGCACATTATAAACTGTGCGAGTGAGCTATAGCTCCATGCTGGTGGTTTTGCCATTATTTTATCCTCTATTCAAATGGGTGCAGGTCCCGCCTCGGCAAAGAGGCATTGAAATTATCGCAACCTCTGGAACCTGCATAATTAAAGTTTTTCCTCGGCAGCTTTCCGGCATTCTGGTGAGCACCACCGCCTTTTATCAGGGACTGGAGCTGAGCACTCCCAACAAAACCCCGTCTCATTAACATAAATTTTTAGGTTGGCAGTGACATTTTCCGCAGTCTTTAGTCTCGCTCTCACCATCGCGTCATTAATTTCGTCTGCTTGATCTGCGCTATCTGCCATTTTAATTATCTCTGTCTGGAGTTTTTTACAGCCTTCATCACTATCGATTCTATTTGGCTTACTATATCCGCAGCTATTGAAGGGGGGATATTGTTGGCCTCTAAAAACCTAAGTACCTCATCGTTTATTTCATAAACTTGTGATATTGACCCTTTTGGGAATAGCTCTTCTACTTTCATTTGTAAACCTCTGTAAACCTATCCGGCTAGGGTGTAGCCAATGTGGTTTTCTACTGCAAGTGGTATGTCCGGCATCCAGATAGGAGTTCGGGTCATTTCCTGTGTCATAAAATCTGAGGCTTCTTGAGCTTCGGCTTCAGGGACTACACAATAAACAGCATCGTGTATCGTTAATGCGATGTCGCGCTGCTTGGATATGCGAACCATGGCTTCACCCATGATGCATCTGGCCAATCCCTGCACTACATTATTAAACAATTTTCCGGGATATAACTTGTCCCAACCATTCCGTAATTTATATTTATGCTCGTCGTAGCCATTAGTACCTTTCTCCACATGCAGTTGCGGGTATTTCATATACAGCCCTGATGGGAACCGTATGCCTGCCTTACCCTCAACTGTCAGTAAGTCATTATAGCCTAAAATCCCGTGTTGGTCATTAGTCATCTGCTTAATAGCCCTACCACATTCTTTCCAAGCAGCCTTGACCTCGGGATATTCTTCTTCCCGATATACCTCAACAATACGACAAGCTTCTTCAAAGCCAATGTCTATACCGATACCTGCTTTGATGGCACGTTGTAACTTTAGTGCCCCAACCCCAAAAATTAATGACAGCTGCGAGGTCTTGCCAATAAATCTATGGTCAGCATCAATCGCCTCATAATGAATATCAAATACATTACTGGCAAAGTCTTTGTACAAGTCAAACCCAGCACCCAATAATTTTAACTTGGCATGTGCTCCAGCCAGACACAACCCCACTCTCAGCTCAATGTTGGATAAATCCGAGCCCACAATAACGTAGCCCTTCGGGGCATGAATGGCCTCTTTTATTTTAGATTTTCTGGGGAAGTTCTGGAAGTTAACTTTCTGCCCACCACCAGCCGCCCACCGCCCTGTTGCCGCTGAGTAGTAGTTTAAGGGAACAGGTAACACGCCTAACCGGGCAATGATGCCCATGAGACGCTCAGTGCGGGTTTCTTCGATGGATGATTTAACACCCAACCGCACGGCAACAAGCGTTTGAACCATGAGATTTTCATGTTCCAGTAAATCCTTCAAGCCATCATCAGTCTTCGCAAAGGCATAGGTCATCTTGCCCGTGGTCGGTGATACCTTCATAGGTGGCTCAACACCACAATCTTCAAGCAATTTGGCAAACTTGTTGTTGCTCATGATTTCTTTTTTATCGACAACTATCCTGTCGAGCAATTCTTGTTTGGCTAATTTGACTTCAATCAAATGTTCTTCAAGCATTTCATAGTCAGCCTCAAGTACCGGTTGCACGGCCATCTTGATGGTGATGTCTATCAAGGACATTTCAATAATGGTGAAATGTGGTAGGAGCTTCATGAGCAGGCCATAGGTCAACTCAGTGTCGTTGATGCAGTAAGCCCCGTAACGCTCAAGCTCAAACCATGAAAAGTCTTTACGATGTTTGCCCAGCGCATTAATAATTTCGGTACCTTTTTCGCCTAGTCCGTAATGCAAAACCAGCTTGGCTAGACTACCACCAACATCAATCCCATGGACAGCACGGGCCATTGACAGGGTATCGATGTACTTGGCCGCGTAGATTCCGAAGTGAAAGCTCAGAATGGTCGCATCAAAAAATGTGTTGTGACATACCAGCGCTATGTTATCCCAGTCGAACCGGTCAAGGATATCTTGTAAGTATTCACGGGACCCACTGAACCACTCGGTTGGATGAGTACCCAGTTTTATCGAAAAACCGATGGCCTCAAACTCATCACCCATTACATATTCTTCAGTGGTGAGCTTCGATAGGCTATAGGTGCTTGAGTAGAATGATTCAAAATCGAGCGTGCAAATTTGTAGTGCCATTACTGTCCTCCAGCGATACGTTCTAACTGTTTAAGTTGGCTGTCACTGATATACATATCTTCCCCATAAGAAGCATAACGCTCTTGCATATCAGTTACGAAATTAACGTCCCAACTGGACGATGCTTGGCTATCGGCTTCTTCGAGAATATCTTCAAAGCCGTCTATATCTCCTGCTTTTTGTGATGACATTATTTATTTCCATAAAGTTTAAGATTTCGTAAAAGTCCAGTTAGTGTGTCGAGGTTATCCGCATTGATACAGATGCCAAGTCCACCGGATTTATTTATTTTATCAAGCTCCCGAGCCTGCAATTCTGTAGGGATTTTCTTACCCGCTTTGACTTCTATGCCCAAATAAATACCGTTAACCGAACCCACTATGTCAGGAATACCACTACGACCCCACGCACTGCCCAAAGGCATAAAAAAATAAATGCCCTCTGCTTCCAGAATTTCTTTAACTACTTTTTTAATTTTGCCTTCAGGCGTCATGGCTATTCCTCGTTAACTTCAACAATCGGAAAATCAAAATTAGCTCGCATCAAATTAACGGCTATATACGAGTGCATACGCTTTGCCGCTACTGACATAAGCTCCCCCTTCTCACGGTCATTCAGATGTGTCCAGTTTTTAAGCTCTTCTTTACTTCTAAAACACCCGAGGCATAAGGTCTGGGTTCCATTAAACTGGCAAAAATAATTACATGGTGATGAACCCATATCCGTGGTGGCGCTCATTCTATTTTCTCCATACAAGGCGAGGAATTTGACATCCTCAAAGTAAGCACGTAACTAAGCACATCCGGTAAATCAATCCGCATAGTTAAAAATCGCAAGCACTGCTCACGATCTTCACAGACTTCTTTACCAAGATCACCATAGCAACGGCTAAGGTCACGCATTAACGGCTTGGTTTCCATAACTAAACCTCATGGATAATGTAGGTGTCATCATCAAATCGAATACCTACATTCTCAACGATATCGAGAGCATCTGCAACCTTTAAAAGAGCTAACCGCTCCTTCACAATCTCGGTAAGCTCTACCCCCCTATTTTCAACGGCATCATCCAGAGGGATAGCCGTACCGGTCTTAATATTTATTCTTAATACCATTACTTAACCTCAATAGTAAATATGTTGATGGATACCCTTGTTCCCACCCCCTCTACTACATCCCCAACTTCTGTCAGTTTGAGCATAGCTTGTTTCTCAAATACTTCTATCTTATCTTTGATATCCATGTTGTAGGGGATAAGCAATCCCCACACACTATCTATCTGGACGGTTACTTTTTTCATGTCAACCTTATCGTTGTACCCCACGGAGGCTGTGTTTGTCTATTATCCACGGCTACCCACAAGACTGGGTACTCCGGTCCACTGGTAGGGAACCCAAAGCGTAAATCAGTGATTATTACGCAAACAATGGGGTTCAATTTGAACTCTTCAATATAATTAAATACAGATTCTACAGCCGTACTACCCCCACCCTTTGGTGTAGTCGATGTAACCATACGATCATAAGTCTCTTCAAAATAAACCTCATGTTGGGCAACCTTGGAGTCCCAGTAAATTAGATCAACCCGCTCAGGGGTTACGTTATCACAGATGCCCACAAGTTCTGACAGTGCCTTGGTGATGTCATCACGGGATATGGACCCCGAAGTGTCTATGGCTACGACGATGTTGGGGATAGTCTCGGCTATCTGACCGGGCAAGTAAATGTCCTGCCCCAGCCACCGTCGATTAGGCTTTGCCCATGTGGAGTCGCCTTTTCCAGCACATACTGAACTGACAAAATCTCTCAACTGTTCTTTCCAATCGACTTGCGGGGTCAACATAGCCTCGAAGCTTCTATCAACATTACCGCCCTGCTTACCGGCCATGAAGGCACCGGCACGCATCGCAGAATCAATATCCTTAGCTATGGCTTGAGCTTCCTCCTCGGACATTTCTTTTGCTTCACTCCACTGGTGACTATCTAAAGGAGATTCATTAGAGGCACCATCAAGCAAGTCGAATACTTGACCACTATCAAGGTCACGATATTTAAAGTCCAGCAAGCCACCATCAGGCAACTGGATGTCACTGCCATAGGGGTCAAGGTCATGGATACCGATATTTATCACGTAATCAGTGGCGCGGTTGATTTTATCAGCATCCTTCTTCCATAGATGTTGCCAAAGAAAGAGGTGCTGGAACGCACGATGACCCGCTTCATGAAGGATAAGACCGCGTAACTCGGGGTCAGTCAATGACTCCACGAATGTAGGGTTGTAAATTACGTTTTTCCCGTCCGTAGCAGCAGTTTTAACCTCCTCTGAAATAATTACATCACCTATCATGAGCAATCCCGCGTAACTCATGGTTCTCTTGTCACCCATCAACCAAATATGTTGTTTCGTAATCCGGTCGGCTATTGATATTGTCATTTTAATATGTCCTTTTTTAATGATTCATGGAGAAATTCTCCGTGGATTTTTTCAGCAAATAATTGGTACTGTGCAGCTGCTTCTTCTGGTGTATTAAAATAGCCCAGATGTCTCTTCTTACCATTATAATTAATATTGGCCACCCATTTATTACCTCCTTTTTTCCGGCTAACTCCTTTAAATCCAGAAGTATTGTTGCTCTTCAGTCCCACATTTTGATTGTTTTGTTTTTTAGTAGCCTCTCGAAGATTATCAATCCAGTTATGATGCCGGATAGTATCCCTATGATCGAGTTTATTTCTAGGCCATACTTCATAGGTGTAGAACCATGCGAGACGATGTGCGAGATATGATTTCCCATTAATTTTTATATGAATGTAGCCATCATGATTTAAGCAGCCGGCTATGCCACCAGCTCTACCGTTAAAACTTTTAAGCCAGATAAATATGCCAGTCAGACAGTTGTAGTACAGCCATTCTTTAAGCTCGGCGTGAGTTAGCATTTTGGAAACCTCTGAACATAGGTTATTGAACGGAAGGTTGTGTGGCAGCAGGTGTTCAGGCTGGGTTCGGGGTATCCCCCTAGCCACACATCCTATTATAGCCTAAAACAAGTGGCCGTTATTCACGCAATATAAAGAAAATTTCTTGTTCGTTGTTGCCAATGGACGCTTAGGACAATTCGAGCTCATTATTCCACGGGCAAATAAAGCAGTTGCTTCGCGTGGAAGTCTTTGGAGGTAGTCCATCCACGGGTCAAATGTCTCTTTTGTTATACTGCCAATGGCTTTTGAAACAATGATGCATAGCCCAGCACCTGAAGTCGGAATAACTGCCCCTAGTGGGTCAGCCATAATAGCCCCAACGGTAGGTAGTGTGTTGTCCAATCTCAAAATGTTCATGATATCGAGTGTAGCTCTCTCACCAACTATACCCATTAATGCGTGGATGAGTACGTTTTCATCCATATCTCTACAGGCTTTTAATACATCTGATGCTTTCTCCAATGAACGGGGTGTAACAAACGCTGCCCGTGGTGAACGGACATCATGAATGTAGTCATTCATGTCCGGTCTTTCATAATCCTCAGGACTTCCGAAAAAGGCTGGATACTCAATTGCGGATGCAATAATTACCGGATCAATGCCATGATTCTGAGCGAAGTCATATCTCCATTCTGATGCAGTGGGCTTCCGCATTTTTACGGTTCCTATCCGGTTTCTAGCATGTGCAGGAATAGAGTCTCCAACCCCTTCATTTGCCAAATTAGTTGTTGCGAAAACAATTGAACCCTCTGGCAATGTATAGGTGCCCAGCTTGCGCTCCAGCATGAGCCGTAAACAAGCATTCATGACTGCCTTGGGCGCTTTGCCCAGCTCGTCTAACAATAAAACTATTGGTTTGTTGAGGTGGAATCCTAGTTCCTCATTTGCTATGAATGAGCAAACAGGAGTTCCGTCTAAGGTCCTGATTTGTGGTATCAGAAAGTCCCCACTGTCTTTAGTTGTGATATCGCAGTACACTGGAACGTGGTCGGGGTATTTAGCTGCCAATATTTTTAACATGCTTGATTTTCCACACCCAATCGGACCAGTGACGAGGATGGTGACTTGTTTACCTACCCGATCAATTAAGTCAACACATTCGTTGAGCGATAGCGAGTCATAAGGTTTTTTGACGTTCATTTTGATACCTGTTGATGTTGACGATTCCCATTAATGGCTGGGATACGAAGCCATGTAGTATACGTACTACTCTGTAAAGACGTATTCGATACCGCTATGTTTAAAATAATAGACTGTTTTTCCTTTTAGTTTTGAGCGATGGTAACTCACTGCCCAATCATCCTTCATTCGTAAGCCACCTCTCTCCCAAGGCAACGTATCATAGCCCATCTGCTTCTCCATGTCGCGGAGTTCTTCAAGGTCTACATGCTTAAGAAACGTAGCTCTGGTAATGCTCGCTGCCATATCCACCATTTCTATAAGGTAGTCTACTTCAGACTTGGGCCAACCTACACAATTACCATAATAATTGAAGGTATGCTTTTTAGCTTGCATGGTATTCTCCTGTTAACGAGTCCCGTGTAGTCAGTGACTATGATTGTTTAAGACTTTCATGGAGGAATTCTCCGTGGATTTTTTCTGCAAATAGCAAGTATCGAGCATAAGCTTCTTCTGGGGTATTGAAACAGCCTAAGTATCTTTGCTTCCCTTTATAACTAATTTGGGCTACCCACCTTTCATTTTTATGATGTTTGCTAACACCTCTATACCCTGCTAAATTATCTTTTCTCAACCTTGTATTATGCATATTCTGTGAGTGAGTTGCGGGTCTAAGATTACTCAACCAATTATGATGTTTGATGGTATCTTCATGGTCAATTTCAAACTCAGGCCATACTCCATGAACATAGAACCAAGCAAGGCAGTGAGCCATATATCCTTTACCCTTTACTTTAATATATACATACCCACTCTCTCTGATATTCCCAGCTACACACCCAACTTTTACTTGATTTGTACTAATTAAGTGGGTAAAAATACCCGTCTCTGAATTGTAATGTAAGTATTTTTTAAGTATGGCTTGAGTCAACATTTGGAAACCTCGGAACGTAGGCTATTGAACAGATAGGTTGTGTGACAGCGGTTGTTCATGCCGTGTTCGGGAGCTTACCCCTAGCCACACCTTCAGTATAGTTCAACCATTAGAACTTATCAAGCAACGAATCTATGGCGTTTCTGGTATCTACACGAGTGCGGTAGTTGGCCTTACAGTCGTTCGCATCCACACCCCTAAGCGAAGCTTCCATCTGAACCCTCATAGCTTCAAGCTTTGTGTCCCCTGTTATATTTAATGCAGTTAAAATTGAACAGAGTTGTGAAGCATTATCAAAGACCGATTGAAATATTCGGCCTGTAGACCCATCAGGGTTAGTCCTAAGACCATAACTCAGTTGCTCAAGAACCTTGTGAGTACGGTCCCACACGCTTTCCATTGATTTCTCAATATTTTGTTTGTAACTTTCTTCATACTGATACTTTAATTCGGCCAGCCCCTGTTTACCTATATCAACACGGAAATCATTCGCTTCAGGAACAGGTATAAATTTAACACTGAACTTGAATTTAGTCTTAACCTCAGCCTGACATGGATAGTCATCACGATTAAATAAATCCCCTAAAGCGACTTTAGCCGACTCAATTTTATCTCCGTACTTTGGTAAAAAGGCATTAACAATATCCCAATAAACTTTCTCCAACCTTGTTATTTCACGCTTGTATTCCATGAATAATGCAGTAGGAAGCAGTCTTGGGCCACTATCAGACCAAGGTGTTGTCATTGAGTTATTGTATGTCCGGCAAAGCGTTACCACTTTCTGAATCTCAGATAAGGAATTGTCCCCAGCCAGTAATCGTTTAGAGTAATTTCCAGCCTTGGTAGTGGTACTATTGATGGTGTCGATGTCCCCGGACACTTTCTTATCTTGCTTAAAGCCCGACCACAAAGAAATTGAAAGGTCTACCAGCATGGCAGACGATGATATGGTTGTTACATTTGATGATTTAGTCATTTTATTTTTCCTCAGTTATTAATTCATATACGTGAAAAACAAGTTCGGGAAAAAATACTGTCCCGAGAAATGTCCTGTGTTGGCCATACTGTGTCTCGGGCATACGATGTCCAGTCCCAAAGACTTCAAAGCTTCT
>Ga0079037_100001104_pt1 | contig 13561 bp, 12 predicted proteins | sample Mud3Dept4metaG_FD_71479 | JGI IMG/M metagenome (GOLD analysis project Ga0079037, IMG submission 71479) | Freshwater wetland microbial communities from Ohio, USA, analyzing the effect of biotic and abiotic controls - Mud 3 Core 4 Depth 4 metaG | ecosystem: Environmental > Aquatic > Freshwater >... | reverse complement strand
GGAGGCCTTGGCCCCCGCCCTCTCCACGAAGATCCCAGCGCCTTATGATTCCAAGCGAACCGGCCGGGCCCCCAGGCCAGGACACCTCTTGGCCTTTAGGACGGGCCTCCACTCATAGCGATTGCTCACCCGTGACTGAGTGGTTACGAAAAAAGGATACCCCCGGATCACGATTCCAGGCGTGCTGTCCGGAACCCCAGGCCAGGGCGCCCCTTAGCCGTTAGGCGGGCCCCCTTCATAGCGACTGCCCACCCGTAACTTAAGGGCTGCAGAATAATTCGGTTTTTCCTTGACAGGGAGGGGAAGAACGGGTATTTTGGATTTTACAAATATTGATAATGCATTTTCAATATATGACAACGAAAATGAATCAGTCCCTTTCCCACGGCCTGGAAATATTACTCCTTTTTGATGCTTCCCGTCCTGCCTTCTCGGTTCTGGAAATCGCCCGCAATCTCCGGTTCAGCCAGAGCAAGACGTACCGCCTGGTGCGGGCCCTGGTTCACTACGGGCTGTTGGAAACGCCGAACGGAAGCGGGCAATACTCGCTGGGCCTGAACGCCCTTCGTCTGGGGCTCCTGGCGCAGCGGAAGTTCAATGTGGCCGTTATCGCTTTACCTTTTATGAAGGAATTATCGCGAATGACTAAAGAGACCGTCCTTCTCACCGCGGTCCAGGGGAACAAAGCTATTTGTCTCGAAAGAGTGGAGAGCGAGGAGCCCATCCGCTATTCCCTTTTCACCCCGGGGGCGAATCTCCCCCTGCATGCCGGCGCTTCGAGCAAGGTGCTCATGGCGTTTCTTCCCGAACCGGAATGGGACCCCATCATCGCCGAAGAGGGGCTGCGGCGTTTCACCGCGCATACGATTACCGACGGGGAGGAGTTGAAGGCCCAGCTGCGGGAGGTGCGCAACCGAGGGTATGCCTTCAGCGACCAGGAAGTGGACCGGGAGGTGCGGGCGGTGGCGGCGCCGATTTTGAATTTGCGCGGGGAATTGATCGCCGGTTTGACGGTGGCGGGGCCGGCCTATCGCCTCAGCAAGAAAAAGATTCAATCCTTTGGGGCGCTGGTGAAACGCTACGCCGAAAAAATCGCCCGGCAGCTCCAGGATCCGTCTCCCGCGTCAAACCGGAAAACTGTAGAACGAAAACCGACGGTTTCGTAAAGAGCCACCCCTCCGCTGAAAAGCGGAGTCCAGGGTATTTATGAATCCAATGAAATTGGATTCGGGCTACCGCCGGGACGGCGCCAAAAGGCATATTCAGGCTTATTCGAATTGAATAAAACTGATTAAGAGAGGAGTCCAAGATGGCTGTCAACATGAAAGGCAAGTCGCTGGCCAGTCTGTATGACCTAGGCCGGGAAGAAATCGGGCAGATTCTGAAAACCTCGGAGCTCCTGAAACTTCAGAATTTCCGGGGGGAAGCCCATCCGCTTCTGAAAGGCAAGACCCTGGCCATGATTTTCGAAAAGGCCTCCACCCGGACCCGGGTTTCCTTCGAGGTGGGGATGTGGCAGCTCGGGGGATACGCCCTCTACCTGAGCGCGGGGGACCTCCAGCTGGGCAGGGGAGAGACCATTGGCGACACGGCCCAGGTCCTGTCGCGGTACGTGGATGGAATCATGGCCCGGGTCTTCTCCCACAAGACCATTTTGGACCTGGTTAAATACTCCCGCGTCCCGGTGATCAACGGGTTGTCCGACTACTCCCACCCCTGCCAGGGCCTTGCCGACCTTTTCACGGTTTACGAGAAAAAGAGCCGTCTGGAAGGATTGAAGCTCGCCTACGTGGGGGATGGGAACAATGTCGCCCACTCCCTGCTGTACGGCTGCTCCAAGATGGGCACCCACATCGTCGTGGCTTCGCCGAAGGGGTATGAACCCAAGGAGGAAGTGGTTTTGCGGGCCACGGAGGAAGCGCGGAAAAACGGGGCTTCGGTGACGGTCACGAACGACCCGAAAAAAGCGGTCGAAGGGGCCGATGTGGTTTATACGGACGTCTGGACAAGCATGGGGCAGGAAAAGGAAAAGGAAGAGCGGTTGAAGCTCTTCCAGCCCTATCAAATCAACCCTCAGCTCATCAAAGGAGCCAAAGAAGATTACATCTTCATGCATTGCCTCCCGGCCCACCGGGGGGAGGAAGTGGTTGACGAGGTTGCCGACTCCAGGAACAGCGTGATCTTCGACCAGGCTGAGAATCGGATGCACACTCAGAAGGCCCTGATGGCCTTAGTTATGTAAAGGCGGCAGGGGACAGGGAGCACGGAGCAAGGAGCAACGCCACCTCAGGTTTTCCCGGTCGTTACTCCCGGCTCTCTACTTTTTGCAGCAGTACTCAGACTGACAGGGAAACCAAAAGGGGGGATCATGGCGAAGAAATATGAGACGATCATCCGCGGGGGACTCCTGGTTTCGGGGAGCGGCATCCGCCGGGCCGATATCGGGATCCAGGGAGAGAAAATTGCGGCGGTTCAGGCCTCCCTGCCCGCGGAAGAGGGCGCCCGGATTGTGGACGCAGCCGGGAAGTACGTATTCCCCGGGATCATCGATGTTCACGTTCACCCGGTTTACGAAGACAACATCGGGGGGCTTTCCGTCACGGCGGCGCACGGGGGGACAACCTTTCTGATTCATTACGCCTATGCCCGTCCGGGCATGAAGCTCCTGGAAACGATTCAAATCTACAAAGAGGATGCCTTGAAGAATTCCTTCCTGGACTTCGCGATCCACGGCGCCCTCTTCGACGCCGCCGCGCAGGTTCAGGAAATCCCCAAGGCTTTCGAACTGGGGGTCACTTCCTTCAAGATGTTCATGACCTATGCCAAGCTCAAGTGGATGACCGACGACTATCACCTGACCTGGGCCATGGACCTGATCGCCGAAAACCGGGGCCTGGCCATGGTCCACGCCGAGAGCGGCCTGGTGACCGATTACCTTGAGGACAAATCTCTGCGGCTGAAGGAAGACCAGAAAGAAGTTTTTGTCAAATCCCGGCCGGATTACCTGGAGGCGGAAGCGGTTTACCGGGCCGTCGCCGTCGCCGCGGTCATGAATTGCCCGCTTTACATCGCCCATCTCAGTTCCGGACGGGGGGTTCTTCCCATCCGGCAGGCGCGCGATGAAGGCCAGGTGGTCTATGCGGAAACCTGCCCCCAATACCTGAGCCTGACGGATGAAATTCTGCAGAAGACCGGGCCGCTCGCGAAAATCGGCCCGCCGCTCCGTTATGAGAAGGACCGCCTGGCCCTGTGGGAAGCGATTCGAAAGGGAACTATCGACACCCTTGCCAGCGATCACGCGCCAAAAGCAAAGAAAACAACCGACCGGTTTTTCGAAGCCCCCTTCGGCTCCCCGTCCGCCGAGACCATGCTGACCGTCGCCTATGACGAAGGCGTGAACAACGGCCGGATCGGAATTTGCAAATTAGTTCAACTTTTATGTGAAAACCCCTCAAAAATATTTGGAATTTACCCCAAGAAGGGTGTTCTTCAGGAAGGTTCGGATGCAGACTTGGTGGTTTTCGACCCCGTTCTTGTCCACACCCTCGAACACCGCACCCAGCATTCCGGCGCCCCGTATTCCCTCTACGAGGGCCGAAAATGCCTTGGCAAACCCGTTTTCACCATGCAGAGGGGAAAGACGGTTATGGAAAACGGGGAAATGAAGAAGAAACCCGGGGAGGCGAAATTCCACCCCACCCGGATTGAAAAAATAAAACTGTGGTAGAGGAAAGGCGCGGGGAGCAGGGAGCAGGGAGCGGGGTAACGCCCCCTTCTCCGTACTCCGGGTTTTTTTCACTTTTATTTTTTTTCAAAGGAGGGTTTTAAAATGGGCAGCCTGAAGGGAAAAGACATTCTCCATGGAAACCAGTTCACCAAGAAAGACATCGACGGTATCCTAAAAGTCGCCGCCGGGTTCGAAAAGGAATTGAAAGGGAAGGGGGCCCTGAACCTTCTGAAGGGCAAAATCCTGGCGACCCTTTTCTTCGAACCCAGCACCCGGACCCGCCTCTCGTTTGAAACGGCGATGCAGCGGCTCGGAGGAGGGGTGATCAGCATGGCTTCGGCGGAGAGTTCGTCGGCGGCAAAGGGGGAAACCGTGGCCGACACGGCCAAAACCGTGGATCAATATGCGGATGCCCTCGTCATCCGCCACCCCCGCATCGGTTCGGCCAGGGAAGCGGCCGAGGCCGCCAATGTTCCGGTCATCAACGCCGGGGACGGAGCCGGACAGCACCCCACCCAGGCCCTGCTGGACATTTATACTATTTCCAAGGAACTTGGGTCGCTGAAGAATCTCAAGATCTCTCTGGTGGGGGATTTGAAGAACGGGCGGACCGTTCATGCCCTTGTTGAAATCCTGTCGCTTTACGGGGCCAAACTGTTTTTCGTCTCTCCCGGCCTCCTGAAGATGCCGGCGGAAATTACCGCTAGTTTGAAATCCAAAGGGCTCGAGATCGCAGAGACCGAAGACCTGGCCGAGGCCGCCTCCAAGACCGATCTGGTCTACATGACCCGGATTCAAAAGGAGCGTTTCAGCGATTTGGCCGAGTACGAGCGGGTCAAGGGAAGCTACGTGGTGGACGGAAAATTCCTGTCGGCGTTGAAAAAAGACCTGACCATCATGCATCCGCTCCCCCGGGTCGATGAAATTCATACCGAAGTAGATTCCTATGGCGGCGCCGCCTATTTCCGCCAGGTCCGAAACGGGGTCTACGTCCGCATGGCGCTCCTGGCCATGATCTTCGGGAAGCGGTAAACGCATGAAAAAAATCGTAATCGCCCTGGGCGGAAACGCGATTAAACAGTGGAACCAGCAGGGGACGGCGGCGGAGCAATATGAAAATGTGAAAATCAGCTGCCCCCGTATCGTCAAAATCATCCAGCGCGGGTATCAGGTGGTTATCACTCACGGGAACGGGCCCCAGGTAGGCAACCTGCTGATCCAGCAGGAGGAGGGCGCCAAATCGGTCCCGCCCCAGCCGCTGAACATCTGCGGAGCCATGAGCCAGGGCCAGATCGGTTTCATGATCCAGCAGGCGCTCCTCAACGAACTGAAGGATGCCCGTCTGAGCCGCAACGTGGTGACCCTTGTGACCCAGGTGATGGTGGACCGGGAGGACGCGGGGTTCCGCAACCCGACCAAACCGGTGGGGCCGTTCTACACCCGGGCACAGATGGAAAAATACGAAAAAACCGGCGGGTTGGCCTTCAAACGGATCCAGAACCAGGAAGGGGAGCATTACCGCCGGGTGGTGGCCTCCCCAGATCCCCTGCGGATTCTGGAAGGGCGGATGGTGAAGGATCTCTTTGAAAGGGGCGTGATCGTCATTGCCTCCGGCGGGGGGGGGATCCCCGTGATCATGGACGAACAAGGCCATGTGAGCGGGGTGGAAGCCGTCATCGACAAGGACCTGGCCGGGGAAAAGCTGGCGGAAGCCGTCGGCGCCGACCTGTTCATGGTTCTCACCGATGTGGAAAAGGTCTATCTTCATTATGGGACGAAACGGCAGACCGGCCTGGGAAAAATCCCCCTGGAAAAAGCGCTGCAGTATGTGAAGAGCGGACAGTTCCCGGCCGGCAGCATGGGTCCGAAAGTGGAAGCCTGTATTCGGTTTATCAAATACGGGGGGGAAAGGGCGATCATCACCTCCCTGGATCGCGCCGTGGACGCCCTGGACGGGAAGACGGGGACGCACATCCTGCCCGATAAACGAGGATAATACTATGGAGTTTAAGCATATATTGGAAGCCCAGCAGTTCGACAAAAAAATGCTGAAGGAGCTTTTCACTCTGGCCGACCGCATGGAGGACATCGCCCGAACCGGGGAAAGCGACCTGCTTCGCGGGAAGATCCTGGCGAGCCTGTTTTATGTGCCCAGCAACCGCACCCGTTTTTCTTTTGAATCCGCCATGACCCGTTTGGGCGGGGAAGTCCTGAGTTCGGACCGGGCGGAAGCTTTTTCCTCCGAGTTGAAGGGCGGATCACTGGAGGACACCATCATCGCCATGGGATATTACGCCGACGCAATTGTGCTGCGCCATCATCAGGGCGGGTCGGCGAAACGGGCGGCGAGAGTTTCTTCGGTCCCGGTCATCAACGCGGGCGATGGAATGGCTCAGCATCCCACCCAGGCCCTTCTGGACCTGTACACCATCGAGAGGGAACTGGGGGGGATTGACGGGGTGGTGATCGCTTTCGTGGGCGACCTGGCCAACAGCCGGTCCATCCGTTCCCTGGGATATTTTCTGGCGAAATATTCGGGGATCAAGGTGCATTTTGTGGCCCCGCCCCCCCTGGGGATGCGGGAGGATATGGTTCAGTATCTAAGCAAGAACGGCGTTGCCTTTTTCGAAAATTCCGGGCTGGAGCCGCCCCTCGTCGAGCTTGCCCGGAAGGTGGATGTTTTCTACGTAACCCAGATCCCCGTGGAGAGCTTCGGCGACCGGCTGGACGATTATGAAAAATCCAAGAAGAACTTCGTCATCGACAAAAAAGTCCTCAAGGCCATGAAGAAGAACTCCATCATCATGCACCCCTTCCCGCGGCAAAGCGAAATCTCGCCGGAGGTGGACAAAGATTTGCGGGCCGTTTACTTCAAGCAGATCCACTACGGCCTCTGCATCCGCATGGCCCTCCTCGGCAAAGTCCTGAAGCGCTCCCCCTGAGAAGGGCGGAGGAAGGGAAAGGGGGCGCAAAGGAATGTAATTGACTTTTCCCCTGGACCCTCCTATGATGCTTTTGAAATTGTAAAAAGCGATCGTAACTCGCGTCGTTCCTCACTGGGTCATTGTGAGTAAGGTCTGCCCGGCGGCTTCGCCGTCGCCTTCCTCGCAATGGCGCAAGCCCGTTTGCGCCGCAAAACCGACAAAGTTCGAACAACTAAAAAAAGGAGGAGGTTGCCATGGCCAATGATTCTCGAAAGTTCTTTTTTCGCTTACTTGTAGTTCTTTCCGTCTTGCTCATCCTGCCGGCTCTCCTTCAGGCGCAGACGATTAATATCAAATACTCCGACCACGATCCGCCCGGGGGGATGCGCACGAAGTTTATCAAGGAAGTCTGGCTCGACGAAATCGTTAAACAAACCGGGGGGAAGGTGAAGATCCAGGATTTCTGGGGCGGGGCGCTCATGAGCTCCAAGGAAATCTTGAAAGGGATCGGCGACGGTGTGGCCCAGATGGGTTTCTTTTATCCGGGACATTATCCAACGGAGCTGGTCTCCTATACGATTCTGAAGCTTTTCCCACGCGGGCCGGCCAAGTTTGAGAACATGGCCTGGCTTTATCACAAGATGATCGAAGAGGTCCCGGAATTCGGTGCGGAAATGAAGAAGGCCAACCAGATGACCCTGGTTTATACCGCCGGTTTGCCGGGGGCTTTTACAAGTAAAAAAACGCTGGTCAAACTGGACGATATCAAAGGACAGAAATGGAGAGCGGGGGACAAATGGGCGCTGAAGTTCCTGAAGAATGCCGGCGCCACCCCGGTTTCCGTGCCGTGGGGGGATGTTTACATGGCCCTGCAGACCGGGACGATCGACGGATGTTTCACGAATTATGACGGCCTGCACATGATGAAATTTGACGAGGTGGCCCCGAACCTGCTCGTTTCCAAAGAGCTCTGGTACGCAATGCCGTTTGTGCATAACGTCAACATAACCTTCTGGAACAGCCTGCCCAAAGATGTCCAAGAAGGAATTCGCAAGGCGTCCCAGATTGCGGAGCAGAAATTTGCCAAAGTTTATGATGATACCTTCGACACCATCTTCCAGAAGCAGAAACAGTCGGGATTTAAGGTGGGGGTCATGTCCAAAAACGACATCCTGAAATGGGAAAACAAGAAAGAGCTGGAATCCATGCAGGCCGAATGGATCAAGGAAGCCGAAGCGGCCGGCCTCAAGACCGCTCCCAAGGTCATGGAAAAGATGCGCGTTCTTCTCCAGCAGGCCATTGATCGGGAAAAATGACCGCCTGAAGACCTCGCTCCAGGGGAAATGGCCCGAGGCGAGGTCTTTGTTTTCCAACCTCCTTATTCACGTCCTCAATTTTCCGAGGAATCCAAAAATGAGAAAAATCACGCACAAAATCAACCAGGTCCTTGCCGGGTTTTGCGGATGGCTCATGCTGGCCATGATGCTCCTCCTGGTGCTCGATGTGGTCACCCGCTTGGTCGGCCGCCCCATGCAGGGGATGGCCGAACTTTCTGTCTTTGTCATGATGATCGTGATCTATTTGGGGCTTGCCCGCTGCGAGGAGCGGAAGGAGCATGTGGGTCTGGAGCTCCTACGGAACTTTCTTCCGCCAAGCAAGCGGCCTGCTCTGGATTGGATCAACGCCCTCCTGGCTCTTGTGACCGTGGTTATTTTTTCTTATGCGATCATTGACAACGCCATTTCTTCCTTCCAGCGCAACGAATCTCTTGAAGGCACCGTGGAGCTTCCCATCTGGCCGACTAAGTTTATCATCGTCCTCGGAATCGTTTTCTACGTGATCCAGACTTTTCTCAACTGGGTGGACGCAACCCGGGGCGGCGGAGAAGGACCGTCGGGGCGCGACCTTTTCTGAGTCGAAGCCAAATGCAATTCTTTTTCTTCCGTTAACGGGTAGACCGATGGATTTTTTAAGCGGCGGGATTTTTTGCATCGTATTACTCGTGGCCTTGATGGGAGTGGGACTGCAGATCGGGCTGGCCTTTTTGTTAAGCGGGTTCATCACCAGCGTGCTCCTTATGGGCATGAACGGGACCCTTTCCCTCTTGGGGCAATCTTCCTATTTCTCGGTAGCATCTCCCACCTGGGCATGCATTCCTCTGTTTATTCTCATGGGGGCCTTCGCCGCCTCGGGCGGTTATGCCGAACGAGCCTATCGAAGCGTCTATGCGCTGAGTCGCGGCGTACCGGGATCGCTTGCCGTGGCCACCTGCTTCGGGTGCGCTCTTTTTGGCGCGATTTCCGGGTCCTCCATTGCCACAACGGCCATTTTCGGGAAAATGGCGCTTCCGGAAATGCGACGCCTGGGATACGACAAGACCCTCGCTTCCGCCTGCATCGCCTCGGCGGGGACGTTCGCCTCGATGATCCCGCCCAGCATGATGATGATCATCTACGCCCTTTTCACCCAGCAATCCGTAGGCAAGCTCTTCGCGGCCGGGGTTATCCCCGGGCTCATCACGGCCATCGTGTACTCCGTTTCGATCATTTACCGGGTGAAAAAGAACCCGAAGCTTGCCCCTCCGCCGCCGGCAAGCGAACAGGCCGTCAGCAGCCGTGAAAAATGGTTGGAGGCATGGCAAGCCTGGCCCGTTCTGGTGATCGCTCTGATCGTAATGGGGGGCATCTATTCCGGCGTTTTCACACCCACCGAAGCGGCGGCGGCCGGGGCTCTGGTCACTCTCATTTTCGGGTGGCAGCAGGGCAGCCTTCGAGAAATCTCCCTGATCTCGGATGCGATGAGGGAATCGGCCAGCACTACGGCCATGCTGTTTCTCATCAATATCGGCGCCCTGTTTTACAGCCGGGTTTTGGCGGTCACTCGCCTGCCCACCGAAATCACCCAATTCCTAATCGATGCCGATATCTCGCGATTAAGCATCCTCTTGGGGATCATTCTGATCATGTTTATTCTCGGGATGATCATGGTCCCCGTGGGCATCTATGCCCTCACGCTCCCCATAATTTTCCCGATGCTGGTAAAGCTCGGATACGATCCGATCTGGTTCGGGGTCATTGCCCTGAAGATGACCGAGATCGGGGCGGTCACGCCGCCCGTTGGGTTGAACGTCTTTGCCATGAAGGGGGTTATCCCCCGAGAATATAACATCACCCTTGAGGATATCTACCGGGGGGTATGGCCGTTCGTTATTTGCGATCTCATCGTCCTGGTGATGCTGATCATTTTCCCCGAAATCGCGACTTGGTTGCCGGATCTTCTGCTCGGCAAATGAACGATACTACCGAGGCTGGTTCGAGAAGGCTGCGATGGATCCATATTTTTGCATGAATTCCCCGAAAAGGGGGCTCCGGTAAAGGGCCGCAGGGCACGGCGGGGAAAAATCCGATCGATCCGTTCATTTCAAAAGGAGGGAACCATGAGGCTGGTGACGTTTTTGCCGAAGGGAAAAGGGGAAGCGAAAGTCGGAGCTTTGCTTGATGAAAATCGGATATTGGAGCTCCGCGCCGCCACCGCTTACTATCTGCAGCAAACCGGAAGGGAGAAAGACCCGGGAGTTTTTTCTCTTGACCGATTTCCCGGATCCCTGACCGGTCTCTTGAGCGGAGGGGAAGAAGCTCTCCTGGCCGCAAAGACGGCAATGGAGTTCGCCGCGAGCCGGCTTAAAGAAAAAAATTCTCATCCGCGGACTCGGGAAGGGGAAGACATTGTCTATCCGGCTGCCGGCGTCACCCTGATGTCTCCCGTGCCCCGACCCGGGAAGATCATTGCCATGGGGTTGAATTTCTACGACCATGCCGCGGAAAATAAGGTTCCTCTCCCGGAGATGCCGGTGGGTTTTCTCAAAGCGGCCAGCTCGCTCACCGGGCCCACAGCGGATGTGCCGTACCCCCGTTCCACCAAACAACTGGACTACGAAATCGAAATGGCCGTCGTAATCGGAAAAAAAGGGAAGGATATCCCGAAAGAAAAGGCCATGGATTATGTCGCCGGCTACACGATCCTGAATGACCTGAGCGCGCGGGACATTCAGGCGGCGGAGATGAAGAAAAGGCTGGTTCTGCTTTCGAAAAGCCTGGATGGATTGGGGCCCATGGGCCCCTGGTTGGCGACCAAAGACGAGGTTCCCGACCCGGACAACCTAACTATGGAACTTTATGTGAACAACGAACCAGAGCCCAGGCAGAAATCCAACACCAAGCAGATGGTCTTCAAGGTTCCGGATCTGGTCGCTTATTGGTCCCAGATGACTCTGGAGCCGGGAGACATCATCTCTTCGGGGACGCCCGGCGGTGTGGGAATCTTCCGCCAACCGCCGGAGAAATGGCTGCTCCAACCGGGAGATATCGTCGAAGCCCGGATCGAGAAATTGGGGGTTTTGCGGAATCGGATCGTTTAAATACGGGGGAAAGGGGTAGGGCAAAGGGTTGAAGAAATTTGGGGGAAAAGCGAAAAAAGGGAACGGGGGGAACAGAGGATATGTTAAATAAAATGGCGATGAAGCAAATTGCTAAATCGGCGCGGGAGCACGGAATCGAAGATTTTAAATGGGTGGATCCGAAACAGGTTGTCACCGGACATTGGGTCAGGGCGAAATGCATGTACGGCTGCCCGCGCTATGGATTGAAGGCCTGTTGCCCGCCGGAAGCTCCGACGGTAACGGAATGCCGAGACCTTTTCAAGGAATTTCGAAAGGGGATTTTCTTCCACCTTCCCAAGAAATTCGAAGATCCCCAGATGCGTTTCCCCTGGTCCCGGGAAGTCAACAAGAAAGTGCTGTCCTTCGAGCGCGGGGTTTTCCTCCAGGGATTCCACAAGGCGTTCGTTTTCACACCGGCTCCCTGCAATATCTGCAGCGAGTGCAAACCGAACAAAGGGGATTGCCGCCACCCCTCTTCAGCCCGCCCAACCCTCGAAGCCTATTGCGTGGACGTTTTCACCACGGCGCGAAAATTCAACTATCCCATTGAAGTGCTGAAAAATTACGGTGAGGAAACAAACCGATATGGGTTGCTTCTGGTTGAATAAATCATAAATCCCCCGCCCCCCTTAGCAAAGGGGAGCCGGGGGATGCCGAAGTCGCTTGAATTCTCAAGGTGCGCCGGCTGCGGCAAATCTTCTGTGGCGATGACGATTCGTGAATCGTCCCGGAAAAAGCAGAGCAGGATTAGCTTTTCTTTTCCGGGGTGACGACGAGTTTCTGGCCGACTGACAAGATGGCCTTGGGCGAAAGGTTGTTGATCCGCCGGAGTTCCTCGGCGGACATCCCGTAACGTTTGGCGATACTGGTAATCGTTTCGCCCTTTTTTACTTCGTGATAGCGCTTCGCCGGAGCGGGGGCCTGCGCTTTTGGCGCCGCCGGAGGCTTGGGTTTCTCCACGGGGCGTTTCTCCAGCATCTCCACCCTTTCCGACAGGCTCTTCAGCGGGCCGCCGGTTAGGTCTTCCTGCTGTTTTTCGAGGGCGGCGATTTTTCGTTCGACGGCGGAGAGCTTCTGCTCCATTTGGGCAAACATCTCCGCATCCTTGTCCGGCCCCGAAAAGGCGGCAAAATAGACAATGACGGCCGCGGCCAGAACCCCGACAACGATAAGAATCAACTTTTTGTTGTCGGCCAGGAAATTTCCGGGGTCGCCTTCCGAAGACGGGTGGTACTTCTCTCTTCGTTCCACTTCAATCTCGTCGTTCATTCAAATTCTCCTTTTTTAAATCCTTTGAGATCGGCAATGATTTCTATCCTCGAGATATATGGAAAGGGCATCGGGGATGGGAGCACCTAATTCCCCCCCTAATTTGTTGTCCACCCCCCGAACCTTCATCCCCTCTCCTTATCGGGGCTTCAAATCTTTTGGGAGAAATTCCCGGTTCACCGCATTTCGGGGCTTCTGCCCCAGGAGCACCCTCCTGACCTCCAGGGCCGCCTTGGTCCGCATCTCCTCGCGGCTTTGTTCCGTATAAAAAGCATTATGGGGGGTCAGGATCAAATTCACCGGCGGGTCTTCCTGTTGCCACAGCTTGATGATCGGGTCATCTTCAGCCGGGGGCTCGTCGGGCAAGACATCCAGCCCGGCGCCGCCTATTTTCCCGGCGGTTAACCCCTCCGCAACCGCCTGGACGTCCACGCACTTTCCCCGGGCCGTGTTGATCAAAATCCCGTGGTTTTTCATTCTTGCCAGCTGAGCGGCCCCGACGATATGAGTCGTTTCCGGAGTCAGGGGGGTGTGGACCGAGACAATGTCGCTGACGGACATGAGCTCGTCCAGGGAAAGCATGATTACGCCCAAAGCCTTGTCGTAGCCGTCCGGGAGGTAAGGGTCGCAGGCGACGACGTTCATTCGAAACCCCTTGGCGCGCAGCGCCGTGGCCGTGCCGATTCGCCCCAAGCCGATAATCCCCAGCGTCGCCCCCGCGAGCCTCCGAAGAGGGGAGGCCGCCAGAAAGTTCCAGGGGGAAAGGGTTTTCCGAAGTCCCCTTTCCGTGAAAACAAGACCGCGCGCGCAGGCCAGCATGAGGGCCAGCGCATGGTCGGCCACTTCATCGGTTCCGTAGTCGGGAATGTTGCAGACATAAATCCCTTTGGCCCCGGCCGCCGCGAGATCGACATTATCATAGCCCACGCCGCAGCGGACAATGGCCCGGCATTTTTGAAGACGGCGGATGGAAGAAGCGGAGATTTTAATGGTGTGAAAAACGATCAGGGCGTCGGCCTCCTCGATTTTGCCTGCCAGCCCCGACTCCTCAACCTGCTCCAGACAAAAGACCTCGGCAATATCGGCAAGGGCTCTTTCTTCATCAACGGCGGGAGGGGAGACATAGTCGGTTATCGGAACTTTGAATTTCATGAACGACCTTTCAGATGCGTTTGGAAAAAATTTTACCCCGTGAGGAGAGGA
>Ga0079037_100001103_pt1 | contig 13567 bp, 13 predicted proteins | sample Mud3Dept4metaG_FD_71479 | JGI IMG/M metagenome (GOLD analysis project Ga0079037, IMG submission 71479) | Freshwater wetland microbial communities from Ohio, USA, analyzing the effect of biotic and abiotic controls - Mud 3 Core 4 Depth 4 metaG | ecosystem: Environmental > Aquatic > Freshwater >... | reverse complement strand
ATGGTTTCCGAAGGATCCTTCCGCGAGGATCTTTACTACCGCATCAACATCTTTCCCATCCGGATTCCGCCCTTGAGGGAGCGCCGCCAGGACATTCCCGCCCTGGCTTTCCATTTTCTTGGCGTCTTCAGCGAGGAACTGGGAAAAAAAGTGACCGAGTTTTCCGACGGGGCCATGAACGCGCTCGTCAACCACGACTGGCCCGGGAACGTGCGGGAACTCGAAAATACGGTACAGCGCGCGATGATACTTGCTTCCGACAAAGTCATCCGCAGGGCGCACTTGTCGAATATCATCGAAAGTTCGCCCCCGCTCGATCTCGACGTGGCGAAAACCAGCGACGAGTTGAAGCAGCTGAAGAAAGTCGCGCGCGAGAAGTCGGTCGAAGATATCGAGAAATCATTTGTTCTCGAGGCGCTCAAACGTAACGCCTGGAATGTCACCAGGAGCGCTGAAGAAACAGGCATGCAGCGCGCCAACTTCCAGGCGCTCATGAAGAAGTACGACATCCGCATTCGCGGCGCGGCATCCGACCCCGACCAATCCGGGACATCGTAACCCCCGGCATCCCGAATCGTTACCGGCCTCGCTAAGGCAACTCACCGTAGCGGGCGGTGGCCGGCCTCGTCTTCGACTTCCTCGTAACCGGTGAGCATGGCCTTGAAGTGAGCCGTGCGGGTGTGGCCGAGGCTTGCAAGGTAGGGGTGGATAAAAATGAATCCCACGAAGAAGATGAAAATCAGCACGTGGGCCGTGTCCACAGCCCGCACGCCCCCGAGCAAGTCGATCATTGCTGAGAAGCGCTTGACGTCCCACAGCAGCACCCCGGTGTAGAACTGCAGCGGCACGAGCAGCAGCATGATGACCTGGTAGGTCATGCTCTGCATCGAGTTGAACTTTTTGTAGACGCTGATGTGGTACGGATTGGGTTCGCCTTTGAAAATGCCGTAGCCGTAATACCTGAGCTGGCGGAAACTTGCGCGAAAATGCCTGGCCGGGCTCAAATCCGGATGGTAGACCTTGATTTTGTCCGAGAACAGGTAGAAGAGTAACCAGACGAAGAAATTGCCGATGAGCACAAAACCGGTCCAGTTATGCAGGACGACCGCCGTCCGGAACGACAGCAGATCGATCAATCCGATGTAACGTATCTGAACCCCGGTGACGATCATCGCCACGAATCCGAGCGCGTTGATCCAGTGCCAGATCCTGACGGGGAGCGGGTGAATGTAGATTCTCGGCATTGCGTTGTTCCTTTTACTTTGGGTCGGCGCGATGACCGGAGGACTCGGGCCGGCCCTGGGTCCGGCGCTTCAGGAGTCGTCCTTCCCGCCGATTTTCTTCGCGTATCTCCGAAAGAGCCAGGCCACCGTCAAATGGCCGACCGGCACGCCGACGCCGATCAGCAACGCGAGGACGAGGAGCATATCCAGCAACTTGATTCGGGTGCCGCCGATGGCGTAGAAGCCGCCCACCGAATCCACCGATATCATGGAATTCAGGACTTCCTGTTGCGCGCCATAGCGCAGTGGTCTGCCGTCGGGGCCGACGATGGAAACCGTGATGCTCTGGAACGGTTCGGCGCCTTGCTGGTGGCATTTGGCGCAATCCCGGATCGCCTGGGCGCTCCGCGCGAGTTGATGCGCCTCGACACCCGTGCTGACCTCCAGGCGGCCCCGCAGCGTGGTTCTGTTGTCTATCCCCTCGCGGTTGAATTCCCGCAACAGGCTTTGCAGCGCCAGCGCGTCCAGGCCGGCGCCCTTCGCGTCGGCCGAGCGGGCGCGGCTTTCGAACTGCGGCACGCCGGCTTTTTCGGCCACGCGTTGCTGTGCCACGTTGTCGTAAAGCCTGAGGTCGACTTTGCGCCTGGCTGCCGGCGAATGGCAGGCAGGGCATGATATTGCGTCGAAATGCCGTCCGGCATTCGGCAGCCATGTCTGATGGGTGGCCAGTGTGCCCTGGTGGCACCCCAGACAGGCGCTCTTCAGCTGGTCTCCCGTGGTCGCGGCGTTCACGTCGTGAGCGCGGTGGCAACTGGAACAGACCAGCGCGGCCTGGCCGTGCACGCTGCCGGCATACGCGTTGAAGACGGGATTGTGGCATTTGCTGCACGGCGCCCCGGTTGCCGCGTCATAGGCGGCTTTGGGCATCACCGCATGAGGACTGTGACAGTCCGTGCAGATGGGCGCCACCGGGTTGCCGTCGCGGAGGAGGGTGGCATGAATACTCCCCTCGTACAGCTTGAAGATGGCGGCGTGACATGAGTTGCAGACCTTCGTCAGCGCGAGCGAATTTTCACGGATACTGGCGATCTGCGTCTTGAGCGGCGGATGGGGCTCGAGCGCAATGTTGCGATGGCAGACGGTGCACCCGATCATGTTATGGACCGATTCCGCAAACGCCGGTCCTTCGACGTGCAAGGAAAGTGTTTCTCCGTTCGCCAGTTTTTTCTCGAGTCCTTTGACGGAATGGCAGCCGAGGCATTCCTGGTCCGCTCGGGAAAGCACGCTGCCGGCGGCGCCGGCGGTGAAACTCGTAACAGCGAGCACTGCCATTACCGCCAATGCCAGCCGGGCAGCCATGATCAGGTCCGCGTGAAACTTCGTGCCGCTCATCTTGAGTTTGCTCCGGCAGATCGCCATTTCAGGCCTCTATTATTACTTGATATCGAGCCGCCAACATCCCCTTCATCAAAAAATTACTTCTGCAAAGGTAAATGGATGTTAAATATTGTTCCTTTTCCAGGCTCGCTTTCGACGCTGATTGTCCCGTTGTGGTTATCTATTATTCTCCATATAACCGCAAGTCCAAGCCCGGTCCCGTGTTTGCCTTTGGTGGTGTAAAACGGCTCAAACAATCTGGGCAGATTCTCTTTGGGAATTCCCTGCCCGGTATCGGCAATTCTCACTTCTATGTAATCCTTTTGCCCGGCCTCATCCATTGCCTGCCACCGTTGCCAAGTACATTCTGGATTCGGGCAGCCTTCCAACATTCCATGCGGCGGGACTTCAAAACGGTAAACTGATGACCCGCATTTCGGGCACTTATTACCTTCATCGATTAATGAACTGTTGCATTGGGGACATGAAACCTGCCAATCTTTTCCGTGCCTGAGTTCAATCCCGTACTGGTGCCGGTGTTTTCCATAAACCGGATCCAGGTTGATGATGCCCTCATTACCCTGTGAAGCGGCTTTTACTCTTATGGTTGGCAAACCGTTAATTTTTATTTCGTCGTCCATAAGGTCATGTCTTTTAGGGCAGACGGCAGTTTTGATCTGCGCCAATCCATAGGGTGAAAGAGAAATCAGGGATTGATCGACTGAAATCTTACCGCCATTATCTCCGATGGCATCGGCGGCATTGACCAACAGGTTGATAAAAACCTGTTGTATCTGATTTGCGTCAACTGTTACTTCCGGCAAAGCGGTATCAAGATGCGCATCAAGCTCGATTCGCTTAAGTAACAGTTGACTGGCAACCACTTCTATTGCGCTTTTCAGGATTTTATTGATGTCTGCATTATGCATCTTGGGAACAGACGGCCGCGCAAAATCGAGCAGGTTTTTGACGATCTCCCTGCATCGTATTGTTTCTCTGACGATGACCCCAAGGTCTTCCTGCACCTCGGGATTATCCTTTGCCCGTTTTTGAAGGAAACTGCTGTAGGTCAATACCGCCGTTAACGGGTTGTTTATCTCGTGAGCAACTCCCGCCGCAAGCCTGCCCAGCGAAGCCATTTTATCGGATTGGAAAAGCTGTAGTCTTGCTTCTGCCAAATTGGCAGTCATTTTATTGAATGACTTTGCAAGAATTCCGAGCTCGTCTTTACCAAGATCGTCTATGGTGTAATTGAAATTGCCTGAACTGACCTGATTGGTTGCTCTTACCAATTCCCTGACAGGTTTGCCAATCCACTTTCTGACGAAAAAGGCGATAAAGAGGCTTAACGCAACAGTCGCAATGACGGCCAGGACGATCAATCTGATTTTGCTATCCTGAATTTGTCGGTCCACAGCGGTCAGGTCGATTTTTATATCCAGCACTCCCAGCACCGTCTGGTCTTTCGTATGCGCATGGCAAGCCGCTTCATGGCAGGAGGGCTTGTTGTAAATCGGATTGATCACCGCAAGTATGCGGGGAGAATCTGGACTGATCCGGTAGATGCGCGTTCTCTCGTCGATCGGCAGTCTCTGCAACGGTGCGTTTGCAGTGTGGCATGCATAGCAGCTTTCGGCATGCTTATCCACCATTCGTCCGATCAAATCAGCGCGGGACGAAAACGTCACCACCCCTTCCTTGTTGAGTATCCGGATCTCCGTGATGCCGGGTTCATGCGAGACCGTATTGATGATCGCATGCACCTCTTCGCGCTTATTTTCCAGCATGCTGGTGAGCGTGCTGTTCTTGATCGCTTCGCTCAGCTGGTTTGCATGCATTCCCGCCTGATAAATCAAAGCATCCGTTTGCGCGCTGATGCTGAAGTAGGAAAACACGCCGATAATGAATATCGTAATGACGCCAACTGCAATGATCAGTTTTAAACCTATCTTGGTTACCATCTCATTTGATTCCATCTGTTACTTCTTCAAATCAGAAGGCAGACCTCAACAATCATAGGCTCTCAATGAGGGGGGGTTGAGGATTTCTCTCCCGCAACCCGGTCCTTCGTTCCGGGAACCGAGAGATATCTCACTAGCAGTATGAACAGGGCGAGGAAGGACAATAACAAAAGGTATTCCAGGCCCTTGGTCTCAAATATGTTTACATAGGTATAGAATTCCATCATGTTTCCTTCTGGTATTACGGATTACGGAAAACCGGCATGCGGGTAACTATCCATCTCAAGACCCATATTTCCACGGAAATGACCATGAGCGTTACTACAATTTCTTCCCAGGACGGATAGTAGTGATCTACCGCATACCAGCGAAAAGCGATCACGGACACATTCAGTCGATTAAGGATAATACCGAGTATGGCCATTACGGACGCCACTTTGATTAATCCCAGGTTTCTATTTCTTACGGCATAAGCAAACATAAAACAAGGTATGAGGACAAAACCGATAACTTCAACAAGATACCAGTAACCCCAGAAATCATTGATCAGCTCCCAGCGTTTTTCATGTATGAAGAGGAGCGCCTGGAAAAAATAATAAACAAACATCGTAATGGCCGCGCCTTTAGCCAGGCCCAAAACGATTTCGTCATAGTGATGATGGCTGCCTTCCCCGATCAGGTGCTTAAAGACTTTATGACTGATTGTTCCCTCGAATATGATCATCGATAATCCGGCATAAATGCTCGACACGAAGAACAGGACCGGTATGAATTCAGAATACCAGAGGGGATGTATTTTGGGCTTGGCCATCAAAAAGAGCGCGCCAAGGCCCGATTGATGGAGGATCGAGAGAGTAATACCGAATATCACGGCGCCCAGTGTCAGGGCGGAAAGGAATTTTCGTACTTTCTCCAGCTGTGCCCATTCGGCAATCACCGGCGAGAATTCCACAAACATCGCAATCATGTAAAGCAGAAAGTGCCAGGAAACCAGAAACAGAACGGAGTTATATCCGAATGAGTTCCCGATGATCGGATTCACGATATGCCAGGGTCGTCCCAAATCCAGTACCAGGGCTCCTGCATAAAAGACATAGGCCAACAATCCATTCAAAACGGTCACTCTGACGATAGAGTGATACTTCTCGTTTCTCATCACATAAACAACAAAGGTAACGACGTAAGAACCGCCCGCAAAGGCGACACCGGTGACAACGTCAAATCCGATCCACAGCCCCCACGGGAAATCCTGGGAGAGATTGGTAACTGATCCGAGTCCGTATACAAAACGGAAATACAGAATGATCAGGCCGGCGATTATGATTGGAATTGAAATAACATTGAATGGGGTAAGCCACTTGCCTCTGGGTTTTAGTTCCTGCAGAAAGAACTTAAAGACCCTGTTAAATTCACTCGTGAAAACCGCCGTGTTATTCATTTTCCGCTCCCGGATTTGTCCACTCCTGGCTTTCGCGCAATTTGTTTTTTCTGTCTGTTAGCTCGTTCAGCCCCAGTAGCAATGCAGGGACACCGAAAAGAATGAGCGGAACAGAAACCAGGAATTGTTTTGTGTATTCGGGATAAGGCGTTGTACCAAGGTCGGTTCGAAAGCCGATTTGGCTAAACGGAACGGCGGACAGGTATAACCAGCCCGTTCCTCCCACTTCGTTTTCTCCATAGATTTGATGCACATATTTGTCCGGGTGGCTGTATACACGATGTCGTGCAATTTCCATCAATTCCCGTTTCGGGCCAAACATCAAAGTATCCGTTGGGCAGGCTTCCACGCATGCAGGCTTCTTTCCTTCCCGCAATCTCTCGTAACACAGGTTGCACTTCTGAATTCTTGGATTCCATGAGTGATACTCGGCCTTTGGAATATCGAACGGACAGGAGACCATGCAAAACCTGCATCCCATACATTTGTCTCCATTCCAGGTAACCGGCCCCTCTTTTGTCTTATACATTGCATTGACGAGGCAAGCAGCCACGCAGGCCGGCTGCCAGCAATGCATACATTGCCGTTTTACAAACACGTCACCTTTCTCGGTCTTGAAGCGATTCACAATGGTCCATTGCTTATCACTGGTATCGCGGATTTGCTCAAGTGCATTATCATTCTTGATGTCCGGAACAAAATTATCGTGCGTTATGGAACAAGCGACTTCGCAGGATCGGCACCCGATACACCGGGTTGTATCGACCAGTACTCCGATGAATTCCTTGTTTTCTTTTGTGCCGGCAGCCTTTGCATGTCTTATGGGCAGCACTGCTGCGCCAACTGCTGCACCAGCGGTAGCTGAAGTCCGGAAAAATTGCCTTCTGTCCACGATATCTCCTATTTCAGAAGCGTCCGGTTAAGAAACGATCCCGACCCCGATCCAACGGATCATTGGCCGAATGTCGCTGGTCATTACGCTTTCTTCCGTGAGTGACATTTGTCACAACCCGTGCTTGCGTCCTTACCGGTGCTCACTGGGTGGCACTTCCAGCACTGCTTGTGAATTACCACTTTTGCACTGAGTGTTTCGTCCGCAATATTGATTGGGTTAGTGGGATGGCATTGCGAACATGCATAAACGTCCCGTTTGGTCTTTCCTGATTCATCATGACAGACCTTACAGTTGACCCAGGATGATTTCAGATAATCGGGATGAGGAGTCTTCAGTTCCTTGGCATTTATCTGATGGTGGCATTCAACACATCCGATCGCACGGTCTTTGATATGCGCCTGATGGCGAAATATCACTTCACCTACCGAAGAAGGAATAATGATTTCCGATGGGATCTCCGTGGCGTCTGATCCGGGGGACCTGGTCTTGACAATCGAGCGCGACGGAGACGCAACTGCAGGGGATGCTGTCGCTGCAACATCGCTATCGTTGAAGGGCATACAGGCAGCCACAAGGAACGCTGCTGCCGCCGCCGCAGGGAAATATTGGGTCATAACTGCCTCTTTTGGGATATCCGGTCAAAAGCAGTGTCGCTGCCTGAACTTCGTTGTCTATTTAAGGAGAAAAGTCCTGGCAAACTCGTCCAGAAATCTTTCGTCTGCCCTTTGTTTCCCGGCCTTATCATTGCCTTTGGCCGACGCCCCGGTCTCGAGTCTCGTCCTTTCAAGGCCTTTTACCATTTCGTTGTACTTGTCTATTTCCGCTTTATACCAGTTGATGGAATCCACGCCGATTTTCAGCGACGATAATTCCCCGGGGAGATTGGAAGGGTCAATACAGCACATCCAGCTCAGCTCAAAGGGCTTTGATGCGATCCACTCCGGATGCTCAACATGTTCCGTATTTAGTAACGTAACTTTTCCACTTATCGGGGAGGAGAGGTTAATGGTATGAGAACGATGCTTGATTGAAAAAAGCAATTCCCCCTTCTTGATGTTCTTATTCAGCTGTGGCAACTCAACTGCATCAATGTTTTTGATTATCTTCCGGACAAAGTCATCCAGTCCAACACGAGCAGTACCATTCATTTCTATATTGACCCACGTATGATTCGGGGAAATAAAGATCCCGGCGGGGACATTGAACTCATGTTGCGAACCGGATTCTTTGGCAGAGGGGGTAATCAGCCGTACTGCGGGTTTCATTTGGCGTTCAATTTTGTCCTTGCGCTTTATGAGCGATTTGTTGAAAAAAGCAATCAACTCATCTTCCGTAAATGGCTTTTGTACATAATCCATGGCCCCGTACTTCATTGTTTCAACGGCAGTTTCGATTGAGGCGTAGCCGGTTATTACGATGACATCTATATCGGGGCGTAAATGTTTTACTGCCTTGGTGACTTCCAGTCCATCCATCTCCGGCATTTTCAGGTCAGTGAAAACGAAATCGTAATCGTGTTTTTGAATCAGTCCGAGAGCTTCCCGCCCTTTTTCCACGGTATCGATGCTATAGCCTGCGACAACAAGAATTTTCCTGAAGCTATCCAGGATAATGGCCTCATCGTCAACGGCCAATATTCTTGCTTTCGGCTCTTTGACTTCCACTCTTTTTAAGGTCGTTGCTTCCTCGGAAAAATCGAGTTTCAATCCAATATCAAGAGCTTCTTTGCGTTCTTTCCGGAGTTTTAATTCGTGCTGTTTTTGGAAAAATACACGCAGCGCAAAATCAACTATTATGAAAACAATAACCGTGACGACTACAATTAATAGAACCATTTTGTGCCTCCGTAAGATACTGGGCATTTGGCAGGGCGCCTGAATCCGGCATCATGTTGGTATGGCCAATTCAATGACGAGACAGCCGCGGCTGTGGGACGCATACGCGTTCCCCGCATCGTGACGAGCGATTTGATTCGGGGGCACATGATTTCGCTGGGGGAGAGGAGCGCAAAGCGGGGAGCGAGACCTTTATTGGTTGGTTTCGCCCGAAAATTCATTTGAGGATCACCCCGGTTGACGCAATAGCGGCGACATCCAGTGCTGAGGTGCAGGTGTTTTGATTAGCCTTCGGAAACAGATCGATCAGCCGCAAAAGGGGTGGAATTCAAAATATCTGTGATTAGGGTTTACCCTTAATTAACCATAAGAATAGCTGTGGCATCCGGTCCTGAGATTGACGGAGATCAACCCAGCTGCATTTAGGATCCGGAGGGCGCATGCCAGGATTGAGCGCGGGTGGGGCCGTTGGCGAAAGGCGTCGACACCGCGGCGCGAGTCGACGCGCTATTTGTGCCTAGGCTTTTCCAGGCCCCAGCAATTGCTCAGCCATGCATTTGCGGTGCTCGGCCCGCGTGGTCTTGTGCTTGCAGGCTCCCAGCGCGCTGGAATGGGCTTCGCAGCTCTCCGTGTTGCGTGCCTTGCTGCAGTCGCGTGGCTCGGGTGGGGTGAATCTGGTGGTGGTTGCTGGCTGACGCATGCAGTCGCGCCACGCATCGTCGGTTTTGGCCTTGCATGCTTCGATATCCCTGTTGAGGGATTCGCAACGCGCCTTGTCCTTCGCCTTGGTGCAGTCCATGGGATACGCGCGCGGGCTTTTTCCTGTGGCGTCTCCAGCGGGCATTGCAGCAACGGCGCTGGCAAATGTGGCGGCAATTGCGGCCACGAGCAAGGCTGAGAGGGAGGATTTCATCGGCGTTCCTTCCAAAAAGTTTTTCAAAGTTTCCTCATTGCCCGCACACTTTGCCAGGCCAGCATCGCAAGTCCGATGAACGGGAGGGCAACAATGTATGCCAATCCGATCAGCGGCGCCGCGATGAGAAGGGAGACGTCTTTCGCGAACACGGCAATCCTCTTCACCGCGCGGTATTTCACCAGCGCCCGGCCGCCCATCCAGGCCAGCATGCCAAGCCCGATGAACGGGAAGGCGATGAAGTACGCCAATCCGATGAAGGGGGCCGCGAAAAAGAGCGCGACGTTCTTGACCGCACTCTCTTTTTTCGCCACGGCGAGAATTGCCGCGACGGGCGGCGCTTCGGTCGCTATTTGCGGCGCAGGCGCCAGCGCTTTTTCGAGCAGGGCTTGTTGCGCGCTGCCTTCGATCATCTCTGGCGAAAGGGGCTTTTGCAGGAAGCCGGACACTCCGGCGGCCCTGGCCCTGGCCTGATTGGCATCCGTACCGTAACCGGTGACGATGACTACCGGCAGCCACGGCTGAGTTTCCTTGAGCCGCTCCGCGACTTCGAGTCCACTCATCCCCGGCATCTTGATGTCGGTGAACACGACATCGTACGTTTCGCTGCGCAGCTTACTCAGCGCCTCCTCACCGTTACGGGCGGTGATTACCGCGTAGCCTTTTCCCGAGAGCACCCGGTCGAAGCTTTTTCCGACGACCGGATCATCGTCAACTACCAGCACTTTTCTGATCGCATCCATGATGATTCTCCTTGTGTCAATAAGCGTGATTGCTCGTTGTCTGGCGGGAACCGGCATTCGCAGCCGTTCCCTCGTTCCGATTCGCGCGTTCCGTGTGCAGCGCCCATTTCTTCCGCATCACGGCGCCGGTGGCCGCGTTGATCACCGCGTCCGGTTCGACGGGCTTGGCAAGGTAATCGTAGGCGCCGAGCCGCACCGCTTCTTTCGCGTTTTCGATACTCGGGTAACCGGTGATGATGACCACTTCGCTTTCCGGCCATTTTTCCTTGATCGTCCTGAGGACCGCCATCCCATCCAGGCCCGGCATGCGAAGATCGAGGAGCACGACATCAAAAGGATGTTCGGTCATCGCCCGCAGTGCCTCGGTTCCGTCCCACACGGCTTGGACGTCGCAATTCGCGCCGGCCAGGGACCTGAGATGGCTGAGCCGTACGACTTCGTCGTCGTCTACGATCAGGATTTTGCTTTTTACGTCCACAGGGCACCTCGCGCATATTCGGTCTTCTCATCACGATTACAGCAACGTCCGTGCCAAGAGCTTGCGGCACAAGAAAACACCTATTCGGTTCAATGAGTTGCGTCGTTAAGCCGAAGACGCAGGTAGGTCAATCGGACCGTTGGCAATCTGCCTCAAGTACATTGTTTGCATACATTTTCAGCGCGCGAAAGGAAGATGATCTTTTATCTTCAATCAGATAGGACACCTCGAGTGCGATAGTTTTTTTATGCGGCCACGCGAGCGCGCTGAATCGGCAATTTGGCCCTTGTGCGTTTTCGGAATCATTCGGGATGGCACCGGGGCCGCAACGCAAACGCCAAGCGGACGCATTACGAACGCGCGCGAGAATGCCACCGCAGCGCGGCGCAGAAAAATATCGCCGCGGCCATCCGCGCAGGCCGTAACTGGCAGCGGGAATCTTTGATGGTAATGCGGGGATGCGGAGCAAGAGCGCTAAAAATAATCTCGTCGCGCGCTCGGTCAGTGCCGACTACTGATGACACATTTGCTGGTCGACCCGGGCGAGAGGATTGATATAGATCAAAGGTCGCGCGTGCTGATGCGGCATAGTCTTGTCCTGGATTAAGCCGGTAATCGGCACGCCGGCGAAGCGCTGGCCCGATCTGCAACGCGGAACAGGACGTTAAAGCATGCCCAAGCATATCGTTAGGTTGATTACCCTGATCGTCGTTTTCGCCGCGCTGGCGGCGGTTGCCAAATGGTATTTCACCGCCGATACGTTTTATGAATTCGGTCACTATCGCGGCGCTTCGGTCCCGGAGATTGCCGGACTGGCGCCGGTTTTCCAGACGCCGCAATATTGCCAGGCTTGCCATACCGAGCGCCATGCGCAGTGGTCCGCCGGCAGCCATAAGTCAGTTATCTGCGAAGTCTGCCATGGCGCAGCCCAAGGCCACCCGCAAAACGGGAAATTGCCGATCCCAAAGGATACCCCGAAGCTCTGCTCGCTCTGCCATGAAGCAATGCCCGGGCGCCCGCGCACGCAGCCGCAGGTCGCCGTGGCGCAGCATTCCGGCGGCCAGCAGTGCATCGTTTGTCATAACCCGCATTCGCCGAAGATCGCAGCGACCGCGACCAAGGTGGCGGGCGACGCGAAGGCAGGGCAACAGCGCGCGGCCGCCTGCGCCAGCTGTCACGGCGAGCGAGGCATCAGCCCGAACGACAGCTGGCCGAATCTGGCCGGTCAAAATGCCACTTATCTTGCCCGCATCCTGGCAGCGTACAAGTCCGGGGATCAGAAAGACGTGGTGATGACTCCGATCGCGCAACCGCTGAGCGCCGAGGACATCCAGAATCTCGCGGTCTATTACGCCACGCTAAGTTGCGTAGCGCCTCCCAGCCAGTCGCGTGTCGGCGACCCGGTGGCTGGCAAAGCGGTGGCAGCCAATTGCACGGCCTGCCATGGCGAAGCCGGCATCGGACCCAACCCCGCGTGGCCGAAGCTTGCAGGGCAAAAACCTGCTTACCTGGTAAACGTGCTCAAGGCGTTCAGAGCCGGCTTGCGCAAGGACCCGATGATGGCAGGCGTTACCCGGGGGTTAAGCGACACTGATATCGCCAACCTCGCTGCTTATTACGCCTCGCAAAGCTGCCGGCCGTAACTGAATGAGAGGGAGAAAGGCAAAATGAAGGAAACCAACCCCGCGCTGGCTGCACGGCGCAAGTTTCTCAGCAAACTGGGCCGTGCGGTGACCTATGCCGGTGCCGTGGTCGGCGCCGGCGCACTGAGCACGGCGCAGAACACCGCGGCCAAGAGCGAACCCAGCGCCGGCGGTGCTTCATTTCCGACCAAGGATTACGACTGGACCAAGCACCGCTGGGGCTATGGGGTCGACGCCACGAAATGCATCGGCTGCCTGCGTTGCGTCGAGGCGTGCAAGCGCGAAAACGACGTTCCGGGCACCGCGCACCACTTTCGCACCTGGGTCGAGCGCTACGTTTACCTGGAGGGCGAAACCAAACCGCGCATCGACAGTCAACACGACCCCGTGAACATCGAGGCCTCGGGTTCGGAAAAGGAATATCGATTTGCCAATCGCTACAAGGATGCGAAAGTGGACAAGGCCTTTTTCGTGCCCAAGCTGTGCAACCATTGCACGCATCCGGCCTGCGTACAATGCTGCCCTACCGGCGCCACCTACAAGACCAAGGACGGCGTGGTGCTGATCGACCACAAATACTGCATCGGCTGTGCCTACTGCGTACAGGCCTGTCCGTACGGCGCGCGCTATTTCAACCACGAGAAACAGGTCTCCGACAAGTGCACGTGGTGTTATCACCGCATCACCAAGGGATTGCAGCCGGCGTGCGTCGAGATTTGCCCGGTCGGTGCTCGCATCTTTGGCGATCTTGAGGACAACAAGAGCCCGATCAGCCAGTTCGTTCGCAACAACCGCGTGCGTGTTCTCAAGCCCGAGTCAGGCAACGCACCGAACGTTTTTTACGTGGGACTCGATAAGGATGTGATCTGATGGAATCTCTGTATGATCTCGCCACGTACACGGGTTCGGTTTATCCGAACGACACCGTCATTGCCTGGTCTGTGATGATCGTGATTTACCCGTACATCACGGGGCTGGTGGCCGGCGCCTTTACCGTGTCCAGCCTGTATCACGTATTCGGCATGGAGCGATTCAAGCCGGTGGCGCAGTTTGCGCTGCTC
>Ga0079037_100001102_pt1 | contig 13570 bp, 10 predicted proteins | sample Mud3Dept4metaG_FD_71479 | JGI IMG/M metagenome (GOLD analysis project Ga0079037, IMG submission 71479) | Freshwater wetland microbial communities from Ohio, USA, analyzing the effect of biotic and abiotic controls - Mud 3 Core 4 Depth 4 metaG | ecosystem: Environmental > Aquatic > Freshwater >... | reverse complement strand
CCGCCGACACCGCAGTGCTCAGCCAGACGGCCGAGTTGGAGTTTGGGTCGCGCACCTCCCCTGGCTGGGGATGGTCCGACGCGTGATGGTCAGCTTCCACGCAGGTTGCTTGCGCCGTGCGAGCTTGCGGGTTTCCCGCGAGCTCGTTCAGGCGCGGCGTGTCTAGAGTTCGATCCGGTCTGTCCCGGCGGGAGCGTGTCTGCCTTTCCGCTCCCGCCGGGACAGACCGGATCGAACGCCAGCAATCGCCTTCTGCCACGCCTCTCGGGCTGCCCGAAGCGCGCTACGAAACCGTCGGCGGATACACCGCATTCGCGTCGAACACGGGTCCGTCGACGCACACCCGCTTCATCGCGAGCGAGCCATCAGGCTGCACGACCGGCACGGCGCACCCGGCGCAGCCGCCGACCGCGCAGGCCATGAACTCCTCGAGCGACACCTGGCACGGCACGCCGAACCTGCGTGCCACTCGCGCTGTAGCCTGCAGCATCGGCGTCGGGCCGCATGCAAACATCTCCACTTCGCCCAGCGCCTGCGCGTCGAGCGACGCAAGCCAATGCGCGGCGAGATCCGTCACATAGCCGTGAAAGCAACCGGGGAATCCGCCGAAGCTCGCCAGGCGGCTCGCGATGCCCCAGTCGTCGAGCAGCGGCATGCACGCGATCGCTTCCCCTGGCATGCCGGGTACGAGGATCTGCGAGGGCCGCGCGCGGAATGGGAACTCGATCTCAGAGCCCATCAGCACCAGCGGTTGCCATCTGGCTGCGTCGCGACGCTGTTGCAGCGATTCCGCGAGAAACACCATCGGCGGAATCCCGACACCGCCGCCCACGAGCAGCGTGCGGGGACGTTCGGCATGCGCGATGAAGCCCTGGCCGATCGGGCCCAGCACGCTGATCGTCGCGCCTGGCGGCTGCTTCGACAGCGCCTCGAGCCCGGGGCCCACGATCTTGTAGAGGATCTCGATCCAGCCGGCCCGCGCATCGGCACGCATGATCGACAGCGGCCGGCGCATCGGGCGTTCGGGGTCGCACGTCAGGTGCGCGAAGCTGCCCGGCAGCGCGGCTGCGGCGCACTTCGGCGCCTGGATGCGGATCACGAACTGCTCGCCCGGGTACTCCTGTTGCGAGAGCAACCGGCCGTCTTCGACGAAGATCGTGTCGCGATGTGCGCGTCGTTCCGGCGGCGTGCCGCGACTGCGCCCCTTTGCGTCGATGGTGCAGGCGGCTGGACCGGGGTTGCTCATTCGAATCAGACCTCGCGCCTGCCGGCCTGCACATTGCGGACCTGCACGTTGCGCACGATCGTCGCGAGCACGGCCATGCGCACGGCGACGCCGTTGCGGACCTGCTGCTGCACGGCCGATGACGGGCCGTCCGCGATTGCGCTGGTGATCTCGACGCCGCGATTCATCGGGCCGGGATGCAGGACGATCGCGCCCTTGTTCGCGTTCAGGATGCTGCGCTCGGTGATGCCCCATTCCTTCAGGAACGCATCGACGTCCGGGATCTGCGACTGGTCCATGCGCTCCTTCTGGATGCGCAGAGCCATGATGACGTCCGCGCCCCGGATCCCGTCTTCGAGCGACGTGCAGCGTTTCGCGCCCGGGAACTCGTCCGCCTCGGGGGCGAGACTCGCCGGCGACACGAAGCGCAGTTCGCCGACGCCGAGCGTCTGCAGCGCAGTCCCGGTCGAGCGTGCGACACGGGAATGGCTGATGTCGCCCACGACCGCGACGCACAGGTTCTGCAGGTCGCCCTTGCGCTGGCGGATGGTCAGCACGTCCAGCAGTCCCTGCGTCGGATGCGATACGTGTGCCTCGCCCGCGTTCAACACGCTGACGTGGGGTTGCACGTGGCCCGCGACGAAGGCCGGCAGGCCGGGCTCGGAGTCGCGCATCACGAACACGTCCACCATCATCGCCTGCAGCGTGTAGATGGTGTCGAGCACGGTCTCGCCCTTTACGCGCGAGGAGGAGTGCAGGTCGAGGTTGACCACGTCCGCGCCGAGGCGCGTGGCGGCGAGTTCGAACGAGACACGCGTGCGCGTGCTCGGCTCGAAGAACAGGTTCGCCACCGTGCGGCCGAGCAGCGCGCCGTCGCGGGCGGGCAGGTCGCCGGGTTCGCGGACGTAGAACTGCGCGAGGTCGAGCAGGTGCACGATCTCGTCGCGCGACAGGCCTTCGAGCGTGAGCAGGTGGCGCAGGCGGCCGGCATGGTCGCGCTGCAGGTCTCGGCCGGTGTCAGTTTTCAAGGCGTGCCCATCCAGGTCAGCAGGATCAGCCGCGCCGCGTTCGCATCGATGTCCTCGGGACGGATGCGTCGCGCGCGCGTTCCGGAGCGGCGCTCGCTGCGCAACTCGTCGTAAGCGGCATTGGACGTCAGTCGCTCGTCCACGTAGTCGACCGGCAGCCCCGAGCGTCGCGCGAGCTTTTCGCCGAAGGCGCGGCAGTTTGCCGTCGTGGTGGTGTCCGAGTCGTCCATATTATAGGGGAGCCCGACCAGCAGCCGGGCCGGGCCCCATCGGGCAATGCACGTATCGACGGCGGGCCAGTCCGGCGCTCCATTCCGGGCGGGCAGGGTGCCGACTGCCGTGGCGGATCCGGTCATCGTCTGCCCGACTGCGACCCCGATGCGGCGGGTGCCGAAATCGAACGCGAGCACAACCTCACCCGAGGGCGGGTGTCCGCCATGGGCGGCGGGCGGGGGGGGATCGTCTTCGTGGGTCGAAATCAGGCGTGGCCCGTGTCGCTGCTGAGGGAGAGCAGGTCGATGCCCAGCAACCGGGCAGCCGCGCTCCAGCGCTGCTCGATGGGCGTCGCGAACAGCACGCGCTCGTCCGCATCTACCGAGAGCCACGCATTGCGCGCCATCTCGTCCTCGAGCTGGCCGGCGTCCCAGCCCGCATAGCCCAGCGCGATGACGGCACTGCCGGGGCCTTCACCGGCAGCGAGCGCATCGAGGATGTCGCGCGAGGTGGTCAGGTGCATGCGCTCCGAGAACGGCAGCGACGATTCATACTTGCCCGCCGGGGAATGCAGCACGAAGCCGCGCTCCGTCTGCACCGGGCCGCCTCGCAGCACCGGCTGGTCGCTGACGCGTGAGCGCGAGAAATCCAGGTCCAGCTGCTGGAAAACCTCGCCGAGCGTCATCGGCAGCGTGCGATTGATGACGATGCCGAGCGCGCCGCGCTCGCTGTGCTCGCACACCAGCGTCACGGTCTGGGCGAAGTTCGGGTCGTCCATGGCGGGCATGGCGATCAGGAACTGGTTGGTGAGGTAGGCGGCCACGGGGAAACAGTATCGCGCTACGGACCCGAGGAGAAGACTGCGCCGGCACCGCCGAGCTTCCCGTCGATGAACTGCCACTCGTAGGCGAAGCGGAGCACCGGGTAGCGCTCGCGCAACGCGCTCGGGAAGGGTTCGAACGGCGCCGCGAGGCGCACGATACCGACGGCGGCGTTGTCCAGTTCGCGGTGCCCGCTCGTGCGCCGCACGATCACCGATTCGAGCGTGCCGTTGGCACGGATCGCTACCTCCAGCACGGGATTGCCCGACAGCTGCCTGTGCCTGGCTTCGTTCGGGAAATTGAGCGTGCCGACGCGCTCGATCCTGCGTTTCCAGCTGTCCAGGTACGCGGCGATGGCGGATTCGCGCGTATCGGCAAGGAGCTTGCCGTCCACCGACATCTGGCCGCGCAGGTGCAGGTCGCGGTCGGCCACCGCGGCATTCAGGCCAACGGTCGGCACGGCCGGCGTCGGGCTGGCATAGAACACCGGGGACTCCTCGTGCGGCTCCGTGCCGGTGGCAAGCCGCTCGGCGTCGAGCGCGCGTTGCGCGAGCACTGACACCGCGCCCTCGGGTTCGGGGAGCCGCGCCTGCTCGGCCTGCTCCGAGGCGGGGGCGTCTGGCACCGTTGCCTGTTCCGGCCGCGCTTCAGGCAGCGAGGCACGCCTGGCTTCCGTGCCGGTACCGGTGCCTTGCTGCGTGCGCTGCGCGATATAGGCCGCATCGAGGTTCGCCTGCGGATCGTCCGGTCCGGTCGGGACCAACAGGATCTCGAGCGTCGGCAGGACGTTGTCCGGCACGGGTGGGGCGCTGAAGCGCACGCCAAGAATTACCAGCCCGTGGACCAGGGCCGCCACGAAGATAGCGGTGGCCAGGTGGTCCCCGGTGGGATCACGGCCCTTGCGGAGGATGACCGGCGTCGTCAATGGGGCCCTCCGCGGGCGTCGACACGGTGCCCGATCGCATCCATCAGTGAGCCGGCGATGTCGGTGCCGAACTGCTTGTCGATCTCGCGAACGCCCGTCGGGCTGGTGACGTTGATTTCAGTGACGAAGCCGCCGATCACGTCGAGGCCCACGAACAGCATTCCCCGGTCGCGCAGCGCCGGTCCGATCTCGGCGGCCAGCCAGCGGTCGCGTTCGTTGAGCGGGCGGCCGACGCCCTTGGCGCCAGCAGCCAGGTTGCCGCGGTTGTCCGCGTCGGTCGGAATGCGTGCGAGCGCATAGGGCACGGGTTCGCCCTCCACCAGGATCACCCTCGAGTCGCCGGTCGTGACGATGTCGGGGATGTAGCGTTGCACGATTGCGTAGCGCGTGCCGTACTCGGTGAGCGTTTCGAAGATCACGTTCGCATTTTTGTCGCCGGCGTCGACCACGAAGATCGAACGGCCGCCCATGCCGTAGAGGGGCTTGCAGACCGCCCGGCCGTGTTCCCGGAGGAATGCGTGCATGTCTGCCATGTCGCGCGTGATCAGGGTGGGCGCGCAGCACTGTGGAAACCAGGCTGTGTAGACCTTCTCGTTCATGTCGCGCAGGCCGTCCGGTCGGTTGACGACCAGCGCGCCCTGCAGCCCGGCCCGTTCGAGGATGTAGGTCGAGTAGATGTATTCGGTGTCGAACGGCGGATCCTTGCGCATCAGGATCGCGTCGAAGTCGCCAAGCCGGGTCACCACTGCCGCGCCGCGCGTGAACCAGTCCGTGTCGTGCTCGCGGACGCCGATCGGGTGCGCGCGACCCAGGGCGACGCCATCGCGCAGCCAGATCCCGGACAGTTCCAGGTAATGGAGCTCCCAGCCGCGGCGCTGGGCGGCGAGCAGCATCGCCAGCGTCGTGTCCTTGCGGGGCTTGATGTCCTCGATCGGATCCATGACGACGGCGATTCGCAGGGGTTTCAGGGACATGCGGACTCCACGCGGGCGGCGGACACGGACAAGGTGACTGTGATGGGTGTCATGGTATCGAAAGCCGCCAATGGCAGGGGGGTGGCCAATATGTTAAAACGCCCTCGCGAGCGGCGGCCTCGCGCATAGCGTCGCACTCGCACGCACGCCCACTCGAATCCGAGGTCTCGTCCGTATGGAAAACACGGCTGCCAGCAACAGCCGGCCAAGGTTGGCCGGCCTCAAAGTGCTGGTCATCGATGACAGCAAGACCATCCGGCGCACGGCCGAAACCCTGCTGGCGCGCGAGGGTTGCGAGGTCTTCACCGCCGTGGACGGCTTCGACGCCCTGTCCAAGGTCGCCGACCATCAGCCGGACATCGTATTCGTCGACATCATGATGCCGCGCCTGGACGGCTACCAGACCTGTTCGCTGATCAAGCACAACAAGGTTTTCAAGAGCATCCCGGTGATCATGCTGTCGAGCAAGGATGGACTCTTCGACCGCGCCCGCGGCCGCATCGTGGGTTCTGAGCATTACCTGACCAAGCCCTTCACGCGCGAAGAACTGCTGAGCGCGATCGAGACTCACGTCCATCGCGCCTGAGCGCGGTCCGCGGAGGAACTGACTGTGGCACTCGTACTGATCGTGGACGATTCACCGACCGACGTTCACGTCATGCAGCAGGCGCTCGAGCAGCACGGCTTCAGGACGGCCGCCGCGGCCGACGGCGGCGAAGGGCTGCGCCTCGCGCGCGAACTGCACCCCGACCTGATCCTGATGGACATCGTCATGCCCGGTGTGAACGGTTTCCAGGCAACGCGCGAACTGGCCAACGATCCCTCCACACGCACGATCCCGGTCATCATGGTCACGTCGAAAGCGCAGGAGTCCGATCGCGTCTGGGGCCTGCGCCAGGGCGCCGTCGATTACCTCGTCAAGCCCGTCGCCACGGACCAGCTGGTGCGCGTGGCGCAGGCGGCCCTTGCCCCCTGACATGCAGCCAGGCGTCACGGCCCTGCGTTCGCTGCGCGAGCGCCCCTTCGAGCTGCTGCGGGAGATAGACCGCCGCGCCCGTGCGGCCGCGCAGGGACAACCCGAATCGATCGCGGCTGGCGCGGAATGGGTCGGCGTCGCGTTTCGTCTCGGTGGCGAGGCTTTCCTGCTCGCACGAGAAGAGACGCGCGAGGTGCTTTCGTACCCGGCCTCGGTCACGCGCGTGCCGGGCGCGAAGCCGTGGATTCGTGGGCTGTCGAACGTTCGCGGGCAGCTGCTGCCGGTCATCGACCTGCGCGCGTTCCTCAGCGCGGGCGCTACCTCGATTACGCGTTCGAGCCGCGTGCTGCTCGCCAACCACCGCGAAATTCCTGCCGGCCTCGTCGTCGACGAGGTGATGGGTTTCCGCCGCTTCTACGAAAGCGAATTCTCGGCCGACCTGCCGCCAACCCTGCTGCGCTGCGAGCGCTACCTGGCTGGCGCGTTCCGGCGCGGGGCCGAGGTCTGGCCGGTGTTCAGTGTGCGGGCGCTGCTCGAGAGCCCGCAGTTCATGCAGGCTGCGGCTTCCTGAGCCGTCGGCCCGATCCGACAGGAATGGTGACGACATGACCAATCGAATCGACGCCGCCCGCCTGCAGCCCATGCTGCTCGGCGTGGCGATCGTCGCGGCGCTGCTGGCCGCGGTAGCCCTGCTGCTTTCCGGCCGGGCGATGCAGCAGCAGGTCCAGCTGCGAGAGCACCTGTCTTCCCTCACGGCAATCGCGCAGAACATTCCGTTGCAGGCGGGCGCCGCCGTGCGTGGTTCCGCCCCGGCGTTCGATGCGCTGGCGGCTTCGCGCGCCCGGCTCGAGCGCGTGATCGACGAGATCGACGCCGGCAAGTCCGCGGTCGGCCTGTTGTCGTCACCGAGCGCCCGCGTGCTCGGCAGCGAGCGCGGCTGGCCCGCACTGCTCGAACAGTCGCAGGCCGTGCTGGATGGCCGCGATGCCGCGCTGCAGGCGCAGAAGTCGGCGGCAAGCGTGCGCGAGTCCACGCCCCGGTTGCTGTCCACGGCAGCCGGCGTGCTGAAAGCCATGGGCCCCGGCCGTCCCGATGCCGTCAATCGCAACTTCGAGCGTTTCGAACTGCGCGCGCAGGCGATCGACCAGGACCTCACTGCGCTTGCCGACGGCACGGCTTCGGTCGAGGCGGCGTCGCGCCGCCTCACCGACAGCCTCGAATTCATGGCGCAGGTCACGGCTGGCGCGAACGGCCAGGACAACACGCTCGGAATCGCGCCGGCAGTCGGCGATGCGGCGGACGCTGCGAAGGCGCTGGCAGTTGCGTTCGACACCGAAGCCGAGCAGGTCCGCGCAGTCATCAAGCTCGCCGACCAGCTCGAACAGATGCAGGCGGCGCGCAACGCGCTGACTGAAACCGGCGCGGGCCTGAGTGGCAGTCTCGCCGGGATCGAGGCGAAGGCCGCGATCGGCTACGGCCGGCTCGTCGCCAGCCCATGGCTGCCGCTGCTGTTCATCGTGATCACGCTGCTGGCGCTCGGCGCAGCGTTCTGGCTGCAGCGCGAGCTCGCGGCCCTGCGTGACGCCGCGGAGTCTCAGGCCCGCCAGAACGAGCGCAACCAGCAGGCGATCCTGCGGCTGCTCGACGAGTTGTCGAGCCTCGCCGATGGCGACCTCACCGTGCAGGCCACGGTTACCGAAGACATCACCGGCGCGATTGCCGACTCGATCAACTACGCGATCGAAGCGCTGCGTGAACTCGTCGTCACGATCAACGATTCGGCCGTCAAGCTCGATGGCGCCACGCGCCAGACGCAGGCGCTCTCGACGCACCTGGCCAAGGCCTCCGCCGCGCAGTCCAAGCAGATCGGCGCCGCTTCGGAGTCGATTGCAGCCATGGCCGCCTCGACCGAAGAAGTTTCCGGCAACGCCGAGCGCTCATCCGACGTCGCGCGGCACTCGGTGGATGTCGCGCACAAGGGCGGTGACGCCGTGCGCCGCACGATCACCGGCATGAACGCCATCCGCGAGAACATCCAGGAAACGTCGAAGCGGATCAAGCGCCTCGGCGAAAGCTCGCAGGAAATCGGCAACATCGTCGAGCTGATCAACGATATTGCCGAGCAGACCAACATCCTCGCGCTCAACGCCTCGATCCAGGCGTCGATGGCGGGTGAAGCGGGTCGCGGCTTTGCGGTCGTGGCCGACGAAGTCCAGCGGCTGGCCGAGCGTGCGGCCACCGCGACCAAGCAGATCGAAGTGCTCGTGCGCACGATCCAGGCCGACACGAACGAGGCCGTCGTGTCGATGGAGCGCACCACGACCGACGTCGTGGGCGGCGCGCTGCTCGCCGAAAACGCGGGGGCCGCGCTCGAGGAGATCGAGCAGGTCTCGAACCAGATCGCGAGCCTCGTACAGAACATCTCGGCCAGCTCGCGCCAGCAGGCCGGCGTGTCGCAGAGCATCTCGCGCAACATGCAGGTGCTGCGCGAGATCAGCTCGCAGACGGCCGAGAGCACCACGGCCACGTCCGCGTCGATCGGCAAGCTCGCCGAGCTTGCGGCCCAGTTGCGCAAGTCGGTGACCGGTTTCCGGTTGCCCGGCTCGATGATGACTGGCTTGACGGGCGATTTCCCCGCGCTCAAGCCGGACGAGCCGCCTGCAGCGGCGGAACCCGGCGCGGATCGCATCCGCCGCATCGGCAGCCTCGCTGGCTGATCAACCGGACTGCCCAGCGTGAACCAGGTTCCGATGCCGCTCGCCACGGTCGACGAGGCCCACGCCTCGTTGCAGGTGATCTCGCGCGAGATCGCGTCCGAGCTCAACGAAGCGCGCGTGGCTCTCGAGGCTTTTGCCGAGCGTCCCGACGACCGGGGCGCGCTGCATCGCTTCGCCGCGCACATCCATCTGGCCCGCGGTGCGCTGCGACTCGCCGAGGTCTACGGCGGCGCGTTGCTGGCCGAGGAAATGGAGTTCGTCGCCCGCTACGTCGATGCGCATTCCGGCGAGGGCAGGGCGGATTCGGACGGTCTCGAAGCGCTGATGCGGGCGATGGAGCAGTTGCCGTCGTACGTGGAACGCGTCGCGACTGGCGCGCGCGACCTGCCACTCGTGCTGCTGCCGCTGCTGAACGACCTGCGCGCCGTCCGCGGTGGCGCGTTGCTGTCGGAAGGCACTTTGCTGCTGCTCAACCTGCGTTCGGACGCACAGCCGCAGCCGTCGTCGCCGTTCGTCGGCGACCGTGAAGTGGCGGAACTCGCCAAGAGGTTGCGTCCGCGCTTCCAGATCGCATTGCTCGGCTGGATCCGTGGCGAACAGGCTGCAGAAAACCTGCACCATCTTGCTGAAATCGCCATGCAGTTCGAGCGGGCGGCCTCGACGCAACCGCTGTTCCAGCTGTGGTGGGTCGTTGGTGCACTGCTCGAAGCCTTGCAGGCCGGTGGGGTCGAACCCAACGTGTCGGTCAAGCGCGTGCTCGGTCACGTCGACCGCGAGCTGAAGCGTCTGCAGGAAGGCGAGCAGCGCTATGCGACGTCGCCGCCGGCCGAGGTGCTGAATAACCTGCTGTATTACGTCGCGCAAAGCACGGAAGCCGGCGAGCGCGTTGCCGCGGTGCGCGAGTCGTTCGGTCTGCACGACATGGTGGCCACCGCCGATGCCATCGCGACCGACGCAGCCGAAGCGCTGTCGGCACCGAGCGTGCGGCTGATGCGCACCGTTGCCGCTGCCATTCGCGAGGACCTGACACGCGTCAAGGATGTCCTCGACATCTTCGTCCGCAAGGGCGCCACGCACGTGGATGACCTGCAGCCGCAGCTCGAGATGCTGCGCAAGATCAGCGACACGCTTGGCGTGCTTGGGCTGGGGGCGCTGCGCGCGCGCGTCGAGGGCGAGCTCGATTCGCTGAAGGCGATCGTCGAGCGCCGCATCCCGCCGGACGACGCGGCGCTGCTCAGCATCGCAGCGGCGCTGATTGCCGTCGAAGACAGTCTTGACGCGCAGCTCGTGCGGTTGATCCTGCCCGAAGCGACGTCCGCCGATTCGCCGGGCGAGCCGACGGACGAGGAGTTCCGCCTCGTGCAGGAAGCCGTGCTGCGCGAGTGCATCGTCAACATGGCGCGGATCAAGGAGGCGGTGACGCATTCCCTGTCGGCGCCCGCCGAGGCGCAGGGGCTCGACCAGGTGCCGCAGCTCGTGCGCGGGATCACGGCTGGACTGCTGATGCTGGGCAGGCAGCGTGCGGTCGAAGTGATGGAACGAGTCGGTCGCGCGCTCGGCACGATCGTGCGTCCTGACGAGCAGTCGCTGAGTCCGCCCCGCCTCGAGCGGTTGGCCGATGCGGTGGTTGCCGTCGAGTACTACATGGAGACGCTGCAGGCAGGCCGCGCCGACCAATGGCAGATGCTCGACGCCGCCGAAGCGCGTCTCGCCGAGCTGGAACCCTCGCTTGCGCGCGTGATTCCACTCCGCGAGACGAGGCCTGTGGAAGAGCCGGTTGCTGCGCCTGCCGCAGCGATCGAAGCCCCCATACCCGTTGCGGTGACCAGGCCGTCATTGCCGACACCGGTCGTGGTCACGAGCGCGGACCCGGAGTTCCTGCAGCTGTTCGTCGAGGAGGCGCGCGAGAACGCGACGCGCCTTGCCGTGCTGTGCTCGCAGTGGGAGCAGAACCCGCAGGACGCCGCAGCCCTGCGCGACCTGCGCCGTGCGTTCCACACGCTGAAGGGCAGCGGGCGCATGGTCGGCGCGCAACGCATCGGTGAATTCTCCTGGAGCGTCGAGTCACTGCTGAATCGCGTGATCAGCCAGACGCTGCTGCGTTCGCCGGAGATCGTGTCCATCGTGCGCGACGCCGTCGCGGCCATGCCGCAGCTCATCGACGAGATCGACGGCGGGTCGTTGGCCAGTATCGACATCGCCGCGATCATGACGCGAGCCGACGCACTGTCGGGCAGGGAAGGGCCGGCGTTGCCAGCCACTGCCGTGCCCGCGCCAGCGCCGACCGTCGCGGAAGAGCGGGTGGCCGAGGCTGCGGCGGCTTCGCTGGACGAACCGGCCATGGATCCGGTGCTGCGCGAAATTTTCCGCAAGGAAACCGCCGGCCACATCCTGGTCGTGCGCCAGTTCCTCGAGCGTTGCGCCCGTGGCGCCGCGCCGCACCTGGTCTCGGAGGCGCTCTATCGCGCATGCCACACGCTGAGCGGCATCGCCAAGACGGCAGGGGCGCGCCAGGGCATCAAGGTCGCCGAGCCGATGGAGCATTACGTCCGCAAGCTCTTCGACAACGGCCACGGCATGAGCAGCGACGCGCTCGCGTTGCTGCACGACACCGTGCGATTGCTCGAGACGGTCTCCGAGCACGTCGATGAAAACACCGGCTTCTTCCCCGAGCAGACGCGCCTGACGGCAGGCTGGGTGGCGCTGGACCTGCAGCTCGAAGCGGAGCTTGCGCAGCTTGCCGATGCGGCGGAGCGAACGCTCGCGCAGTCCTGGCAGCCGGGCATGCCAGCCGCGCCGGACCTGTCCGTGGTCATCGACGACGCCGCGGCAATGTCGGCCGAGGAGCTCACGGATCCGGGGCTGCCGCAACTGACCGAAGAAGCGCCAGCGCAGCCGTTCCACGTGCCGTTGCCGGAGGACGATGAGCCCGGCTTCGGCGAGGACTTCGACGCGGACATCGCGGCGATCTTCGGCGAGGAAGCGACCGAGCTGCTCGAGCAATCCGAGGCTGCGTTTGGACGCTGGCGAGCCGACCGCGCGGACCACGCGCAGGTCACCGAGCTCAAGCGCCTGCTGCACACGCTCAAGGGCGGTGCCCGCATGGCGGGCATCCGCGCCATGGGCGACCTCAGTCACGAGGTCGAATCGTTCCTCGCCGCGATCGAATCGGGCTCGTCGGCGGCCGATGCCGCTGCGTTTGACGTGCTGCAAGGCTCGCTCGACGAGTTGCACCGGATGCGCGAGATGGCCAACTCGGGCCAGCGCCTGCCGTCCGCGCGCGAACTCATCCTGCGGATCCGGGCGCTGGCAGCGCTGCCTGCGGCTGCTGCGTCCCTGGAGCCGGTGTCTGCGGCAGCGCCAGTCGTGCCGCCTGCCGAGTTCATCGAAGCCGAAGTCGTGATGCCCGAGGCCATCGAACCGGTTGCAGTCGAACACGACACCGCGGCCGAGCTGCCGGCCGAAGAAATCGTGCCCGAGGCGCCGCAGTTAGAGGTGCTGCCGGCCGCGGTCGTCATCGAGACGCCCGCAGAACCGCCGGTGGTCGCGGCAGTGGTCGAACCGCCGGTAGAGGCTCCGGCGGTTGCCGCAGAAATCGAGCAGCCCGTCGCAGAGCCGGTGGCCGCCGTCGAGAGCGGGCAGCCGGCCGAGCTGCCTGTAGTGGCTGCTCCCGTCGCGCCTGCGCGCTTCGTGGTGCCGACCCCGTCGCAGGTGCCTGCCACGTACGAGGCCGCTGCGACGGCACACACGCCGGTGCTGCCGGGGCGCGAACCCATTGCGCCGACGGAGCGCGGCGAACTGGCGCGTGTCGATGCGGACCTGCTCGATGACCTGCTGAATAACGCGGGTGAAGTGAGCATCTTCCGCGCGCGTATCGAGCAGCAGATGACCTCGATCGAGTTCAATCTCGCCGAACTCGATCGCACTGTTACCCGGCTGCGCGAACAGCTGCGCAAGCTCGAGATGGAGACCGAGGCGCAGATCCTCAACAAGCACAAGACGGACGACCAGGTGCAGCGCACCGATTTCGATCCGCTCGAACTCGACCGGTATTCGAATATTCAGCAGCTTTCGCGCGCCCTGGCCGAGTCCGTCAGTGACGTCGCCAGCATCGAGGGACTGCTTGCACAGCTCAATCGGGACACGCAAAACCTGCTGCAGCAGCAGGGCCGCGTCGTCACCGAAGTGCAGAACGGACTGATGCGCACGCGCATGGTGCCGTTCCAGCGGCACGTGCATCGCCTTACCCGTCTGCTGCGGCAGGCCGCGACCGAAGCGGGCAAGAAGGCCGAGCTGATCGTGGAAGGCGCGTCCGGCGAGCTCGACCGGCAGGTGCTCGAGCGCATGCTGCCGCCGTTCGAGCACATGCTGCGCAATGCCGTGGTCCATGGCCTCGAAATGCCGGCGGAACGCGTCGCAGCCGGCAAGCCCGAAACGGGTCAGATCACGCTGAAGGTGCAGCGCGAGGGCGCCGAGGTGGTGATCACCGTCGAAGACGACGGCGCCGGCCTCAATGTCGCGGCCATCCACGCGAAGGCGCGCCAGATGGGCCTGCTGCAGCCCGGCATGGAGCTGACCGACGAAGAGTCGCTGCAGCTGATCCTCGAACCTGGATTCAGCACGGCCGATCGCCTGACGCAACAGGCCGGTCGTGGGGTCGGCATGGACGTCGTCGCGACCGAGATCAAGAA
>Ga0079037_100001100_pt1 | contig 13578 bp, 13 predicted proteins | sample Mud3Dept4metaG_FD_71479 | JGI IMG/M metagenome (GOLD analysis project Ga0079037, IMG submission 71479) | Freshwater wetland microbial communities from Ohio, USA, analyzing the effect of biotic and abiotic controls - Mud 3 Core 4 Depth 4 metaG | ecosystem: Environmental > Aquatic > Freshwater >... | reverse complement strand
CTTCATGTTGCCGGCTCACCCGCGAGCGACGAGGTTTGGGTGGAAGTGGACGGCCAGGTTCGTAAACCGGGGATTTATCCGCTTCCCAAGGGCAAAAGCGTCTTCGATGCGGTGGAGAAGGCCGGGGGAACCGCAGCCAATGCGGCCTTGACCGCAGACTCGGCGGCGGTCAAAGTCACCCAGAGCGGCCTTTTAAGAGTGGCCGGGGAGGGGGAGGGCCGGGTGTCGCTTCATCCTTTTGATCCGTTGAAAAAGAAGGTCCTTTCGATCCCGGTCAATATCAACACCGCCAACGCGGAGGAATTGGATATCCTTCCCGGCGTGGGTCCCAAAATGGCGCAGGCCATTGTCGAATTCCGGAAAGCGAACGGAAAATTCTCCGCGCTCGAGGACCTGCAGAAAGTCAAAGGCCTCGGGCCGAAAAAATTTGCCGCCATCCGCCCGCACATTACCCTTGCGGATTGAATCTTACCTCATCTTTTTGTTCTTGCCCCAGGATCTGGAAATAAAGGCGCGAATTCTCAGCTGTCAATGATTACATTGGTCAGGGTCCTTAGGACTCCCGGGATGGCCTGAATCTTGGAGACGATGAAATCCCCCAGGACCAGGAGAGAGTCCGCTTCGACGTAGGTGATCACATCGTAGGGGCCGGTTACGGTGTGAGCCGTTTTCACGCCGGGTATCTCGCCGATTTGTTTGGCAATCGTCTTCGCTTTGCCCTGCGTGGTTTCGATGAAGATATAGGCCGCGATCGCCATGGGTCCCCCTCCTTTCCCAACTGCCATCGTAAGGGGCGGTATTCATTCCCCGATTTGCCCCCCCTCAAAACCATTTTGACATAATTTCCAGCCGTTGGGTAGGGAAATGGGGGTAAGCGCCCTGCAGGCCGCGCAAAGGATCAGGGGTTGCGCTTCAGGCCTGCCCTGCGGACGGTGGTAGCGGTTTTCCCTTGCCAAAAGGAGACGCTTTGGTAAAATACGGCATCGCTTCGGGTTTTGAAAGGCGAGGAAAAATGGACGAGGATCTGCTCCAGAAAACCGTCAAGATCGTAATGAAGGCGGAAAAGACGGTGGCGTTCACCGGGGCCGGAATTTCGGTTGAGAGCGGAATCCCGGATTTCCGGGGGCCTTCCGGGCTGTGGGAGAAATTTGATCCCATGGAATACGCCACCATTGAGGCCTTTCACGCCGACCCGAAGAAGGTCTGGAGCATGCTGAGAGAAATGGCCCAACTCCTGGATCGCTCGCGGCCGAACCCAGCCCACCGCGCCCTTGCCCAACTCGAGGAAATGGGGCGTTTAAGTTCGGTCATAACCCAGAACATCGATGACCTTCACCGGGAAGCCGGGAGCCGCAGGGTCATTGAGTTTCACGGGACCAGCAGGAGCCTGGTCTGCGTGATTTGCGGGCGGATTTACGATCGGCGGCTGGTAAAGCTTGAACCGCTCCCGCCGCGATGCTCCTGCTCCGGGGTACTGAAACCCAACTTCATTTTTTTCGGCGAACCGATCCCCTGGGGCGCCCAGCTGGAGGCCAAAGAGGAGGCGGGCAGCTGCGAGGCCATGCTGGTCATCGGCACCTCGGCGGTTGTCTCTCCGGCCTGCGATTTGCCGGTCATCGCCAAAAAGCGGGGGGCGGTGATCGTCGAAATCAATCTCGAGGAAACCCAGCTGACCCGCTATATCTCGAGCTGGATCCTGAAAGGTTCGGCAAGCGAGATCCTAAGCCGGCTCGTAGGCGCGGTAAGCGCCGGCGTCCGTTGCCGGACGCCACGCTGATAAAGGGTTGGTTTTTCCGGGCAAATAATTTAAAATAGAAACAGATGGGAGAAAGGTCGGGCCGCTGGTTCCGGGAAAAACGATTTCAAGTTATTTCCGGAAAAAGTCGAATTCTGTGTTGTCCGGTCAGGAAGGTCGGCTGAGCGTTTTTCGGGCAGGATCCCGCGAACTCCTTTCTGAAGGGAGAGCCGCCATGGTGGAAATGAAAGTTCAGGGCCTGGTTTTCGATTCCGAAACAAACCAGTCGATCGTCATTCTCAAGGAGGAGGCGACCGGGAGAACCCTGCCGATCTGGGTGGGAATCTTTGAGGCGAACGCCATCACCATGGGGATCGAACACACGTACACCCCCCGCCCCATGACCCATGATCTGCTGAAGAACATCATCGAGGGGTTGCAGGCGACAGTTCAAAGGATCACGGTCACAGAACTTCGGGCCAACACCTTTTACGCCATCGTCCTTCTGGAAAGCGAAGGACGCCTGGTTGAAATCGACTCCCGGCCCAGCGACGCCATCGCCCTGGCGCTGCGAACCAAGGCGCCAATTTTTGTGGCCGAAAAAGTGCTTGATTCGGCCGGACACAAGGATCCCAGGCAGAAAAAAGAAGAATCTGACAAGTGGATCGACGATCTCTTCGATAAGCTCAAACCGGAGGACTTTAAGTCGGAAATGTAGCTCCTCGCCGGCGCCGATTCCCGGACCAAAGGCCCCTATCCCGCCGGAGAAACAAGCCTGATGCCCAAATTCAAACTCGCCCTTTTTGACCTGGACGGCACCCTGACTACTGAGCGCAGCGCCTGGGAATACATCCACCGCCGTTTGGGTGTCTGGGAGGGGCAGGCGGAAAAATTCCAGCAAGCCTACCTTCGCTGCGAAATCTCCTACGATGACTTCTGCCTGCTCGACGCTGCCGTCTGGAAAGGAATGAAAGTGTCGACGGTCAAAGCGATCCTCAGAGAAATTCCGCTCCAGCCGGGATTCCGGGAATTGATCTCCTATTTGCGGGGAAAGGGGGTTGGTCTCGGGATCATTTCTTCCGGCCTTTCTTTTCTCTCGGAACGCTTCCGGGAAGAGTTCGGGTTTGATTATGTGGTGGCCAATGACCTGGAAGCGGATGACGGGCTCCTGACCGGGGGCATCCGGATTAAGGTTCATTATGATCAGAAGGCGGAGTGGGTCGAGGATGCGCGGCGGAAGTTCGGGCTGGAGAAGGAAGAGGTTTTTGCGGTGGGGGACAGCTCCGGCGACATTCTCATGTTCCAGGCCTGCGGCTTTTCCATCGCCTTCAATTGCCATTCCCCGCAGTTGGAATCTATGGCTTCGATCTGCAGCCCTTCGAAAGACCTTCGCCACCTGATCCCTATTTTGACCCCTTATTTAGGCCCTCCGGGATAACGGGGTGGAGTCGGAATTGTGCCGTCAAGAATCCGCTTTCGCCGCTTCAGCCATTTTTAGGGAATCCATCTTAGGCCTTCGTTAACTTAAGCACTTCGATGCCTCTCTATACCTGTCCGCATTGTCAGACGCAAAACTTTTGCACCCGGGATCGGGCACGTCTGGCCGGGAAAGTACCCCTGGTTTGCTGGAAATGCGCGAAGACCCTCAAAAAGGAGCGGGGAAAAAGGAGGAGAGGAACAGGCCGGAAGAAGGCAAAGGGGAGGACAAACGGACAGACCGCAGAGTGAAAACGTAGCCCCGGCAACCGGAGGGCCGGGGCGCTAACTATTTGTTGATTGCCCAAAACAGGGCTGTCGGAATCCCCTGTTTTGAGTTGCCGATCCCGGGATTTTTTGTTATATAAGAAGCTATGGAAGAAAAGCGCTACCTGTATTTAAAAGTCGGCGATTGGGTCATTCATCACAAGTATCCGGAGTGGGGGACCGGGTTGGTGGTGGAGGAGAAAAACTCCCTTGTTTTGGGGGGTTCTTCCTTTATCAAAGTGACCTTTCGCGACGGCCAGACCCGCGTCTTTGACAATAACTTCAAGAATGCGACCTGCTGCTACCATTCCGGTTTGCGGCGCCGCTGATTCCCTCCTCTGCCGGCGATCCTCAGGGCTGAATGATTAACCCTCCTCCCTTTTTCTTTTCTTCCTCCTGCCGTTCTTCTTCCTTCAGGAAAAGAACGCTCCGTTTTACGAGCTCCAGCAAAAAAGGATGAGGCGAAAGGAACTTATCTTCCTCCGCCAGCCCCAAACCCGCCGCCAAGGCGATTTTGGCTCCGGCTTCATCGCTTTTTTTCCAAAGAATATAGGCCATTTCCTCAAGGCGGCGCCGGAATTGGAGGCGGCGTTTTTCATCGAAAAGCTCCCGGACCGTTTTCTGGTATATTTCGAAGAAACGGCTCTCCTGCTGGTGCGGGGGAAGGATGATCCGGGACCGGCCGGCCTCATCTAAAAGGGACAAACATTTCGCGAGCTCTTCTTTTTCGAGAAACCAGAGCCGGAAGGAGTCCTTTTCGAAAAGGGATGGGGATCGATCCAGAAGTTCGGGTCGGGCTTTGAGGTCCTCTTCTTGCAGATGCCGATAGATGAGCGGCCGAACGGGCAAGGAGGGGGACGGCCTCCAAAGGCCTTTCAATTTCAAGAATTCAGGGTTCGGCGCTTTTCCCAGTTTGATCTGCATCTCATGAGCTTCGTGGATCAGAGCTGCACAGTAATCCGGCTCGGCATCCACGATGTCCCAGAGAGAGTCCCTGCGGACCTGGTCCATAAATTCCAGGAATTTCTTTCGGGAAGACTCGTAGACCGCAAGATTCAAAATCCCCTCGGTATCCCTGAAAATACCGGTGACAAAAAGCATACCCTGAGGTGGCCGAAGAAGGCCGAGCCAAACTGCGCGCGACCCTCCGGCATCGACGGCGCTGATATAACCCTCGGCGAGTTCCGCTCGGGGAGGGCGAAAGACCGGGGGAGAAGAATCCTCAAGGTCCGGAACCGGTATCCCCCTGCTTTTGAGCCGGAAGAGAGACTTCCGGATTTCTTTCCCGATACTCTTGGAAGGATTCTTCCCGGCCCAGCGAACCAGAAAATCAACCGCTTGGGAAGATGAGGCCTGACCGCATCCTCGGGCCAAGGCCGTATCCAACTCTTCGCTCCTTCCCCGCAAAGCTTCGAGCAGAGGAAAGGCCTTATCCCCCGTCTCCGCGACAAGAAGGGCGAAGAACGCCTCTCGTTCCTCAGGGGAAAAAGGGCGCAGTTGAGCGGCAAATTCCGTAGCCCTCTCCGCCCGGGCAGGAAGATTGGCGGCCCATTCGGCCGCGAGGGTTTTCTTGTCGAGGGAAAGCGTCGGGGCCTTTTTCCCCGGTTTCGACTGGGGTTTCATGAGGACCTCATTTCAATCCACGGGCTGCAAGTCCAGGACCTTGAGCTGCAGCGAGCGTCTTCCTTGATAAAAGTTCACCTGCGGGCAAAAGGCCATTTTGACTCGCTGACGGTTAAGAGGATGCAGGGAAGCCATACGGAAACCGATAGCCTCCCGGATGGTCTGCCCTTCCTGAACTCGAAGGCGCAGGTGGCTTTTGCCCACGGGCTTAGATTCCACAACCGAGAGCTCGTTCAGCCCGATGACCGGCTCCGGGTTGCCGATACCGAAAGGGGCCATGGAATCCAGTTCGGCCAGAAAGGACTCGTTCATCTGATCCAGGCTGGCCACCGTGTCTAGGGTCAGAGTGGGGTGGAGGAGTTCCGGGGACAGGTTGGCTTCTGCGAATTCCTCGAAGGCGCGGGCAAAGCTGTCAATGGCTTCCGCGGAAATAGACAGGCCTGCCGCCTGTTCGTGTCCCCCGAACCGCTCCAGCCATGACGCGCACGATTTCAAAGCGTGATAAAGGGAAAAGGAAGGGATCGAACGCCCGGAACCCCGGCCGCGATTTCCTTTTAGGGCGATCAGGATGACGGGCCGGTGGAATTCCTCGGTCAGGCGGGAGGCAACAATCCCGATGACCCCCGGGTGCCAGTCCGCCGACGCGAGGACAAAGGTTTTCCGGGTATAGAGCCCCGCGGCCTCGCCGATCTTTTCCCGGGCTTCACCAAGGATCTTTTCTTCGATCCTCTGCCGCTGCAGGTTCAGCTCATTTAGGTGGCAGGCGATTTTCCGGGCTTCGCCCAGTTCCTGGGAGGTCAACAGGCGCACCACCGCCTCCGCGTCATCCAGGCGTCCCGCCGCATTGATCCGCGGGGCAAAGCGAAAATTAATCGCCGTGGCGTCGACGGCGCCGTTTTCCAGGCCGGCGCATTCCTTCAAAGCCAAAATCCCCGCGCGGGAGGAGCGGGCCAACTGGATCAAACCGTGTTTGACAAGGATCCGATTGGCCCCGGTCAAAGGGACTACGTCGCCGACCGTCCCCAGGGCGACCAAGTCGAGGTAATCTTTCAAATTCGGCATCCGGCCGTTGTCCCAGGTCCCCTCCTCGCGGAGAAGACTCCGCAGGGCGATGACGAGGTTGAACGCAACCCCGACGCCGGCGAGTTCCTTGAAAGGGTAGGGACAATCGATTTGTTTCGGGTTCATGATGGCCAAGGCCGGCGGAAGGGTTTCGGGAGGTTCATGGTGGTCGGTGACGATTACCTCCAGCCCATTTTCTTGGGCCCAGCGGATTTCATCGAGGCTGCCGATCCCGCAATCGGCGGTTATCAGCAGCTTTGCCCCCCGGGCTTTGATTTGTTCCACGGCCTTCTGATTGAGCCCGTATCCTTCCTTCAGCCGGTGGGGAAGATAATAATCCACCTCCGCCCCTGCCTGCCGCAAAAAGAGGAGAAGAATGGCGAGGGCGGTCGTCCCATCCACATCGTAATCACCGAAAAGGCTGATCTTTTCCCGGCCGCGGATCGCCCGGAAAATGCGCCGGGCGGCTATCCGCGCGCCTTTCATCAGAAAGGGATCCGGGAGGTCGGAGAGCGCGGGGGCCAGAAATCGTCTCGCGCGGTCTGGGTCAGTGATGCCCCGGTTTTGGAGAAGCCTAAGGGTGAGCGGCGAGACGCCCCAATCCCTCCGGTCATTGCGGGAATCGGGAATAGGGGGTGTAAAAATCCATTTTTTTCTTAAATGGTCAATCAAACAAACGTCCTTATAGCCAAGGGAGCCATTTCCTTATTCTGCGATATCTTTGGATATCTTTGATCAAAATAACGAAGGAAATCGGATCTGTCAATTCTTAATTCAACGCCGTTCTCCGCCCTCAACGTGAGCCAAGAGGAGACTTGACCCCAGTGGCCTGGATAACTGGATACGATTTGCAATTGTCATTTTTTTAAAATAATGTTATGAAAGATACAAGAAATCGTCGATTTGGATGAGACCTGAGCCGCTATCACACACGGGTGGGAGGCGGGTAGTGAAAAAATATTTGGCTTCGGCAGTAGTGCTGGCCGGCTTTTTCTTTTTTTTGGGCATGGGGGAAATGGGAAGAGGACCCGCCCCGCTTGACAGGGTTCCGACGCCGGAGAAGAATATTTCGGCCGCGGTTATCGACCGCGGGGGGATGCAGAGCACTCTGCAGTCGTTCAGCTTCGAGGGAAAAATATTCCTGGCGGGAAAACATGGGCGCGCGTCCGTCGCGATCCCTTTTGAAAAAATCGCCGAAATCGAGGTTCAAGGCCAGGAAGGGAGCGAGACGATTGTCAGGGTCCTCCTCCGGGACCAGAAGACCGTTCAGATCAAAATGGATAAACGTTCCAAGTTTTTCGGCAAGACCGATTATGGAACCTACCAGATCGAGGCTCAGGACCTGAAGACCATTCGCCTCCTCTTTTAACCCCTGCATTCTTCCTCTTCCCCCGGTCCCGGGACCCGAGATCCCCGAAGAGGCGTTGCGGATTCTTGATTTCAGGGAAGGAGATTGTACCGATGGCGGGAAAAAGGATTACGCGGAAGCAGCTTTTGAAAGAGCCGGATGAATTCATTACCACGACCGGCCGGGTCATCCGCTTTTTGCAGGAGAACCGCAGGCAGGTGACCTTTTATGGGATCATCCTCCTCGCGCTCCTGGCCGCCGGTTTTCTGGGGTATTCCTATTTTCGTTGGCAGGAGGGAAAAGCTCTGGCCATCCAGCAGCAGGGGCTTCAGCTCTATCAGGAAGCCTTCGCCGGGGAAAACCCGGATAAGCAGAAGGAACCCCTCCAGAAGGCGAAGGAGAAATTCCAGGAGGCGTATAAGGTTTATGGACGGGGGACGGTTGGCCAAATTTCGCAGATCTACATCGGCAACTGCCATTATGCCCTCAAGGAGTATGATGCCGCCATTCCCGCCTATTCGTTATGCCTGGATGGGGAGCTGCGGCCCCTGGCCCTGCAGAGTCTGGGGTACGCCTATGAAGCCAAAGGCGAATTCGCCAAGGCCCTGGAAAATTTTCAAAAGAACGCCGAGAGCGAGGGGGGCGTCTACCAGGAGGAAGGACTCTTAGGGGCCGCCCGCTGTTACGAAGCCCTGAACCAGAAGGCGAAAGCCTTGGAAGCCTACCAGAAGGCCCTGGCCAAAAATCCGAAATCCAAAATGGCTGAATTCATGCAGTGGAAAGTCAGCGAGCTCAAGGGGTAAACGATGAACCATAAACGCGTGGTGCTTTCGGGAAACGAAGCGATTGCCCGCGGCGCCTTCGAAAGCGGGGTGAAGGTCGCCTCGGCCTATCCCGGAACGCCGAGCACGGAAATCCTGGAAAATATGGCCCAGTACGGGGAGATGCACGCCGAGTGGGCGCCGAACGAGAAAGTGGCCCTCGAAACAGCCATGGGGGCCTCCTTTGCGGGTGCCCGGTCTCTGGTGGTGATGAAACACGTGGGGGTCAACGTGGCGGCCGATCCGCTGTTCACCCTTTCCTACACGGGGCTGCGGGGAGGGCTGGTCCTCGTCACCGCCGACGATCCCGAAATGCACAGCTCGCAGAATGAACAGGATAACCGAAATTACGCGAAATTCGCCAAAGTTCCCATGCTGGAGCCCAGCGACAGCCAGGAAGCCAAGGATTTCACCCTCGCGGCCTTCGAGATCAGCGAAAAGTTCGACACCCCCGTGATGCTGCGCACCACCACCCGGGTTTCCCACTCGAAATCCATTGTCGCCCTGGAGGAGCCCAAGACGCCTCCGGTCCGGCCGGAAATCGTGAAAGACCCGGTCAAGTTCGTCATGCTTCCGGCCAATGCCCGCAAACGCCACCCGGTGGTGGAAAAGCGGATGAAAGACCTGGCGGCCTTCGCCGAGACCTTCCCGGGGAACCGGATCGAGCCGGGCGACAAGAGGGTGGGGATCATCACCAGCGGGGTCTCCTACCAGTACGCCAAGGAAGTTTACCCAAAGGCTTCCTACCTGAAATTGGGGATGGTCCACCCGCTCCCGCAAGGCCTGATCCGCTCCTTTGCCAAGGAGATGGAGACGCTTTTTGTGGTCGAGGAGCTGGACCCGTTCATCGAGGAGCAGGTCCGGGCTATGGGCATTACCGTGAGGGGCAAAGAGGCTTTTCCCCTTTGCGGAGAGCTGAACCCCAACCTCGCGGAAAAGGGGCTCAAAGGAAGCGAGCCGGCCCGGCCGAATGAGCCGGTTGCGGGCCTGCCTCCCCGGCCGCCGATCATGTGCCCCGGATGCCCGCACCGGGGAATCTTCTCCATTCTCAGCAAGTTGAAGCTCTTTGTCACCGGAGACATCGGATGCTACACCCTTGGTTTTCTCCCGCCCTTGAGCTCCATCGACACGTGTGTTTGCATGGGCGCTTCCATCGGCCACGCGCTCGGCTTCGATAAGGCCCTGGGGCCGGAAGCTCTGGGGAAGGTGGTGGCCGTGATCGGGGACTCGACCTTTCTGCATTCGGGCATAACTTCTCTTTTGAACGTGGTTTACAACCGGGGGGCCGTCACCCTGATTATTCTGGACAACCGGACCACGGCGATGACCGGAAGGCAGGACCACCCCGGAACCGGATTTACTCTTCAAGGCCAGGAAACCTCCTCGGTCGACCTCGTGAAGCTGGTAAAGGCCCTGGGGGTGAAGCACGTGAAAACGGTGAACCCTTACCGTCTGGCCGAAGCGGAGAGGGTGATTAAAAAGGAAGCAAACCGCAGCGAGCCCTCGGTCATCATTGCCCAGGCCCCCTGCGTCCTTTCCCGGAGAGACCGGTCCCCTTTTGCTGGGGCGTTTCAGGTTAATCCGGCGATTTGCCGCGGCTGCCGCTCCTGTTTGCGGATCGCCTGCCCGGCGATCGAATGGGTCAACGAGGAAGGAACCGACCGGGAGGGGAGAAAGCGGAAAGGCTGGGCGTCCGTCGACCGCTTCCTCTGCAACGGGTGTTCGATCTGCGCGCAGATCTGCAAATTCGGAGCGATAGGGGAAGGCGATGGAAAATAACGCGGTGACCAACATCCTGCTGGTGGGAGTGGGGGGCCAGGGAATCATCGTGGCCTCGGAAATAATGGCCGATGCCTTCCTGGAAGCAGGCCACGACGTTAAAAAAAGCGAGGTTCACGGCATGGCCCAGCGGGGCGGGAGCGTTTCCACCCACATCCGTTTCGGCTCCAAGGTTTTTTCCCCCCTGATCAAGGAAGGGGAGACCGACATTCTCGTGGCCTTCGAAGAGCTGGAGGCGATGCGCTACCTGCATTACCTGGGACCCGAACCCGCCATCATCTTGAACGAACAACGGCTGAATCCGCCCTCGGTTTCGCTGGGCAAGGAGCGATACCCGGAAAACATCGCCGAAGTCCTTTCCCGGAAGGCCGCCCGCTTCAAAAAAGTGGCCGGCAAAGACTTGGCCCTCAAAGCCGGGGATATCCGAACCCTGAATATCGTCCTCCTGGGGGCTTTGTCTTCCTTTCTTCCCGTTCCGGAGGGGATCTGGACGGAGAACATCCTTCGGCGCTTTCCCGCCAAGGCCCACAAGGCGAATTTAGAGGCGTTCCAACTGGGTAGAAAAGCTTGAGGTTTGGCAGCGGTTCCGATATCGCAAATTGCAGATCTCAAAATGCAAAGTGAATCATGAAAGGCCTTTCTTCCCCAAATTTGCACCTTGCAGTTTTCCATCTGGAACCATACTCTTACTGATGAAGGGAGATCACGGGAATGATCTGGGACGAAGAATTTGAAACTTTGCCGCGGGAGGCCCTGGAAGCCCTCCAGCTGAAGCGATTATCCGCAACCCTGGAGCGAGTCTATACAACCGTTCCTTTTTACCGGAAAAAATTCGCGGCCTGCGGCGTGAAGCCCGGGGATCTGAAATCCCTGAAGGACCTGGCCCGTTTCCCCTTCACCAACAAGATCGATCTCCGGGACAATTACCCCTTCGGCCTTTTCAGCACTCCGCTGGAGCAGGTCGTGCGGATCCACGCTTCCTCGGGAACAACCGGCAAACCGACTGTAGTCGGATATACCCGCCGGGATATCAACACCTGGTCCGAACTGATGGCCCGCTCCCTTTCCGCCGCCGGAGTGCAGAAAACTGACATCATTCATAATGCTTACGGATACGGCCTTTTCACCGGCGGCCTGGGGGTTCACTACGGGGCAGAAAAGCTTGGGGCCTCGGTCATTCCCATTTCCGGAGGCAACACGAAGCGGCAGATTGTTATTATGCAGGACTTCGGTTCGACCGTTCTGACCTGCACGCCTTCTTACGCTTTGTTCCTGGCGGAGATGGCCACCGAAATGGGGGTGGACGTTAAAAAGCTGAGGCTGCGGGTTGGGGTCTTCGGCGCCGAGCCCTGGTCGGAGAAAATGCGGGGGGAAATCGAGAGAAAACTTCCGATTCAGGCCCTGGACATTTACGGGCTCAGCGAAGTCATCGGCCCGGGTGTTTCCATCGAATGTCTCGAAGGACGGCGCGGCCTGCATATCTTCGAGGACCATTTCATCCCCGAAATCATCAATCCGGAGACCGGAGAAGTTCTTCCTTATGGGGAAAAGGGGGAGCTCGTCTTCACCACCATCACCAAGGAAGCCTTTCCGCTCATTCGCTATCGCACCCGCGACATCTCGGCGCTCTATCCGGAGCTCTGCATGTGCGGCAGGACCCATGTGCGCATGGAAAGGGTGAGCGGGCGGAGCGACGACATGCTGATTATCCGGGGGGTCAATGTATTCCCCTCGCAGATCGAAAGCGTCCTTATGAACATCGAGGGGGTCGAGCCCCATTACCTGCTGATTGTAGACCGGCAGGGGAACCTGGACACGTTGGACGTGCAAGTAGAAGTGAACGAGAAGGTTTTTTCGGACGAAATCAAGAATCTCCAATCTCTGAGCCGCAGGATCGAAAAGGAGATTAAGGATCTTCTCGGGGTGAACGCCGGGGTCAAGCTCGTCGAGCCGAAGAGCCTGCAGCGAAGCGAAGGGAAAGCTCAGCGGGTCATCGACAAACGCAAAATTTAAAAGAGTAAATATTCGCCGCAGAGATCGCAGAGAAAACCTGAATTGGAAAGGCAGAAAAGCGATTTAATTTTTATTGATTTGGGAATGATTTATCACTGCGCTTTCTACGCCATCGGCGGTGAAAACGGGAGGGACTTATGAAAGTGGAACAGATCTCGGTTTTCCTGGAAAACAAGCCGGGGGCTTTGGCGGAAGTGACCCGCATTCTGGGGGACGCGGGGATCAATATCCGCGCCCTGTCCCTGGCGGACACCAAGGATTTCGGCATCCTGCGCCTGATTGTCAATGAAAACGACCGGGCCCGGCAGGTGCTCGGTCAGAAAGGGTTCACGGTTCGCAAGACGGAAGTCGTCGCCGTGGAAGTTCCGGACCGGCCCGGGGGGTTGGCGGATATCCTGAAAGCCCTTTCCGAAGCGGGAGTCAATGTGGAATATCTTTACGCCTTCGTCCAGCAGAGCGGAACCAACGCCATCATTATCTTCCGCTTCGATGAGACGGACCGGGCGATCAAGATTCTCTCCGAGAAGAACTTCCGCATTCTGGAGGGAAGTAAAGTTTACGCCCTTTAGAATAGAGCGCAGGGAGTCGGTGCAAGGATCGGGAGGTGAAAAAGGGGGAGAGGCTGCCGGCGAAACATTTCCCGCGGCGGCGCTAAGATGATCGCCCTCGTTTATCCTTATACGCACATGGACATTTTTTCAAAGGGGGAGGGTTATGTCAAAAAAAATTCTGTGGATCGTCGCCGTCGCTTTGTTCTTGCCGGGAATTCTAACGGGAACTTCTCTCGCCCAAAAAGAGCCCTATGCCGTGGGAGCGGTCTTTTCGATCACCGGAGGGGCTTCCTTTCTGGGCGAACCGCAGCGGAATACCGTGCGGATGATCGCAGAATGGGTCAATGCGGCCGGCGGCATTCAAGGGCACCCTCTTAAGGTCATCGTGGAGGATACGAAGAGCGAAGAGGGACAGGCGGTTTTGGCGGTCCGGAAGCTCTTGGAGAAGGACAAAGTAGCCGCCGTCATCGGACCCTCCACTACCGGGGAGTCCATGGCGGTGGTGCCGATCATGGAGAAGGCCCAGACCCCGATGGTTTCCTGTGCGGCAGCGCTCTCCATCGTGACCCCCAAGGAAGAATTGGACCGCATCCTGAATGCCAAAACCTTCGAAATGCCGAAAAAACAAGACAAATGGATTTTCAAGACGGCCCAAACCGATACATCCGCCGTGGAGAAGATTTATGAGCACATGAAGAAGAAGGGCATCACCAAAGTCGCCCTGATCACGGTGACGACCGGATTCGGGGATTTCGGGCGCCAGGAACTGAAGCGGGTGGCCCCGGTCTACGGCATCGCCATTGTTGCCGATGAACGTTATGGGCCGAAAGATTCCGACATGAGCGCCCAGTTGACCAAAATCAAGGGCACGGACGCCCAGGCCGTGATCAACTGGTCCGTCGG
>Ga0079037_100001098_pt1 | contig 13579 bp, 8 predicted proteins | sample Mud3Dept4metaG_FD_71479 | JGI IMG/M metagenome (GOLD analysis project Ga0079037, IMG submission 71479) | Freshwater wetland microbial communities from Ohio, USA, analyzing the effect of biotic and abiotic controls - Mud 3 Core 4 Depth 4 metaG | ecosystem: Environmental > Aquatic > Freshwater >... | reverse complement strand
TCGGCAAGCTGATGCCGTCAATCGAAGGCGCGGTCGTCGATCTCGACCTCGCCCGGCGCGTGGCGCCGGGTGAAACCGGCATGCTGCTTGTGCGCGGGCCGAGCGTGTTCGACGGGTACTTGAACTACGCCGGCGAGTCGCCCTTCGTGACCTTCGAGGGCCAGTCCTGGTATCGAACCGGGGACCTCGTGGCGTCGGCGGCCGACGGCCGCGTGACATTCAAGGGGCGGCTCAAGCGCTTCATCAAACTCGGGGGCGAGATGGTCTCCCTGCCGGCGATCGAAGCCGTCCTCCAGCCGCACTTCGGCGAGGCGGACGACGGGCCGGTGATTGCCGTCGAGGCCATTGGCCATCCGGAGCATCCCGACGTGGTGCTGTTCACGAGGCGTCCGGCCGAGCGCGGCGACGTCAACGGCCTGATCAAGGACGCCGGGCTGAGCGCCCTGCACTACGTGCGGCAGGTCAAAGTCGTGGACGCAATTCCGGTGCTCGGCACCGGCAAGACCGACTACCGTACGCTGAAGGCCCGCTACTCGACTCCAGACGCCTGAGCGCCCGGGGGATCACGTGAGGCGGAACGCGGCAGGTCCGGCGGCCGTCTCCACGAACACCGCCCGGGACGCGGCCTCCGGATAGGCGCGCTCGTACGCCGCGCGCCACGCCCGGATGAAGTCGTCGCTGCGTCCCGCGGCGACCAGCGCCCAGACGCTGCCGCCGAAGCCCGCGCCGAACGCCGACGCCGCCACGGCGCCGAGGCGGCGTCCTTCTCGGGCGAGCCACGCGGTCTCGGGCACCTGGTTGCCCAGCCAGTCTTCGACCGCCTGCTGCGACCGATCGACGAGCGCGCCGAAACGGCCGAGGTCGCCGTCGCGCAGCGCGTCGCCCGCGCCGGGCACGAGCGTCCGGCTCTCCAGCACGAACTGATCGAACCGCTTCCGCAGGAGGTCCGCCCCGAATTCCGCGTCATCCGACGCGGCAATCACCGCGCGAATGGCGTCGGCGGCGCCACCGGCCTCGACGACCGCGGATTCGAGTGTGCTCACCCGGCGCCCGCTCGCGGCGCGCCAGATCTGCAGGACCCTGGCCGCCGCACGAGACGCGCGGTTGTAGGTGGCAAGCGCGGCGCCGGTCTTCTCGGCGAGCAGGCCGCTGAACGCCACGGCGAAGACGTGCCCCGCGGGCATGGGCACCTCCCGCTCGAAGTGAACCGGCGCGAAGCGGTATTGGCTCAGGGTCGAGGCGCGGCAGCACAGGATGGCCGTGTGATCCTCGCTGCCGCCGAAGGTCCCGACGCCCGCGTCCCCCGCCAGCGCGCCGAACGTCCTGCCATTCTCGACCGTCCCGAGGTAGTCGGCCAGGTCGGTCGCCTGGGCGATCGCCGAGCGGTAGCCCTCCGTCCGGTCCAGCTCGTTGAGCGTCGCGACGGCGAGGAAGACGGCCACCATGAACGCGCTCGAGCTGGACATGCCGGATGCCGGCGGGAGGTCACTGGCGAACGCGAGCGCGGCGCCGGTTGCGGCCTCGGGGAAGTTCCGCGCGACGCGGCGGAGGACCGCGGCCGGGTAGCTGCTCCAGTGGCCGATCACCGGCTGGAGATCGGGAACTAGTTCGAATGCCGCGCGGTCACCCGTGTCCGCGTTCACGACGGTGACCCTGCGGTCGCGCCTCGCCGCGGCGGCGAGACAGAATCCCTGCTCGGCTGCGCAGAGGAGGCTCCGGCCGCCGGCGTAGTCGGTGTGCTTGCCGAGCACCTCGATGCGGCCGGGCACGAAGAACGCCGCCTCCTGCGCCGAACGCACCCGGCCGAGCGCGGCGCGCGCACGCGCGAACAACGCGTGCTTGGACGCCGCCGCGCCGGCGCGAAGGCCTGACGCGTCGATGTGCGAGACGGCGGGCACCATCAGAGGCGGACCGCGATGTCGGCCAGGCGGACGGCGACGCTCGCGATGTCGCCGCGGCTGGAAAGATCCAGCACGCCGGCGCTCATGCGCACCACGCGGAACCGGGTGCCCGATTCGTGCCGCGCCAGCCGCACCGCATCGGTCAGCTCACGCTCGCCTCGCGCGGAGAGCGGCACGCGCCGGCACGCGTCGAGGACCGACGTATCGAACCGCCAGCAGTTCATGCTGAGGTACACCTCGCTCCCGAATGCCGCCAGGGTCGCCGGATCGGGTTTCTCGACGATGTCGAGCATCGATTCGTCGTCGCCGATCCTCACCACCGCGAACTGGCCGACACGATCCGCCGGCACGTTGCCGTCGCGGATCATCGCGTCGCGCTCGAAGGCGACGAGGCCCGGGCCGTCCAGCGCGGCCAGTGCCCGATAGGCCTCCACCGGGTAGTAGTTGTCGGAGTTCAAGACCAGGAAGTCGCGCGAGCCCACCACGTCCGCCGCCGCTGCCACCGCGTCCGCTGTGCCCAGTGGTTCCGCCTGGACGGCGAAGGCCACGCGCAGCCGGGTCGGCGCCGCAGCGCCGCCGTAGTAGTCGCGCACCGCGCGGTGCTCGGGGCCAATCACGAGGCACACCTCGGCCAGACCCGCGTCCGCCAGCCCGCTCAGGACGTAGTCCAGGAACGGCCGCCCGACGGGGATCATCGCCTTGACGCCCGTCGCGGCCACACGCGCCTGGTCCTCGCCGAGCGCCGCTCCCGCGTCCGCGCGCCGCATCCGCGTGCCGAGGCCGCGGGCGAGAATCACCGCGGCGGGAGTGTGCATGTCCGCCACCGCTCCATTTCGTGCGCCATGCCCCGCTCGATCGCGTCGATGAGATACGGCCGCAATTCCGCCGCGCTGATGATGCGATCGAGAGACCCGACCTTGAGGGCCCGGTGCACGCTGTGAATCCGGTCGAACTCGTCGGCAACCTCGCCGAGCTTCTCCGACCGCACCGTCTTGGTCACCTCCGCCAGCGCCGCTCGCCGGGCCACGCGCTCGGCGTCGGTCGAGGCCGTCTTCAGGGCGACCTCCAGCTTCTTGACGCGGGCGTCCTTCTTGGTCCGCCCGTCCACCTCCCGGGCGAACACCACCGCCGCCGCGGGGGCACCGCCGATCACCGAGGCGAAGCTGCCTTCGAGGGCCGCCACTTCCATGTTCTCGTTGAGCGTCTTCGAAAACACCACGAACGCGCCGCCGTGGTAGCGCGACACGACCACGAAGACGATCGGGCCCTTGAAATTCACCACCGCCCGCCCGATCTCCGCGCCGAACTCGAGCTGCCGGCGCCGCATCGACTCCGGCGACCCATCGAACCCCGACAGGTTCGCCAGAATCACGAGCGGCCGGTTGAGCGTGGCGGCGTTGACGGCACGGGCGATCTTCTTGGACGACATCGGGAACAGCGTGCCCGAGGTCCACTGTTCCGGGCCGTCGGCGGGCACCACGCCGAAACGCGGGACCGTCCGCGACTCGAACCCGATCATGCAGACGGGGTAGCCCCCGACGTGCGCGTCCCACGTGACGGCGATCTCCGCATCACGCCAGCCCGACCAGCGCTCGAGCGGCGCGTGGTCGGCGTCGCACACGGAGAGCATCACGCGGCGGATGTCGAACGGGCGCTTTCTCCCCGGGTTCGCCTCGTTGGAGAACACGTCACCCACCGTCGGGAAGCCGCCGGCCAGGTTGTCGTGGGGAAACCCGCGGATGTCGCGCGCGACCGGGTCCGCCGTCGCGGCCCGCCGGGGGAACCGCTCGCCGGGCATGCGGTAGCAGTGCTCGTAGTGGCGCAGCAGGATCTGGCAGGCGTCGCGCAGGTCCTGCGCCCAGTACTGCGCCTGGCCGTTCGGGCCCATGATGTGTTCGTAGCCGCCGATCCCGATGTTGTCCTCCGCCGAGACGGAGCCCGAGTAGTCGAGGGCCATCTTGCCGGTGAGCACCATCGCGCCTTCGGGCGTCATGACGAGAATCCCGCGCGTGTGCATCAGCATGGTCGCTTCGGCATTCCAGTAGGGCTGGGCACCCACATTGATGCCGGTGACGATGATGTTCACTTCACCGCCCGCCTGGGTGAAGTCGATGAGACGCCGGAGGACGCGAGAGATCCAGTCCATGTTCTCCGTGCCGCTCTCCATCGAAATCTTGGCGCCGGCCGAGAGCGCGTACCATTCGAGCGGCACGCTCATGGCCTCGGCCATGTCGAGGGCGCCGAGGATGCGCCGGCACTCCGGTTCCGCGAGCGAGCCCACTTCGCGGCTCGGATCGCCGAGAAGCGCGACGCGCGTCATGCCCTCGGGACACTTGGCCGTCCGGTTGGTCAGCAGCCCCACCACGACGTTCGCTGTGTTCTGGCCGTACGGCCGCTCGACCGGCGCCAGGGCGCCCTGCTCGTTGAGGTCGAGTTCCACGAACGAGCCCGCCGGGACGTTCGACGCCGGGCCGGCGTGCTCCGGCGTCATGAGGCGCACGATTTCGTACGGGTACGTCAGCCCTCGCTGGCGCATCCGCACCACCCGCTGGTCGTAGTCCGACAGCGTGCGGAGCGGTTCGGCGGACGGCGCCGAGAACCGGAGGACTGGCGCGCGTCCGGCAGCCAGGGTGATGGCGGCCGACCCCTCCGTCATCGCCCCGCCGTCGTCGGGCATCGTCGCGCGGATCACGATCTTCTCGAGGCCGAGCCCGTCGGCATGCGTCGACATCCGGGAGGCGAGTTCCCCGATGTCGCTCCGGCTGAGAGTGAACGGCGGCCGCACAAAGAGCGTCACCCGGTTCCACTGCCACCGCTCCTGCCCCGGGCGCTTCAGCTGCGCCCGGCGGACGGCCGTGAACGCCTCGAGGGCCATGCGCTCGAAGTAGGGCACGCCGATGAGGCTGCCGGCCCCGTCGCGCACCGGCGTCGCCTCGCGCACCTCGACGAGGGCGAACAGGCGCTCGTCGCGCGGGTTCTCGCGGGCCACGCCCTTGAAGAGATAGACGTCCTCAACCGAGGGCAGGCGCTCGAGGAAGAAATGGCGGAGCCGCGTGAACTCCAGCTGCTTGCCCTGCATCGGGTGCAGGCCCCGGAACACCTTGTCTTCGCGGAAGCCGGGACCGAACGGCCTGAATGTCAGGAACTGGAGGTCGGTCCCCGCCCCGTCCCCCGAGGCAGGCACGAGCACGAAGACAACGCGCCGCAGCGGGCGGTCGAAGCCCACCTGCTCGAGCTGGTCGCCGAGGATCGCGGCGATCGCCTCCATGCCGGCGGGGTCGATGTCCCACAGGTACACCTCGGCCACGCACTCGTGATCGGCCGGCGCGGACGCCACCTCCTCGCGGAGGGCCCCGAGCACCGCCAGCGCGTCGTCGTAGCGTCCGCCGGTGGCGACGACGTCGATGATCTGGCCCTCGTGCGGGTACGACGCGAGCACGAACGGCCACGGCAGCCCGACTGCATGCCGCACGCGCTCGATTGGCCGGAACCGGTAGTCGCGTCTGAGCATCACTTCGAGCGTCATGCGCTGGACGGCCTGAGAGGCGCGCGCGAGGTTCGACGCGAAGACGGTTCTGAGCGGCTGCGGGCACGCCACCAGCTCTGTGCGCCACGCCTCCGCTTCCGACCCCTCCGGCCTCGAGGCGAGGCGCGCCAGGCGGTCGAGCATCTTCGCCTGCACCGCGCCGCGCATCCGCTCGAATTCCGGCTGTTCGACGTAACGGTAATGCACATCGCGCGCGAGATCGGCGAGGTCCGGAAACCGCCCCTGCACGGCGGCGATGAGCTGCTCGAGGATCCGGAGAAACGCCGGGCTGCCCGGTGCGAGAGTCCGTGCCACGGCGAGGCGCCGCTCGAGTACCCCTCGGATGACCGGAATCTGAAGCTCGCTGCGCCGATGGCCCTTGAACAGCGCGAGCAGGGCCTCCCGCAGCGCGGGCGCCGGCTCGAGCGTCGCCACGTTGTAGTGCAGGAGGGCCGCGCGGAGCTGATCGAGGAATGCCGCCGGGAGGTCCGCGCCCTGGGAGTCGATGGTCCGGAAGTACCTGAAGAGGTACTGTTCCGAGCCCAACGCCGGGCTGCTCTCGTCCTCGTCGGCGGACTGGCGGCCGAACACGGCGTGCACGTCCACGAAGACCCTGAGCAGATCGTCTTCGGCCCTGAGCAGCCCCTCGTCGTCGGGCGGCAGGGACTGGGCGAGGCGCGTGTACTCCTGCAGCGCGCGGCCCACTTCCGCGGAGTCGAGGTCGAAGCCGAGCACGACCGCCCGCATCACCGGGAGGACGCTGGGGGCCGGCTCCGGCGCCGGGCGCTTCAGCTCCCGCAGGCCCGCGCGCACGCCTTTCAGCAGCGCGCGCCCCCTGGAGACGGGGCGCCCGCTGTCACGCACGACGACAGACCGGGCGCCGTCGAAGACGACCTTGGGTCCGGCCTTCCGGGCCCGGCCTTCAGCGGCCGCCTCGAGGTGCACGAGCGGCGCGCCCGGGCTGACCTGGCTGTTTGGCAGCACGAAGACCTGCCGGACCGTGCCAGCGAACGGGGCCGAGACGGCCGTCTCCATCTTCATGGCCTCGACCATCACGAGCCGCTCGCCGGCGGCGACCTCGTCGCCTGGCTCGACGTGCACCGAAACCACGACGGCCGGCGATCCCGCGCGGACCACGCCCTCGTCGGCCCGGGAAATCGCGTGCGGGATGCCTTCGACTTCGATGAGGAGTGTGTACCCGCTCATCGCGGTCAGCACACGGTAACGGCGGCCGTCGGTGGTCAGCCACCGCTCGCACGGCCCGTCGCGCTCGACCTCGGCGTCGATCCGCTGGTTACCGGCGGCGATCCGGTATCGTCCCTCGCCGATCCGGAACACGCGCAGTTGGTAGCGATGGCCGCGATAGCTCAGTTCCACGGGGCGCCCGACGCCGGTGCGCGCCGTCGGCCGCAGGCGGGCGGCCGAGGCGAAGAACGCCGCCACCTCCTCGGCGTGCTCGCTGTCGTAGACCTCGATGGCGGCCTGCAGCAGGGCCATCTTGGCGTGGCGCTCCGGCAGCGACTCCTCGCCGATGGTCAGCCGGTCGAGCAGGCCCGTGTCCACGATGCCGCGCTGCACCTCGGCCCGATCCATCACCTGCAGGAGGAAGGTGCGGTTTGTGGGGCCGCCGGACACGACGAGCACGCTCTCCGCGAGCGCCCGTTTCAGCCGGCCCAGCGCCTCCTCGCGGCTGTTTCCGCGCGCGGCCAGCTTGGCGAACATCGGGCCGAACTCGGGGGGCATCGAACTGCCCTCCGCGATCCCCGTGTCGACGCGGAGGCCGGGCCCGGTCGGCATCCGGAAGAGCGTGACGACACCGGGCGAGGCCGCGAACCCGTTGTACGGATCCTCGGCGTTGAGACGGACCTCGATCGCGTGCCCGGAGCTTTGAGGCGGCACCGCCGCAAGGCGCCCCCCCCGGGCCACGTCGATCTCGAGCTTCACGAGGTCGATGCCGCTCGTCAACTCCGTCACGACGTGCTCGACCTGGAGCCGTGTGTTCGCCTCGAGGAAGTAGAACCGCCCGGAGAGGTCCACGAGGAACTCGACGCTCGCCTGGTCCCGGTACTGGGCCGCCGCCACGAGCCTCACGGCGGCGTCGGCCAGCGCCGTTTCCAGTTCCGTAGAGAGGCCGGTCGCGGGCGCCTCCGACACCAGCTTCTGGTACCGGCGCTGCAGGGAGCAGTCGCGAGTCCCGATGGCCCAGATGGCCCCATGGCGATCCGCCTGGACCTGCACCTCGATGTGGCGCATCCCGGCCATCCAGCGCTCGACCAGGAGCGTGCGGTCGTTGAAGATGCGCGACGCGTCGCGCCGGACTTGCCCGAACGCCGCCTCGAGATCGGCTGGAGAGGTCACCCTCCTGATCGCGCGACCTCCTGCGCCCCCGCTCGCCTTGAGCACCGCCGGGTAGCCGACCCGCTCCGCCTGGGCCAGCGCGGCGTCCACGGTGTCAACGGGTCCATCCCCCCACGGAATCACCGGGATCCCGGCCTGCTCGGCGAGGCGCTTCGCGCAGATCTTGTCGCCGAGCCGCCGCATGGATCCGCTATCCGGGCCGATGCTCACCACCCCGAGGCGTTCGCACAGCTCGGCGAACTCTGGCCGCTCCGCCACGAACCCCCACCCGGTCCAGACCGCATCCGCCTGCGCTTCGATCAATCCCCGCTCGAGGGCACGGTAATCGAGGTAGACCGGGCGCCTCAGCCCGTCGGCATCGTCCACGTAGGTCGAGGGGCCGAGGTCGACCGCCTCGTCGGCCTCGCGCACGAATCTGGCGTGCCGGTCGGGCTCGGCGAACAGGGTGATGACGCGGATGCCAGTCCGGTGTTCCAGGTTGTACTCGCGGATCGCGTGAATGAACCGCATGGCAGGTTCGCCGCGGTTCACGATCGCGACGCGACGGAAGTCAGTCAACATGCAGGCCTCGATGGCGGACGGGCTGGGGCGGCCGGCCGCGCCCTTCAGGGCGGGGGAACACGTATTCTAGCCCATCAAGCCGGCCCTGTTGCGGGGCCGAGGCGCTTGTGCATGAGGATCTCGTCGGCATCCTCGATGAGGAAGGCCTTCAGCGTGCCCACCGCCTCGAACCCGTGACGCTCATAAAAGCGCCGTGCGCGCGGGTTGAAGGACGATACGCAGAGAAAGAGGTGATGGGATCGTCCGCGGTAGGTACGCTCGACGTGGTCGAGCAGCGCAGCGCCGACGCCCTGGCCCCGGAAGCCCAGCGCCACGGCGATCGACACGATGTAGGGTGCGCCCGCCACGCCGGCCGGGCGCACGAGGACGAGGCCGCAGCGCTCGCCGCCGATGGCAGCTATCTCCAGCACGTCCAGCCCGGAGGTGCACGCCGCGAGGCACGCATCGAATCCACGGCCCAGCGTAAGCCACGGGTCCGAGGAGGCCATCACCTCGGCGGCCCACCTTGCGTCGTCGCCCGTGGCCCTTTGGATCGTGACGGCCGGCATGCTCGCCCCAGCTATAATCTTCCTGCGGACGCGACGGCGCGGCTGCCATGCGTCCAGAGGACCCGATGACCTCGATCTCAGCGCTGCTCTTCCCCGATCCGCGGCGCCGGCTGCCCCACTCCCGCTGGTGGAACATCGCGGCACGAACGGTTCACCTGGGGGCCACCGGCATGCTGCTCGGCGGACACGTGTTCGGCGCTGATGCCGGGGCGCTGATGCCGCTGCTCTGGGTGGCGATCGTGAGCGGCGCGGCCATGGTCGCGATCGAGCTTTTCCCGACCGCCCATTGGGCCCACCAGGTCTGCGCCCTGTTCGTGTACGCGAAACTCGGCGTGCTCTGCCTGGTCCCGTTTCTGTGGGAACAGCGCGTCCCGCTGCTCCTTGCCGTGGTCGTGCTCGCGTCGGTCGGCGCGCACGCCCCGCGGCGCGTGCGTCACTATTCGCTCTGGTACCGCCGCGTCATGGTGGACTAAACGCGCCGCAGCGTTCCGCGTGACTCCGAGCCCCGCCTGCCTCGCCGTAGCCGGCCGGCAGGCCGGCCGGCGAAGGCGGGAGTCACGGATCCCGAACCCCGTCTGGCTACGGCTTCTTCAACCGAAACACGTTCAGCACGTCCGCCCGGCTCTTGACGGTGGACCGCTGCGAGTCCTGGCGCTCCCGCGCGAGGCGCTCAAAGGTCGGCCCAGGCTCCGGGTGCCGGAAGAAGACGCCCGTGTAGAGCTTCTTGCCGTACGCCTGCGCCAGGTCCATCGCGGCCAGCCGGTCGGCGGGATTGTGATTGAGCGACTCCAGCGTCTGCATCGTCGCTTTCTGCGCCTTGAGCATCTGGTCTTCCTGCCCGTAGGTGACGCACGGCGACTGCACGTTGATGAACGCGAACCCCGGGTAGCGGATGCCTTCTTCGATGACCTTCGCGAGGCCGTTCATGTCGGCCGGCGTGCCTTGCGCCACGAACTCCGCGCCATATCCCAGCACGTAGAGCAGCGGGTTCACGGGGCTTTCCATCGCGCCGAGGGCCGACGACACGGTGCTCAGACCCCGCCGGGACGTCGGGGACAACTGCCCCTTCGTGAGCCCATAGATCTGGTTGTCCATCACGATGTAGGTGAGGTCGATGTTGCGCCGGATGGCGTGGGCCACGTGGCCGCCGCCGATCGAGAAGCCGTCGCCGTCGCCGCCGGCGCACAGCACCAGGAGATCGGGGTTGGCCAGCTTGATGCCCTGCGCGATCGGCAGCGCACGCCCGTGCACGGTGTTGAATCCGTACGCCGTCGTGTAGCCCGGAATGCGGCTCGAGCAACCGATGCCTGAAATGAAGGCGATCTCGTGCGGCGGCCGGCCCACGTTGGCCAGCGCCCGGTAGATGGCCTGCACGACACCGAAGTCGCCGCAGCCCGGGCACCAGATGGGCTTCAGGTCGCTCTTGTAGTCCTTTGCGGTGTAGTCCTCAACGGGTTTCGCCGTCACCGTGCTCATGTCCAGCGTCCTCTCCTGCCCCGGAGCTCAGCCCTCCGAGGGCTCCTGGTGCTTTTCGCGCTGCAGCGCGAGGGATATCTGCCGCAAACGGTCCGCCACTTCGGCCGGCGTGATGGGGTTCGATCCGCTCTTCGCGAGCTGCTCGATCCCGCGCGGCACGTCGACGAACATGCGGATCAGCCTGAACAGCTGGCTCTGGTGGTTCTGCTCGACCACCAGCCCGCGCTTGATGGACGAGAAGAACTCCTGATAGACCTGCTCCGACACCGGGTACAGCAGCCGCGGCACGAGCAGCTTCACGCGCAGGCCCTGCTTCAAGGAGAGGTGAAACGCTTCGATGGCGATCCCCGCGGTGCTGCCCCAGCTGATCAGGCCGAGCGGCGCGTCGGCGTGTCCCTCGACGATGAACAGGTCGCGGCGCTGCTTGAGCGGGTTGAACTTCTTCAGCCGCTTGTCGTTCATCCGGCTGTGCATCTCCCCGTTGGCCGTCGGGGCGCCATGTTCGTTGTGTTCGATGCCGGATGCGAGGTAGTTGCCGCCCTTCATGCCGGGGTGGCTGATCGGGCTGATGCCCGTCTCGGTGAATCGGAACCGCGTGTAGTGCTCGAGCTCCTTCTCGGTCGGCCTCTGGCGATCGAGGATTCGGACCGAGCTCGCGTCGATGGGCTCGGCGGTTTCCTTGCGCTGCCCCACTTCCTGATCCGAGAGGATGATGACCGGCGTCTGGTAATGCTCGGCGAGGTTGAAGGCCTCGATCGTGATCGGGAACATGTCCTCGGCGCTGACCGGCGCGAGCACCGGGCGAATCACGTCGCCGTGGGCCGAAAATGCGGCCTGGAAGAGGTCCGACTGCTCGCCCTTCGTCGGAATCCCGGTCGACGGCCCTCCCCGCTGCACGTTCACGCACACGAGCGGCAGCTCCGCGATGCTCGCGAGGCCGAGCATCTCGGTCTTGAGCGACATGCCGGGCCCTGACGTGGCCGTCAACGCCTTCTTGCCGGCAAACGAGGCGCCGACGACGGCGCCGACGCCCGCGATCTCGTCCTCGGCCTGCATCATCGTCCCGCCGTACTTCCAGATCTCGCGGCCGAGGAAGTGCATGATCTCCGACGACGGGGTGATCGGGTAGCCGCCGAAGAACTCGCATCCCGCGACAATCGCGGCGGCCGCGCAGAGGTCGTTGCCGTCGACCACGAACTTCGCGGTCGGCGCCGCGGGTTCGGCCATGAGGCGGTCCGTCTTGAGGGGGTGCTGCTCCGCGTACTCCAGGCCGGCGTGGAAGGCCTTCTCGGCCCGATCGACGATCTCGGCGCCCTTCTTCGACAGGCGCTTCCGGATGCCGGCGATCACCTCTTCGCGGCCGATGCCGAGCCACCCCGACATCAAGCCGAGCACGACGGTGTTCTTCGCCCGGTCGCTGCCGCCGGTCTCCCTCGCCATCTGCTCGATCGGCACCGGGATCACCTCGGCCGGAGTCACGCCCACCAGCGGGATCTTGTCCGGCGCGATGTTCGTGATGCTGTCGTAGATGACCGTCGTCTCACCGCCGACGGGCAGTTCGGCGCCGAACTTCAGGAAGTCCTCCCAGTTGAGCGCGACCGCCAGGTCGAGCGACCCGCCTGGGCTGAGCACCTTCTGTGTGCACACCCGCAGTCGGAAGCTCGACTCGCCGCCGCGAATCTGGGGGCCGAAGCTCTTGGTGAGCACGCCGTGGTACCCCTCGAGCGCGGCCGCCGTCAGCAGCGACTCGCCCGCCGACACGATGCCGTCGCCGCCAGAGCCGGCCATTCCGATGACGAGATCCGTATTCATAGCAGTCCCGGGAAGAGGTGGTTCGCGGTGGCCACGTCGACCGATCACGCCGGAGGCGGCAACTGACGGCCGATGTCGGACTCCGCAAGCATATCAGATGGATTCTTGCTGCGGCCAGAGCCACGCCGCGCCTCTGACGCCGCTGGCATCGCCGTGGCGCGGCGCGGCGAGGCGCGTGTCGACGCGGTCGGAGAACACCCACGAAGCCCAGCGCGCCGGGACGTTGGCGTAGAGGCGCGTCAGCTTCGACAGCCCGCCGCCCAGCACGATCACATCGGGGTCGAGCACGTTGATGATGCTCGCCAGCGCGCGCGCCATCCGCGCCTCGTAACGGCGGAGTGTCGCCTCCGCCTCCGCATCGCCGCCCGCTGCACGGGCCGCGATCGCCTCGCCGTCCAGGCGGACGCCGGTGGCGCGCTCGTGGTCTCGCGCGAGACCGGGACCGGACAGCCACGTCTCGATGCAGCCGCGCCGCCCGCAGTAGCACGGCGCGCCGGGCAGTTCCTCCGCCTCGGGCCAGGGCAGCGGGTTGTGTCCCCACTCCCCCGCGATCGCGTTCGGCCCGGTGATGATCCGCTGGCGCACCGCAACGCCGCCGCCGGTGCCCGTGCCGACGATGACGCCGAAGACCACCTCGGCGCCGGCCGCGGCGCCGTCGCAGGCCTCGGAGAGGGCGAAACAGTTCGCGTCGTTGGCGAGCCGCACCGTCCGGCCGACGGCCCGATCGAGGTCCTCCTGCAAGGGCCGTCCGATGAGCCACGTCGAGTTGGCATTCTTGACGAGGCCCGTCGCCGGCGACACGGCTCCGGGCATGCCGATGCCCACCGTGCCGCGCGCTCCCGCTTCCGCCTCGAGCGCCGCGACCAGCCCGGCGATCGCCCGGACCGTGCCCGGGTAGTCGTCCCGCGGCGTCGCAATGCGCCGTCCAGCCATCATCCGGCCGTCCGCGGAGAGCGCGACGCCTTCGATCTTCGTGCCGCCGAGATCGATGCCGATCCGGATCATGTCGCCACCTGCCGCGGCCCGCGCGCGCGGTGCGATCCGCGGGTCCACAGCCCTGTTATGATATCTGCATGGCGTTACAAGAGCGGGACTTCTACGTCGAAACCCCGGGGACGCGCCCCGCCTCCTTCACGTGCCCCCACTGCAAACGGCGCAACGACTTCCAGATTCACTGGGTGACGCGGATCAAGAAAGACCGCCTGCCTGCCGGCGCCGACGACCGCGACCGCGCCCAGTTCCCCAAGCTTCGCAGCTACATGATCCGTACCGACGATCTCGTGACCTGCCCCGCCTGCCGCCGGCGTTTCGAGGTCCCCAGTCACCAGTCCCTCGTGTTTCTCGCCGACGGCCAGGCCCCCGTCCAGTACGATCCCGACGACGACAATTTCGGCAAC
>Ga0079037_100001097_pt1 | contig 13594 bp, 4 predicted proteins | sample Mud3Dept4metaG_FD_71479 | JGI IMG/M metagenome (GOLD analysis project Ga0079037, IMG submission 71479) | Freshwater wetland microbial communities from Ohio, USA, analyzing the effect of biotic and abiotic controls - Mud 3 Core 4 Depth 4 metaG | ecosystem: Environmental > Aquatic > Freshwater >... | reverse complement strand
CTCGCGGTCCTCTACCCCGCCTTCCGCGGGAGGGGCAGGGAGGCCGCGGCGCCCGGGACCGCCCCGACGACCCCCGCGCCCGCCGAGGCCCCCACCGCGCCTGGCCATGCGGCCGGCAGGAGTCCCCCCAGGGCCCGCAGGCGGAGGGGCGCGCCACCGCCCCCGGACGCCCATGGCCCGCCGCCCCCGCCCCCGGCACAGCGGCCGGAGGACGGGGGGCAGGCCCCGCCGTGGCGGTAGGGCGCCCCGCACGCACGTGGGGTGGGGGTAAAGGCACGGCCGGGCATCCCCGGCGCACGCCCAAGGGCGCGCTCCGTCCGTACCCGCTCGCGCACACGGGCGCGCGCGTCCAGATGGCCACGGGGGCCGTCAACATGATAGAAACCTATTAATATGGTTCGGACGGTAAGCGTTCCGAGTGAGAACCATGAGGAGTTTGTACTGGTCTTACCTTATTCTAGGTGCCGTCGCGGTCCTGGCCGCGGTGGCTACGACGACGCAGGCAGCCGACATCTTTGGGGACCTCGTCGTCAATTCCGGGAGCACCTACCCCCTGGCCAACGACGACCTGAACGTCTACGGCAACGTGCTGGTGAAGTCCGGAGGCACGCTCGACCTCAGGAACGTCAACCTCGCCCTGATGTGCGCATCGGAGGGCCAGTACACCCTCAAGGTCGAGGCCGGTGGCGAGTACCTCCACAACGGTGGCACCATCGGCACCGGCAGCTCCTACCGCTTCAAGTTCGAGGTGTTCGGCCAGATGACCCTCGAGGGGGTCACGGTGAGCAACACCTGGGGCACGGGCGGCGCGTTCGACCCGACCTCGGGCGCGGACCCGGACCTCGCGGGCCTCAGGGGAGGCATCCAAATCTACTCTAGCGCCGTCCACGTGGGCAACTGCACGCTCGAGAACGGGCTGCTCACGATGGTCTACGTCGGCAGCGGCGTGACCCCCGCCATACAGGGGTGCACCATTAGGAACGTCCAGTACAACGTCAAGAGCTACTACCAGAGCGCCGCGTCGAGCCCCTCGACGACCCGCTACTCGGCCATGGCGTTCGGCGTGCTGCTCGACGGCGGGGCCGCGACCGTCGACGGCGTCACCTTCACCGACATCGGCGTGTTCTCCACGATGACATCCATATACTACCGCGACCAGGCCGTCAACAACAACGAGTACCGGGTCATCGCCGCGGCCGTGGCCGCGCGCTCGACCGAGCTCAAGGTCGAGAGCTGCACCGTCTCGAAGGTGGGGGTGCTCACCAAGGCGAGCGACACGTTCGACTCGGGCGGGAACACGGTCAACCAGTACTTCTACCAGTACCGCGTCGCGGGCCTCTACGGCTTCCACGCGAAGGGCTCCTCGGTGCAGGCCAACACGGTCACTGACTGCTCCTGGGGCATGTACGTCTCGGTCGACCCCTCGTCCCCTGGCGGCCCCACCATGACGTTCGATGTGATCATCGACAACACCCTCACCAGGAACTCGATGGGCGGTGCGTTCTTCTCCCTGAGCACGGTCAGGGCGCCGGTCATCATCAACGTGTCCGACAACAACATCGACCACAGCGGAGTGGCCCCGGTGGGCTTGCTCGAGGACTGCGGCCTCCTGGTGACCGCGACCGGCTGCACGGCCGAGCTGAAGGTCATACTCCAGCAGAACAGGTTCGACACCAACATCGGGCGGGGCGCGCTCGTGGACGTGCACGCCCACGGCGCCGCGCTCAGCGTCGAGGCGAGCAGCACCAACGTGTTCACGGGCAACGGGGCCGCTGGCCTCAAGGTCGTGGCCGACACGGTCACCGGCAACGTCCGCGTAGAGGTGACCAACGCCACCTTCTCCTCCAACCGCCCGACCGCCATGGGCGACGACGGCGCGCTCGCGGTCGAGGGCGGTGGCAACACGGGGCAGTTCTCGTTCAAGCTCGCTGACGTGTTCTCCACCAACAACCAGGGCTACGGCGCGTCCGTCGGGCTGGGCTCCGGCATGTGGACGGCCAACCACGCCTCCAAGACGAGCTACACCCTGCACAAGGTGACCCTCAGCGACAACACGGACACGGGGCTGTACATCTTCGACAACTACGGGACCAACGGCCAGAGCACGACGTTCGACTGGGTCGACGTCGAGGCCGACCGATGCACGAACGGCGGCGGCGTGTACGTGCACTCGCGCTCCGCGCTCGGCACCATCAAGGTGACCATCTACGACCTCACCGTCATCGACGCGGCTGACAATCGCGACGCGGTGAGGCTCGAGCTCGCGGGGGCCAACTTCAACCCGCGCACCGTCCTCAAGGGCATCCTCATCACCTACAGCGGCGACACGCCCTCGGCGACGGGGCTGTCGCTCCAGGGCACCGACGCCTCCAACAGGTGGCCCATGGACATCATCGACCTGGTCAGCACGAACTCGGGCACCGCCCTCGAGGCCCAGTACTGCAACGTGGTGGCCACCAACTGCAACCTAACGACCACGACGCAGACCGCGGTCGTGGCGCTCGACAGCCGCGTGGACCTCTACTACTGCCGCATGGTCGAGCTCAGCGCCTCCGTCACCGCCGGTACGCTCAACTCGGGCGTCTACTACTACAGGTGGTTCAACATCAGCCTCGTGGCCTGGCAGAACAGGGCCCCCATCAAGAACCAGACCATCACCATCAGGCGCTACAACGAGCCCAAGGAGGAGCTCTACACCGCCAAGACGGACGCGAAGGGCAAGCTCGAGTTCAAGCAGATCGCCTACTGGATGAAGGACGACATCAACACGCCGCTGCGCAACGACGTGCTGCAGGCGTTCATGAAGATGGCGAACGACGAGCTCAACAGCCAGTTCTTCGACTTCAACGTCAGCGCCATAGGAATCGACGACCCGAGCGTGCCGGAGCTCATCATCAGCATCCCCGCCGAGAACACCATACAGAAGGTGGGCGACCTGGTCGTGCAGGGCGAGGTGCGCGATGCGCACAGCGGCATCGTGAAGGTCGAGGCCACAATCGACAACATCGTGTGGCACAACGCGACGGGCCTGGAGGGCCGCGAGGGGCAGTTCAAGGCCACCTTCAGGATACCGCTCACCGGCCTTGTGGACAACGTGTACACCATCAAGGTCCGCGGCTGGGACGTCGCTCGCTTCCCCAACGAGACGTTCGGGGTGGCCATCGTGGAGATCAAGAACGTGAAGATCGACACCCAGCCCCCGTTCCTCATCGTCGAGCACCCGGCCCAGGAGCACTACGTCACCAACATGGGGTCCATCGACATCGTGGGCAGGACCGAGTCGACAAAGTTCATACGCAAGCTCACCATCAACGACATCATCATCCCCATCCTGGGCATCACCTTCAACTACTCAACCCCGCTCGAGGAGGGCGCCAACACCTTCATCATCATCGCCGAGGACACCGCGGGCAACATCGCGGTGCTCACGCGCCAGATAGTGAGGGACACGCTGGCGCCGACCCTGATAGTCACGAGCCCCACCGAGTTCTTCAGCTCTCGGCAGCAGGACTTCGAGGTGGCGGGCGACTCCGAGGAGACCGCCACGGTCTTCGTCAAGCTGGACACGCGCGCCGATGAGCTCGTGGAGATACGCGGCGGCACGCGGTTCTACCACGTGCTCAAGATCAACAAGGAGGGCACGCACACCATAACCGTGCGCGCGGTCGACGCCGCGACGAACGAGGCCACGGTCGTGCGGTACGTGAAGTACGACACCACGCCGCCCATCATCGACGTCGACGCGCCCACCTCTGGCCAGATCACCAACATCCAGAAGGTGCTGGTCTCGGGCGGGACCGACGTCGAGGTGCGCCAGGTCTTCGTCAACAACCTCATCTTCAACGTCACGATGGGCCGGTTCGCGCTCGAGATCAACCTCCTCGAGGGCGTGCAGAACCTCACCATCAAGGTGGCCGACGCGGCGGGCAACGAGAACCAGACCCGCATCCCCATCTCGATAGACGTGACGCCCCCGCACCTGGTGGGCCTCACCATCGAGTCCAGCGAGCCGGGCTCGACCGCCATCCCCATCTCCGACGGCATGGTCGTCAACATGCGCAGCGTCCGGTTCCGGGGCGGCCTGGAGCAGATGGACCAGCGCACGCTCTACGTGCGCGTGGGCAACGACAACCGCACCGCCCTCTGGGACGAGGGCGGCTCCTTCTACCGCGAGTTCAACCTCGACGAGGGGGAGAACATCGTGACGTTCTTCTGCGTCGACATCGCGAACAACAGGGAGACACGCACGTACAGGATCTGGGTCGACACGCGCGCGCCCACCATCAAGTTCATGAGCCCCAAGCTCACCCCCAACTTCGAGGCGACGACCGAGGAGGACACCATCGTCATCTCCGGCATCATGGAGGAGGAGGGCGTCAGCCTCATGATACAGAACAAGCCGGTGGCGATCGTCCCCACCTCCGGCCAGTTCCAGACGATAGTGGCGCTCATCGAGGGGGTCAACAACATCGAGGTCACCTTCACCGACCCGGCGGGCAACGACGACAGCTACCTGCTGCGCATCACCTACACGCCCGCTGGCAAGGACGACTCGCCCACCAAGACCGCCCTCGGGAAGCTCTGGTGGGTGTTCGCGCTCGCCATCGCCATCCTCATAATCCTGCCTCTCACCGTGCGCAGGACGCGCGGGAAGTGGTTCAAGGAGCACCCCGAGCTGGAGCGGTACGACCCCAGGGCCGCGAGGGAGGGGTACTACGACGACCCGTCCTACTTGCAGGACCAGTACCGCAGGGGAGGTGGCTACTGATGTCGCGGACGGTTTACATGCTCGCGCTCGCCGCGCTCGTCGCCCTGGTGGCGGCGGTCGCGGTCGCATCGGCGCAGACCCCGCCCCCCGCGATCGGGGACTGGGTGGTCAACGACAGCACGGTCTTCAACGGCAACACCATCACCATCACGGGCAACGTCGTCGTGTCCGGCTCGAGCGCGCACCTGCAGCTGACCAACGTCAATCTGCGGTTCTCGGGCTCGGGCATGCACACCGTCACCATCAGCGGCGGCGGCAAGCTCACGATGGTCGGCGGCACCATCACGGCGCTCACCGGCGTCTGCCAGGTCAACGTCAACGCGGGCGGGTCCGGCACGGGCGCATCCCGCCTCGATGGCGTGACCATAACCCACACCAACGGCGTCTTCGTCACCACCTGGCATGCCATGGTGGTCAACTGCACGATCGTCGACTCCCTCGGCTTCGGCGTCAACGCGATGCCCGCGGACCCCTACTCGCGGCCGCTCGAGGTCCGTGGGAACACCATCCCCAACCCGGCCTCCGACGGCATCAACGCGGTGCTCCAGGGCTTCACGGGCACGGTCGAGTTCGACTGCACCGGCAACAACATCACGGCCGCGGGCGAGGACGGCATCGACATCCGCGTGAACAGCCCGGGCGGGACCGGCAAGGTCTACCTGGACCGCAGCCGCGTGACCCTCGCGGGCGGCAACGGCATCATCGTGAGCGAGCAGCTGCACTTCTCGGAGCTGACATACAACGACGTGTACGTCAAGAACGCCACGCTCGACGGCGTCCACATGACCATCTCGCAGGACCAGATGCTCACGAAGTACGTGGACCGCGTGCACTCCGAGGGCAACGGCCAGACCGGCGTCTTCATCCAGTTCCAGCAGACGAACTGGGACCACCCCATACTCAGGTGGTGGAACATCTCGGAGAACAAGGACATCGGCGTGCACTTCGTGAACTTCGACTGCGCCACCTTCAGCTACGGCTACAACGTCAACAACGAATCCTCTTATGACTACGTGTGCGAGCAGACCGACCTGCAGATATTCCAGACGACCCACAGGAAGGCCATGGCCGACGTCATCGCGGCCACGAAGTACATCACCTCGTACCGGTTCTTGCACTTCCGCCTCAGCTGGCAGAACGGCGAGCCGTGCAAGTACAACACCGTCGAGTTCGAGACCGGGACCGGCGAGCGCATCGCGCGCGCCTCCTCGGACGGCACGGGCTGGCTGCCCAACATCACGGGCATATTCGACTGGACGGTGACCCCCACCAGGTCCACGGCCTACGACGAGCTCACGCCGTTCATGACGGGCGGGACGCAGCGCATCGCGACCACCCCGTTCACCTTCGACCGCGACTACCAGGGCGACCTGGTCTTCAGGGACACGCAGGCCCCCGACCTCAAGGTCGAGAGGCCCGCCACAAACCAGGTCCAGAACACGCCCGAGCTGCTGGTCAGGGGCAGCTGCACCGACCCGCACTCGGGCGTCAAGCTCGTCCAGGTCAGCCTGGACGACACGGTCAACTGGAACTCCAAGACCTGGTTCGAGGTCAACGGCACGAACTCGTGGGAGCGGACGTTCGAGTACGTGCCCGACGGCATCATCAACGTGTACGTCAGGGCCTTCGACATAGCCAACTGGCCGGGCGGCGGCTGGGCCAACGTCACCATCCAGAACATCACCATCGACACGACCGCGCCCAACCTCACGGTCAGGCCCCCCGAGCCGTTCATCATCACCAACAGCACGCAGCTCACCATCCTGGGCTTCACCGACCCGGACGTCGTGAGCGTGTCCATCAACGGGGAGGGCCTCATCGTCCAGGGCGGCAGCTTCAACAAGCAGATCGTGCTCATCGAGGGCGACAACACCATCGTCGTGGTCGCGACCGACTTCGCGGGCAACATCGCGAAGGCCATCAGGAGGATCAGGCTCGACTCCATCGCGCCCATCCTAATCGTGACCAACCCGCCCGTCGAGCCCCCCTACCTGCGCACCAAGGACGCCACGGTCAACGTCGGCGGCTACACCGACCTGGCGGAGGTCGTCATCACCATCAACAACCAGCCCGTGGCCATCACGGCGGGCATGTGGTCGCACACGATGACGCTGGCGCCGGGCCCCAACAGCCTGGTCATAGACGCCGTCGACCCCGCGCAGAACCACCGCGTCGTCACGGTGCCGGTCTACTACGACAACGTGCCGCCCGACGTGCTGGTCATGGAGCCCACGGAGGGCCAGATAGTGAACACCTCCACCATCCACGTCGAGGGCAGGACGTCCCCCGACATCCTGAACGACCAGATCATCATCAACGACATCTACATCGGCGTCGCCAGCGGGGCGTTCACCCACGAGTTCACCATCATCGAGGACGGGCCGCTCAACATCACCATCAGGGTCGAGGACATCGCGCACAACGTCGTGGTCAGGGTCGTCCACATCATCGTGGACACGACGGCGCCGTTCATCGACAACCTCACCGTCGTCGAGGGCGACATCGTCAACACGCCCACCATCGTGGTCGCCGGCGACACCGAGGCGAACGCGACGCTGTTCGTCGATGGCATGATCACGCAGCTGGTGGGCGGCCACTTCAGCGCCCAGACGAGCCTCGCGGAGGGCAGGAACGAGGTGCTGCTGCGCGTGCGCGACAAGGCGGGGAACGAGCGCGTCGTGAGGCGCATCGTGTTCCTTGACACCATCCCGCCCAGGTACGAGCTCGACGAGGTCGTCGGCAACGTGACGCGGGTGAAGGAGGGGTTCATCCTCCTCACCGGCAACACGGAGGCCGGGGTGGCCCTCAGCTTCATCTACGGCGAGCAGACCGACCCGGGCTACGTGGACCCGAGCGGCCGGTTCGAGCACACCATCATCCTCGGCAAGCAGACGAGCATGCTCGTGCGCATCCGCGTCGTGGACATCGCGGGCAACGTCTACCAGAACGAGCTCACCGTCATGCGCTACCAGCCGCCCGAGAAGCCCTGGTACGAGGAGAACCCGTGGCTGCTCTGGGGCATCGTCATCCTGGTCGTCGCGTGCGTCGTGCTCGTCGTCGGCCTCAAGTACGGGCTGGACGCCACTTACAAGCGCCGGCTGAAGATCATGGGCACGGGCGCCCAGATGGGCACCGCCTACGCGACGGCGCCCCCGCCGCAGCAGCCGCAGGCGCCCCCGCCGCCCAGGGGACGGCCGCTCCCGCCGCCCCCGCCGCAGCCGGACGAGGCCGGCGCCGAGCGCAGGGCCCCGAGGCCCCCGAAGGAAGGCGAGTGAGCGTCAGAGGCCAGCGCCCCTCGAGGGCCGTGGCGCGCCCACGGCCCACGAGCCGGGGTCGCAGCGCGCGGTTTGCCCCTCCAGCCTGAGCAGGGCCTCCCCCTCGCCGGCGGACAGGCGCTCCCAGCCCGGGACGAACCCCTCCCAGGCGACCTCGTCGAGCGTGCGCCCCTCGCCGTCGCCGAGGCGCACGACGTCCCCGCCGTTGGAGAGGCGCAGCCCCATGCCCCAGACGTCTGGCCGGGCGCCCCAGCGCTGCCAGGGCGCGGCGCTGTCGCGGGCCACGAGCAGCCTCCCGCCCGGCATGATGGGCCGGTGGGGGGGCAGGACGAAGCTGCCAGCGTCGTCCTCGAGCACCAGCCCCCCCGCGTCCACGACGCGGTCGCCCGCGTTCAGCACCTCCACGAACTCCAGCTCCGCGTCCGCCCCGCTCGCGTCGTAGAGCACCTGCGACAGCAGCAGGAGCGGCGCCGACGCGTCCCTCAGGCGCGCGCGCAGCAGCACGACGTCGGCCCACCGCCAGGATGCGGAGCCCAGGCCTGGCCACGCGGCCAGCGCGGCCGCGGGCACCCCGCGCAGCTCCACTGAGGCGGAGGCCTCCCATCCGCCGGGGGCGACGGTCGCGCAGGCGCCGGCACTGGCGCCGGCGCCGGCGCTGGCCGCGGCGGCCGCGGCCGACCGCAGCGCCGCCACGTTGGCCTGCGCGCGCATCGCCAGACCCACCTGGGGGGGCGCGCCCCCACCGGCGAGGAACGGGGGGAGCGACACCGTCCACAGCAGCTCGACGCGCAGGAGCACGCGCGATGCCAGCGCGGACGGCAGCCCCTCCCGCGCCCCCGCCCCTTCGGGCGAGGCGGCCGCGCCCTCCCCGGCCAAGCGGCCCAGCGTCCTGCCCGCCCAGACTGCCAGGGGCAGCAGGACCTCGAGCGGGTCCGCGAGGACCAGCCCCACGTGCACCTTCGGCCATCCGGGCGCCGGGGGGTCGACCTCCACGAAGGCCTCGACCTCGATGACCACGCCCGTGGCCTCGAGGAGGAGCGCGAAGTAGAGCTCGCGCAGCATCGTCTCCGCGAACAGCGCCGCGTCGGGGCGCGCGGCCGCCGCGGCCGCGAGCGAGCCGACCGTGGAGCCCCTGACCGATGCGAGCCAGGCGCGCTTCAGCGCATCGAGCGCAAGCCTCCCCAGGTCGTCGGGGGCGTCGCGCTCCGACCTCATCAGGAGCCCTGCGTCGACCGTCCCGGCCGCCCCTGCCAAGGACAGGGCGGCGGCGCCACCGAGCAGGTCACGCAGCCGCACGCCCGTCTCGACGGGCGAGGGCGAGGCCGCGACCGCCTCCACCACGAGCTCCCGCGAGGGCCCGTCGCGCCCGTCGTCGCCCCACCGCGCCGTCGCCGTCAGGACGGAGGCGCGCTCGATTGTGAGCGGGTCGAGCTCCACGACCACGGACTCCCGCCCCAGGTCCATCTCGGCCCTCCCGAGGACGGCCCAGGCGTGGCCGTCGAGGGGGCGGGCGCGGAAGGGGTTGCGCGCGTCGGCGAGCCTGCGCACCTCTAGCGTCGCGCGGACCGCGCCGCGCTCCACGGTCACGGTGACCGACTGCGCGAGGGGGTCGAGGGAGACGTCCGCGTCCAAACCCAGGGCGTCGAACCGCCATGTCAGCCGGTCCTCGAGCACGGGCCCCGCGATGCGCGCGAGCAGCCTCCACGCCGCGTCGAGCGCGGCGTCGGTCCGGCCTCGGAGGAGCGCCTCCCCTATGCCGAACAGCGACCGCGAGAGCTCGTAGGCCGATTCGTCGAGCACGGCCGTGACCATGTCGCGCGCGATGCCCTGCAGCTGGGCCGCGACCCACTCACCCGCGTCGCGCACGCGCGCGGCCAGGTGGCCGATGCATTCGGTGGCCTGCCCCCACACCGCGCGGGCCGCGTCGGCCAGGTCGGAGGCCAGCGTCCTCGAGGGCTCGTAGGCGATCCCCTCCAGCGGCCACCCGGTCGCGACGCGCACCTCGACCGCGAGCTCGAGGGTGCCGTCCCAGCCGATGGGCGGCGAGGCCGGGGTGCCTCCCCCAGCGCCCGTGGCCCCCGGGCCGGCGTCCAGCCGGACGTCCCCCCGCAGCCGCACGGTGCACTCCGAGAGGTAGGGGAGCGCTCCGAACGTCGGCGCGCCCTCGCCCGCCGCGAGCATGCGCAGGAACGGCCCGGGCTCGCACGCGGTCTTCCCGGTCCAACCCACGCTGACCGAGAGGCCTGCGAGGGCGGGCACGAGGCCCGCGCTGGCCGCCCCGGGGCCGCCCTCGCCGGCCAGCGGGCGCGTCGACGCGACCTCGGGCCCGACCGCCGCGACCGAGAGCAGCGCCTCGCGCGCGGACATCAGCCCCAGCCGCGCGAGGGGCACGGCCCAGGCGGGCACGGCGCCGAGCCGCGCCCCCATCGCGTCGAGCGACGCGACCGCGGAGGCGACCGCCCCGGTGAGGTTCGCGTCACCGCCCCCGACGGGCGGCGGCGCGCCCACCTCCCCCATGGCCCTGACGACGAGGCCTGCGAGCGCACCTGCCAGGGCGGCATCGACCGCGTCGCCGGGCAGCTCGCCGCCGCCGGCCGGCAATCCCGCGGCCTCGAGCACCCCCACCAGCCCCTCACCGAGCCCCAGGTAGTCGCCCAGGCGCCCCGCGGACGCGCGGACGGCGCCCTCCACCGACTGGCGGACGACAGCGCCCAGGTCGATGACGGGCGGCGCCGGGGCCCCGGGCAGCGCGCCCTCGCAGAGCGCGCGCAGGCCCTCGCGCAGCGCCCCCTCGATGTCCAGGGCGGTCAGCAGCCCCTCCGCGTCGCGACAGCCCCCGAGCGCGCGCCCCTGGGCGAGCTCCCATAGCGGACCGCGCACCGCGTAAGCCAGCGCGCCCCCGGGCTCGTCGAGCGCGGCCAGGGCCCTGGACGCCCTCGCGACGAGCGCGGAGGGCCTGCCGCACTCGCCGAAGGCCACCACCTCCGCCCTGAGGCGCCCCCCCTCGCCCTCCAGGGCCAGGAAGGCGTGCCCCTCGGGCCGCGCGAGGCGCGCGGCCCCGGCTCCGGTCGCATCGACCGGCGGGACGCCCGCGAGCGCGGCGCGCGCGTCCTCCAGCCCCATCGTGAGCCCGCATGCCCGCATGGGGAACGACGGCGAGAGCCGGGACAGGAGCGCGGCGTCGAGGAGGGACGACAGGTCGCCCCCCACCCCGCGACCGGCGGCCACGACCGCATCCGCCAGCGCCAGGTCGAGCGCGCGGGAGAGGGCCGCGTGCGCCCGCGCGAGCGCGCCCTCCAGCCCCTCGGGCCCGTCGCCGGGCCCCTGGGCGGGCGAGAGGGCGACGAGCGCGCCCGCGCCCACGAGCAGCAGCACGGCGACTGCGGCGAAGGGCGCGCTCGACCGGACGTCGCGACGGCCGGGGACGAGCCGGTTCCTGGCCAGGGGTGCATCACCATCCCGAACGGCCCCGGGGGGCCGACGCCCTCGCAACCGCCGGCGCTCTTATGAGGGCATGGCGAGAACCATCGCGCCTAATCACCCGGCGGGGGCGCGCCCGTGCGGGGAGGGCGCTGACGGTCCTTGCGCGGGCTGGCGAGCGAGCGCCGCATCGTGAAGTACACCACGAGCACGATGGCGACCAGCATCGACGCGCAGCACACGACCGCCCCCTTCGCGTCCTCGTCGTCGCCGTCCCCGCCCGGCGCGTCCCAGCTCACGCGGACCGTGACCGACGTCGAGTTGACCTCCCCCCTGTCGTCGGTCACGCGCAGCACGGCGGCGTAGACCCCCTCCTCGGCGTAGTGGTGCGTGGTCGAGCCGCTCGCGTTGGAGGCGAAGTCGAACCTCCCGTCCCCGTCGAAGTCCCACTGCCAGAGAACGATGCGGCCGTCGTCGTCGTGGCTCAGGTCCCCGAACTCGAGGCCATCCCCCGGGCGGGCCCACTGCTCGACGGACGGGACGGGGACCGGGGGCGCGTTCGCGACGGGCAGGACCTCGACGCGCCTGGTGGCGGTCGCGCACAGGCCGTTCGCGTCCCTGGCCGTCGCGCGCGCGATGACCACGCCCGGCGCGCCGTAGGAGTGCTCCTGGACGGCGCCCAGGACGTCGTCGGTGCCGTCGCCGTCGAGGTCCCACGAGATGCGGACGATGGGCGCGGAGCCCGCCGTCGCGCACGCCTCGAACCTCACGGCCTCCCCCACGAGCACGGTAACGTCCGCGCCCGCGAGCACGGTCGGCGGCACCCGGCCCGACGGGGGCAGCACCTCGACCCAGAGCAGGGCGCTCGAGCTCCCCCCGTCGTCGTCGGTCGCGAGCACGCTCGCCCTCCACCGCCCCGTGCCCCCGTAGTCGTGCGTGGCGTCGGGCTCCACGGTCGCGAGGACGGGCGAGCCGTCGCCGAAGTCCCACTCGTAGCGCACGACCTCCCCGTCGGGGTCCGAGGCCGACACCGAGAGCTCGACCAGGCCCGTGTCGGACGTGACGTTGGCGGGCGGGCGCAGCACGGGCGCGATGTCGCGCACCTCGACGCGCAGATGGTCCTCCCCGTGCCCGCCCGCGTCGTCCGTGGCCCTGAGCACCGACGTGAAGTTGCCGAGGCGGCCGTAAAGGTGCGTGGTCCCCGGGGTCGTCGCCGAGCTCCAGTCGAAGGTCCCGTCCCCGTCGAAGTCCCACTCGTGGAGCGCCACCGTCCCGTCCGCGTCCACCACCACCGCGGTCAGGGCGACGACGGTGAGCCGGTCCGTCACCACGAACCCGTCAGGGGGGCGCGCGATGGCCACCTCAGGAGGCACGTTGGCCGGGGCCACGAGCACCACGAACGTCCAGTTCGCGCGCGTGCCGTTGGCGTGCCTTGCCTCGAGCACCGCGTCGAAGGTGCCGTCCAGCGGATAGCTGTGCGTCACGTTGGGCGAGGCGGCGCCCTGGTCGAAGGCGCCGTCGCCCTCGAAGTCCCACCACCAGGACTCGACTGGCCATCCCGGGTCGACGGTGACGTTGAGCGCGATCGGCTCGAGCGCGCGGCCCGTGAAGTTGGCGGAGCGGGAGGTGGCCGTCGCCCCCGCCGTAGCCGCGGAGATGGCGACCGCTAGCGCGAGAAGCGCGACCGTTGCGGCACGGACTCCATGACGGCCCAAGTCACGACCCCGCCAGCGCGGCGCCCTCAATGCAGATGCCCCGAGAAAAGCCTTGTGCGGCGCGACAGGAGGGCCGGAAAAGTACATATGTACGGTCCACGATAGAGGGGATAGGCCCGCGGCCTCGGCCGCGGGCCACAAGGGCAGGCGCGGAGGGCATTCCCCCGTGGGGATCGGGAGTCCCTGCGGGGGAACGCCCCCAAACGTGGGGGTCCCGTGCCCCTCGTCCGCCGATTCTCCACATGCGGCCCACAGGTCCAGGGCGACCGAGGCCGCCCGTCCCCGTGGGCCGCACGGGCGCGCCCGCGGCGCGTCGTCCGTGCCGCGGTGCGCCGGGGTGAGCCGGCGGTCGCGCGGACGGGCAGGCCGTCGCCGGGACCCCGCGAGGCGGGGCCTTGGGCGGCGGCACGCCGCGC
>Ga0079037_100001096_pt1 | contig 13598 bp, 8 predicted proteins | sample Mud3Dept4metaG_FD_71479 | JGI IMG/M metagenome (GOLD analysis project Ga0079037, IMG submission 71479) | Freshwater wetland microbial communities from Ohio, USA, analyzing the effect of biotic and abiotic controls - Mud 3 Core 4 Depth 4 metaG | ecosystem: Environmental > Aquatic > Freshwater >... | reverse complement strand
TTCTGGTCGGTAATGCTCAATGACTGGCTGGACCGGCCGGAGTGGGAAGGATTCAAGCGATATCTGGACGTCATCAACTTGTGGATTTGGCAGCCTGAGAATCTTCCCAAACTTGACAGTTACATCGATCAGTGCCGTTCTGTTTTCCCAGGTAGGCCGATTGTCCTTGGTTGCTTTTTGAGGGATTATTCGGCGCTTCGTCCGCTCCCCATGAACTTGCTCAAGATCCAGTGGGACCACGTGCTAAGGTACACTCAAGCGAGTGCGATCGCTGGTTATTCGATCTTGGGGACATTTCTGATCGATGGACACCAAGAACAGGCGCGCTATGTGCGCGATTTTATCGCAGCGAACTGAGCACGAAGCGGCGAATTCCTGCTGCAAAGCCAATAAGGATTGGTAATGACCAATTTTCTGCTTCTAATCCTGGTTAATCTCATGTGGTCGGTGCAATTTGCTGCAGCCAAAGTCGCAACGGACAGCCTGGGGCCGGTCACTGTGACGGTCGTGCCACTGGTCATTTCGGTGATCCTTATGGCCCCCTTCCTGGCACTTAGGAAACGGAGAGCTCGTGCGAACCCGCCCGAGCGAGCAAGCCTGCTCCGCAACATCCTGGCCTTTGTGTTGCTTGGGACTGTGGGGATCGTGATTTCGCAGCTGTTTCTGACGTGGGGTATTTCTCGCTCACTGGCGTCGAATGGCGCTGTCATCACACTAGCCTGTCCCGCGATTACGGCGGTGGTCGCATACTTCATGCTTAACGAGCGGATGACCCCTCTCCGATGGATATCCTTTGCGCTGGCGTTGGCTGGAGTGCTCATATGCTCGGACATCGACTGGCACTCCGTCCAACTCTCTACGGGGAAATACCTGGTGGGCAATCTCCTGATTTTCGGGAGCTTGTGGGGTGCTTCCTTCTACAATACCTACGCCAAAAAGCTTCTTAAGGTCTACTCTCCGTTCGAGGTTACGGTCTATAGTTTCACGGTTTGCGCGCTGGTCCTCCTGCCTTTGGCGCTCATCCTCGAGCCTACACCCTGGAGCCGCTGGATCTCGCTTGGATGGCCTGTCTGGCTCAGCCTGATCTCCATCGCGATATTCGCGCTGACATTGGCCACGGTCCTGTTTTTTGCCGTACTTCAGGAACTGGACGTCACCCAAGCGATCCTCTCAGTGTATATGGCTCCGATATTCGGGGTTGCGATTGCCGCCTTTACCGTCCATGAGCGGATCACCTTCGAGTTGATACTTGGCGGCACCTTGGTGTTCATCAGCACGTTTCTAGTAACGTCTTACGAAGAGCGAGTGCGGTTGCGTACGGCCGCGCTCGCTCGCAGTTCAAATGCGCGAGGAGGCAAGCCTTAAGGATCCATGCACGTCCGCCGTCGGGAATCGCGTCGACGCGGAATGAGCCAGCATGGCGTTAAGCAAGAGCCGCTCTCTTCTTGAAACAAATCCCTCTTAGTTCGCCGCGATGAAGTCACGGATCCAGCGTGCCTGTTCCTGCTGACCGTCGATCAAAACGGTTGCCAGAATGGAATAACCTGCGAGGGTACCGTTATTTACTCCCCGGGCAACGCACTCCCACTGGTGCTTCAGCAGATTCATGGCTACCGGTTCACGCAAGCCGTAGTCTCTCATATAGCAGCCCATGTTGATCGGCTTGCCTGGGAAAACATCTCTGCACCGAGCGATGTTGTTCTCCAAGTCAGTGAGGTTTCTTGAACTTCCTTCCCAGAGATTCACGACATCGATGTAGGGAGCGAAAGGCGCCCAGTTCTGTTTCAACTCACTCGTATAAACCACGACCCACAACTTGAGCTTTGGATTACTGGCCTTGACGGCGCTGTAAATCTCTCCGTACTTGTCGGGCCCATAACCTTCACGTCGGACCAATCCCCACATGTCATCATGAAAGGCACCGGTGACGTTGGTGTATTTCAAGGACAGGCGACCCACGCTTCCAGCTTCCTTCTTGATGGCATCCGGACTTGAGTCTGCCCAATGAACTGTGCCCCCATCCTCGTTCCGTTTGAACCTCCACTTGGTGATGTCACACACTATCTCATCCAGATGCTTCAGTTTCTCCATCGCCAACGCGTCATTGGGGTGGAATATGTATACTGCTCGGGTTATGCCAAAGTATTTACACCCCTCTCCAACGCCGAAGATGGAGGGGTAAACGCCGGGGTCCAGACCTTGTCCCTCCCAGACCCAGCCCACGTCAGCAAGGCGCCCGGTCTGCGGCGAGCCATGCGCTGCGGCGAGTCTGCAAGCCGGAATGGCCAGGGCGCTTCTTAACGCGTTTCGGCGCGTGATTTTCATTGATGCAGCCTCCTGATTGGATTTCCGTGGTAATCTCGATCTAGCTACTCTCTGATTCTTAGCTGGCAATCAACTCACTTAGCGATCATCGCAAGAGAGCTCGGGGCAAGAAGTTACTCTTGGCGAGCCCGACTAGCACATCTGTTTGAGGCGACGGGTCTTGCGGTATGGTCGCTCCTATTCACTCTTGATCCCCAAATACGACTCAATCTTCCAGATCATACGCTCGCACGGCGCCCGCCGGCCAGACATATCTGCCGAAGTCACGGAGCATGCGGTACTTGCATGAGGCATTCTCCGCTGCGTTATGCCGGTTCGGGCGATTTGTCTTTCTCGCGAAAGCTGAAAATTTGCTTGACAAAAAAATAGTTGCGTGTTTGATTAGCAAGCGACTTCATTTTCAGGGCTTTCATCAGCGGTTCTTTGAACTGCGGGACCTCGACAAGGGTGAGCCCGTGCCGTTATTGCTCATCAGCGACTGATATCCCCAATGGATCGTGGCACCTGTCGAAAAGGGCAGAAACCAAGGACGATACTTCATACGGCGGGGCGGCGACCTAGATCGAAAACTTGGAGGGTACCCACGATCTCTTAGCCTGACGTCGTCACAGGTGAATCCGGAGGTGGTCCCTAGTGCATCCGGATCTCACCAGCGGTCTCGACATTGCGATGAAATAGCTGTCACAAGGAGGAAAACGTGCCTATTTTAGCCAAGCAAAACCGCCAATTCGTTTTTTCTGTTCTCTGTCCGGCACTCTTGGGGATTGCCATGATCCTGCTGATCCCTGGGCCGGCGGGAGCGCAGACCCAGACGCTATCAACCATACGTGGAACGGCGACGGACGCCTCAGGCGCAGCAGTCCCCGGAGCGTCCCTGACGCTTGTGCAAGTGGATACAAATTTCAGCCGTACGTCATCCACAACCGCGACGGGTGACTACGAATTTCCTAACCTGCAACGTGGGACCTACCGTCTTACTGCCACGATCCAGGGATTCAAAACGTACGTCGCTGAGAACATTATTCTAGAGAGCAGTCAGACCCGCCGATTGGACATTCCTCTGGAGGTTGGTGGCGCGCAGACCGTAGTTACCGTCAGATCGGACGCCGCGGTTATTGCTACCGAGGGGGCTACGGTGTCTGGATTGCTCAACAGCCAAAAGTACGACATGATTCCGATGCCTGCTCAATACACCGATCCCAATCTGGTCATGAGTACTCTGGCAGGGATTGTGAATACGAATGGGGGTGGCTACGACATGCAGTTCAATGGGCAGAGTGCCAGTCAGCTTCAGGAAGGCATCGATGGGGTGACAGAGGACACAACGGTTAACCAAACCAACGACATGGAATTTGTTGAGGAGATGGTGACGATCACGACCGGCGCCTCTGCCGAATACAGCCGGGCCGGGAACTTCAGCCTCGTCACCAAGTCGGGAGGGAACGAATTTCATGGCCGATTGCTCTATAGCCAGGTCAACGAGGCGCTGAATGCGCGCGGGTTCTTTGAACCTGAGAAGCAAAAAACACGGATGCACACGCTTGGAGCAGACATTGGCGGACCCATCATAAAGGACAAGACTTTCTTCTATTTTTCGTGGCTCGAGCTTTACGTTCCGTCCCGTTCTTTCAAGTTCGCCAATGTGCCAACGGATAATATGCGCAAGGGCGATTTTTCCTCTTTGTTCGCCGACGGGATCACGATCAACGATCCGCTGACCGGTCTTCCATTCTCAGGAAATGTCATTCCGAACGACCGCCTCAATTCCACTTCGCTCAAGATTCAGGAATCTTACATTCCGCAACCCAACCAAGGATCCGGAGATTCAGTCGTAAACAACTTTGGTTGGGTGCACCCCAAGCCTGACGACTTGCCGATGATGAATGATTTCTTGTGGAAAATCGACCACAAGTTTTCTTCAAAGAACACTATTACCGGTAGGTTGATCGAGCGCTGGGTGCCCTATTGGCTGTCCGGCCCTTTGCCGCAGTTCGGTTGGACACGGAACCGGCACCATAGCACCTTGGCTATCAGCGACACTCATTTGTTCTCGCCCAGAGTTTCGAACACTTTCCGGTTCGGGTGGGTAAGGGATGATATGGTTGACGGGGAGACGAATTTCGAATTCACACCACCCAACGGGAACGACGCCGTGAACAATATCGGGTTAGAAGGTGTCAATCCCAGCGGATACTCCGCTATGGGATTCCCCACGCAGAATATAGAGGGTTTCACTACCCTCTACCAGGTGCCGGGTGGTGTTAACCTGGACGACAACAACTTCCAATACGGCGACTCACTCACCTGGACCTTTGATAAACATGTATTGAAGTTTGGCGGTGAACTGAGGACTTTCCGGCACTTCAACGGGACGGTGCCGACCGGTACGTACGGCGATTTCTATTTCGACGGCAGCTTCACGGGTTACTCCTATGCTGATTTCCTGTTGGGAGCGCCGCTTGTCAGCTACCGCATTGACCCCATCACCAACCGGGTGCAGACCGCCCACGAGTTTGGGATGTTTGTCACTGACACCTTCAAAGTCACATCAAAGCTTACGCTCGACCTGGGCCTTCGCTGGGAGTATTTTGGGACTCCACGATATGAGGATGAGCTGCAGTACAACTGGGATCCCAACTCAGGGAATGTAATTGTTCCAGCTGATGCGCAGGACAAGATCAGCCCCCTCTATCCTGCTAACATCACCGTTGTCACTGGCGACGTCTTCCCTAATCCCAGAAAGACAAACTTCCGCCCCCGCATCGGAGTAGCTTACAGATTTGCCAGTAATACGGTTCTACGGGGTGGATTCGGTTCCTACTCGGAGTCCCTGGGCAAGTATTACCGCACCCAGGGAGGGGGGCCGTTCCAGCTTGGTGAGACCTATTACAACTCGATCGTGAGCGGAGCCCCTCTGTTTCAGTACCCCAATCCGTTCCCGGCTTTTTCGGGGGAGATCGCCTCGCAGGGCATCTCCGGTTATCCCCTGGACACCAAGAACGGGAACATTTATCAGTTCAACGTCAGTTTAGAGCACCAATGGCGCGACATAGGGTTTCGAGTATCCTATGTGGGAGCGAGGAATCGCGACCTCAATTACAGCTTGAGCATCAACAAGCCGCAACCCAGCACAATCCCCTTCGATCAGACTCGCAACCCATACCCCCAGTTTGTTTACGCCAGCATGTCGCAGACGGATGGAAGCACAAACTACGATGCGTTCCAGTTTCAGGTCCAGCGGAAGGTGGGGGCATTGACGGTCGACGCTCACTATACCTGGGCCAATAACATGTCAAATTATCTGAACCTGGAAAACCCTTACGACCACCTGTATTGGAACCATGATTCCGCAACGTCGCGCCAAAGGGCCGTGTTTAATATTGGGTACACCCTTCCCCTAGGCGAAGGACAACGGTGGGGATCCTCGAGTTCTCCGGTGATCAAGCACATCATTGGGGGCTGGACCATCTACTATGTTAGCTTCCTTCAGTCAGGCCAGTTTTTCACGCCAAGTTTCTCAGGATCGGATCCGTCCAACACTCAATCCTTTGGTGGCCTGCCGGATCGGATCGGCAACGGCAACTTGCCTTCGGGCGAACGAACACTCCAGCAGTGGTTCGATGCCTCGGCATTTGCCGTGCCGCCGGATGGACGCTTTGGCAATAGCGGCGTGAATATCCTGGAAGGCCCCGGGTATAACGCTCACCACATGAGTTTCAACAAGCGCTGGAAGATGACCGAACGGTTTAGGCTCGAGTTTTCGTGGCACATCTCGAACATCTTCAATCATCCCAACTTCCTAAATCCGATCAATGACATCTCTCAGCCGGGATCTGTCGGACAGATCTATAGCGACGTCACGCACTGGGATATTCAAAAGGGTGGGCCTCGCTGGATGGAAGGTAAGCTGCGTCTCTTTTTCTAGTGCAGTGCGTCAAACAGATCTTTGCTTATGATTGCGGTCAGAAACTCAATGCATGGCCCAGAAGGTGTTCATTCCGTACGCTTTGGCAACCGCTCTAAATGTAAAGAATTCTTTGACGCACTACACTAGCTGCAATTAAGGCTAGGGGATCATGGGTCCACGGGAAACCCAAGCAACTCGTGGACCCCGCATCTGGAGGAGAAGAGAGGAATCGGTTCCTTGGCAGGGGGAGGGCACTTCGAACTTGCCCAAGTGCTGGATGCATGTGTGCTGATTCGATTTCGAGACGAGTTCTTGATAAGCGGCAAGGTGAGATCTCTCGGCCTTAGCGGCGGTTACAGTTCATATATTCGTACCGGTTCTCGAGCGATTTGAGTTGTCTTGATTTCTTTCTCCCTGTGTACTAGCAATAGCAGCGGCGGTTTGCCTCTGTTATCTCCAGTTCACAATTTCCACCACCGCACAAATGCGGGGCGGCATGCTGAGTCCGGACTTCGAAGAGCCGGACAAGCCCTTCTCCTATTTCTGGAATTCCAGCGAGGTCATCGGATCGTTGTTCGGCCGAGTGGCGACGGAAGTCGGGCCGGAAGAATATCTCTATACGGGGGCTCGGCGAACTTATGTTCCTCGTAGGGAATCCACGGGCACTGGTCCACGAGCGAATCAAGACGCTGCACATATCGAGCACGATATCAGGAGTTCCTAAGGACCGGTCAGGTCCGGCAATAGCATTTCCAGGGCCGAAAGGCACATGGCAAGGATCATGAATCTGACTTCTTTCCTCTGATATGGAGGCGCAGGGTGCCGACAATCCACGTATCATCCCATCTCAATCGTCGACAACTCTTTAAGGTCTGTGCAGCAGGCGCTGTAGGCCCACGCTTGACCCGGGCAGGATTCGCCCGGAGACATCCCGTGAGCGGTGGAACAGTGCGGGACCGTCTCTGGGTTTTTGCCTGCCCGGTCAACAGCGATTTCCCGAATGTCGGCGTCCGTTCGGTAATGACCCCGGCCGAGAGCGCGTTCTTTCTGGGCGTCCCCAACATAATTATGGTTCAGTGCTATCCCCGACCTGGCCGCGATGACCGTTTCAAGCCCTTTGAGCCGCCTTTCGAGCAGTACGCCACTGCGCTGCGGCCCCTCAGGAGGGTTGTCTGGTCCGTGGTAGGCGGTGGAGGTCTGACCGCAAGCGAAGAACGAAAGCAGGTTCTAGAATTGGCACTGCGGACGCCCAATTTCGTTGGCTTGTTCATGGACGATTTTTTCACCGGCAGGAAGGAAGGGAAGTTGGCCTCCCTGACGCTCGAGGAGCTCGGCGCGGTCCGACGGCAGGCCACGGGCTCCGAAAAGAAGCTGGACATTTATGTCACACTCTACACGCGCTTCCTTGAACTCCCTTTGGCCGACTATTTGAATATGATTGATGTCGCCACGCTTTGGACAGGCGAGCCAAAGGATCTGGTAAATCTGGAGGCCTATTTGAGTCAGGCCGAGAAGCTGGCTCCCAACATCAGGAAGATGCTGGGCTGTTACGTGGTTGACTATAAGCAGAAGAAATCCATCCCTGTCTCCGCCATGCAACACCAGTGTGAAACGGGTTTGCGCTGGCTGCGACAAGGGCGGATCGAGGGAATCATCTTTCTGGGCAACACCGTCATGGACCTTGGCTATGAAGCGGTAGAGTGGACTCGCGCGTGGATTCAGAAAGTGGGCGACAGCAGTCTGTGACGGGTATCCTCCGCTGCCCGGTAATCGCCTTGGAAGTGGAATCACAGCCAAACAGCTGATCCTGAACAGCAGGACCTAAAGGAGCCATCATGTCTGCGACCACGGGTGTTCTAACTGATTCAGACGGCGACAATGTTCCAGTGGCCGCGCCGCGGGCTGCGAATGACCGCCTGCTTTCTCTCGATGCATTTCGCGGCTTCATCATGCTGCTGCTGATTTCTCATGGCTTCGGATTTGGAGCGCTGGAGGGGCATCCTGTCTGGGGCCGGGTTGCGGGTGTGTTCAACCATGTCCCCTGGGATGGAGCGTCATTTTGGGATTTCGTCCAGCCGGCTTTCATCTTCATGTCCGGGATGTCCATGCCTTTTGCTTTTGAGCGAAGACGTCTTCTGGGCGCCACTACCCTGGATCTCTTCAAGCACGTCGCGCGGCGGGCAGTCCTTCTCATTTTGCTGAGCCAAGTGATCATCTCGGTGGCCTCGGACAAGCTGCACTTCCAGCTGAACAACGTTTTGAACCAGATTGCACTGGTTTATTTCTGCTGTTTCTTTATCCTCCGGATGAGGCTTCGGTTTCAAGCGGTCACGGGCGGGCTCATTCTGGTGGGGTATTGGGCTCTGTACGTGCTTTTCCCCGGCTCAGCCGGACCCCTGTCGAGGGGAGACAACATCGGCTCCCGGATCGATCTTGCCGTGCTGGGCTACAACTACAGTGAAGATGATGTGACCATCACATTCATCAGCAGTATTGCGACCATGATGTTCGGCGCTTGGTCCGGACTCCTCCTCATGAAGAGGCGCCCGTGGGCGTACAATGTCAGGGCATTTTCGGCTGCTGCTGCGGCATGCCTTGTACTGGGCCTGGCAATGAAACCTTATATCGCCTGGATCCAGCGCCTGTGGACGACATCGTTCGTTCTTTGGAGCGGCGGATGGGTATTCGTGATGCTCCTGTTCTTCTACCTGCTGGTGGAAGTCTTGGGCTATCGCAAGTGGACCTATACTCTCCTGGTATTGGGAACCAACTCCCTGTTCATCTATTGTGTGTCCATCATGCTGCATGGATGGATTGACCGGGCCGTCGCAGTTTTCACAGGCCGGTTTCAGCCGATTGGCGACCTCGCCCCAGTCGCCCAGTCCATCACGGTCGTGCTGATCATGTGGTATCTGTGCTACTGGCTCTACAAGCGCAAGATCTTCTTGAAGTTTTGAGACCCATGACTCAAACGTCCCGAGCCTCTTCCTATGCGAAGGTTGGGGCTGCCGAGAAGCGAAAACCGAGGTGATCTGTCTATGATGCGCTGGCTCGCCCTGGTTGTGGCACTGGTTGCGGCTATGGAGGCCCGGTTCGGGTGCCCCGATGAGCCTGTTGAGCTCATCGTGCGGGGCGATGACATGGGCTGGTCTCATGACACTAATCTGGCCTGTGTTAAAGCTTACAGAGAGGGGATTGTCACCTCAGTCAGCGTCATGGTCCCCGGCCTGTACTTTGACGAAGCCGTGACACTATGTAAGGCAACCCCGGGTTTGGCCGCCGGCCTGCACATCACATTATGGGACTCGGATCCAACCCGGCCTGTCTTGCCCTATGAGGAGATACCCAGCCTGGCGACGCCCTATGGCTTCTTCCACCTCTCACGGGCGGATTTTGACGGAGCCAGACCCACCCTGGCTGATGTGGAAAAGGAGGTGCGAGCCCAGATCGCCAAGGCCCGGGGCAGCGGCCTCCATTTTGTATATCTCGATTGTCACAACATGGGCACGCAAAAGGGCCTCAGGCCGGACATCCGGGAACTCTACATGCGTATCGCGAAGGAAGAACGCCTTCTTATTTCCACTCACGAAGGGGAGGCTCCCCTGGAGATCGAGCCCATCCGTTGGTTTCGGCCGCTGGTCTCGGATGCTTTCCCGCGATTCGTGGAAGGCTCTGTGTTTATCGAGGAGCAAAGGAATCTTTTTTTTCAGAAGCTGACACAGTTGAAACCTGGTTTGTGGCTCCTCGTCGCGCATCCCGGCCTCTATGCGCCCGCTCATGCGAGGGAGATGCATGAAATGATCCTGGCGCCAGAAACGAGACGGATCATAAAGGAACGGGGCATCCGACTGGTCAGTTATCAGGACATTTGGTACCGCAAATACGGGCAGCCGTGAGTTCATCATACTTCGCTGCTGCCGGGGGGCCTCTGCGTTACCAGTTACGAGCGCCACAAGTATCAATTCCAAAGCATCATGGTCTGACGCAACCGTCAGGAGCAATGAACTTGGAGGTAGGAAAATGAACGATCCAACGTTTGAAGGAAGGATAAATCGGCGGACAATGCTGACTGCCGGCGCGACCCTGCTTGCAGCTGCGAACGTGCCCTTGCCGGGAAAAGCCCAGCTCGGCGCGGCAAAGCGCGGCACTGTGCGCGACCACCTGTGGGTATTTGCTGTCCCACCCAATACCGACTTCGATCGATTCAAGCGCCGCTCGGTCATGACTCCGGCTGAGAGTGCGTTTTATTTCGGCGTCCCGAATATCATCATGGTTCAAGCCAGCACTTCGGAATCCAAGTACGGGCGTTTTGAGCCGCCGTTTGAACAGTATGCCGTAGCCCTGAAGGCTCTCAAACGCGTCGCCTGGTCCGTAGTAGGCTCCGGCGGCTTTTCGGCAGAAGGAGAGACTAGGGAGGTGCTGGAGTTGGCCAGGAAGACTCCCAATTTTGTTGGAGTCATGCTGGATGATTTCTTCGGCTCCCCGAAAGACTGGAAGCGGGCGATGTGGACCATAGAAGAATTGGCGGACTTTCGCCGGAAACTGCAGCAGACAGGAAAGAAGCTTGACATATTCGTGACGCTCTACACCAGTCAGATGGATCTGCCTCTGCAAGGCTATTTGGACCTCATCGATGTGATCACGCTTTGGACCGGAGACATGGCTAATCTCGAAGCTCACCTCAAGAAGACCGAGAAGCTGGCCCCCAAGGTGAGAAAGATGGCTGGGATCTATGTGGCTGATTACGGTACCGGAAAATCGAGACCCATGGAGGAGATCAAGCTCCAGTGCGAAACCTCCTTGAAATGGCTTCGTGACGGCCGCATCGAGGGAATCATCTTTCTGGGAAACACCGCCATGGACTTTGATTTTGAATCGGTGGAATGGACGCGCGTATGGATCAGGGAGGTCGCCGACACCGAACTGTGATCCTGGCCAAACCCTCATTGGCAGAAATGCCGGCCATGGAATTCTACCGAATCCATGGGGCGATCAACCTGCACTGGATTCCTATGAGAGTCCATCATTCATTCCGGGCAAAGAGCAAGTCCGGGCTTCTGGCCTTGTGTTGGCTGATCGGATCTGTCGCCAGCGCCGGCGGACAGACCCGACATGCGAGCTGGCAGGGGCAGTTGCGAGAAGCTGCCGGCAAACCTGTCGGCGATGCCGCCGTTGTGCTGCAGGATGTGAGAACCTCGCAGCAATTCCGGTCTTTCACAGACGCAAATGGGAGTTTCCGCTTCAGTGCTTTGCCGCCCGGCGGCTACTCGATCTCGATCTCGTGGAGAGATGGGACTGCCGTTGCCGATACTGCGGTTGCCGTCCACGAGGGCGAACGGCGCGACATCGTCCTGAGGCTTTCTGCAGACCGCCAGCATGTCCATATTGGTCCCGCGGCGGAGGTTTCCAGTCCGCAAGCGAGTGGAGGCGAGCGGCTGACCAGCGCGGAAGTCGCAAATCTGCCGCTAAACAAGCGCGACTTCAGTCAATTGCTGCTGCTGGCGGCCGGAACGATGACGGATGTGAACGGAGCTTCCAATTTCACCCAGCAGTACTCGGTGAACGGCCAAAGGGGCATCACCGCCGTCTTTGCGATGGATGGCCTTGATATCACCGATCCCGAGCTGGGTGGTGCGACCTTCTCCAATTTCAATGTCGACGCTATCCAGGAACTGCGGTCCAGTTCGGGCGTGATGCCTGCGGAAATCGGGCACGGGGCGGCAAGCTTCACGGACATCATTACGAAATCGGGAACCTCGGCGGTACACGGGTCACTCTTCTGGTTTGTCCGGAATGCGGCCCTCGACGCAAGAAATTATTTCGATCGCCAGACCACTGCTCAGCCCAGACGCATTCCGCCTTTTAACCGGAACGAATTCGGTTTCACGCAGGGCGGTCCTGTGGTTCTGCCCGGCATTCACGAGGGTCGCAGCCGTACCTTCTATTTTGGCCAGTACCAGGGATTCCGCCAGATTCTCGGCACCACGCAAGTGTTTCCGGTTCCTACCCCAGAGGAACGGCAAGGCCTCAACACTACTGCATTCCCGGGCGATACACTCCTGGTCCCAGTCAGCCCTGAGATTGCGCCCATTCTGGCACGGTATCCGTTGCCGAACGATCCGCAGGGCCCCTACGGATCGCGCACCTACGCCGCGTCCTCCAAAATCTCCACAAACAGCGATCAGTTCTCCATACGGATCGATCACGCGATCTCCGACAAAGCGAAACTGTTCACGCGCTTCAGCCTCAACAGTGTTCGCGGGCCGGTCACCAATCCCAGCCAGAGCGCGATCGATCCCAGCTTCGGCATCCACTTCTTTGACAACCAGAGGAATGCCGGTTTCGCGTACACACGTGAGGTCTCGCCCAGTCTGATTTTCGATTTTTCCTTTGGTTATATCCGCAGCACTCCCTTTTTCGAGCCGCTCAACCAGACTCAGCCCGCGATCAAGTTCGCGGACGGCCTGTATGAACCTTTCAATTTGCCGGGCGGAACGGTGACTGGTTCGTTCGGGAATCTCTTCCAGATTCGCAGCAACCTGGCATATGTGCGCGGAACCCACAGCTTCAAGATGGGTTTTGAGGGCCGCCACAACCACGACACTACTGTCTTTGGTACCAGCCCCAATGGTGAATATACCTTCGGAGGTGGCACGACCTATTCTCCGGAGGATATTCGTTCCGTCAGCGGAAGCCATGACCTGCGCAAGGGAGATCCCTTGCCGGACACTCTGACGGCATTGCTCACCGCGACGCCTTTTGTGTATACCGCATGGGTGGCACCCCCGATGTTCGCCCAGGGCAACCGGATCGGCGAGAGTGCAGTGCGCCGCGAGTCCTACAACTTCTATTTTCAGGACCAGTGGAAGCTCAACTCCCGCCTTACGCTCAGCTATGGACTGCGCTATGAGATCAATCCCGGCCTCCGTGAGGCGAAGAACCGCACGGCCATGCCCATGATTGTCGGACCTGATGATCGCCCGGTGCCCTTTTGGGATGAACAGGCTCGCATCAGAATGCTGGTCAATCCAAAGCCAGTGTCCACCATGGACTGGCGCGGCTGGGGGCCTAGAGCCAGCCTGGCCTGGCAGGTCACAAGTAGCACGGTATTCCGGACTGGCGGGTCGATCACGACGAGGCTGCCCAACCTGTGGCAGGACAACTGCGCGGTCGGCGGTTTTCCCTTTGTGTACAGTCCTTATCTGACGGCAGCCTTGGGCTCGCCAGTCCCCTTCGTGAACGCACGGATAAGTTTCAACCTTCCACCGGTATATACACCCCAGGGAGAGCTTATTTTTGCCACGGGACGCACCACCGACGTGCCGCGCAACACCGAGATCGACGTCCAGCGCTTTCAAAACGAAGT
>Ga0079037_100001095_pt1 | contig 13600 bp, 14 predicted proteins | sample Mud3Dept4metaG_FD_71479 | JGI IMG/M metagenome (GOLD analysis project Ga0079037, IMG submission 71479) | Freshwater wetland microbial communities from Ohio, USA, analyzing the effect of biotic and abiotic controls - Mud 3 Core 4 Depth 4 metaG | ecosystem: Environmental > Aquatic > Freshwater >... | reverse complement strand
GCGCGCGCGTCCAGCGTGCGATTCAGTTCGTTGCTGGTGTCGGCCTCGTGGAGCTCCCCCACGGGCTTGGTCGCAAACAATCGCTTCGGCATTGCGATGGGCTCCTCAGGCTTCTCTCAGTTCTTCGGGCACGTGCGGTCGCAGGCACTCCACCAGCGCCTCGTAGACTTTCGGGGTGCCGGCGACCACGTTGCCCCCCTGCCGGTATTCGCCGCCGCCGAGCGTGCCGATCCGGCCGCCCGCCTCGGTGATGAGCAGCGTGCCCGCCGCCGTGTCCCAGGCGTTGAGGCCGATCTCCCAAAAGCCATCCACGCGGCCCGCGGCCACGTAGGCGAGGTCCAGGGAGGCGGCACCGGGGCGGCGGACGCCCGCGGTCTGCTGCATCACCGCCTTGAGCATGCCGAGGTACTGGTCGATCCACCGGGTGTTGGCGCGATACGGGAAGCCCGTGGCGACCAGTGCGCCCTCGAGCTCCGGCTGCTTGCTCACGCGGATGCGCCGGCCGTCGAGCTGGGCGCCGTCGCCGCGTGACGCCGTGAAGAGTTCCTGGCGCATCGGGTCGTACACGACGGCGTGCTCGAGCCGCTCGCGGAATTCGCAGGCAAGCGACACGGCGAACGTGGGGAAGCCGTGCAGGAAATTGGTCGTGCCGTCGAGCGGATCGATGATCCAGACGAACTCGTCGCCACCGCTGCGGCCGGATTCCTCGCCGAGGAAGCCGTGGTCGGGATGCGTGCGGCGGATGGTTTCGATGATGTCGCGCTCGGCCATCTGGTCGATCTCGGTCACGAAATCGTTCCGGCTCTTGGCGCGCACCCCGAGCGTGGGCACGCGGTCGACGTTGCGGACGATCAGGTCGCCGGCGCGCCGCGCCGCGCGGATGGCAATGTTGAGCAGTGGCTGCATGGGGCGTCGACTCGGCTTCGGTTCGTGCTGGCAAAGAGCGGCGGGGCAGGCCCCGCCAATGGCCGGCTAGAATAGCAGAGCATGTCCATCCGCATCGTCCTCGCCCGGGTCTCGCATCCGGGCAACATCGGTTCAGCTGCTCGCGCCATGAAGACCATGGGCCTCGATCGGCTGTGCCTCGTCGCGCCGGAGCGGTTTCCCGCGACCGAGGCCACCGTGATGGCCGCAGGCGCCGATGACGTGCTCGACCGCGCGCAGGTCTTCCCGGACGTGCGCAGCGCGGTCGCCGACTGTGGCCTGGTGGTCGGTACTACGGCGCGATCGCGCCATCTGCCGTGGCGGATCGTCGCACCGCGCGAGGCGGCGGCCGAAGTGGCCGCGGCTGCGACCGCGGGCGAGGTGGCCGTGCTGTTCGGCGCCGAGCGCACGGGGCTCACCAACGACGAGATCGAACTCTGCCAGCTGCTGCTCACGATCCCGACGGGGTCGTCCTACGGCTCGTTGAACCTGGCCATGGCCGTGCAGGTGGTGGCCTACGAGATCCTGCTGGCGACGCGCGCCGCGGCGAACGGCGCCGAGCAACGCGGCATACCGCTCGCGAGCGCTACCGACATGGAGCGCTTCTACGGTCACCTCGAGCAGGTGCTCGATGAGATCGACTTCCACGACCGGACGGGGGAGGGCCACCTCATGGCCCGCCTGCGGCGGTTTTTCAATCGCGCGGTGCCGGACCAGAACGAGATCAACATCCTGCGCGGCATACTCACGTCGGTGCAGGGCAAGCGACGCCGGGCAGGTGATCCGCACCTGCCGCGCGGCAGGGCAGAGACATGAGCGAGGTGATCTACCTCGACAACGCCGCCACGACCGCGGTGGACCCGCGGGTCGTGCAGGAAATGCTCGAGTGCCTGGGGCCTTGCGGCGACTACGCGAATCCCTCGGCCGTGGGGCACGCGCCCGGCCGTCGTGCCCGCGCTCGAGTGGAGCAGGCGCGCGCCGAAGTCGCGGCGCTGGTGGGCGCCGATCCTGCGCAGGTGATCTTCACGTCGGGCGCCACGGAAGCAGACAACCTGGCTTTGCTCGGCGCCGCGCGCTTCTACCGCGAGCGCGGGCGGCACCTCGTGACGTCGCGCACCGAACACCCGGCAGTGCTCGATGCCTGCCGGCAGCTCGAGCGCGAGGGCTTCGAGGTGACGTATCTCAAGCCCGGCGCCGACGGCATCGTCGAGCCGGCGCAGGTCGAGGCGGCGCTGCGCAAGGACACGATCCTCGTCTCGCTCATGCAGGTGAACAACGAGATCGGCGTCGCGCCGGACATCGGCGCCGTCGGCCGCTTGTGCCGTGCGCGCGGCGTGTTGTTCCACGTCGATGCGGCGCAAGGCGCTGGCAAGCTGCCGCTCGACGTGAATCGCGACTGCATCGACCTGCTCGCCCTCACCGCGCACAAGGTGCACGGCCCGAAAGGGATTGGTGCGTTATGCGTGCGCCGTGAGCCGCGCCTCGGGCTCGTGCCCATGCTGTACGGCGGCGGCCAGGAGCGTGGCCTGCGCTCGGGCACGCTGCCGACGCACCAGGTCGTCGGCATGGGAGCCGCGTACCGAATCGCGGCGGCCGAGCTGGACTCCGACGGTGCCCGCATTGGCGCCCTGCGTCAGACACTGTGGCAGGGCCTCGCCGCGCTGCCCGGTGTGTCGTTGAACGGGCACCCGACGCGCCGGGTCCCCGGCATCCTGAGCGTCAGCGTCGACGGCGTCGAAGGCGAGAGCCTGCTCTTCGCGTTGCCAGGGCTCGCGCTTGCCTCAGGCTCGGCCTGTGCGGCCACGAGCGGCGAACCGTCCTATGTACTGCGGGCGCTCGGGCGGAGCGACCGGTTGGCGCAGAGCTCGCTGCGTCTGAGCCTCGGCCGCTTCAGCACCGCTGCAGAGATCCAATACGCGATCGAGGCGATCGTTGCAGCCGTGACGCGACTGCGCGCCATTGCGCCGCCGGTGGGGTCGTGACGGGCGGCGATCCGCGGTACGGCGACGGGGTTCGCGCACGCATGGAGCGGCCGCGCGGGGTGGGCGAGTTCACCCCTGGACCGGACGTGGCGACCGGTCGTGCCGGCGACCGGGAGCAGGGCGCCGAGGTCGTGCTGCAGTGCCGGGTCACTGCCGGCCGGGTGGCGGAGGCGCGGTTCCGGGCGTTCGGGTGCCCCCATTTCATCGCTGCCGCCTCCTGGCTCACGGAGCGCCTGACGGGGGGCAGCCGCGATGACCTGGAGCGCTGGGACTGGCGGGAAGTGGCCGAGGCACTCGAGGTGCCGGCGGCTAAATTCGGGCGCCTGCTCACGTTGCAGGACGCCGTCCGCGCGGTGGCCGGGAACTGGCCGGGCGGCGCGGCGTCGACGGTGTAGAATTCGTCCACGCAGGAGGTTACGCGTCCGTCATGTCTGTCTCCCTGACCCCGTCTGCAGCGGAACGAGTGCGGAGCTTCCTGGACAAGCGCGGCCGTGGTGTCGGGCTGCGGCTCGGCGTCAAGAAAACCGGCTGCTCGGGTTTCGCGTACGTCGTGAACTACGCCGATGAGGTGGCCGCCGGCGACGTGGTGTTCGAGGATCGCGGCGTCAAGGTGATCGTCGATGCCGAGAGCCTGCGCTACGTGGACGGCACCGAGATCGATTTCGTCCGCCAGGGCCTCAACGAGGCCTTCAAGTTCCGCAATCCGAACGTGCGCGGCGAGTGTGGCTGCGGCGAGAGCTTCAACGTCTAACTGCCTGCCGCGGCTGAATTTTATTGGCTGGAAAGCCGGCTGCAGGTATACTTCGCAGTTCGATTCTTGTGACCTGGCCCCGCCCGGACCCGCGCTCGCGCGGGTCTGAAAGTATTGGGGCTCCGATTCACGTTGTCAGGGGCCTCGAGCCCCGCCGAGAGGATCCGCATGGCCGTCGAACGTACGCTGTCCATCGTCAAGCCCGATGGTGTCCGCAAGAACGTCATTGGCGAGGTGTATCGCCGCTTCGAGACCGCCGGGCTGCGCATCGTCGCCGCCCGCATGAAGCGCCTGTCGCAGGCGGAAGCCGAGGGCTTCTACGCCGTGCACCGCGAGCGCCCGTTCTTCAAGGACCTCGTTGCCTACATGACGTCCGGCCCGGTGGTGGTGCAGGTGCTCGAGGGTGACAACGCCGTGGCGAAGAACCGCGAGATCATGGGCGCGACCGACCCGAAGAAGGCCGCCCCCGGCACGATCCGCGCCGATCTCGCCGACAGCATCGAGGCAAACACTGTGCACGGCTCGGACAGCCTCGAGAACGCTGCCCGCGAGATCGCGTACTTCTTTGCCGAAACCGACCTCTGCGCGCGCTGAGGCCGGGAACTGCGCCCACGGGCGCGGTCAAAGCCGATCATGGGTGAACTCGCCACACCGAAGACCAACCTGCTCGGCCTGACGCGGTCCGAGCTGGAGGCGTTCGTCGTGGGCCACGGCGAGAAGCCGTTCCGCGCCCGCCAGCTGATGAAGTGGATTTACCGGCGGGCGGTCGGCGACATCGAGGCCATGACCGATCTCGGCAAGGACTTCCGGCAGCGGCTCGGTGCCGTGGCGGAAATCCGCGCGCCGGAAGTCATCGTCGCGCAGCGCTCGGCGGACGGCACGCGCAAGTGGCTGCTCAGGCTCGAAAGCGGCCAGGCCATCGAGATGGTGTTCATCCCGGAGCCTGGCCGCGGCACGCTGTGCATCTCGAGCCAGGTCGGCTGCACCATGGACTGCACGTTCTGTTCGACGGCGCAGCAGGGCTTCAACCGCAACCTCGACGCCGCGGAGATCGTGGGCCAGGTGTGGCTCGCCAACCGTGAACTGGGCTACTCGCCGGACGGCGACCGCGTGATCACCAATGTGGTGTTCATGGGCATGGGCGAGCCGCTCGCGAACTACCGCAACGTGGTGCCCGCGGCTGAGGTCATGATGGACGACCTCGGGCTCGACCTGTCGCGCCGCCGCGTCACCATCAGCACTTCCGGGCTCGTGCCGCAGATGATCCGTATCGCCGACGAGACGAACGTCGCGCTCGCGGTGTCGCTGCACGCGCCGAACGACGAGCTCCGCAGCGAACTCGTGCCGATCAACCGCCGGCATCCCATTGCCGACCTGCTCGCGGCCTGCTGGCACTACGTCGAGAAGCAGAACGCCCGCAGCGTCACGTTCGAGTACGTGATGCTCGACGGCATCAACGACCGCCCCGAGCACGCGCGCCAGCTGGTCGCGTTGCTGCGCGGCCATCCGGCCAAGGTGAATCTCATTCCCTTCAACCCGTTTCCCGGCACCCGCTACCGTCGCTCGAGCGAGGAGGCCATCGTGCGCTTCCGTGACCTGCTGATCAGAGGCGGTGTGATCGCCACGATCCGCCGCACACGCGGCGACGACATCGACGCGGCCTGCGGCCAGCTCGTCGGCCGCGTGAACGACCGCACGACCATCCGGCTCGGGCAGAAGCTCGTGCCGCTCACCGTGGTGCAGTCATGAGCCGGCGCGGGACGATCCTGCTCGGCGCGGCACTGCTCGTGGGGCTTGCGTCGGTCGCCGGCGCGGAAGAGTCGGTGGACCTCAAGAAGGCCGCCGAGGTCAATGCGCAGCTCGCGATCACCTACATGAAGCAGGATAATCTCCCGGCCGCGCGCGAGAAGATCGACCGGGCGCTCGAGCAGAACCCGCGTACGGCCGACGTGCAGATGATCGCCGGTTTCGTCTACGACCGGCTCGGTGAGGACCGCAAGGCGCAGTCGCACTTCGATCAGGCCGTGAAGCTCGGCGGCAAGAACAATCCGGACGTGCTGAACAACGCGGCCGTGTTCAATTGCCGCAAGGGCGACAAGAAGCGCGGTGAGGAACTGTTCCTCCAGGCGGCGGCGAGCCCGCTGTACCGCACGCCTGAGATCGCATACCAGAACGCCGGGTTGTGCGCCCGCGCCGACGGGCGCTCCAAGGAAGCCGAGGGCTACTTCCGCCAGGCCCTGGCCATCAAGCCGACGCTGCCGGAGCCGCTGCTGCAACTGGCTGACATCCAGTACGCGGCCGGCAATGGGCTGCCGGCCCGGGCCTTCCTGCAGCGTTATCAGGACGTTGCTCCGGCGAATCCCGCTTCGCTGTGGCTCGGTTACCGCATCGAACGCGACCTGGGCGACCGTGCGGCAGCCGATGAATACGCGCGTCGCCTGCGCTCGGGCTTCCCCACCTCGGTCGAGACCGGGCAGCTGCTCGAGTCGGAGCGGGCGCAGAAGTGAACGACGGGTCCGCGCGCGACGCCGAGGCGACGTCGGGCCCAGGCCCGATGCTGCGCCGTGCCCGCGAGGCACGCGGTCTCACGGAGCAGCAGGCCGCAGAACAGCTGAATCTCGACGTGATGGTCGTGTCGGCCCTCGAGCGCGACGACCTGGCTGCGCTCGGTGCCCCGGTGTTCGCCAAGGGACATCTGCGCCGCTACGGCGGGCTGCTTGGGATCGCGGAAGAGCAGCTGCTCGCCGCATACGAGTGCGCGCATGCCCAGCCGGAAGCGCCGAGCCTGATCCCGAAGGCACGGCAGGAAATGAACATGATGCCGGTGCGCGGGCGGCCGAAGTGGCCTTGGGTGCTGGGCAGCGTGCTGCTGTTCCTGCTGGCCGCGGGAATCGCGGCCTACGTCTCGGAGCACGGCCTGCGCTGGCCGTCGGGGTCTGCCGGAGAGCCCACTGCGGCGCGGGCCGCGCCCGAGGAGTCGCTGCCACCGCCGGCCAGCGACGCCGCAGGGGGTGCCGCTGAGTCAACGGCGCCGACTGCCGCAGCCGGGGAGCAGCAGCCAGCCGCGACCGAAACCGTGCCGTCCGGGTCCGCGCCGTTGCCGGTTCCCCCAGGCCACGTGAGCGTGAGCCTCGCGTTTGCGGCGGATTCGTGGACCGAAATCTACGACGGCTCGGGCAAGGCCGTGATGTACGACCTCGGCCGGGCCGGCAGCCAGCGCGTGATCGCAGCCGCCGCGCCGCTGAGCGTGACGTTCGGCAATGCGCCGGCGGTGACGCTGCTCGTCAATGGACGATCTGCGGCCGTGCCTGTGCCGCCCGTCGGGCAGACAGTGGCGCGATTCCGGATCGAGGCCGACGGAACCCTGCGCTGAGTGCGCCGCGGACGAACAGCACCATGACTGAAGCCCTCCAGCCCGTGCGCGGCATGAACGACGTCCTGCCGGACGACTCGGCGGCCTGGCAGCTGCTCGAGCGCGCCGCGCGCGAGACGTTCGCCGAGTATGGCTACCGCGAAATTCGCCTGCCGCTGCTCGAGCGCACCGAGCTCTTCAAGCGCTCGATCGGCGAAATGACCGACATCGTCGAGAAGGAGATGTACACCTTCGAGGACCGCGGCGGCGACTCGCTCACGCTGCGTCCGGAGGCGACCGCCGGAATCGTGCGCGCCTGTATCACCAACGGGTTGCTGCACAACCAGCGCCAGAAGGTCTGGTGCATGGGGCCGATGTTCCGCTACGAGCGTCCGCAGAAGGGCCGCTACCGGCAGTTCCACCAGATCGACGTCGAAGCGCTGGGTTACCCGGGGCCGGACGTCGATGCCGAGCTGATCATGATGTCGGCTCGGCTCTGGGGCCGGCTCGGCCTCGCCGGCCTGAGCCTCAACCTCAATTCGCTGGGCACGCCGGAATCGCGCCAGGGCTACCGCGCCGCGCTCGTCGAGTATTTCCGCCGCCACGAGGCTGCGCTCGACGAGGACAGCCGTCGCCGCCTCGGCGGCAACCCGCTGCGCATCCTCGACACCAAGAATCCAGCGATGCGCGAGATCGTCGCGGGCGCGCCGGTCATCACCGATTATCTCGACGCAGAGTCGGCGGCACACTTCGCGTCGCTGCGCGCCCAACTCGACCGAGCCGGTATTTCCTGCGTGGTCAACCCGCGGCTGGTCCGCGGCCTCGACTACTACTCGCGCACGGTGTTTGAGTGGGTCACGACCGACCTCGGCGCGCAGGACGCGGTATGCTCCGGCGGCCGCTACGACGGGCTCGTGGCCCAGTTGGGCGGCGCCGCGGCGCCGGCCATCGGCTGGGCGCTCGGCGAGGAGCGGATCGTCGAGCTGATGCGGCTGCAGGGCCGCGCCGGCAATGAAGCGGCGCCGCACGTCTACCTGGCGCTCGCGGGCGTGGCCGCCGAGGCGGCGGGCCTGCAGTTGGCCGAATCATTGCGCGACGCGCTGCCGGGCCTCAGGATCGAGACCAATTGTGGCGGCGGCAGCTTCAAGTCGCAGCTGAAGCGGGCCGACCGCAGCGGCGCAAGTCACGCGGTCATCCTGGGCGACGACGAGGTGGCGCGGCAGGTCGCGACTTTGAAGCCGTTGCGCGAGGAAGCCGGGCAGTGGCAGGTGCCGCTTGCGGAGCTCGCGGCCGAGTTGGCCCGCGTCCGGGCAGTCCGCGGCAGCGGGCAGGGTTGAACAACGCCGCGCGCGAGCGCGCCGGCACGACGGAGTGCTTGAGAAGTGGAAGACCTCACAGACAACGAACGCGAAGAACAACTGCGCCGCTGGTGGAGCGACAACTGGGCGTGGATCATCGGCGGCGTCGCACTGGGCCTCGCCGTACTCGGCGGCTGGCAGTACTGGCAGCGCTACCAGGTCCAGTCGGCCGAGCGCGACGAGGCCGGCTACATCGCCGTCGTCGAGTCGCTCAGCCGCAACCAGCGGGAGGACGCGGCGAAGCAGGCTGCGGAGCTGCGGCAACGGAATCCCGATTCTCCGTATGCCGACCAGTCCGACCTGGCGCTGGCCCGCGCCGCCCTGGACAAGCGCGAATTCGACGAGGCCGCGCGCCTGCTCAAGGTCGTGGCCGATGGTTCGAAGGATCCGGAGTTGCGCGTCGTGGCGCGGACGCGCCTCGCACGGGTGCTGGTCGAGCAGGGCAAGCACGACGAGGTGCTCGCGCTGCTCGATCCGGCGCAGGCCGGCACATTCGCGGCACTGGCGCACGAGATCCGTGGCGACGCCCTGGCCGCCAAGGGTGATGCGGCGGGCGCGCGCAAGGAATACGCTGCAGCCCTTGCGGCGGGCGCACCGGAGACCGGCCTCGACCGCGAATTCGTCGAGTTGAAGCGTGATGCGCTGCCACAGGCGGCTGTCGCGGCGGCGCCTGCTCCGGCCCCGGCGCCCGCCGCGGCAGAGGCACCTGCAAAATGATCCTGCGACGCACGCTCGTGGTGTTGGCCGCGCTGGGCGTGCTGGCCGGTTGCAGCGACAAGGACAAGGTCGTTGAGAAGCCGGCCGAGCTGGTCGATCTCAACGCGACGCTTGCCGTGCAGAAGCTGTGGTCCAGCAGCGTGGGCGGCGGTGGCGAGAAGCTGCGGCTCGCGCTCGGGATCGCCGAGGATTCGGGCGTGCTGTATGCCGCGGCGCGCGATGGCAAGGTGCGCGCAATCGATGCGGCCACGGGGCGCACCCGTTGGGATGCGGACACCGAGGCCGAGCTGTCCGCCGGCCCTGCGGCGGGAGATGGCCTGCTCGTCGTCGGCACCACCGGCGGCTCCGTCATTGCGCTGGAGGCCGAAACCGGCAAGCAGCGCTGGCGCGTCAACGTGACCGGTGAGGTCCTGGCCGCGCCGCTCGTGGCCGGCGATCGGATCATCGTGCGCTCGGTGGAAGGGCGGCTGCGAGCCCTGAACGCCGCCGATGGCAAAGAGGCCTGGATGGTCGAGGACATCGTGCCGCGCCTCACACTGCGCGGGACCTCGCCACCGGTCCGCTCGGGCGACGTGGTGCTCTGCGGATTCGATTCCGGCCGCGTCATGGCGGTGGCAATCGGCACTGGCGACATCCTCTGGCAGGCGCAGGTGAGTTCGCCGCGCGGTCGCACGGAGCTCGAGCGCCTGGCGGATATCGACGCCGCCGTGCGCGTCGCGGGCGACGAGGTCTACGCGGTCGGCTACCAGGGGCGCGTCGCGATGATCGCGCTCGACACCGGCCAGCTCTGGTGGGCGCGCGACCTGTCGAGCTACAGCGGCATGAGCGTCGACGACAGCCAGCTGTACATCGCCAATTCGGACGGCGAGGTCGTGGCGCTGCGGCGCCGCGACGGCGGCACCGTCTGGCAGCAGACGGGTCTCAGGCGGCGCGCGCTCGGCACGCCGGTGGTGCACGCCGGCGCGATAGTGGTCGGTGACTTCGACGGCTACCTGCACTGGATGGACCGCGAGAGCGGACGCTTCGTCGCGCGTGAGCGGCCTGGCAGCGCGCGCATCGCCGCCGCGCCGGTCGTCGTCGGCGACCGCCTGTTCGTCATGGACGAGGGCGGCAAGGTCGTCGCGTATGCCGGCGGGGGCGCCGCGGGCCGCTAGCCGTGCTGCCAGTCATTGCACTGGTCGGGCGCCCAAACGTCGGCAAGTCCACGTTGTTCAATGCGCTCACGCGCACCCGTGACGCGCTGGTCGCCGACGTCCCGGGCCTGACGCGGGACCGCAAGTACGGCTACGCCCGCGTCGGCGAGCGCCGTTGCGTGGTCATCGACACCGGGGGGCTCGTCGAGACGGTCGAGGGCGTCGAACGCCTCATGGCCGAGCAGACGTTGAAGGCCGTGCACGAGGCCGATCGAGTGCTGTTCCTCGTGGACGCGCGTGCGGGGTGTTCCCCATCCGACCTGCATGTCGCTGACATCCTGCGCCGGGCCGGCAAGCCGGTGATCGTCGTCGCCAACAAGGCCGAAGCGTTCGAGCCCGAGATGGCGGAGGCGGATTTCCACCAGCTCGGCTTCGGCCAGCCGGTGGCGATCTCGGCCGCGCATGGCTCCGGCATTGCGCCGCTGCTGGAGCGCGTGCTCGAGGGTTTTCCGGAACCCGTCGCCGAGCCGGAGCCGTCCGCAGAGAGCGGCACAATCCGCGTCGCGGTGGTCGGCCGCCCAAACGTCGGCAAGTCCACGCTCATCAACCGGCTGCTCGGCGAAGAGCGTCTCGTCGCGTTCGACCAGCCCGGTACCACGCGTGACACGGTGCACGTGCCGTTCGAGCGCGATGGCCAGACCTACACCCTGATCGACACCGCCGGTGTGCGTCGACGTGCGCGGGTGAGCGAGGCGATCGAGAAGTTCAGTATCGTCAAGACGCTGCAGGCGATCGCGGACGCCCACGTGGTGGTCGGTGTGCTCGACGCGCATGACACGGTGGCCGAGCAGGACGCGAGCCTGATGGGTCTGGTCGTCGAGCAGGGCCGCGCCCTCGTGATCGCCGTAAACAAGTGGGACGGCATCCCACCCGACCAGCGCCAGGCCATCCGCGACGGACTCGACCTGCGCCTGGATTTCATGCGTTTCGCGCCGGTGCATTTCATTTCGGCCCGGCACGGCACGGGAGTCGGCGAGCTCATGGTGGCGGTGCGTGCCGCTTATCGCGCCGCGATGCGCGAGTTGCCGACCAGGGAACTCACCAACGCACTCGAGCAGGCGGTGATGGTGCACCAGCCGCCGCTGGTCCGCGGTCGGCGCATCAAGCTGCGCTACGCCCACCAGGGTGGGCGCAACCCGCCAATCGTGGTCATCCACGGCAACCAGACCCAGCACGTCCCGGCTGCCTATCGGCGCTACCTCGAAAACCACTTCCGCGAGGTGTTCCGACTCGAGGGCACGCCGCTGCGCATTGAGTTCCGCACTGACGAGAACCCATTTGCCGGCCGGCGGAACGAGCTCACGCCGCGGCAGGTTCGCAAGCGCCGGCGGCTCGTGCGCCGCAAGAAGGGCGGCAAGCGCTGACGCCCCGGTCGCGCTGTTGCGCGTGGCGCTCATAACCAACGCTTCTGACGCGCTATCCTCTGAGCCTTGTTCGTCGGGGTGGGGGGCCTAGACTCCCTGCATGGCCATGGCTTTCGCACGTTCACCGTCGTCCGCTGCCCCGGAACTGCCGGCCCGCCGTATGGCGCGCCTGGAGCAGCCGCTGCGCCTGTTCCGCGGCGGGGTGATCGAGCAGCCGGTCGTCGCGTACGAGACCTGGGGGAGGCTCAACGGCGCGCGGGACAACACGGTGCTGCTGTTCACCGGCCTGTCGCCTTCGGCGCACGCGGCTTCCTCTGCGGCCGACCCCAAGCCCGGCTGGTGGGAGTCGATGATCGGCGAGGGCAAGCCGATCGACACGAGCCGCTACTTCGTGGTGTGCGTGAACTCGCTCGGCAGCCCATACGGCTCCTCGAGTCCGGCCTCGGTCGAGCCCCGCACCGGGCGCCCGTACGGCATCAGCTTCCCCGAGATCGTGGTCGAAGACATCGCCACCGCGGGACGCGAGGCACTGCGTACGCTCGGCATCGAGCGGGTGGTGGCGGTGATTGGCCCGTCGCTCGGCGGGATGACCGTGCTGGCGTACTGCGCGCTGTTCCCGGGGGAAGTAGACAGCGTCGTCACCATTTCGGGTGCCGCACGCGCCAGTCCATTTGCGATCGCGCTGCGCTCGCTGCAGCGGGAAATGGTGCGCAGCGATCCGGCGTGGCGCGGTGGCAACTACGAAGCCGGCCGCGGCCCGCGACTCGGGCTGCGACTGGCGCGCAAGCTCGGCACGATCACCTATCGCTCAGCGGACGAGTGGGACCAGCGCTTTGGCCGCCGCCGCGTGCCCGAGACCGCCGGCATTTCCGGCGACTTCCGGCCACAGTTCGAGGTGGAGGCCTACCTGGAGCACCAGGCGCAGCGCTTCTCCGACCTGTTCGACGCCAACGCGTACCTGTACCTGTCGCGCGCGATGGACCAGTTCGACCTGGCCGACCACGGCGGCGGCTCGCTCGCGGCGGCGTTCGAGAAATTCAAGGTGCGGCGGGCACTGGTGATCGGCGTCGAGACGGACATGCTGTTCCCGATCCACCAGCAGCGCGAGATTGCCGACCACCTGCGGGCCGCTGGTCGCGCTGCGGTCGAATTCCACGCGTTCCCGTCGCTGCAGGGCCACGACGCATTCCTGGTGGACCTGGCAAGGTTTGAGCCCGCGATCGGCAATTTCCTGAAATGATCGCCGGTCACTGACGCTCGTCCGCCAGGAAGAGCGCGGGATCCACCAACGCCCGGTTCACGGCCACCCCCCAGTGCAGGTGTGGTCCGGTAACGCGGCCGGTTGCACCCACCCGGCCGAGCGGCGCGCCGGTCGTCACGTCGTCTCCCGTCTTCACGTCGATGCGGCTCAGGTGGCAGTACATCGTGATCACGCCCTGGCCGTGGTCCACGAATACCGTGTTGCCGTTGAAAAAGTAGTCACCCGTGTCGATGACCTTGCCTGGCGCCGGGCTCCGCACCACGGTGCCGGAGGGCGCCGCGATGTCCATGCCACTGTGGGGGTTGCGCGGCTGGTCGTTGAAGAAGCGCCGCAGTCCGAAGCTGCTCGAACGACGTCCCGCCACCGGGACGCGCAGCGACAGTGCGGGGACGCGGTGCGGCGAGTAGTGGCCCAGCGCGGTGTCGATGCGCTGGCGCTCGCTGGCGATACGCTCCAGATCCCGCTGCGACGGATCGACGTGCCGCTTGTCGGCGACACGCAGCCGCTGCTCTTCGTACTGCTTGTCGTCGACGGTGAATTCGAGGTCGCGCGCGTCGCCCTGTGCCGGCTGCAACCTCACGATCTGCGGCCCCGGCCTCGCATCGAGCGGAATGCCCACGACGCCGACCCACCCGGAATCCGTGCGCAGCACGGGTGCGCGGTAACCATTGAACACGATTGCACCGGGAGACTCTGCC
>Ga0079037_100001094_pt1 | contig 13601 bp, 14 predicted proteins | sample Mud3Dept4metaG_FD_71479 | JGI IMG/M metagenome (GOLD analysis project Ga0079037, IMG submission 71479) | Freshwater wetland microbial communities from Ohio, USA, analyzing the effect of biotic and abiotic controls - Mud 3 Core 4 Depth 4 metaG | ecosystem: Environmental > Aquatic > Freshwater >... | reverse complement strand
ATGTCTTCGATGGGATAGTACATCCTGAGCAGGTCTTCATTGGAATATCCAAAAGCCTTGAGCAGGATCGTCGCGGGAATCTTTCTGCGGCGGTCAATCCTCACGTGCACGATGTCCTTGACATCAAATTCAAAGTCGAGCCATGAACCGCGGTAGGGAATGATCCGGGCCGAGTACAGGATCTTGCCGCTCGCGTGGGTCCTCCCCTTGTCATGGGTGAAGAATGCGCCCGGTGAACGGTGAAGCTGGCTCACGACCACTCGCTCGGTCCCATTCACGATGAACGTACCGGTATCGGTCATGAGAGGCAGGTCGCCGACATATACTTCCTGTTCCTTGATGTCCTTCACCCTCTTGGTTGCGGTCTGTTCATCCTTCTCGAAGAACACAAGCCGTGTTTTGATCTTGAGCGGCGCCGCGAAGGTCGACCCGCGCTGCAGGCACTCCCAGAGGCTGTACTTCGGCTCTCCCAGTGAGTAGCCGAGGTAGTCAACCATCGCAGTCTCGTTGAAATCGTAGATGGGGTAAACGCTCTTGAACGCTGCCTGGAGTCCCTTGTCCTTTCTCTTATCTGAGGCAATCTCTTTTTGGAGAAAGGAATCATAGGAACGTTTTTGAATCTCAATCAGGTCGGGAATCTCCAGGATCGTGGGGATCTTGGAGAAATCCTTACGTACGCGGACAAGCTCTCTTTTTTCCTTTGACATTATCGCACCCCTTTTGCAGCATTAAAATGCAAAATAAAAAATGCAACCGGCAAAAAATACAGAATCTGATTGCAACCTATTCCATTGTTCACTTTGCACTTCATCTTTTCATATGGATCTCAGCCGTCACCGCAAGCCCTATCCATAAACGCAAAAAGTCCTTTGCCCTCCGGACCAATGCCGGAGGGCAAGGACTTGGCTAATGAAGCTCGTTTGTCTCTTACTTTACCTCGACGGTCGCCCCTGCTTCGGCAAGTTTCTTCTTCATCGTCTCTGCCTCTTCCTTGGCGACTCCGGTCTTCACCGGCTTCGGCGCACCTTCCACCAGGTCCTTTGCTTCCTTAAGGCCAAGTCCCGTAAGCTCACGCACCACCTTAATCACATTGATCTTCTGGGCACCAGCGGCGGCCAGGATCACGTCAAACGCGGTCTTCTCTTCCACAGCTGCTGCCGGTGCACCTGCTGCTGCCACCGCCACGGGAGCTGCTGCTGATACGCCCCACTTTTCCTCCAGCATCTTGCTTAACTCTGCTGCTTCAAGAACGGTCAAGCCGCTCAACTCATCAACCAATTTCGCTAAATCCGCCATGTTTCACTCCTCCTGAAAGTGTAATAACTTTTTTAAATTCGTCCCCTAAACAGAGGTACGGTTTAATGCCTGTTAACCCTTGTCTGCCTTTGCCTTCATCACCCTGGCGATCTGACCGGCCGGAGCCGCGAGCACGCCGACCATCCTCGATGCGGGCGCCTGGAGAAGGCCTACGATCTTCCCGCGGAGCGCATTGAGCGACGGCAGGGATGCCAACGCCTTGATGTCCGCCGACTTGAGCAGTTTACCGTCCAGCACGCCGAACTTGAGCTCAAGCTTTGCCTGGGTTTTGTTGAAATCGAAGAGCACCTTGGCGGGAGCCACCACGTCATCAAATCCGAGAGCAATCCCTACCGGTCCGACAAAATAGTCTTTGAGCGGTTCAAGACCGGTACCTTCCACTGCTTTCCTGGCAAGCGTATTTTTTACGACCCGGTATTCTACCTTTGACGCACGCAGCTTTGCACGAAGGGCTGTGATCTGCTCTACGTTGATGCCGGTGTACCCGGTGATAATAGCGGTCTTGGCGCGAGCAAACTTCTCATGCAACTCATCAATAGCTTCCTTTTTTTCCTGCTTATTCACACGATCCTCCTTTCTTTCAAGAATTCCCGATGACCAGCCCAGGAATCTCAAAAGAAAGTGATGGGATCCAGCACATTCTTTTTACCCGGGTCTCGGCAGGCCCCAGAACGGGATTAAGCCAAAGGGGATGTGATCAAATCCCTTTCGGTACCTGCTGTCTCGGACCGCACCCCTCTTTTTTAGGGGCCGACCTTTTATGACTACAAATTCTTTATCTCAATCCGGAATCCAGAAGCCTAGACTGCTGTGCTACGAATTTCGGATTTGTGGTTCATTATTTAGCAAGCTTCTCGATTACCGACGTATCCATTTTAATGCCGGGGCCCATAGTAGTAGAAATAGTCACGTTCTTCAGATACTTTCCCTTGCTCGAGGCAGGCTTTGCCTTCAGGATGGACTCAAGCACCGCTTTAGCGTTATCCGCCAGTTTGTTCTCATCAAACGATGCCTTGCCCACCGGCACATGCACAATGCCAGCCTTCTCCACGCGATACTCCACCTTGCCAGCTCTGATCTCGTTAATGGCTCGTGCAACGTCGAAGGTGACTGTGCCAGTCTTGGGGTTCGGCATCAAGCCACGGGGACCGAGCACCTTACCGAGCCTGCCAACGAGGCCCATGATGTCCGGCGTTGCCACAACCGTATCGAAATCAGTCCATCCTTCTTTCTGTATCTTCTCAGCGAGGTCCTCGGAACCCACATAATCAGCGCCGGCGTCCCTTGCCTCTTTTTCCTTCTCGCCTTTGGCGAAAACGAGGATCTTAACCTTTTTCCCGGTACCGTGTGGGAGGACAACCGTTCCCCGGACCATCTGGTCGGCCTGTTTGGGATCCACACCGAGGTTCACTGCCAGATCAACGGTCTCATCGAATTTGGTCCTTGCCGTTTTCTTGGCAAGCCCGACGGCCTCTTCGAGGCCATACGACTTTGTCCCATCCACCAGTGCTGATGCTGCTTTGAATTTCTTCCCTGCCATGGTTCCTCCTCGCGGTAATAGCGGCCGTTGTAAGCCTCCCGCAAAAAAAAATTTTGAAATACGAATTTATGATTCAGTACTACGAATTTCGAATTTGTCGTTAATCTACTACTTCCAGCCCCATGCTCTTCGCCGAGCCTTCGATCATGCGCATGGCTGATTCTACGCTTGCCGCATTAAGGTCGGGCAACTTCGTCTGCGCAATCTCCTTGATCTGGGCGCGGGTCACCTTGCCGACCTTGTCCTTGTTCGGCACGCCGGAGCCCTTCACAATACCGGCGGCCTTCTTGAGCAGTTCCGCTGCAGGAGGGGTCTTGGTAATGAAGGTGAAGGACCTGTCGGAATAGACCGTGATAATGACAGGTACGATCGTATCGCCGAGCTTTTGGGTTTTGGCGTTGAACTGCTTGCAGAACTCCATGATGTTCACGCCGTGCTGACCGAGCGCCGGTCCCACGGGCGGTGCCGGATTCGCCTTGCCTGCCGGAACCTGAAGCTTTATTTTTCCTGTAATCTCTTTTGCCATTGATAACTCCTACCTTAAGTTTTAACTTTTGAGCCTGACCCGAATAATCATCAATCCCGATTTATTTTTCTTTCTCCCGCTCAACCTGCAGAAATTCCAGTTCTACCGGAGTTGAACGGCCGAAGATGCTCACCATCACGCGGAGCCGTCCGTGCGCAGGGTTCACGTCTTCCACCGTGCCAATAAAGCTGCTGAACGGTCCATCGATCACCCTGACCCGGTCGCCCTTCTGATACGCATGCTTGGGCTGGGTCTGGGCGACGGCGCCCTCTTCCGCTTGTTTGAGGATGGCCTTCACCTCTTCATCGGAGAGGGGTGTGGGGTTCGTGCTTCCTCCCACAAAGCCCGTAACTTTGGGGGTGTCTTTCACAATATGCCACGTATTGTCGTCCATCTCCATCTCGACAAGAATGTAGCCGGGGAAAAACTTCCGCTGCGACTTGCGCTTCTTCCCCCCCTTAATGGAAAGGACTTCTTCGGTCGGGACCAGAATCTGTCCTATCTTTTCCTGCAGCGACAGTTTGGAGACGGTCTCAAGGATACTAGACTTCACCTTGTTCTCAAAACCCGCATATGTATGGACCACATACCAATTCATGGGCATAATTGTCCTTATTTAAAGGCAAGGGTCATCAATCTTCCCAACCCCATATCTACCAAACCTAAAAAAAAGGCGGCAATGAGCACGGTAGTGATCACTACCCAGGTAGAACCTATGACCTCCTTCTTTGTCGGAAACACGACCTTCTTGAGTTCCAGCTTTACTTCTTCGAAGAATTCCGCAATCTTTTTGAACATGAGAAAGGCCTCTTTCTACACAGGAGAATATGGCAGGCCAGGAGGGACTCGAACCCCCAGCAGCCGGATTTGGAGTCCGGAGCTCTACCATTAGAGCTACTGGCCTGTGTTCTACTCAGCAGCATCTCGGAGCAACTCGATTAGGCTTTGGTTTCCTTGTGCGTCGTGTGCTTGCGGCAGAACCGGCAATACTTGTCCAGGTTCAGCTTGTCTGGAGTATTCCTCTTGTTTTTGGTCGTTGAATAGTTTTTCCGCTTGCAATCTCCGCAAGCAAGTAATACGATTTCGCGCATGTCTTTTGCCTCACTCTTGTTTAGTATTGCGATGAACGAGGGGTGATCGCCAGCTGCGCTCACGTGGATGAAAGACGATTTTTCGTCCCCCGTCCTCTCGTCTCTCGGTTTGCCTCTTTACTCGATCACTTCAGAAATAACACCTGCTCCCACAGTCCTGCCGCCCTCGCGAATGGCAAAACGCAGGCCCTTGTCCATGGCAATCGGACCGATGAGCTCTACCGAGCACGTCATGTTGTCGCCCGGCATCACCATCTCCACGCCTTCCGCCAGCGTCACCACGCCCGTCACATCTGTGGTCCGGAAGTAGAACTGGGGACGGTATCCCTTAAAGAATGGGGTATGGCGGCCGCCTTCTTCCTTCGTCAGTACATAGGCCTCGGCCTTGAACTTGGTGTGCGGCGTGATGCTTCCCGGCTTTGCCAGAACCATGCCGCGCTCCACATCTTCCTTCTTGATGCCCCGCAGCAGAACGCCGACGTTGTCTCCGGCTTCGCCCTGGTCCAGAAGCTTTCGGAACATCTCGACTCCCGTCACCACGGTCTTCTGCGTCGGCTTGATGCCCACGATCTCGATTTCATCGCCTACCTTCACGATGCCGCGCTCGATCCTGCCCGTGACCACCGTTCCGCGGCCCGCGATGGAGAACACATCTTCCACCGGCATAAGATAGGGCTTGTCTATTTCCCGCTTGGGCTGGGGAATATAGCTGTCAACGGCTGCCATAAGCTCCAGGATGCTCTTGTACTCAGGCGCATTGACGTCCTTGCTCTCGCTCTGCAGGGCCTTTAAGGCGCTTCCCTTCACGATCGGGGTCTTGTCCCCGGGGAACTGGTATTTGGTCAACAGCTCACGGATCTCAAGCTCCACGAGTTCGATGAGCTCGGGGTCGTCCACCATGTCCACCTTGTTCATGTAGACGACGATATAGGGCACGCCGACCTGACGGGCAAGCAGAATGTGCTCGCGGGTCTGAGGCATGGGGCCGTCTGCGGCGGAGACCACCAGGATTGCCCCGTCCATCTGGGCAGCTCCGGTGATCATGTTCTTCACATAGTCGGCATGGCCCGGGCAGTCAACATGGGCATAGTGACGGTTGTCGGTCTGATATTCCACGTGGGCCGTGGCGATCGTGATGCCGCGTTCCCGTTCTTCCGGGGCCTTGTCGATGTTATCGTACGAAACAAAGGTCGCGAAGTTCTTGAATGACAACACCTTCGTTATGGCCGCTGTCAACGTCGTCTTGCCGTGGTCCACATGGCCGATGGTGCCCACGTTTACATGAGGTTTTGTCCTCTCAAATTTTGCCTTTGCCATGCATTCCTCCCTAAAATAAGGTTGAAGGTCGATAGGAACTGGTTCTCTGCGCTGATTTTCACTGGAGCCCATGAGCGGGATTGAACCGCTGACCTCATCCTTACCAAGGATGTGCTCTACCAACTGAGCTACATGGGCAACTTAACCTGTTAAATGGTGTAAACTGTTCAAGCCACTTGAATGGTTAATGGAGCGGGAAACGGGATTCGAACCCGCGACCCCAAGCTTGGAAGGCTTGCGCTCTAGCCAGCTGAGCTATTCCCGCATTGTATTTCAAATTTTGGACTCCAGATCTCACCTTTTCAATCCGCATCCGCAATCGTCAATACTTATTTCATGAAGTGGTGGGGAGGGGAGGTTTCGAACCTCCGTAGGCTGACGCCGACAGATTTACAGTCTGTTCCCTTTGGCCACTCGGGCACCTCCCCGATGGATACAACATACTCTGAACTCGCATGAACAAAAACTGTAAAAGTGGAGCCACCGAAGGGAATCGAACCCCCGACAGGCTGATTACAAATCAGCTACTCTACCAACTGAGTTACGGTGGCAGAACTATTAGGACACACCACTCCCCTGTCTGATTCAATAAATCTCATATCTTACCGTGAGATAGCCAACAGAAGCATGTAATCCCGCGTCAAAGAATTGTAATTATAAGGGATTGTGGTTGATCTTGTCAAGCAAAAAGATTAATGGCGCGTGGTTTTGTTAAAATAGACAGGTTGTGCTGTACACATTACACAGAGGATATGCGGCTCTTCCCCCGTCGCTGCCTGAGCACTTCATACAAAAGAGCCCCGGATGCGACAGAGACATTCAGTGAATTGATCCGTCCCATGAGTGGCAGGGACACCAGGTAATCGCAATGCTCCCGCACCAGCCGGCGGATGCCTTTACCCTCGCCGCCAAGCACTATGGCGGTTGGACGAACAAAATCTGCCTCCCAATATACCAGATCGCCACCCGCCTCGGCACCGGCAATCCAGATGCCGCTCTTTTTGAGGTCTTCAAGGGTGTTCACTACATTTACCACCTTGACGACTGGCACGTATTCCAGGGCACCGGCTGCCGACTTGGCAGCCGTCTCCGTGAGACCTGCTGCCCTTCTTTCGGGGATGACTACACCGTGCACCCCAGCAACTTCAGCTGTTCTGAGAATTGCACCGAGATTTCTCGGGTCTTCCACACCATCAAGGATAAGGAAGAGTGGCGTTTGCCCCTTCTGAACCGGAATCTGGAGAATATCATCGAGCGTGGCATACTCGCGGGCAGCGACGATGGCCAGTACACCCTGGTGCAGGGCATTCGGCGCCTCCCGATTCAAGGCGTCACGAGTCGTCACCCTCACCTCGATACCGCTCCCCTTGGCAAGTCTAATGATCTCCTGGATATCCCGGTCCGACTTTCTCTGCTCGGAAATCAAGACACGCTGGACAGCCCGGCCGGCCCTGAGCACCTCAATCACGGGATTGATCCCAAAAATTTTATCTCTTTGCATATGCTGGGGGACTATCTATAATTTCCGATTAACGCCAAAGATATGTTCGCCATTCCAAATCAAAAATTGCGATTCGCCGTTCGCATTTATTTTTTTTTGAATTTATCAGGACGTTGGAGCCTGGGGTTTGGAGATAATCCAACAAACTACTTCGGCTTCCACACCGTGCCGTCTGACCGGTCAAAAAGCTCCACGCCGCCTTCATCAAGAACCTTGCGTATCCGGTCGGCCTCCGCCCAATCCTTGCGCGCCCGAGCCTCGTTCCGCAGATGGATGAGTTCCTCGATACGCTCTACGGAAATCGAAACTTTGCTGTCAGCGAGCCTGCCTTCCTTGAACCATTCCTCGGGATCGCGGAGGAAGATGCCGAGGGTCTTATTCACATCGTCGAAGGACGCTGCCGCCGCCGACAGCAACAAGATTACAGCATCTTCGTTCTTTTTGTCCGCTTCTGCAAGGACCCTGTTCACCTCCCGGACCAGATCATAGATAAGCCCGATGGCGAAGGCGGTGTTGAAATCATCTTCCATGGCCTCTTCGAACGCCTTGGGCAAATTCAGGATCTTTTCGTAGAGCGGCCGGTCAGTTACCTCAATCACATCCTCAGGCTTGACCGAAGGATGTTTCTTCCCGGCAAGAAACTTCAGTATCCCTTCCTTCATCGTATAGAACCGGTCGATCCCTGCCCGCGCATCCTTCAGGTTCGCGTCGGAAAAATCGATCGGGCTGCGGTAGTGTGTGGAAAGCAGGAACAACCTCACCACTTCCGCATCATACTGGTTCAGGATGTCCCGGATGGTAAAGAAGTTGCCGAGCGACTTGGACATCTTCTCCTGGTTGATGTTCACGAACCCGTTGTGGAGCCAGTAATTCACAAATTTTTTCCCCGAGAAGGCCTCGCTCTGCGCGATTTCGTTCTCGTGGTGCGGAAAGATAAGGTCCTTACCGCCTGCGTGGATATCGAACGTCTCTCCCAGATGCTTGAATCCCATGGCCGTACACTCGATATGCCAGCCCGGCCTGCCCGGCCCCCAGGGGCTGTCCCAGGCTGGCTCGTCGGGCTTCGACTTCTTCCAAAGGGCGAAGTCGAGCGGATCAGCCTTGCGCTCGTCAACCTCCACGCGCGCTCCTGCTTTCAGATCATCGAGGTTCCGTTTCGCAAGCTTGCCATACTCCTTAAAGCTTGCCACGCGGAAGTATACGTCACCGTCAATCACGTAGGCATGCCCTTTTGCCACGAGACCCTTAATGACCTCGATCATTTCCGTGATATGCTCCGTGGCCTTGGGCTCGATGTCCGGCCTGCCAACACCCAACCGCGTCATGTCTTCCTGATAGGCAATGATGTACTTATGCGCCACGTCTGCAGGAGTGATCCCCTCCTCCTTCGCGCGCTTGATGATTTTGTCGTCGACATCCGTGAAGTTCCGGACATAGGTGACGTCAAAACCCTTCCGCCTGAAGTATCGCTGGATCAGGTCGAATGACACGGCTCCACGTGCATGTCCAATGTGAGAATAATCATATACCGTCACGCCGCAGGCATACATGGTTATCTTGCCGGGATGGATCGGAACAAATTCCTCTTTTTTTCCACTCAGTGTATTGTAAAGCTTTATCATAGACAAACAGTCCTCTGGTGATGTAAACTTTTCATAGGGTAGTGGAAATTGCGCCTCAGTCGGCGCAAAGTAAAATATTATAGATTGCAGCAATTTTTGTCAAGAAGTTTCCGAAGCCATGGAGGCCAACCATGACGGTCAATCTACGCAGATTCGTCGTACAGGAGCATAAAGCCTCACGACTCCATTACGATTTTCGCCTGGAGATCAATGGCGTGCTCAAGTCCTGGGCGATTCCCAAGGGGCCTTCCATGAATCCCGCGGACAAGCGGCTCGCGGTCGCGGTTCCGGACCATGTGCTTGAATACCTGGACTTCGAAGGCATCATTCCCGCGGGCAGTTATGGTGCTGGACCGGTGGTCGTCTGGGATACAGGAGAATTTGTGTTGCTTGAGACCGAAGATACTGATGAAGCGCTGAGAGCGGGCAAGCTCAGTTTTGAATTGAAAGGGAAGAAGCTCAAAGGCGCCTTCACTCTGGCTCAGATGAAGGGCCTCCCAAAGGGCACTGGCAAAGAATGGCTCCTCATGAAGAAGAAGGACGCATATGCGCTGCCCTACTATGCGATAAAGTCCGCGCTGATACCGGCAAAGCTCGCGAAGCTTAAAGAACGTATACCACCTTGCGAAACAGAGTAGCTCTGCTCACAATTTGAATCCACCCTCGCATGCAATCTCTTCCACCTTCTTCCTGCTGGAAGGGATCTCCCGTTCCTGCAAAGCAAACGGCAGATCTTCTTTCCTGCCCGGCCTGCCTACAGCGATCATGGCCTCCACGTGATACTCATCGCCCCCGTGCAGAAGCTCCTTTGCATTATCATAATTAAAGCCTTGCATACCGTGCACCACAAGCCCGAGAATCGAGCCCTGGAGAGCAAAATATCCCCATGCCGCGCCGGAATCATAGGAATGGGTCCGCGCAGGCTTATTGTTGAAATCGAAGGTGGTCTTTGATACCACAACGATCAGCACCGCAGCATTCTTGCACCACCCTTGGTTGTTCGGCCCCAGCAGGTTGAAGAATGCTTCCCAGTGAGCACTATTCCGCATGGCATAGAGAAATCGCCAGGGCTGGTTGTTCATGGACGACGGTGCCCACCGTGCCGCTTCGAAAAGCCGCATAAGTTCATCCCGGCTGATCTCTTCACCGGACATCGCCCTCGGCGACCAGCGTCTGATGAATAATGGTGAGATATCGTAGTCGGGTTGCCGATAATCAAAGACATTTATCTCTGCGGTAATCATTGCGCATTACTCCTAAATGAGCCTTCATCAGTTAAGAAAAACTTGGAATGGATAGCACCGGATCAGCGGCAATCTTATTCAAATAGTCTACACTCCTTGATCACTTTTACGGTGAAAGGGTAGCACAATAGTGTCCCCATTGCAACACTGGTTCAAAAATGTGTTCAAAAATGCCACTATTCGAAACCAACGCAACAAGGACAAGAGGGGGACCCGGTCCGTCTCGGCACAAGAAATTCTTCTTGAGTTTTGCATAGTAAAATACTATATTACATGATTGTTGGTTCGTTAAGGAAGAAGCCCGCATGCACTCCCCGGTTTTCTCTGCATAGGCTGCGGCAGAACATACCACACTTTCAGGAGATCATAAATGTCCAGAGCAGACAGATTCATAAAAGCTTGCAAACGTCAGGAGGTGGACTGCACCCCGGTATGGATGATGCGCCAGGCAGGCAGGTATTTGCCGGAATACCGCGCGATCCGTGCCGAGCACACCTTCCTTGAAATGTGCAAAACACCTGAGCTCGCCGCTGAGGTGACAATTCAGCCTGTTCGCCGCTACGAGATCGACGCTGCCATCATCTTCGCCGATATACTGCTGCCGCTCGAGCCCATGGGAATCGGCCTCGAGTTCGCCAAGGGCGAGGGTCCGGTCATCCATAATCCCGTACGTTCATTGGCCGATGTGCAGAAGCTGAAACAGATCGACTCTGCCAGCCAGATCGCCTACCTCATGACAGCCATTAAGATGGTGCTGAAGGAACTCGACGGAAAGGTGCCGCTCATCGGATTCTCAGGTGCGCCGTTCACGCTTGCCTCATATATGATCGAAGGCGGCGGATCCCGCAATTACGAACATGCCAAGGCCATGATGTTTGCGGAGCCAAAGGCCTGGCACAAACTCATGGAACATCTCACCGGCGTTATCATCAATTATCTTGACGCCCAGATCGATGCCGGCGTGCAGGTGGTCCAGCTTTTCGACTCCTGGGTCGGCGCCCTCGGACCAAGCGATTACCGCGAATTTGTACTGCCGCACCAGAAGAACGTGATCGCCGGCGTCAAGAAGACCGTGCCGCTCATCCACTTTGCCCACGGGGCAACGCATTTGCTTGAGATGGTTGCGGAAGCGGGAGGAGACGTAATAGGGCTCGACTGGCGCTGCAATCTTGATGAGGCATGGCAACGCGTGGGCTATAACAAGGCGGTGCAGGGAAACATCGACCCGATCTCACTCTTCGGGTCAAAGGAATTCATCCGCAAGCGTACCAAGGAGATCCTTGACCGGGCAGGCAACAGAAACGGCCATATAATGAACCTGGGACACGGCATCCTGCAGCAGACACCACTCGACCATGCTGCAGAGTTCATCAACGCGACGCATGAAATGAGTAAGCGATAGCGCAGGGTCATGGAGCCGGGATCAAGGGTCGGGCAAAGGCAAGCATGTCGCATCTCCTGGCCCCTTGACCCATGATCCTTTATTATGAAAAACCACACTGCCGTCATACTCATCGCACTGGGAGGACCCCGATCGCTTGACGACGTTGGGCCCTTCATGGCCGCATTCATGGGACGTCCGGCGCCGCCTCCCGTCGTGACCGCCGTGATCGAGCGCTACAAGCTCATCGGCGGAAAATCCCCTCTTCCCGAACTTGTCAAGGCACAGGCAGACGCCTTGGAAAAAGAACTTGGCAGCGAGTACCGCGCATACGAAGGATTCCGTTATTCCAGTCCGACGGTGGCGGAAGCATTCGAAAGGGCCATCAAGCAAGGCGCACGGCGAGTGATTGCGCTTTCGATGTCTCCCTTCGCAACCGAGGTCACGACCGGCGCCTATAAAAGTGCCTGCGACGCATTAGGAAGTGGAGAAACCTGCCCGCTCTTTATCCCGAGCTGGCATGACAATCCCCTTTTCATCGAATCATGGGCAGAAAAGATCAGGTCTGGCCTAGCCAGATTTCCCGAAACGCAGCGAGACTCGATCGTGAACATCTTCACGAGCCACAGCATCCCCATCCGCTACATCGTTGCCGGCGACCCGTACCAGAAGCAGGTCGAGGAGTGTGTCCAACTGGTAGTCGAAAAGACCGGCATAAAAAATTGGCGCGTTGCATGGCAGAGCAAAGGATCGCGGGCAAGCGAGCCGTGGATCGGTCCCGAGGTAGAACCCACGATGGACAAGATCGCCGGGGAAGGTTATAAGAACGTGCTCGAAATACCCATCGGATTCACCTGTGACCACATGGAAACGCTCTATGATATCGACATTGTCCATCGGGCGCACGCAAAGAAACTCGGGATCAATTTTGAGCGTGCGGAGTCGCTGAACACGTCCCCCATTTTCATTAAGGCCCTGGCGGATATCGTAAAAAAAACTATTTGATTTATTGACGCAAAGTGTCCTGATTTTCGCGAAAAAAGAGAGATATCACTATTTCTTTGTTTTGAGCCATAAAACAAATTCGTAGCTAAAAGAGGCTTTGAATCATGCAGAAAGTCATCATCATAGGCGGCGGGATCGCCGGCCTGGCAGCTGCCGTTCATCTCAAGTCCGGGGCCAAGGCCCACGGTAAAACCGTTGAGGTACTGCTGCTCGAAAAGAACAACCGTATCGGCGGCAAAATCTTGACTGAGAAGCACAACAGCTACCTCATCGAAGGAGGTCCTGACAGCTTCCTCCCGGAGAAGGTCTGGTCCGTGAACCTTGCCCGCCATCTCGGCCTCGGCCCTGAGATGCTGCCTTCAAACGACCAGTTCAAGGGTACTTTCATCTATTCACGGGGACGGCTCCACTCATTACCCGAAGGGGTGATGCTGATGGTACCAACCTCGTTCTGGCCCATGGCAAAGTCCCACCTCATCACCTGGCCCGGCAAGATCCGGATGGGCATGGAACTTTTCGTGCCGAAACGGAAATCACGGGATGACGAAAGCCTTGCCTCGTTTGTCACGCGCAGGCTTGGTCGTGAGTGTCTGGAGAAGATCGCGGAACCGCTCGTGGCCGGCATCCATACTTCGAATCCCGATAACATGAGCGTTCTGGCCACCTTTCCGCGCTTCGTGCAGATGGAGCAGAAAAACGGAAGCCTGATACATGGCATGATCTCGGCCATGAAGAGTCGGCCTCACGCGACACTCAGCGGTCCGCCTTCCAAGGCGGGCTCTCAGAAAATGACCTACTTTATGAGCTTCAAGAATGGCATGCAGACCTTGTCCCAGGCGTGCGCGGATTTTATTGGTCAGGATTCGATCAGGCTCAACGCAGGGGTCAAGGCTGTTGCGCCAAAGGGAAAGGGATATTCGGTGCATCTTGAGAACAGCGAGATCCTCGAAGCGGACCATGTCATGCTGGCCCCGGCTGCATACGATTCCGCGGAAATGATTAAAGGAATGGATGCCCCCCTTGCCGCGCAGATGAACACGATTGAATGGTCATCGTC
>Ga0079037_100001093_pt1 | contig 13603 bp, 12 predicted proteins | sample Mud3Dept4metaG_FD_71479 | JGI IMG/M metagenome (GOLD analysis project Ga0079037, IMG submission 71479) | Freshwater wetland microbial communities from Ohio, USA, analyzing the effect of biotic and abiotic controls - Mud 3 Core 4 Depth 4 metaG | ecosystem: Environmental > Aquatic > Freshwater >... | reverse complement strand
ACGTCTTCATCCAGTACGCCATCGCGGCCAGCCAGTTCGCGGTGGACGACAGCGGGCTCGCGATCGGGCCGGGCAACGCCGACCGCGTCGGGGTGTTCATCGCCTCGGGCATCGGCGGCTTCGGCACGATCGAGCGAGAGCACCGGGCCTACCTCGAGGGCGGGCCGCGCCGCATCTCGCCGTTCTTCATCCCCGCGGCCATCATCAACCTCGCCGCCGGTCAGGTCTCCATCCGCTTCGGCGCCAAGGGGCCGAACTCGGCGACCTGCACGGCCTGCTCGGCCTCGGCCCACGCGGTTGGCGATGCCGCCGAGATGATCCGGCGAGGCGACGCGGACGCGATGATCGCGGGCGGCTCCGAGGCCGCCATCACGCCCATGGGCGTCGGCGGGTTCGGGGCGATGCGGGCGCTGTCCACCCGCAACGACGAGCCGGAGCGGGCGAGTCGGCCGTTCGATCGGGACCGGGACGGCTTCGTGATCGGCGAGGGCGCGGGCATCATCGTGCTCGAGGAGCTCGAGCACGCCCGGGCGCGCGGCGCGCGGATCTACGCGGAGCTCGTGGGCTACGGGCTCTCGGCCGACGCCTTCCACATCACCGCGCCGGCCGAGGACGGCGACGGGGCCACGCGGGTTATGCGGATGGCGCTCGCACGAGCGGGCATCGGGCCTGCGCAGGTGGACTACGTCAACGCGCACGGGACGAGCACGCCGCACAACGACCGGCTCGAGACGCTGGCCATGAAGCGCGTCTTCGGCGAGCACGCCGGGCGAATCGCGGTGTCGTCGACCAAGTCGATGCACGGCCACCTCCTCGGGGCTGCCGGCGGACTCGAAGCCGGCATCACGGCGCTCGCCATCGCGCACCAGGTGGCGCCGCCCACCATCAATCTCGACCACCCCGACGAGGGCTGCGACCTCGATTACGTGCCGGGGGCGGCGCGGCCGATGGCCATCACGTACGCCCTCTCGAACTCCTTCGGGTTCGGCGGCACCAACGCCGCGCTGCTGTTCGCCCGGTTCGAGCGCTGAGCGCACGGCCGGTGGCCCCTCCGCCCCGAGCGGCGGGCCAGACGCCAAACGACGCCAGACGGTGACAAGACGGTGACACGCCAAACGGTGACACTTTCCGTTTCCCGCCAGACGTGACTCCCGCCAAACGGTGACACTTTCGGTTCGCCACTTGGCGCATGAGCACTCCCGCTAAACGGTGACACTTTCCGTTTCCCCACGTGGCGCATGAGCGGGAAACGGAAAGTGTCACCGTTTCTGCGAACGGCGCCTGCCACGTCGTACCGGGGTGTGGCTTCAGCCCCGCCGAGCGGCCGCAACCCCGTTCGACACCGTCTTCGCCGCTCGACGGCGCCCTTGACAGGGCGCCCCGCGAGCGCGGTGCCGACCACCGGTGCCACCCACCTCGCCTAGTTCGCCGCCTTGCGCTAGAATTGCCGCACCGCGGCAGGCGCGTGTCCGCCGCATTCACCTCGCCTCCACCCCCGGATAGGCCTATGAAAATTGCCGTGTGCGTCAAGCAGGTCGTGACCCGCGACTGGCAGGTGCGGATCAACGACGACAAGACCTGGGTGCGTGACCAGGACGCCGCCTTCGAGATGAACGAGCCCGACCAGTACGCCCTCGAAGAGGCCCTCCGCCTCAAGGAGAAGCACGGCGGGGAGGTCATCGTCTGCTCGGCCGGTCCCGACCGGGTGAGCCAGGTGCTGCGCGAGGCCCTGGCTCGCGGCGCCGACCGTGCCGTCCACGTGCAGGACGACGGGCTGGCGAGCGGCGACGCCGTCTCGGTGGCTGGCGCGCTCGCGGGCGCCCTCGCCGGCGAGCAGTGCGATCTCGTGCTCACCGGGCTCCAGTCCGACGACCAGGGCTTCGCCCAGGTCGGCGTGGTGCTGGCCGAGCGCCTCGGCCTGCCGCACGCCACGATCATCATGGACGTGCAGGTGGCCGACGGCCAGCTGCGCGTCAAGCGCGAGCTCGAGGGCGGCTGGTTCCAGTGGGTCAACATGCCCACGCCCGCCTTGCTCACGATCCAGAGCGGCATCAACCAGCTGCGATACGCCACGCTCAAGGGCATCATGGCGGCCAAGAAGAAAGAGATCCGCAAAGTGGATCCGCCCGCCGGCCTCCAGGCCCGGCAGCGGATCGTCAACCTCTACGTCCCGCAGAAGACGAAGCAGACTCGGATGCTCACCGGGTCGCCGGCCGAGCAGGCGAAGGAACTCGTGCGCGTGCTCCGCGACGATGCGCGGGTGTTCTGATCTCGTGAGCCGGACGGAGTGAGGCCATCATGATCCTCGTCATCGCAGAGCAGCAGAACGGCAAACTCAACCGCGCGAGCTGGGAGCCAATCGTGGCCGCGCAGCAGACCGGGCAGCCGGTGCGCGTGGCGGTCCTCGGGCAGGGTGCGGCGGCCGCCGCGGCCGAGCTCGCCGCCGCCGCCGTGACCGACGTGGTCACCGTGGACCAGCCCGCCCTCGCCGCGTACACCGCCGACGGCTACGTCGCGGCCGTGGCCGCGATCGTTGGCGCCGAGCAGCCCGGGTACGTCTTCTTCACCCACACCTACCAAACGCGCGACTATGCGCCGGCCGTGGCGGCGCGGCTCGACCGTGGGCTCATCACCGACTGCGTCGCCGTGAAGCCGCACGACGGCGGTCTCGCCTTCGCCCGGCCGATGTTCCAGGCCAAGGTCTACGCCGATGTCGTGCCGGAAGGCCCCGGCCCGTACTTCGTCACGTTCCAGATCGGCGCGTATCGCGCGGACCAGGTGCAGAAGGGCACGGCGGCGGCGCCCGTGCGCGAGGCGGCGGTCACGGTGGAGGCCGCGAAGATCCGCCAGAAGCCCGAAGCGCCCTTCCAGGAGGCCCGGCAGGCGGTCGACCTCTCGCAGGCCGACCGGATCGTGTCGATCGGCCGGGGCATCAAGGGGCCCGAGCACATTCCGATCGCGCAGGAGTTGGCCGCCGCGATGCGTGCCGAGCTGTCGGCCTCGCGGCCGATCTGCGACGCCGGATGGCTGCCGTTCGAGCGGCAGGTCGGCAGCTCCGGGCAGACGGTTGCGCCGAAGCTGTACCTGGCGCTGGGCATCTCGGGCGCGATTCAGCACGTGGTGGGCATGAAGGGCGCACGGACGATTGTCGCGATCAACAAGGATGCCGACGCACCGATCTTCGAGATCGCCGACTACGGCATCACGGGCGATCTCTTCGAGGTGGTCCCCGAGATCGTCAAGGCGCTCAAGGCCTGAGTTCACGCCGGAGCCGCCGCGCCGCCAGCCGCGCGGCTCCGGACCTCCCCGGCGGGCTCGCTGCCGGGGGCGGACCCGCTTCGGGACGAGGGGCACGCAATGCGCGCGATTGAAGTCGTCGTGTTCTGGGTGGTGTTCCTGGGCCTCGTGGGCTGGTTCGCCCGCCAGATGGCCACACGCGTGGCGCTCGTCCGTGCCGCGCGGAACAACTTCGATCTCAGCGACCTGCCGGGCCGCGCCCGGCGGTTCCTGGGCGAGGTGGTGTTCCAGTCAAAGGTGATCCGGGAGAGGCCCGTCGTGGGCGTGGCGCACCTGTTCGTCTTCTGGGGCTTCTGCGCCTTCGGGCTCTACACCCTCGTCGAGACGCTCCACGGCCTCGGCCTCGTCGACCTCACCGGCGTGCGGGTCTTCCACTACTACAAGCTCGCGCTCGTCCCCTTCGCCCTGGCGGTGAGTGCGGGCATCGTCTTCCTGCTGTTCCGTCGCGGCATCCTGCAGCCGCCCGCGCTCGGCGACCACGTGTCGAAGGAGTCGATCCTGATCGGCTTCTTCATCCTCACGTTGATGATCACCTTCCTGTTGACGTTCCGCCTCGCGCCCGGACCGGCCGAGCGCGCCAACTGGTGGATCCACATGCTGGTGATCTACGCGTTCTTGTCGCTGATCCCGAACTCGAAGCACCTGCACCTGCTGCTGTCGCCCGCCACCGTGTTCCTCAAGTCGCCTGTCCTCGCCACCGTGCCACCGCTCGACTTCGAGAAGGAAGAAGTGGGGCTCGAGACGGTGAGAGACCTGCCCGCCAAGCAGGTGCTCGACGCCTTCACGTGTGTGGAATGCGGGCGCTGCCAGGAGAACTGCCCGGCGCACGCAACAGGGAAACAGCTCAACCCGAAGACGCTGATCCTGCAGAACGAGGAGGCGCTGCTCGCCGGGCGTCGCGACGAGAAGCTCGTCGGGGTCTACGACGAGAACATCCTCTGGCAGTGCACGACGTGCGGCGCCTGCGAGAATCAGTGCCCCGTGGGCATCGAGCACCTCCCGGTGATCATTGGAGCCCGCCGCGGGCTCGTCTCCAACGGCGAAGCCGCCGAGTACCTCGGCGGGGTCTACAACCACCTCGAGCGGCGGGGCAACATCTGGGGCCTCCTCTACGATCAGCGCCAGAAGTTCGTGCAGTCGGCCGGGCTCGAGACCTACGACGCCGAAGAGCACGAGTACCTGGTGTGGCTCGGCTGCGCCGGCGCCTTCGAGGCCGATTTCCAGAAGTCGTTGCGCGCGCTGTTCGACATCCTCCGGGCGCGGGGCGTGCGCTTCGGCGTGCTCGCGAAGGAGCGCTGCACGGGCGACGTCGCCAAGCGCACGGGCAACGAGTACCAGTTCCAGGAGCTGGCGAACCAGAACATCGAGGAGTTCAGGACGCACAACGTGCGGAAGATCGTCACGTCGTGCCCGCACTGCCTCAAGACCATCGGCCACGACTACCGGCAGCTCGGGTACGAGGCCGACATCGTGCACTCCTCGGTGCTCGTGGCGGGGCTGACGAGGGACGTGCGGCTGAACGGCGCGGCTCGCGACCGCGTCACCTACCACGACCCCTGCTACCTCGGGCGCTACGCGGGGCACCACCAGGAGCCGCGCGATCTCCTCGCGCGGGTGGGCGCCGAGGTGGTGGAGCCCGTGCGCAACCGCGACAACCCGTTCTGCTGCGGCGCTGGCGGCGGCCTGCTCTTCGAGGAGAACGAGCCCGGCAAGCGGATCAGCCAGGAGCGGTTCGACCAGTTGCAGGCCACCGGGGCGGGCACGGTGGTGATGGCGTGCCCGTTCTGCTCGATCATGCTGAAGGGCGCGCAGGCCAGCGCCAACGCATCCACCGAGATGGTGGACCTCATGGTGTACGTGGACGGCCGGCTGAAAGCCGCGGCGGGCGCGCGGCCAGAGTCCGGGCCGCCGGCGGGCGCGGGCGTGTGAGCCAACCCGCCGCCGACTGGCGGGGACAACGCAGCAAGCGGGTGCAGGTGGCCGCCATTGCGGCCGCCGTGTACCCGGTTGTCGCCGCCCTCGGCCGCACCTACCGCTTCGTGCTCGACGGGCGCGAGCACCTCGAGGCGCTCGAGGCATCGGGGCGCCCGTTCATCCACGCCTTCTTCCACGGGCGGATCCTGCCGGCGACCTTCTACTTCAGGCGCCGTCGCATCGTGGTCATCACGAGCGAGAACTTCGACGGCGAGTGGATCGCGCGGGTGATCACGCGATTCGGCTACGGCACGGCGCGCGGGAGTACCTCTCGTGGCGGCGTGCGCGCGCTCGTGCAGCTGAAGCGGGACATGGCCGAGGGGCGAAGCACCGCGTTCACCGTGGACGGCCCGCGCGGACCGGCCCTCGCGGTGCAGCCGGGCGCGGTGTGGCTCGCCAAGGCAACGGGGCACGCCATCCTGCCGTTCCATCTGGAGGCCGATCGCTACTGGACGGCGCGCAGTTGGGACCGGACCCAGGTGCCACGGCCCTTCGCGCGGGTGGCGATCTGCTTTGCGCCGCCGCAGTACGTCGCCGCCGATGCCGATGCCACGGCCGTCGAGGCGGCGCGGCAGAGCTTGGAGCAAACGCTGCGGGGCCTGATGCCCCGCGCGCGCGAGCTGGTGGAGGGGGCCCAGCGCTGAAGGGCCGGGCCACGAAGCCCGCCCAGCCCGTGAAGGGCCGGGTCCTGGCGGAGGTTCCGTGGCACCGCGCTTCAGCGCTGTGCCACGGCGGTGTATCCTTCCCCCCGCATGCCGTTGACGCTGATCGGCTCGCCACGCTTCGCCGACCATGTCACGCCCCCAGGCCATCCCGAACGGCCCGAACGCGCGGAGGTGTTCGACCTGGTCTGCCAGCGGTGGGCAGGGCGCAACGCAACCGTGCTGGCGCCGCGGGAGGCGGGCCGCGATGACCTGCAGCGGGTCCACACGCCCGCCTACCTGGACGCGCTCGACGCCACGGCGGGACGGGCCGTTGCCCTCGATCCCGACACGTTCACCTCGCCGGACTCGGTGGCCATTGCGCGGCTGGCCGCCGGCGCGGCGTGTCAGGCCGTTGACGCGGCCATGAGCGGCACGCCGTCCCTCGCCATGGTCCGGCCGCCGGGCCACCACGCCGAGTCGGGCACGGCGATGGGGTTCTGTTTGTACAACAACGTGGCGGTTGCGGCCGCCTACGCGCGCGCGGTGCACGGGCTCGCCAAGGTGGCCGTGGTGGACATCGACGTGCACCACGGGAACGGCACGCAGGCGATGTTCTACGCCGATCCCGCGGTGCTCTACGTCTCGCTGCACCAGTACCCGTTCTATCCCGGCACGGGCGGCGCGGCCGAGATCGGGCGTGGCACCGGGGCCGGTCACACGGTGAACGTGCCGCTCGAGGCCGGCGCCACCGACGCCGACTACGACCTCGCGTGCCGTGCGCTCGTCGTCCCGGTGCTCGAGGCGTATGCGCCCGACCTGCTCTTGGTCTCGGCCGGCTACGACGCCCACCACCGCGACCCGCTCGGTGGCATGCGCGTGTCCACCGAGGGCTTTGCCACGATGGCCCAGCATCTCCGCGGCGTGGCCGACCGCTCCAGCCGCGGCCGCATCGCGGTCGTGGCCGAGGGCGGCTACGACTTGCCCGCGCTCGCCGATGGACTCGAGGTAACCCTCGAGGCGCTCGCCGGGCCAGCGGCGGTGCCGGACCCGGTGCACGGCGACAGCGCTCGCGCGCGCGAGGCGCTCGCCGTCGTGCGCGCCATCCTGCAGCCGCTCTGGCCTACGCTATAATTTCGGTTTCCGGGCTGCCCCGGCGGCCCCGGCGGAGCGGCCGCCGCTCGTGTCGGCGTGCCCGTGCCGCTCCCATCCCCCCGTGAGCTGAGACCGTGGCCGATTACAACCCCCGCGAGATCGAGCAGAAGTGGCAGGCCCGCTGGAGGGAGCACCGCGACTTCGAGGTGACCCAGGACCCGTCCCGCCCGGCGTTCTACTGCCTCGAGATGTTCGCGTATCCCTCCGGACACGCGCACGTCGGCCACGTTCGTAACTACATGATTGGGGACGTGGTTGCGCGCCTGAAGCGGCTCCAGGGCTGCAACGTGCTGCACCCCTTCGGCTGGGACGCCTTCGGCTTGCCTGCCGAGAACGCGGCGATCAAGAACAACCTGCACCCCGAGACGTGGACGCGCGAGAACATCGCGCACATGAAGGGCCAGCTGCAGCGGCTGGGGATCAGCTACGCCTGGGACCGCGAGGTCGCCACCTGCGACCCCGACTACTACCACTGGAACCAGTGGCTGTTCATCCGCATGTTCGAGCGCGGGCTGGCCTACCGGCGCCGATCGGCCGTGAACTGGTGCAGCGACTGCAAGACGGTGCTCGCCAACGAGCAGGTCGTCGACGGCCTGTGCTGGCGCTGTCACCAGCCGGTCACGCTGCGCGATCTGGAGCAGTGGTTCTTCCGGATCACGCAGTACGCCGACGAGTTGCTCTCCGCAATCGACGGCCTCGCCGACTGGCCCGAGAAGGTGCTGGTGATGCAGCGAAACTGGATCGGGCGGTCGGAGGGCACCCGCGTCCGGTTCACGCTGCTCGACGCGACCGGGCGGGACGCCGATACAATCGAGGTCTTCACGACGCGCATCGACACGATTCACGGCGCCACCTTCGTCCTGCTCGCGCCCGAACACGCGCTCGTCGAGGCGTTCTTGCAGGACGACCCCGACGCCGCCGCGCATCGCGCCAAGCTCGCGGAGTACCGGTCGCAGGACCGCGTGGCGCGCCTCTCGGGCGAGGTGACCAAGGACGGCTACGACACGGGCCGGCGCGCGCGCAACCCGTTCACCGGCGAGGCGGTCCCGATCTGGGTGGCCAACTTCGTGCTGGGCGAGTACGGCACCGGCGCGGTGATGGCGGTGCCGGCGCACGACCAGCGCGACTTCGAGTTCGCGCGCCGGCACGCTCTGCCGATTCGGGTCGTCGTCGTGCCCACCGCGGCCGAGGGTGGGGCGGCCGGCCCGGTCGCGACCGGCGCCGCCGCGCTCGACGCCGCCTTCGAGGGCGAGGGCCTGCTGGTCGACTCGGGCGCCTTCACCGGCCAGCCGTCGACCGAGGGCTGGCAGCGGATGGCGGACTGGGCCGAGCAGCAGGGAATCGGCGAGCGTACCGTGCAGTACCGCCTGAAGGACTGGGGAATCTCGCGCCAGCGCTACTGGGGCACGCCCATCCCGATGATCCATTGCCCGGAGTGCGGCGTCGTGCCGGTGCCCGATGCGGACCTCCCCGTGCTGCTGCCGGCCGTGCAGGAGTTCACCGGACGTGGTGACTCGCCGCTCGCACAGGTGGCCGAGTTCGTGAACGTCACGTGTCCGGCGTGCGGCGGCGCCGCCAGGCGCGAGACCGACACGATGGACACCTTCGTGGACTCGTCCTGGTACTTCTATCGCTTCTGCGACCCGCGCAACGGGCAGCACCCGTTCGATCCCGCTGCGGTGCGCTACTGGGCGCCGGTGGACTTCTACAGCGGCGGCGTCGAGCACGCGATCCTGCACCTGATCTACTCGCGCTTCTTCGCCCGCGTGTTCCGCGACCTGGGCTACGTCGATCACGACGAGCCCTTCGCGCGGCTGCTCACGCAGGGAATGGTGCTCAAGGACGGCGCCGTGATGTCCAAGTCGAAGGGCAACGTCGTCGACCCCGACGTGATGATCCAGCGGTTCGGCGCCGACGCCCTGCGGCTCTACGTGACGTTCGTGGCGCCGCCCGACAAGGAGGTCGAGTGGACCGACGCCGGCCTCGAGGGCAGCTTCCGGTTCCTCGCGCGCGTCTGGCGCCTCGTCGAGCCACTGGCTCGGCCCCTCGCCGGCGCGGTCACGGACCCCTCGAGCCGTACCCTCGACGAGGGCGCCCGGCGCGTGCGGCGGAAGACGCACGACACCGTTCGGCGGGTCTCGGCGGACCTGTATCCGCGGGTGCACCTCAACACTGCGATCTCGGCGCTGATGGAACTCGTCAACGAGCTGTACATCTACGCCGAGGCGCGCGGCTGTCTGCGCGCAGGCCGGCGCGCGGAGGAAACCGAGCCCGTCGCGATCGACGATGCCGGGACGGCGGCCGTGTTGCGGGAAGCCGTCGAGGCGCTCGTCCGGATGCTGGCGCCGTTTGCGCCACACATCGCCGAGGAGCTGTGGGAGCACCTCGGTCACGCCGGCGGGCTCGCCGCTGCGTCCTGGCCCGCGTGGGACCCGGTCGTCGCGAAGCCGGACGAGATCGTCATCCCTGTGCAGGTGAACGGTAAGGTGCGCGCGCGCCTCACGGCCAGCGCCGATGCCTCAGACGACGAGCTGCGCGGGCTGGCGCTGGCGCACCCGCAGGTCGTGGCCCACACGACCGGACGCACCGTGGAGAAGGTCGTCGTGGTGAAGGGACGCCTGGTCGGGGTGGTGGTCAAGTGACCGCCTCCGCCCGTTGTGGCGCCAGCGCGGCGGCCCTGGTGGCCACGGCGTGCCTCCTCGCCGCCTCCGGGTGCGGGTACGCGCTGGCGGGCCGCGGGTCGTTCCTGCCCGACTACATCCGGACGATCGGCATCCCGATCTTCGTCAACAACACGCCCGTGTTCGACGCCGAGCAGGTGCTCACCACCCGCGTGCGCGAGGAGTTCATCAGCCGTGGCCGGTACACCGTGGTGCCGCAGGCTGCCGGCACCGACGGGGTGCTGATCGGCGAGATCTCGTCCATCACCCTCACGCCGGTCGGATTCAACGCCGACCAGCAGGCCAGCCGCTACGCCGCCCAGATCGTGCTCAAGGTGACCTTCCGCGACGTGCGGGCCGACAAGGTGCTCTGGGAGAACCCCTCGCTCGTCTACCGCGAGGAGTTCGACCTCGTCACGGCAACCGGCACCGGGGCACTCGACGCGTCGACCTTCTTCGGGCAGGGCGGCAACGCCCTGGATCGCCTCGCCACCGATTTCGCCCGCTCCGTCGTCACCTCCATCCTCGAGGCGTTCTGAACGTGACCGGGCCGCCGGCCGTCCGCGACGTCCTGCAGGCGCTCGCCGCCGGGCGCGCGGCGCCCGTGTACCTGCTCGTCGGCGACGACGAGGCCGCCAAGACACCGGTCCTCCAGGCGATCGAGCAGCTCGTCGACGAGGCCGATCGCGGGTTCAACGTCCAGCGTTTCTACGCCAACGACCCTCGCGTCCAGATCAACGACGTCGTGGCGGCGGCGCGAACGCTCCCGTTCCTGGGCGGTCGCCGTGTGGTCATCGTGCTGCACGCGGACGCCTGGTTCAAGCGGGGAAGGGCGGGACCTGCGAGTGACAGTGACGGTGAGCCCGACGAGGCGCCGGCCCCCGAGGCCGCGCCCGAGGTGATCGCGGACGAGTTCGAGTCGTACCTCGCCAGCCCGGTGCCGGAAACCTGTCTCGCCATCCTGGCACGCGACGTCAACCGCGCGACACGGCTCGGTAAGCAACTGCTGCAGCGAGCGACGGTGCTCGAGTTCTGGGGGGTGAAGCCCGACCGCGACCTCCGCGGCCGTGGCGCCGTGCAGGCGGCGCTCGAGGAAGCGGCGCGGTTCGTAGGCCGGGAACTGAAGGCCCGCGGGCTGTCGATCGAGGAGGACGCCCTCGCGCGGTTGATTGCGCATGCGGGCACCGACATCGGCGTGCTCCGTGCCGACCTCGACCGCGTGTTCACTTATGCCGCCGGGCGGCCGCGCATCACGCAGGACGACGTGCGCGAGGTGGTGTCGGGGCAGGCCGTCCTGAACGACTTCGCGGTGGTGAACGCGATGGCGTCAGGAGACTGCGCCGAGGCCCTTCGGCAGGTCCATCTCATGATGGAGGCGGGAGCCTCGCCCTATGCGCTGCTGGGGCAATGCGGGTACTTCGTGCGCGCGGTGCTGCCGCCGATCGCGCCCGATGCCGTGCGCGACGCCGTGCGCGCGGTGTTCGCCGCGGACCTCGACATGAAGACGTCGCGCGGCGAGCCACAGGTGCTGCTCGAGCGCCTGATCGTGGAGTTGTGCGGAGCGGTAGGGCGAAGCGGCGCGGCCGGGCGCGCCCCCCGGCGCTGGTGACCAGCGCCGCGAGGCACGGGCCGGTGCTGTCCCAGCCCGCGGCTAGACGCTCTTCGCGGCGGCCTGCTTGACCAGCCGCGACTTGTACCGGGCGGCCGCATTCTTGTGGATGATGCCCTTGCTCACCATCTTGTCGACGAGCGACGCGGTGGCCGGGATCGCCTGCGCGGCGGCTGCCGCATCGCCGGTCGCAACGGTCTCGCGGGCCGACTTCAGGGCGCTGCGAAGGCGCGTGCGGTTCTGACGGTTGCGGTCGCGGCGGGCCAGGCTCTGGCCGTAGGCCTTGGTCGCGGACTTGTGAGACGCCACTGCTGCGGTACCTTTCGAAGTCGGATCCTGGGGCGCGGCCGGAATGGGCGCACCGCACGGCCGGGCCAGAGGGCCCAACCACAAAACCCGAAGTATACCACAGGGCACCGGGCCACTGGCCCGTGCCCTGGGCCCTCACGCCGTGCGCCGTCGGCCCGGGTCTGCCCGGCGTGTCTCGTGCTCGACTCGGTGGCCGCCGCGCCGTCGGCTAGTCGTCCAGCCCCTTCAGGCGTCGCAAGGCGCGGCGCTCTCGACGGTCCGGCGATGCCGCCGGCCGGATCGGTCGCGCCAGCGTCGTCAGCTCCCGCAGCGCCAGTTCCTCGGGCGTCGGGGGTGGCGTCGTGTCTTCGTAGAGCAGGCGGGCCTCGGCTTTGGGGACGTGTCGGTCGGCAAGCCCGCGCACGACGACCTGCTGGCGCCGTCCAAGCGGCCGGTTGATCATCAGCGTGTCGCCGGGCCGCATCTCCCGGTGCGCTTTCGCGCGCTGCCCGTTCACCTCGACGCGGCCCGCCTGGCAGGCACGCTGCGCATCCGACCGCGTCTTGAACAAGCAGGCGACGTCGAGCCAGACGTCGAGCCGCACCGGCCGCGAGACGGGGCCGGGAACCGGGGGAGAGGCGCCGGAGCGGTGAGTGGCCACTGCCCCCCATCCTAACGCCCGGCGCAAGGCGTGCGGGGCCAGGCGTCAGGCGCCAGGCGGCGCAAGGCGTAAGGCGCAGGGCGTGAGGCGCAGGGCGTAAGGCGGCGCAAGGCGCAGGGCGCAAGGCGTAAGGCGGTATGCTGAGGCCATGTCGTCCTTCCTCGTGCACCTCGTCGTCCTCGCCACCGCCCTGGCCATCACCGCGCGCCTCTTGGGCGGCATGTCGTTCGACTCATGGGGGGCGCTGGCCTTTGCCGCGCTCGTCCTCGCCGTCATCAATGCGGTGGTCCGCCCGATCCTGACCGTCCTCACCTTCCCGATTACGCTGCTGACGCTGGGTCTGTTCTACTTCGTCGTGAACGGCCTGTGCGTGTGGCTGGCCTCGAAGCTCTCGCCGGGGTTCCATCTCCAGTCGTTCTGGTCGGCCATCGTCGCGGCCTTCGTCGTGGGCTTCGTGTCGTGGGCCCTGCACCTCGTCGTCGACCGCACCACCGTGGACAGGAAGCGCTGACGTGGGTTGGCGCGACTGGTTCACGCGAGGCGAGGTCGGAGGCGGCGCCGAGGGCCCGCGTACCGACGCGGTGCAGTCGATTGCCGCCTTGCTGGCCGCGCGGCCGCCCGACGAGGCGCGCTATCTTGCCGCCTTCGCGTACCTGCTCGGGCGGGTGGCGGGCGCGGATCACGCGATTGGCGACGAGGAAGCGGCGGTGATGACGACGCTCGTCCAGCAGGAGGGTGGCCTCTCGGCCGAACAGGCGGCCCTGGTATCCGGGCTCGCCCGGTCGGTGAGCCTCACCGACCGGGGCACCCAGGACTACGCCGTGTCGCAGGAATTCGCGGCGGTGTCCACCGAGGCGCAGCGCATCGCGTTGCTGCGCTGCCTCTTCGTGGTGTCGGCGGCCGACGAGTCCGTCGTCACCGCCGAGGACAACGAGATCCGCCAGATCTCGATTCAGTTGAAGGTACCGCACGACGCCTTCGTGCGGGCGCGCGCCGAAGTCCGGAGCAAGCTCGCCGTGCTCCGGCCCGGCGGGGGGATCCGACCGGTGGTGCCGACCGACCGTGAATGACGAGGTGACGCAGCGGCGGGAACTGGCTCTCGCGGCAGCGCGCGGCATCCAGGCAGCTGGGCGTGCGCAGGCCGGGTCCAGGAGCGCCGGAGGCGCGGCGCGCGGGCCGGGGGCGCGGTTCGGCCGTCAGCAGCTGCCGGACGACACCGGGCCTGCCGTGGCGTTAGCCTCAATCCGCCAGAATCACGTCGGTTCTTGGTCCATGGTGCGTGGTTCTTGGTCCGTTCTGCGTGCGTGGTGCTCGGTTC
>Ga0079037_100001092_pt1 | contig 13605 bp, 10 predicted proteins | sample Mud3Dept4metaG_FD_71479 | JGI IMG/M metagenome (GOLD analysis project Ga0079037, IMG submission 71479) | Freshwater wetland microbial communities from Ohio, USA, analyzing the effect of biotic and abiotic controls - Mud 3 Core 4 Depth 4 metaG | ecosystem: Environmental > Aquatic > Freshwater >... | reverse complement strand
CAAGGGCTGCTATGTAACTAACGGCCAAGAAAAACACACAATTCAGCCATTTAAAGTTCCGGTGACCGACACAACAGGAGCAGGTGACGCCTTCAACGCCGGCTTCCTCTATGGTCCACTCAACGACAAACCATTAGTCGAATGCGGCAGACTTGGAAATTTTGTAGCTTCACGAAGCATAACCAAAACGGGCGGTAGAGCAGGCTTACCCTATAGAAAGGATTTAGAACTTTTTGCTTAGTTTATCAATGATACTTTGGAAAATGAGTTTACCATCACCATATTGCCTTTTCTGACTATCACGTGTCCAATCTGGTTGTTGCCACCAGTACATAGCACGTTCAGGGTGGGGCATTAAACCGAATATATTGCCCTCCTTATTACAAATACCTGCAATGTCGTAGAATGAACCGTTGGGGTTGGTCGGATACCTGCCGTTGGCTACTTCTCCTTCTTTAGTACAATAACGTAAAACCAGCATGTCATTGTCTACAAGTTTGGTTAATAGTGCCTGTTCTTTATCTTTGGAGAAGAGTAAACGTCCTTCTCCATGTGCTATGGGCAGTCTAATCGTTTTTCCAGCAGGAATTCTTTCTGTGAAGGCACATTTACCCTGATTTTCGTGTCTTAGATAAACCCACTCGCATTTGAAACCCGCCGGCTCATTGGTTGTCAGTGTGGCTTCAGGGTATGTACTTATGCCGTTAAAGCCAGGAAGCAAGCCGTATTCGACTAAAATTTGGAATCCGTTACAGATGCCAAGTATTGGTCTGCCCTCATCCACAAACCTCTCCATCTCCTTGCCCAGTTGAGTTGAAAGGTGCCTCGCGAATATAACACCCGAACGGATATAATCACCAAACGAGAAACCACCTGGAAAGACCAAAATACTGTAATCGAGTAAATTTTTGCGCTTGCTTAACTCGTTAACATGAACTACTTCCGCTTTTACGTTGAGTTCTGTAAACGCCCTTTGAGTTTCTGCATCACAATTAGTTCCCCCAACACGCAAAACGCAGGCTTTAATCTCTTCTATCTTCATTTGGATGCCTCCTCAGGATTTAGGGTCTTCTTCCAGTTGTATCGAAGGGTTTCAAGTGTTGCGTCAACCACAAGTTTCTCGTTCAAGCCTTTGATGGTTAATCTCTGTTGTTTAGTTACCTTGCCGATTAAAGCAAAGACTTTGCCCTTCATCAGAGCCTCAAAATCCTCTCTATCTGCTTCAGCTACTTCGACCAGGAAGCGGCTGTTGGATTCAGAGAATAAAACAAAGTCGTTTCGGCACAAATCTTTGCCTGGAACCTTCTTAAGGTCGATTTCTAAGCCTAAACCACCTGCAAACGCCATCTCCGCTGCCGCAACTGCCAACCCACCTTCTGAGAGATCGTGACAGGATTTAACTAAACCCTCATCAATTGCCAAGGTAACAGCCTTGAATGTTCGTTTGGCTTTGGCACCTCGCACTTTAGGCACAGAAGCGCCAAGATAACCTTTGAGTTTGTAATATTCTGATCCACCGAGTTCGCTAAAGGTTTCACCTACAATGTAAAGGAGATCGCATGCGGCTTTAAGGTCCATGCTGATTGTATTTTGAATATTGGGGATGACGCCGATTGCCGTTATGAGCAGAGTCGGAGTTACGGGTCCCATCGGGGATTCATTGTAGAGGCTGTCTTTACCCGAAATAAACGGTGCCTTAAAAGCCACAGCGAAATTATAGCATGCCTCACATGCCCGCACAAGTGAACCTAGCCGTTCTGGTTTTTCTGGGTTGCCCCAAGTGAAATTGTCTAGAAGCGAAATTCTCCTACCGCCAACAGCGATGTTATTGCGAATGGCCTCGTCGATTGCTGAAGCTGCCATCCAGTAAGCATCTATTTTGCCATAGTTGGGGTTCATCCCGCAAGAAATCGTTAAGCCTTTAATTGAATCGTCTATTGGTTTTAGAACTGCTGCATCGTTTGGTCCCGCGTAGTCACCCTGTAAGGGCTTAAGGAGGGTGTTGCCTTTGACTTCGTGGTCATAGGTGCGTATCACGGATTCTTTGCTTGCAATGTTTGGGGTTGAAAGTAGCTTCATCAAAGTTTCGTTTAAGTTCGCCGGTTCTGAAAAATCTGGTTCTTCGAGTTTTGGCGCGTTAATAGTTGCAGCTTTGGAACTTTGACATGGGTTGAACATGAACTCCATTTCGAGGTCGCTGACTATCTCATCATTGAATTTGAGTTGGAGACGTCTTTCAGGAATCAGTTTCCCGATTGCTGTAGCCACCACGTCTTCTTTCTCAAAAACTGCAAAAACCTGATCCAATTTTTCAGGCGGAACTGTCATGAGCATCCTTTCCTGAGATTCAGAGAGGTAGATCTCCCAAGGCATCAAACCCTGATACTTCAAGGGAACTCTGGCGAGGTCAACTGAGACCCCGCAGTTGAATCGCTCAGCAGTTTCGCCGACTGCCGAAGACAAACCTCCACCGCCGATGTCAGTTACTGCTGAACCCAATTGTAAGTTTCGAATTTCCACAATGGCTCTTTTAACTTTTTCTTCTTCTATTGGATCAGCAATTTGTACGGCAGGGCGTGAAATTTCCTCGGACTTTTCAGTTAGTTCTGCCGAAGCAAATGTTACACCATGAATTCCATCTCGTCCTGTTTTGCCACCTGCTAAAATCACGAAGTCGCCAACTTTTGCGTTTCTAATGTATTTGCTTAGGGGCAATAGTCCGATGCAGCCACAATATACTATAACATTTCCTGTGTAACTGTCATCGAAGTATATGGCGCCGTTGACGGTTGGGATGCCCATGTTGTTTCCATAGGCGCTGATACCTGCAGTTACACCCATATACAGATATTTTGGATGCTTCACTCCTGCAGGAAGCTGGTTGTAATCAAAATCGAGGGGGCCAAAACCCAAAACGTCAGTGCACGCAATCGGGTCAGCCCAAACCCCTAAAATGTCACGTATAACTCCGCCCACCCCCGTTGCTGCACCTCCAAACGGCTCAACTGCGGAGGGGTGATTATGCGTTTCTACTTTTGCTGCAATGCCATAACCCTTATCAAACTTTACGATGCCCGCGTTATCTTCAAATACACTCACGCACCAGGGTGCCTTTATTTGTTTGGTGGCCTTAGCAATGTAGCTTTTAAAAAGGCTTTGGATTTCTCTGCCATCAAGCTCAATTTTACCTTTGAAGGTTTTATGGCAACAATGCTCGCTCCAAGTTTGGCTGATAGTTTGCAGTTCCACATCTGTTGGGTTCCGTTTTTCTTTAATAAAATAAGATTGAATATCTCTAAGCTCCTCGGCGCTAAATCCCAAAGCAAGTTCATTGTTGATTTCGGCAAGATGCTCTTTGGAAGCTTTTTCTAAAGAAAATTCTAAAACCTTGCTGTTTTTTCGTTGGTTGATTAGACTATCGTTCATTACTCTTCAACGACGCTTATGGTGTAGTTGTCTTTGGTTGGGTTTGCTAATAGACGTTTACTCATTTCTTCTGCTTTCAATTTGGCCTCTTTTAACGAAGGAGCTTCCAAGATCACTTTATAGACTTTGCTGACATCAACAGAAGTTGCTTTGTAGCCGAGTTCGATTAGTAGTCGTGCGGTGGTTTCGCCCTCCGGATTGCTGTGCCCGGGTTTGAGGCTGACTTCAATTTTGGCAGCGTATTTCATAGGCTTCTAAATTAAGCATAGATAATTTAAACGCTTTCGTAACGAAAAATGCAAAATATTAATTTAAAATCATGCGTTTGTTTTGATACTTAATTTCTACAACACGCTCATTGTTTGTTACTTTGCCTATCTGCTCAGGGTTCATCCCATCTCGATCTAGCACTCTTATTGCATCGTCAGTATCGTTTTTGTCAACGATGATTCCAAACCCCCAACCCATGTTGAACGTCTTAAACATTTCCTCATCTGTTATGGTGTATCCGAGTTCGGCAGCGGTTTTTTGGATTAAGCTAAAGATCGGTTGAGGTTTAAAGTTGTCAAAGTTGAAACCTATGCCTGGAGAAAAGCTGGTTAAGTTATTAAATTTGGTAAATGCGTCTCCAGTTATGTGTACAGCGGCTTTTACTTTTACTTCACTAGTAAGCTTTAGAAGCGGCTTGACATAAATTTTGGTTGGTTCTAAAACTTCAAGTGCAACTTCTTTATTCAAACCCTCTGGAACTTCATTTGGTAGATATGTCCCTCCCCATTGCCTGAAGAGTATCTTCCGTACAAGTGTGATGCCATTGCTGTGCACCCCGTTACTCTCTAAACCAACTATTGGGTCATCTGGTTTAATACCCTCCCCCGTTATAATTTGATCCCGCTCCACCTTGCCAACTGAAGCAACCACCATGTCAAAACCAGCATTTTCTGCAATACCCTTTATTATTTCTCCTACATCCCCTGTCTCTCCACCTGTGACTGGGCACTCAGATTGATGGGCACCTTCTATAATGCCTCTCAACCATGCGTTTACAAGTTTTGGCTCACTAGCTTGCGCGTGAATGTTGTCAGCGATTGCTAAAGGTCTAGCTCCAGAACGTATAACATCGTTAACCGCCATTGCAACTGCGTCAATGCCTATGGTATCATATTTCTGAGCTAATTCTGCAATCAGAACTTTTGTGCCCACACCCTCAATCACTAGATCCAAAAAAGTATCTTTCCCAATTGCAAAGATGTTGCCATAAGGCAAACGCATTAATCCGTCAAATTGACTATGTATGTAGGTTTCCTGCAGATTTTTCAGATTTTTTTTGGACTCGATGCGTTGTTTGCGATTCACGCCTGCATCGTCATATGTGTAGTTTTTGGGCATAGCCACCTTTCTCCTTGCACGCTAAATGTGTAGACTGCTATCTGATAATTATTTTGTTTTCCAACCTCATAGAAATCGTGAATCTATTGTTTTATTAAGGCAAAGTTTTTGTGCTTACCCGTATGCTTAAACTTGATTAGTGTGCAAATTCCCAAATACCACATTTACGTTGATTATTCAGAGCCCGAAAAATCTGGTATCCGTTATAATGTTTCCCAAGAAGAACTTGTACGTGTCTTTGCAACACCTTTCGTTGCCGGCCAATCCTTTTGGTTCATGGGTCGACTTCTTAATCCTATAAAAGTCACTAAGATCGTCATCTTCTGGTCTTATGAGACAGCAGACAAACTAACCTTGCCCAACCAAGAAAACCTGGTAACCTTCAAAGACAAAAAATACGTTATCCAAAGTATCATTAATAGTAAAGTAAAAGGTGCTTACGTATGCACCGAAAAGTTTTTGCCCTCAGAAAAAACCTTGATGTTCAATCAACTATTCATTCCTTCTTCAGGAGTCGCCCTTCGAAGAATTTTCGTTGTTTCAGGAAAGGATGCTGAGATGAAGAAGTCAATCATCGGAGCGTTGACTAAACTAAAGCTTGTGCCATTGCTGTTATGCGAAGAGCCAAGTCAAGGAAGAAAAATAGCCGAGTGTTTTGCCGACTTTACCGATGTCAGTTTTGCCTTGGTTTTGCTATCTCCTGATGAATATTATTGCACCAAAAACGAAGCACTTACGAAGCAAAAACTCAAGCCGCAACAACAAGTGATTTTCCATCTTGGTTTCCTTTTAGGAAAGCTTGGAAAGAACAAAGTGCTCGTTTTATTTAGAGAATGCGAAGGCTTTCAAATTCCTGATATTGAAGGATTAAAAACTGTAGCATTCGATGATCGCGAGAGCTGGAAACTTGCCCTCATTAGAGAACTATCTGACTCCGGACTTCGTGTCGATGCCGACAATATCCTCAAGTAATCTTCCAGATCTTTTGATAGTAAAGTTTCTATATCAATTGAACTAATCCCTATGCATTAGCTACCCACAAGGCAGCAAAAAAAACAGCGGCTGTAGTCTAGCTCGGTAGGACATCAGCTTCCCAAGCTGAGTACCCGGGTTCAAATCCCGGCAACCGCATCTCTCATAGATGTGTTTCTTCTTGAGTCTGGAATTTATTTCAATTCTAAAAACTCGCCAAACATCTCAGGTGATAATCGCCTATTAGCCGTTCTTCTTAAGCAGCAGCCAAGGTGATCTCAAATTCTAAAAATATGTTTTGATTAGAATTATAATCTGAAAATAGCAGATCAGCTTAGGACTTTAAAAACGACGTAGCGGTTATTTGAATAAATCAGCTGTAAAAGTTTGCTATGAATCATTTGAGTGTCAAGTTGGTTCCGGTCGTAGACAATGAAACCGATGTTGTTGCTTCTTATGTAGTCGGTGAAGTCTCTGGCGGCCACGGTGAACTCCGAGACATCTGTATCAAACAGCCCTTTCAAAACGTTAGGTTCCAATGTCGGGTAGCTATTTTGTGACATGGTTAATGTCTGGTATGAACGAGTGGCTGTTTGGTTTACATTTAAGTGGCTGAATTCGTACTGGAACCGGACAGCGTCTATTTGTCGGTTGCCTAATACACCTATATTTCCCCAATCAGGTAAATCATCGAACTTAAACGCGAAAGCTATGTTAGCGTTACCATCGTATAAACCAATGTAGTCATCTTTTAGTTCTGATCTGGAAAAGTTGATTACAGCCCATTCGTTTCCGTGGACACTCTTTATTGAATCAGGTGCATCCCAGGGGTTTATCCAATCAAGTAACTGGGGTATCTGTGCCTTATCAAAGTGATATTTCAAGTCAAAAAATGTGCTCAAATACAAAGTTACGTTGTAGATTTCGCTCTTAAACGGCGTTAATGTCCAAGAAATATCGAGTGGAAGACTATTGTTTTCTACCCTTACATTTTTTGTTAAAACAATATAGTTATTTGAATAGACTATAGCTATTTCCTTTGGTGTGTTTTGCTCGTCAAAAACGATCTGTTTATCCAACTGAGAAATGGCAAAACTGTTTTCAACACCGTTAACTGTATAGTTAAGAAAATCGCCAGTTCCAGAATAAAGCGAAATCCTTTCCCAAACTTGATCTATCGGAATAAAGTTCTCTTCATAAATGTCCCCCTTCGCTTCATACGCTCTAACCATTGTCTGAGGATGCTCCACCTCATAGGATAAACTAAGAACCGCCTCGGCAATTTCATTTCTTTGAACTGTTGGGTCCGTTTGCGCTATCACGTTCTTTGATGAGAACTCTTGGAACCAAAAACCGGGAATTTCTGTGACAATAACAGTTGCATTTTGAGGATAATTGTCTTTGAGCCAAATCCCTGCATCGTATGCCTTGACGTCGGTTGTCGCATAGTAAACGCTGGCTTCCAAAATTCTATTGTAGACAACATCGGAACGATAAACAACCATCACAGCCAATAGAACAAGTACGGCTACTGTTGCGATCCTGACCCAACTTTTCTTAAAAGAGGGTTTATTCTTTACATAGTAAACTATGAACTTTTCAGAAAGAAAGATTGCAAAAACAGCCGCTAGAACGGCTAATGTCGGCGTCAAATAGTACATGAACCATTGAAAAGGCAGGTACAAGCCGAAAATCCAAGATTCAGCAAAAAACAAAGGAACAAACAGACTCAGAAGCAGCGTTAATAGAAAAATCGGTTTCTTTTGTTTTCTGAGCAAATAAAAAGAAACTACAATTCCGCCCAACGCAAAGAAGAAAATAAAACCAAAATTAATCATAAAAGCGTTAAAACTTGTATATGGAATCTGGTAAGCATAAGTTTTCACGGCGAAAAATACGTATTCTATTACGACATCAAGATATCTCCACATCGCTTGGAAATAGTAGAGAAAGAATGCTATGCCTCCTCCTAAGGCTAGAGCGAATACAACTTTTAGATGTGCGCCTTTTGACCTAATTAACATAAACAGCAAAATCGGAGGCATTATGAAAACTGCTAAAAAAGCTGCTAACTGATGTGAGAGCACTAATGCGAAAGCGGCAAAGAAAGTCACTATAAGATATCCCAATCGTTCAACTGCCAACGGCGTGTAAAGAAACACTAAGAACATAAACGCTAAAGCCAACACTGTTGTAGAGCCACCAAACTGATTCATTTCATAAACAGGAAAACACATCAACAGAAAAATAACTGCGACAGCGGCAACTCTTTTATCAAAGAATTTTCGGGCAACAAGATATATTGCCATGAATAGTAACCAATCCACGATTGCGGTCAAGACTTTAACTAAGAAAATGAACTGCCCAATACCAACTGCGCCTGTAACGGAAATAAACATTGCAAGTACAATTTCATACAGCGGGGGTGTCCAACCTAAATTTGCCAAGGAAATCTTGCCCGTGTTCAAGAAAATCTGAGCTTTTTCTAAGTGAACAGCCGGGTCGTTGCCCAAAACAACTCCATTCATAGAAATTAAAACATAAAAGATTACAAGGATAAGCACTGAAAAAATCGCAATGAACGATATTTCAATTTGTTTCTCTTTTAACCTTGCGCTTTTCAAAGCGACAGTGCTCACCCCTAGAACTTTAGGTCCCCATTGAATTTAAAAATGGCTACTTCGCTATTAATAAATACAAGACTAAATAGCGGGTCTTTAAGGAATTTTGGGAACATTTCAGGATTCCGACACGCGATGTAGGAAACCTTGTAGGCTTGCATTTCTGTTTTGTAATTGAAGACCTGTTCCCAATCTATTGTGGAATCTGGAGTCTGGTTCGGGTTCAAATTGTTTGTCATTTGATTTCCTAAGAAGGTATTTTTCGTACTGGGATTACTGTAAATGTCAAGGTCATCACTAACTGAGTATGCACTTGCGGCAATTTGAATTTCAGCATATAGTTTTCCAGTCAAGTTGTAGTCTAAATGCACTCGATGTTGCGTTCCATTTTCCAAAATAACAGGAATGGCTGGCTGGGTTATTTCGAAGATTAATTGAGCGAAAACTTTCATAGGTTCATCGAACAAGCCGAGAGTTCTATTGCTGGTATACGGTATTGTTTGGTTCACTTTACTTTGGACATCTATAATCAGTCTGTCTAAAGAAATACCCGAAGCTAAACTTTCTATGGTTGTGCTCATATCGACAAAACGTTGTCCTTTGTACACTGTTGTTTGTTGAGTATAATTGAAGTAATCATTACCTCTTGTAACTTTAATGCATACGTGTTGTATGTCGTTTTCCATTGACATCTCTTTTACTGGAAGTGTATCCAAAGATATTGAGCGCTTATCACCATTATTCGAATAGGAAATCTTGGTTTCATTGCTAGCAAAAACGAAGAATGAAATTGGAAAGTATGTCCAATTGAGTTTGGTCACAATTTCAGGATTATGCCTTGCAATATATCCGCCATCGTCTCGAACCTGAATCAAACCATTATCAATCAAATAATCGGTGTCAAGAAGGCTCTTGGCAAACAGGCTTCTATTATATTCACCATTGATCGTGAGGTATTGAGGGTCTACAGCGCTGTATGTTCGTCTTTGGGCAAAACCCCCGAGCCACCAGCCGTACAATGCGTCAGAGACAAACACAGAGTTTGTAGAGGTGTTGGTTTTTGCCCATTGAATAGCATCCCAGAGTTGGTTATCGATGAGTTGATAGAAACTCTGGATTGTTTGACCGCTATTGTAGTATATTGGGCTCATAAATATTGGAAGAGCAATGAATGAGAACAATAAGAAAAATAGCATAAATCCAGCATAGATTTTACTATAGGTTTGAGTTATTGTAAGTTTTGCTAATTTCTTAATCGAATTCTTCTTGATTTTCTGAGTTTGGTCATTGATGCTTCGGAATTTCCCGATCGCGGAGGCAAAGAAGCTTGAGCCATGCTCAATAAGTACAGCTATAAAAATAATTAAGGGTAATATCAAAAAGTAAAGAAAACGATTGTAATCTATAGGAAATCCAATCAAATAAGTCTGTGTCAAAATTAATGGTAAAAAAATCCACGCTGACAAAAGGAATGTTGGCAAAGCGAGAAACTTGCCTGCGTATTTCTTTGAAAAAATTAGAAATCCTGCAAGAACACCGAACAATGGAAGAACTAAACTAAGCGGAAGTTGCTGAGTCGCAACCGTTGCTACCTTAATTGCAATTGAACTTCTGGAATCAGAAGATAATGAAGAGTTATTAGTTAGATATTCGGGGACTGCTTGTATCATAAACGGTAAGAAAATTAACATGCCAAGAACAATTGGCAAAAACCAGAAAAGACTCGTTTTCCGCATTGTACCGAATATTTTTGGCTTAGCCAAAATAAAAAGCACAACACAAATTGTAATCGCGGTATACATTGCTGCGCTTAATGAATGCGTTAAGAATATTGAACCAGCCAAAATAGAAGTTGAAACCAGGAATGGCGTAACTGAAAACTTGTCCCTCAGTAAATACAAGTAGAACGTTAACGGAATAAGCAGTAAAGTTATTACGTTTGGATACCCTCCCCACATCAACATTTCTATATCGAAACGAGAAATCGCCGCTAGGAATGCCACTACAAGAGCTGCAGGGTTCGACCATACAAACTTGGTTATCAAATAGCCAACTAGAACCACAAGTGATGAAAACAACGATACAATTACTGCCTGCGCTATATATTCTGGCAATCCAGTCATTAAAATTATAGTTGAGGCAAAAATGTGGTAACCTGGAAAGGTTAGCGATACACCCCCACCCATATGGTAAAAATTATAGAAAAAATTTACATTTCCGGATCCTGTGATCGAATGGATAACGCTATTGTGTAAACCTATGTCCGCTCCTGGAGGAAACCCTTCCCAAAGCATCAAGAGCAAACGGTAAACGAAAGAGAAAGAGAATACTAACAACAAGATGATGTACGTTCTGTTTGCTTTGAGCATTAACTTTACCGCTAACTATTCATACGCTGGATTTGTTGGTAAAAGGTTAAATATGGATTTCGAGTATAAAAAGCCCAGAGTATTAAAAAGGAAAAAAGGTGTTTAAATGTCTTGGCTTAAATCTATGATGGAAAAAGAACCACCAGAACCAGAGAATCCATTAGGTATAGTCGTTATCGGCAACATTGAACCAGACATGCACGACACAGCAAAAGAAGCTGTCAGACGATCCTTGAATCGTGCAGGCTTCAAAACAATTGACGTCGGAAAAAGCGTTGCTCCACAAGTCTTCATTGACAAAGTTAAAGAGAATAACGCAAACTTAATCGCTATCTCCGTAAACACGGTTCCAGCAAAGAACAACCTCGCCAAACTTGATGAGCTAATGAAATCATCTGGATTAAAAGATAAAATAGGCATTATAATGGGCGGCGCAGCGGTCAAGAAAGAAGATGCGGATGCAATAGGTGCACTTTTCGGCAAGAACAAAGAAGAAGCCCCAGAGCTAGCAAAGAAAGCGTTGAAGAAATAAATCCATCAGAAGTGGAAGAATGTCATTCCAATTCAAAACACAACAGAAAGTATACCAGCTTGGTAAGGTTAAAGTAGGCGGTCAACCAGGAGAATTACCGACTTTTTTGATTGGCTCCATCTTTTGGCTAGGTCAAAAAATGGTTACTGATGCGAACAAAGGAATTTTTGATGCTAAAGCTGCTGAAGATATCATTAACACATGCCAAACCCAAAGCGACATAACAGGTGTGCCGTTCGCCCTTGATATAGTTGGCACAACCGAAACGGCATTCGAAAAATACATCGACTTCGTACCAAAACACACAGATGCACCCCTTATGCTTGACGCAATGAGCCCAAGAACCCGCATGGCAGCAGCAACCTTAGCGAAAAAAATGGGTCTTTCAGACAACTGTCTATACAACTCTGTCTACAAAGGCGTAACAGATGCAGAACTTGCTAACCTAAAAGAAAGCGGCATCAAAATGTCAATTGTGCTCGCTGACGACCCCAAAGATACAACTCTTGAAGGCAAAATGAATGTTATAGTTGAAGCACTCGCATTAGCAGAAAAAGGCGGTATATCAAAACCACTCATCGACACAGCTATTCCAGCGTTCGAACCTGACATGGGGACAGCCGTTCGAACCATACCTATAATGAAAGAAAAGTATGGTCATCCAGTCGGCTTAGGCAGCGGAAACGTTGTTACAACCATGGGTTGGGTTAAAGCGAATGTTGCTAAAGAATTCCGTGCTGGATGCAGAACTGCAACAAACTCAATCATGCAAGTTGCAGGTGCTAACTGGTTAATGATCGGACCAGCAGAACAGGCAGAATATGTATTCCCAGCTGTAGCAGTAACTGACTCATATATTGCATCTGCCGCGGGCGATCTCGGAACAAGACCTCTGGAAGAATCGCATCCAATCTTTAAGATGTTTGCATAAACATCTTCCTATTTTTTATTTAGAAACTTGAAGGTCTTATCCTGAAACCGATTAATTGGTTTGAAATCATCGTTGCATTTACCGTTTTAACGTTGTTCATCACATATCTTACTCCGAACAGTGCAGATTTCTCCTTTGTTTTAATTCCTCGTTATATTCTGAGTTTTATCTTCATTGCTTTTTTACCCGGCTACTGTTTAGTTAATGCTTTGTTTTTAGGCAAAAACAAACTTGATGTTATCGAAAAACTCGTACTGTCTGTTGCTCTGAGCTTCGGTTTGGCAGGGTTAGTGGGCTTGTTTCTGGGATTGTCTCCTATAGGAATAACCTTTTCATCACTGATAATCTCATTGAGCACCGTAGTGCTAATATTAGCTGCTTTGGCATTTATTCGGAAAACAAGAGAATCCTTATTGCTTAATGTGCAAGTACTTCAATAAGTAAGCCCCTGAAGTTTTAACAGCTGCTTTTCCATAAACTCCTCCTCTGCGCATCATTTTGATGACATACCTTGGTCTTAAATAGAAGTCTTGGTAAGCTTTAGCCCGTAGCTCAACGAGTTTTTCCATACTTAGTTGTGGCGTTTCAAAAGTCGGTCCAGCTGTATCAAACTTGTCAAAATCAGTAATTCTTAGCCAGCCGTTTTTTATGACCATTTCATACATTGGTGTCCCTGGATAAGGTGTAGCGATGTAGAAACCAACATCATCAGGGTTTAGCTCTTTGACCAGGCGGATAGTTTCAATAGCGGTTTGTTCAGTTTCACCCGGAAAACCCAAAACAACGTTTGCAATCGTCATTAAGCCAACTTGATGGGCTGTCTTATATGCTAATTTTGTCTGCTCGATTTTTATTTTTTTGTTCATGGCACCGAGAATGGTCTCAGAACCCGATTCTACGCCCAACCAAACCGCGAAACAGCCTGCATTATGCATAGTCTCAAGTAGTTCGCGGTCTACCATATCGACGCGGGTGCCGCAATCCCACTTTAAATTCAGGTGCCGTGCATGTAACTCCTCGCAGATTTTAACAACTCGATTTCGGTCAACGCTGAAAGCATCATCATAAAAAGTAACTTGGTCTATGCCGTATTTTTCGTGGATAAGTTGCATTTCATCAACGACGTTATTTGGGCTGCGCATACGATATCCTCTGCCGAACATTCGCACTGTGCTGCAAAAGTCACACCAATAAACACATCCTCTGCTACTGACTAGTGGAAAGATGATTTTGCCATTGTGTTTTAGATTTTCAAGCGGCAATAGATGGTGGGCTGGGAAAGGTATGGAATCTAAGTTATCTATAAAAGATCTATCGGCATTTCGAACAGTTTTATCGCCACTTCGATAGGTTATACCTAACACA
>Ga0079037_100001091_pt1 | contig 13609 bp, 10 predicted proteins | sample Mud3Dept4metaG_FD_71479 | JGI IMG/M metagenome (GOLD analysis project Ga0079037, IMG submission 71479) | Freshwater wetland microbial communities from Ohio, USA, analyzing the effect of biotic and abiotic controls - Mud 3 Core 4 Depth 4 metaG | ecosystem: Environmental > Aquatic > Freshwater >... | reverse complement strand
GGCGTCGTGAGGAGCTCAGGCCCGCCGCAGCGTGATCGTCAGGGCTGAGCCCTCGATATCGGCCTCCTGCCGGAAGGTGGCGTCGTCGACGGCCGCCTCGGCGAGCCGGGTCGCGAGGGTCTCGGCGGCGACGATGTGACCGAAGTCCGCCAGCGCCCGCGCGAGCTCGGGGCCCGCCTCGAGGCCCAACACGATGCGATCGCTCACGTCCAGACCCGCCGCCTTCCTGGCGTCCTGCACGAGCCGCACCACCTCACGGGCCAGGCCCTCGCGCTTCAGCTCCGGCGTGAGCTCGAGCTCGAGCGCGACCGTCGTCCCTTCGTCCGTCGCGACGCCCCATCCCTCCAGCGTCTCCCGTTCCAGCTCCACGTCCTCAGGGCTCAGCTCGACGCCCGCGACCCTCACGGTCTCTCCGCGAGCGAGCCCGGCCGCGAGGGTGCCGCCGTCCGCCGCCAGCTCCCGCGCGATCTCCTTCACGCCCTGCCCGAGCCGCGGGCCGAGGGCTCGGAAGTTGGGCTTCGCGCGCCAGCGCCCGAACGCCTCGGCGGATCCGCCGAGCACCACCTGCTTCACGTTCAGCTCCTCCGCGACGAGCGGGATCAGAGGTTGCAGCGCCTCACGGTCCCCCGGGAAGTGGACGACGGCCTCGAGGAGCGGCTGGCGCACCCTCACCTTCGTCTCCGTGCGGACCCGGCGACCGAGCTCGACGATCGACCGCGCGGACCCCATGGCCTCGTCGAGCGTGTCGTCGATCGAGGTCTCGTCCGGCTCGGGGTACGACGTCAGGTGCACGGAGTCCGGTGCTCCGTCGCGGCCGGCGGCGAGGTTGCGCCACAGCTCTTCGGCGATGAAGGGTGTGAAGGGAGCCAGGAGCCCGGCGAGCGTGACAAGGCACTGGTGGAGCGTGAGGAACGCCGCCCGCGTGTCGATCCCGCCCGTTCCTTCAGGATCCCAGAAGCGACGCCGCGCCCGGCGGACGTACCAGTTCGAGAGGTCGTCGAGGAACGTCGCGATGCGCCGCCCGGCGCCCGTCGCGTCGTAGACCCCGAGCCGCTCGCGCGCCTCACGCGTCGTGCGGGCGAGCTGGGAGAGCACCCATCGGTCGAGCACCGGTCGCTCGGAGACCGCGACCCCTTCCGAGGAGGCCGGGTCGAACCCGCTCGCGTTCGCGTACGTGACGAAGAACGCGTACACGTTCCACAGGGTCAGCAGGAACTGCCGGATGACCTCGTCGAGGATCTCCATCGACACGCGCCGTGACGCCCAGGGGGAACCGGTGGTGACGAGGTACCAGCGGAGCGCGTCGGCTCCCTGGCGGTTCAGCACGTCCCACGGATCGATCGCGTTGCCGAGGCTCTTGCTCATCTTGCGGCCGTCGGCGTCGACGATGTGACCCAGGCACACCACGTTGCGGTACGTCGTCGAGTCGAAGTGCAGGACCCCTTCCGCCATGAGCGTGTAGAACCACCCGCGTGTCTGGTCGATCGCCTCGGAGATGAAGTCCGCCGGGAAGCGTTCTTCGAAGATCTCGACCCCCCGACCCAGGTCCGGCTGGTAGCCCCACTGCGCGAAGGGCATCGCGCCGGAGTCGTACCAGGTGTCGATGACGTCGGGCACGCGCCGGGCTTCGTCGCCGCACGTCGGGCACGAGAACGTGACCTCGTCGATCCAGGGGCGGTGCGGGTCGATCCCCGTGACGTCGCGGCCCGCCCTCTCCGACAGCTCGGCGAGGGAACCGGCCGCGGTGGTGTGACCGGCGGGACACCGCCAGATCGGCAGCGGCGTGCCCCAGTACCGCTCGCGGGAGAGCGCCCAGTCGACGTTGTTCTCGAGCCAGTCGCCGTACCGGCCGTGCCTGATGTGCTCGGGGTACCAGTTGACCGACCCGTTCACCTCGAGGAGGCGGTCGCGGACCTGGGTCGTGCCCACGTACCACGACGTCCGCGCGTAGTAGATGAGCGGGGTCCCGCATCGCCAACAGAAGGGGTAGGTGTGCGAGATCGTCCCGGCCCGGAGCAGCAGGCCGCGGTCCCGGAGGTCCTCGGTGACGGATGGGTCGGCTTCCTTGAAGAACGCGCCACGGACGAACGCAGGCGCGTCGTCGGTGAACCGTCCCTCACCGTCGACCGGCTCGAACAGTGGCCATCCCTCCCGTCGGCCGACCTCGAGGTCCTCGGGACCGAAGGCCGGGGCCATGTGCACGATCCCGGTCCCGTCCTCGAGCGAGACGAAGTCCGCGGCGACGACGCGGTGAGCGCCCTCGACGTTGGGGTAGAGCGGTTCGTACCGTGCGCCGACGAGCTCGTTCCCGGCCATCGACCGGACCTCGGCCGATCCCGGGAGCACCTGCTCGCGGAGCGCCGCGGCGAGGATCAGCCGCTCGCCCTCGTGCTCGACCTCGACGTAGGTGGCGTCCTCGTCGACCGCGAGGCCCGTGTTCGAGATCAGCGTCCAGGGCGTGGTGGTCCAGCCGAGGAGCGCCGCGCCGACCAGCGAGGGATCGTCGGCCTGAGCGATGGGGAAGAGGACGTGGACGCTCGGATCCTCGACCTCCTGGTAGCCCATGGCGACCTCGGCGTCGGACAGCGGTGTGCCGCACCGGGGGCAATACGTGCTGATGCGGTCGGCCTCGAACAGGAGCCCGCGCTCGTGCAGGCCCCTGAGTGACCACCAGACGCTCTCGACGTACTCGGTGTCCATGGTCCGGTAGGCGTCGTCGGTATCGATCCAGAACCCGAGGCGTTCCGTGAGTCGCTCCCAGTCGTCGACGTAGCGGGTGACGGACTCGCGGCAGAGCCGGTTGAACTCCGCGACACCGAACGCCTCGATGTCGCGCTTGGTCCTCGTGCCGATCTCCTTCTCCACCTCCAGCTCGACCGGCAACCCGTGACAGTCCCACCCGGCCTTGCGCGGGACGTGGTGTCCGGTCATCGCCATGAAGCGCGGATAGACGTCCTTGAACGTGCGGGACTCCGTGTGGTGCAAGCCCGGGCGACCGTTCGCGGTGGGGGGGCCTTCGTAGAAGACCCAGAGGGGGCCGTCCCGGTGCTCCTCGAGCTGACGGTGGAAGACGTCCGCCTCACGCCAGAAGGCCAGGATGCGCTGCTCGAGGTCGGGGAACCGAACCTTCGGGTCGACCGGCTCGAACCGCATGCAGTCCTCCTCGCTCCGTGCGCCCCCCGGGAACGACGAGCGCCCCGCCCCCGCTCGGGGACGAGGCGTGGGCCCCGCGGTACCACCCCGCTTGCCCGGGGCCTCACGACCCCGGGCCGCTCACCGGCCGCGATCACGGCCTCCCGCTGTCACGGGCGGACCCGTCCGCGTCTACTGCTGGTGCGCGGCTCGCACCCGGTTCGGGCGGAGGCTCGGGGATGATCTTCGCGGGGACCTGCCGCCGGGCTCCCACCCTCTCCGGCTCGCTGCTGGAGGCATCCCCGCTACTCGTTCCCGTCAACGCCTGTGAGCGGTCATGCTACACGCCGGGATGGGCACGGTCACGGTGCGTGTGGTGCCTCGGTCGGGGCGGACGGCCGTAGAGACCGCACCGGCGGGGATCACGATCAGGGTGCGAGCCGCTCCCGAGGCGGGGCGAGCCACCGAGGAGGCTCGGCGCGCGCTGGCGGCGGCGCTCGGCGTCGCCGCATCCCGCGTCCGGCTGCTCACCGGCTCCCGTTCGCGGACGAAGGTCTTCGAGGTGGACGGCCTTACGGGCGATGACCTGCAAGTTCACCTCCGAGCGACATGAGCAGGGTCGTTGTCGGCCCTGTCCAGGGGTGCTACCGTCCCTCGGCCATGGCCGGGAGATCCTCGTACACGAAGAAGGAGCTGGACGAGCTCCGCAAGCGACTCCTCGAGGAGCGCGCGGAGTTGGACAGCCAGCTGACGACCATCGAGGAGACCTCCTTCGCGACCTCGCAGTCCGACATGTCGGGCGAGGTCTCGTTCGACGAGGAGAACGCAGACGCGGGCACGTTCACGTTCGAGCGGGAGCGGGACCTCTCGATCGAGAACAACGTGCGCGACCTCATGGGCAAGGTCGATCGTGCCCTGGCCCGGATGGACGAGGGCAGGTACGGCGTCTGCTCGCGGTGCGGCAAGCCGATCGAGAAGGCCCGGCTGAAGGCGCTCCCGTACGTCGATCTCTGCATCAAGGACGCGCAGGCCCAGGCCCGCCGGTAGCGGAGCGGCCGTGACGAGGACCGCCCGCCTCGCCGGGCTCCTGTACGGGACCGCTGCCGCGGCGTACGTGCTCGACCGCGCCTCCAAGCTCTGGGCCGAGGACGCGCTCGCCGGCGGGCCGCCGGTCGACGTCATCCCGAGGGTGCTGAGGCTGACCTACACGACGAACTCGGGCGGGGCGTTCGGGTTGGGCCAGAGCGCGCCGTGGCTGTTCGCGGGGGCGACGATCCTCGTGGCCGGCATCATCCTGGTGGCTTCCGTGCACCTCACCAGGCCCACGGTGGCGGTCGCCCTCGGCCTCGTGCTCGGCGGCGCGCTCGGGAACCTCACCGACCGGGCGGTGAACGGGGCGGGGCTGTCCGGGCGGGTGACGGACTTCATCGATCTCCACGTCTGGCCGGTGTTCAACGTGGCGGACGTGGCGATCGTGAGCGGGGCTCTGCTCCTCGCGTTCGCGACCGTCCTCCACGGGGAGCCGGACGAACGGGAGCGGCGCGGAGCGGCGTGAGATGCGCCGTCACCTCCTCGCGACCCCCGGCCGGCTCGACGCGGTCATCGCCGATCTCCTCGCCGTGCCGCGCGCGGAGGTGCAGCGAGCGATCGCGGAGGGGCACGTCTCGGTCGAGGGCGAGCCCAGGCCGAAGTCGTTCCGGCTCCGGGGCGGGGAGCGGATCGAGGTCGATCTCCGCGACGCCGGGGCGCTCGAACCCGAGGGTCCGCCGGTCCCCGTGCGGTACCGGGACGAGCACCTGGCCGTCGTGAGCAAGCCTGCCGGCTTGCCGACGCATCCGACGCACAACCGTCGCTCCGGCTCACTGGTCAACCGCCTGCTGGGGATGGGTCTGCCACTCGCCCCGGGGACGGACCCGCTCCGCCCAGGGATCGTGCACCGGCTCGACGCCGGGACCTCCGGGCTGCTCGTCGTCGCGAGCGACCCGGCGGCGTTGGGCGCGCTGACGACGATGTTCCGCCGCCACGAGGTCGAGCGAAGGTACGTGGCCCTGGTGCGTGGAGCGAGCGAGCACGATCGGTTCGTCGTGGACGCGCCGCTCGGTCGCCGTGGACCACGGATCCGCCTCGACGCGGTGACGGGCCGGGCGGCGGAGACCGCGTTCGAGGTCCGTGAACGGTTCTCGCACGCGACCCTGCTCGAGGCCGCTCCTCGGACCGGCCGGACCCATCAGATCCGTGTCCACCTAGCCGGGATCGGCCACCCGATCCTGGGCGACCGCCGCTACGGGGGCGGAGGCGACGACGCCAAGACCCTCGGGCTCGCTCGACCGTTCCTGCACTCGCGGCGGATCGCGTTCGACCATCCTGTGACGGGCGTCCGGATCGAGCTGGAGGACCCGCTCCCCGCGGATCTGCAGGAGGCGCTGGAACGGGTCAGGGAGGAAGGCTGACCCGCCGGGGGTCTACCGGCGGGCCCCCGCCGCCTCCTTGAGGTACAGGGCGTGCTGGGTGCGGATCTCCTCGCGCGGGGCCATGAGGGCGTCCTCGACGTCCGGCGGCAGGGTGCGCGACTCGATGAGGTCCGACAGCCTGCGCGCATCCACCGTGAGCACCTGGTCCCAGAGCCCGAGCGGCTCGAGGATCGCCCGGACCCGGTCCTCGACCGGGGCGCTGACGTGCTGCGGCCGCCGGTCGATCGCCGCGCCGTCCGAGCCGAACAGCCGGCGGTACCCGTGCTCCTCGCAGAACGCGTTGATGAGCCCGCCCAGCTCGTCGATCCGCCGATAGACCTCGCGCCCCTGCCGCTTCAGCGCGATCCACTCGTCGACCACCTCGGTCATCCGGGGCGCGGGGTCCCCGTGCTCCTTCTCGTGCAGGTGCCGGAAGAGCGGGCACAGGGCCTGGTAGTCGCACCAGTCGCAGAGCGGGTTCTGGCGCGGGTCGAACTTGCCAGCCTCGATCCGCTCGGCCGCCGTGACGATCCGCCGACGGAGCTCATCGATGTCGCCGTTCGCGCGCGTCGTCGACATCCGCTGCCCCGGGAGGAGGTAGTAGAGCGTGAGGCGCTCCGGCTCGATGCCCCACACCTCACGAGCGGCGAGGTGGTAGATCGACAGCTGGAGGTCCCGGTCGATCCTCGACTGCGGGGGGAGCCGGCGGTTGGTCTTGTAGTCGATGATCTCGTACCCGCCACCCGGGATCCGGTCCATCCGGTCGATGACCCCGGAGATCTGGACGCCCTCCACGTCGATGCTGAACCTGAACTCCATGGCGGCGGGGATCCGATAGTCGGCGGCGTTATCCCGGTGGTACTGGGCGAGCACCTGCCGGCCGTGGTCGAGGTACATCCGCTCCTCGGAGACGTTCGCGAACCCGTCCCCGACCCACACGGCGTCGAGGATCTCGTGGAGCTCCTCGAGCGAGGGAGCCACCGGGACGGGCCGGCTGTGGAACCGGTGGAGCGACTGATGCAGGGAGTCTCCGAAGGACAGGGCGGGCGACGGGGCGGTCGGGAGACGGTCCTCGTACTGGAAGCGATACTTGGCGGGGCAGGTCTCGTACGTGTTCATGCTGGAATACGAAAGCCGCATACGAACCCCTCGTCTCGCCGCCCGGAGGCCACGCTCGTCGGGGCTGCTCGCTCGCGGGTCCCTCTGAGCGCCTGACCTCGCCGGTTGCCTCGGTGGTCGGCCCAGTCTATCCTCGGTTCACCGGGAATCACAAGCCTGTAACTTATCCACAGGTTTCCCACAGCCGGGGGTGGGGGAGCCCTGCGGATCGTGCCGGAGGGTGCCTGAGCGTCCATGGGTGAGAGCTTCGTCCACCTCCACACGCACACCGAGTACTCGCTGCTCGACGGCGCCGCTCGGATCGGGTCGCTGTTCGAGAGCGCGAAGTCGTTCGGCATGCCGGCGATCGCCGTCACCGACCACGGGGTGATGTTCGGGGCGCTCGAGTTCTACGAGGCCGGCCGCGCCACGGGTGTCAAGCCGATCCTCGGCGTGGAGGCGTACGTGGCTCCGTCGTCGCGCTTCGAGCGAGCTCCGGGGGAGAGCGAGGAGAAGTACCGGCACCTCACCGTCCTCGCTCGTGACGAGCGCGGATACCGAGACCTGCTCAAGCTCGTCACCGACGCGCATCTGGAGGGGTTCTACCACCGGCCGCGCATCGACAAGGAGCTGCTCGCCGAGAACGCCGAGGGACTGATCGGGCTGTCGGGCTGCTTGGCGTCGGAGGTAGCGCAGCTGCTCCTGGCGGGCCAGGAGGCGAAGGCCGCGGAGGTGGCCGTCACCTACCGCGACATCTTCGGGGATGGCAACTTCTTCATCGAGCTGCAGGATCACGGGCTCGCCGACCAGCGCACGGTCCTGCCGAGGCTGGTGGAGCTCGCCCGGCGGACCGGCATCCCAGTCGTCGCCACGAACGACCTGCACTACACCGAGAAGCGAGAGGCGAAGCCGCACGACGTGCTGCTCTGCATCCAGCAGCAGAAGGTGCAGACGGACACGAACCGACTGCGCTTCGAGAGCGACGAGTTCTACCTGAAGACCGGCGACGAGATGCGGGCGGTCTTCCGAGAGCTGCCCGAGGCGTGCGACAACACGCTGGCGATCGCGGAGATGTGCGATCTGACCCTCGTCTACGGGGAGTCCTCCCCGCCGCAGGAGCGGTTCCACGTCCCGCGGTTCGAGCCCCCGACGGGCAAGGACCGCGACGGCTACCTGCGCGAGCTCGTCGAGCGCGGAGCGCGAGAGCGCTACGGGGACATCACGCCCGAGATCCGGGAACGGATCGAGCATGAGCTGCAGGTCATCATCTCGATGGGCTTCTCCGGCTACTTCCTGATCGTGTGGGACCTGATCCGGTTCGCTCGCGAGAACGGCATCCGGGTCGGCCCCGGGAGGGGTTCGGCGGCGGGCTCGGTCGTCTCGTACGCGCTCCGGATCACCGACCTCGATCCGCTGCGGTACGGCCTCATCTTCGAGCGCTTCCTCAACCCGGGCCGGATCCAGATGCCGGACATCGACATGGACTTCGACGAGCGCCGTCGAGACGAGGTGATCCGCTACGTGGCCCAGCGCTACGGACAGGACCACGTGGCGCAGATCATCACGTTCCAGACGATCAAGGGCAAACAGGGGATCCGCGACGCGGCCCGCGTGCTCGGCTTCCCGGCGAGCGTCGGAGACCGGCTGTGCAAGATGTATCCGCCCGCCGTCATGGGGCGCGACTACCCCATCGGGCAGGCGCTCGAGCTCTCGCCCGAGCTGCGGGACGCGTACGATCGCGAGCCCGAGGCCCGCGAGATCGTGGATACGGCTCGCGCGCTCGAAGGGCTGCGCCGGGAGGACTCGGTCCACGCCGCCGGCGTGGTGATCGGTGACGCGCCGCTCGTGAACTACCTGCCCCTCAAGCTCTCGAAGGACTCACGCGACGACTCGCGCCGGATCGTGACGCAGTTCGACATGCACGGGGTCGAGAAGCTCGGCCTGCTGAAGATGGACTTCCTGGGTCTGCGGAACCTCTCGGTCATCGAGGACACGCTTGCGCACCTGCGGCGCACCGGTGTCGACCTCGACATCGACCACGTGCCCCTGGACGACGAGGCGACGTACCGGATGCTCCAGGCGGCCGACACGACGGGTGTCTTCCAGATGGAGTCGCCGGGCATGCGGACGCTCATCAAGGCGCTCGCGCCCGACCGCTTCGAGGACCTGATGGCGCTCGTCGCCCTGTACCGCCCGGGGCCCCTGAACGTGGGGATGCACACCGAGTACGCCGAGCGCAAGCACGGTCGGCGCCCCGTGGAATACCCCCACGACGATCTGCGGGACATCCTCGATGAGACCTACGGGGTGATGGTCTACCAGGAGCAGGTCATGCAGACGGCCGTGCGCATGGCCGGCTACACGATGAGCGAAGCCGACAACCTGCGGAAGGTCATGGGCAAGAAGAAGCCCGAGCTCCTGCCCCCGCACAAGGAGGCGTTCGTGAACGGTGCGGTCGAGCGCGGGTACACGAAGTCCCTGGCGAACCGGCTGTTCGATCTCATCGTGCCGTTCGCCGACTACGGGTTCAATGCTTCGCACGCGTGCGCGTACGGCTACGTCGCGTACCAGACCGCGTACCTGAAAGCCCACCACCCCGTCGAGTACATGTCGGCCATCCTCACCAGCGTGAAGGACGACAAGGATCGCAAGCCCTATTACCTGAACGCGTGCCGCCTCATGGGCATCCAGGTCCTGCCCCCCGACGTGAACGAGTCGGAGCTCGATTTCTCACCGGCACCCGGCGAGGAGCCGCGGATCCGCTACGGCCTGTCGGCGGTCCGCAACGTGGGCGCCGGGGTGGTCGGCCAGATCATCGACGCGCGCCGCGCCAAGGGGGTGTTCGCGAGCTTCGCCGACTTCTGCCGCAAGGTGGACCCTGGGGTCCTCACGAAGAAGGTGCTGGAGAGCCTCGCCCTGTCTGGTGCGTTCGACTCCCTCGGGTACGCACGGAAGGTGCTCCTGGAGAACCAGGAGAAGATCTCCGGTCCGATCGCCGCCGAGCGCAAGGCCGAGGCGCTCGGGCAGTTCTCGCTCTTCGGCGGAGGAGAGCAGGCCGCGACCGAGATCGACGAGTCGGTGCTCGCGGGCGAGGAGTTCGACAGACGAACGCTCCTGCGCCTGGAGAAGGAGATGTTGGGTCAGTTCGTGACGGACCACCCGCTCCTGGAGGTGCGTGAGGCACTCGCCGCTCAGGCCGACATGGAGATGCAGGACGTCGCGAACCTCGGCGACGGCGATCTCGTCACGGTGGGCGGCATCGTCGCCTCGGTCGCTCGCAGGTACACGAAGAAGGGCGAGCCGTACGCGCTGTTCCGGCTGGAGGACCTCGCCGGTGGGGTGGCGGTGGTGGCCTTCCCCAACGTCTACGACCAGGTCTCGCACCTCGTGGAACCGGACGCGATCCTCCTCGTGAAGGGGCGGGTCGACCTGCGCGGTCGCGAGCTCCAGCTCCGGGCCGTCGAGATCCTCGAGCCCGAGCTCGGGGGGCCGACCCCGGCGCCGACCGGGGTGCTGGTCGTCGACCTCCCCGCGGCCAGCTGCACGAGTGCGGTGATCTCCAAGCTCCGGGAGCTGCTCGGCGCGCATCCGGGCCGGACGCCCGTCCAGGTCCGGTACGTCTCCGCCCAGGGGGTCACCCCGCTCGACGTCGGGAGCCACCGGGTCGAGCCGATGGCGGGACTGCTCTCCGAGCTCCGGTTGCTGCTCGGGGCCGCATCCGTTCGCGTCGAGGAGCGCGCTCCCGGCGGGGCCGGTCGGCGCGTGGTCAGCGTTCCCGACGCGCCCGCAGAGCGCGTAGCAGCCCGGCCTCCTGCCGGAACACCCGGCTGAGCTGCTCGAGGCGCTCCCCGGGTCCTGCGATCTCCAGGAAGGCCTGGCGCTCCGGCAGCAGCACCGGGGTGAGGGCCGCGAGCGCGTAGCTCATCCGCACGGGATCGGGCTCGACCTCGATCTCCCCTTCGATCTCCGCGGCGCCGAGGAACGAGACCGCCGCGGAGATGGCGTTCGTAGCCACGGACGCTTCGGCATCACCCACCTCCGGGTATGGCTCGACGCGCCAGCGCGCGTAGGGGTGAGCGGCCACCGGTTCGAGCAGACGGACCCGGTCGGTGGCGCGGACCCGGACCTCGTACATCCCGTCGTCGGTGAGCTCGTGGTCCTCGGCCGTCACGCGCACGCCCACCTCGTACGGCTCGTAGGCGCCGCCCACCTCCTGCCCGTACCGGATCGCCGCGATCGCGAAGGGCTCTTCGGGGAGCACGTCCTCCATCATGTGGAGGTACCGCTCCTCGAAGACCCGAAGGGCGAGGTGGCCTCCCGGGTACAGGACGGTGTGCAGGGCGAACAACGGCAGGTCCATCGAGCCATCCTCTCATCGCGCGACCGGTAGGCTGTCGCGCGCATGGCGTTCGAGGTGATCCCGGCGATCGACGTGGCGGACGGCGCCCTCGCGCGCATGACGCCGCGGGGCAGCGTGCCGATCGACGCCTTCGGCGGGGACCCTCGGACGGCCGCCGAGAGTTTCGTCCTGGCCGGCGCCCGCTGGATCCACCTCGTGGACCTCGATCTCGCTCACAGCGGCGATCCGCAGAACCTCGACGTGGTCCGTGCCGTCGCGGACCTCGGTGCGCGGGTCCAGGCGAGCGGCGGCGTCACCTCGGGCTCGCACGTGGAGGCGCTCCTCGGCGCGGGTGCCACGAGGGTGGTGCTCGGCTCGGCCGCGTTCGGTTCCCGGGGTGAGACCGAGCAACTGCTCTCCGAGCTCGGCGGGTCCCTCGTCGTCGGCATCGAGGCGGACGGTCCTCGGATCGTCCCGAGGGGGCGGGACGCGCCGGCGTTGCCGTTGTGGGACACCCTGCGATGGCTGGCCGACCTCGACGTGCGGCGGTTCCTCTTCACGGAGGTCGGCCGCGTCGGCGAGCTCGCCGGTCCGGACCTCGACGGCGTCTGGGCGCTCGCCACGCACACGGGCCGGCCGGTGATCGCCTCGGGGGGGATCCGGGGCCTGGACGACCTCACGGCGCTGGCCGGGCTCGGGCCCGCCGTCGAGGGCGCCGTGGTCGGGCGCGCGCTCCACGACGGCGACCTCGATCTCGCCGCCGCGATCTCCGCGTTCGGCTGAAGGGACCCGGGCAGCGGACCGGATCGTGCGCGCCGGTACACTTGGCGCCCCATGGGGTTCCTGTCCGAGACGGTCGACGACGTCCGCCGGAGGTTGGCACGCGAGCCGCTCGACGAGCCGCGCCTGATGGCGCTCGCGACGCAGCTCCCGCCGACGCGGGGATTCGCGGGGGCGCTGTGGTCGGCCCGCCCGCCGGCGATCATCGCCGAGGTGAAGCGCGCATCGCCGTCCGCGGGGCCCATCGCGGAGACCGACCCGGCCGGGCAGGCGCGGATCTACGAGGCGGCGGGCGCGGGGGCCGTCTCGGTCCTCACCGAGCCCAGGCACTTCGACGGTTCGCTCGCCGATCTGCGCGCGGTGCACCTCGCCACGTCCGTACCCGTGCTGCGGAAGGACTTCCTCGTGCACCCGGCACAGCTGATGGAGGCGAGGGTGGAGGGCGCGGACGCCGTCCTCCTGATCGTGGCCGCGCTGACGGAGCACGAGCTGGCGGCCATGCTCGCCACGGCCGAGGACCTCGGTCTCGGGGCGCTGGTCGAGGCGCACTCCGAGGAGGACCTCGAGAAGGCCCTGGCCAGCGACGCCAAGGTGGTCGGGGTGAACGCGCGGGACCTGGAGACGCTGGACCTCGATCCGGAGCGGGCGCTGGAGCTCATCGCGGGGGTCCCGAAGGACCGGATCGCGGTCGCGGAGAGCGGGATCGCGACGCGCGAGGACGTCGAGCGCGCCACGGAGGCCGGGGCGCGAGCGGTCCTGGTCGGTGAGGCGCTGATGCGCGCGGAGGACCCCGGCCTGATGCTCCAGGCCCTGCGGGGGGAACCGTGAGCGTGCCCGTCGCGATGCCGGACGGTCGAGGGCGGTTCGGGGCCTTCGGAGGCCGGTACGTCCCCGAGGTGCTGATCCCGGCGCTCCGGGAGCTCGCCGACGCCTGGTCCGAGCTCCGCGACGACCCGGGGTTCCGCGGCGAGCTCGACGCCCTCCTCACCGACTACGTCGGGCGGCCGTCGGCGCTCACGTTCGCGCCGCGACTGTCGGAGCGGACGGGGTACCGCGTCTTCCTGAAGCGCGAGGACCTGAACCACACCGGCGCGCACAAGATCAACAACACGGTCGGCCAGGTCTTGCTCGCCAAGCGGCTCGGCAAGGCGAGGGTGATCGCGGAGACCGGTGCCGGACAGCACGGGGTCGCCACGGCGACCGCCGCGGCGCTCTTCGGACTGCCGTGCGTCGTGTACATGGGCGAGGAGGACACGGAGCGACAGGCTCCGAACGTCGACCGGATGCGACTGCTCGGGGCGGACGTCGTCCCGGTGACGGCGGGGCAGCGGACGCTGAAGGAGGCGATCAACGAGGCGATGCGGGACTGGGCCGCGAGCGTCCGCGACACCCACTACGTGTTCGGCACGGCGGCAGGCCCACATCCGTTCCCAACGCTGGTCCGGGACCTCCAGCGCGTGATCGGTGACGAGGCCCGTGCGCAGTTCCTGGAGGCCGAGGGGCGTGACCCGGATGCGGTCGTGGCCTGCGTGGGGGGTGGGTCCAACGCCATCGGGATCTTCACGGCGTTCATCGGGGCGCCGGGGGTCACCCTCCACGGGATCGAGGCGGGTGGGCGCGGGGAGGGCGTGGGCGAGCACTGCCGCTCCCTGACGCTCGGTGAGCCGGGGGTCCTGCACGGCGCCTTCTCGTACCTCCTGCAGGACGCGCAGGGGCAGATCTCCTCGACGCACTCGATCTCGGCGGGGTTGGACTATCCGGGCGTGGGGCCGCAGCACAGCTTCCTGAAGGACGCCGGGCTGGCCGAGTA